>JAESGJ010000126.1_pt1 | contig 119810 bp, 114 predicted proteins | sample 9266241 | NCBI WGS metagenome assembly JAESGJ01 (sample SAMN14514841, study PRJNA621669) | algae metagenome | isolation source: Brasilonema octagenarum HA4186-MV1 and co-occurring heterotrophs from wet... | place: USA: Manoa Valley, Hawaii | collected 2009-07-20 | reverse complement strand
CGTAGAAGGTCAGCGAGAACACACGGGCGCCGACCAGGATGAAGACGACGAAAGCCGACAGCTTGGCGGTCGATTCCGTGGCTTGCCGGATCAGATCCCAGCTCAGGCGCCGCTTCGCGGCGCCGAGGATGAGGGCGCCGGCGGCACCCATCGCGCCGCCTTCGGTCGGGGTCGCGATGCCGATGAAGATCGTGCCGAGCACCAGGAAGATCAGGAACAGCGGCGGCACCATCACGAAAGTAGTCTGCTGCGCCATCTTCGAGAGGAAGCGGAAGCCGGTGAGCTTGTCGATCACCCAGTTCAGCACGGCGACGGCGAACGCGAAGATGATGCCGTAGAACATGCTGAGCACGACATAGTCGGCGCCATGCGTCTCGGAATTGCGCATCATGAACCAGCCGAACACGCAGCTCGCCAGGAACAGCACGCCGAGGGACCGGAGGCCGCGGTCGCCGCTTTCCTCGCGGAAGCCGATGGCTTCCTTCGGCAGGCCCGGGGTGGCCTTCGGGAAGATCATGCTGACGAGGAAGGCGTAGAGGGCGTAGAGCCCGGCGAGCACGAGGCCGGGGATGAAGGCGCCCTCGTACATGTCGCCGACGGACTTGCCGAGCTGGTCGGCCATCACGATCAGAACGAGCGAGGGCGGAATGATCTGCGCGAGCGTGCCGGACGCTGCGATGACGCCGGCGGCGACGCGGCGGTCATAGCCGTAGCGCAGCATGATCGGCAGCGAGATCAGGCCCATCGAGATCACGGACGCCGCGACCACGCCCGTCGTCGCGGCGAGCAGCGCGCCGACGAAGATCACGGCATAGGCAAGGCCGCCGCGGATGGTGCCGAACAGCTGGCCGATGGTGTCGAGCAGGTCCTCGGCCATGCCCGACCGCTCCAGCACCAGTCCCATGAAGGTGAAGAAGGGGATGGCGAGCAGCGTGTCGTTGTTCATCACGCCGTAGACGCGCTCGGGAAGCGCCTGCAGGAAGTCCGGGTGGAATTGGCCGAGCTCGACGCCGATGATGGCGTAGAACAGGCCGACGGCGCCGAGCGAGAATGCCGCGGGATAGCCGAGCAGCAGCACGACGACCAGCGACGCGAACATGATGGGCGCCATATTGGCGATGATAAACGCGGTCATGATTCCCCCTTAAACCGTCGCCAACGGCTACTTCTTCTCGATCGCTTCGACGAGATGCTCGACTTCAGCCTCCAGCGCCGAGACCTGGGATTCATGCGGGTCCGGTATCAGTCCGCGCATCACCGCAATCCGCTTGATCAATTCGGAGATGGCCTGAACCAGCAGCATGGCGAACCCGATCATGATGAGGGACTTGGCGGGCCATTGCGGCAGGCCGCCGGCATTGCCGGACTGTTCGTTGATCTGCATCGAGCGCTGGAAGAACGGCACGCCTGTGACGATCATGACGATGCAGAGCGGAATGAGGAAGAACAGGTGACCGACCAGGTCGATCACGTTGCGCAACTTCTTCGGCAGCGCGTTGTTCACGATGTCGATGCGGATGTGCTCGTTGTCGAGCAGCGTCCAGGGCGAGCACAGCAGGAACACGATGCTGAACAGCACCCATTGCAGCTCGAGCCACGAATTCGACGACGTGTCGAACGACTTGCGGATGATCGCATTGACCGCCGAGATGATGACGGCGGCCACGATCAGCCACGCAAGGCGTTTGCCCGTCCAGCGTGTGAACGCGTCGATCCCTCGGCTCAGCTTTAGGAGCGCTTGCAACGATAGGTCCTCCCCCGATGGTGTGCCTCGGCCGTCTTGACTGCGCCGAACGGGCGCGTGGCTTGTCTCGCCGCGCAGGCATGAGGCAGCCGCACCAAACCAGCGGGCGTGCCGCCAGTCAATTGGAAGTTTGTTGATAGTTCAGGGGAATAAGACCGTAATCCGCCGGTGTCAGCCGCCGGTGACGCTCATGTGCCTGGAGACGCTGGGACGGTCGTGACGGCGGTCGATGATGAAATCGTGGCCCTTGGGCTTCAGCCCGATGGCGCGGTCGATCGCATCCGCAAGCAGAGCGTCGTCATCGGATGCACGCAGAGGTTTGCGCAGATCCGAGGCATCCTCATGGCCGAGGCAGGTGTGCAGCGTTCCCGTGCAGGTGACGCGAACCCGGTTGCAGGATTCGCAGAAATTATGCGTCATCGGCGTGATGAAGCCGAGCTTGCCGCCGGTCTCGGCAACGCCGACATAGCGCGCCGGACCGCCAGTGCTTTCCGCCAGATCCGTCAGCGTGAATTGCTGGGCGAGGCGCGCGCGCACCAGCGACAGCGGCAGATACTGGTCGATCCGTCCCGACCCGATCTCGCCCATCGGCATGACCTCGATCAGCGTCAGGTCCATCCCCTTGCCATGGGCCCAGCGCATCAGGTCCGGCAGTTCGTCCTCGTTGAGGCTCTTCAGTGCCACCGCGTTGATCTTCACGGCAAGTCCTGCGGCACGCGCGGCCTCGATGCCTTCCAGCACCTTGTCGATCTCGCCCCAGCGGGTGATCTCGCGAAACTTCCGGGGATCAAGCGTATCGAGCGAGACGTTGATGCGGCGGACGCCGCAATCGGCGAGCTCGCTTGCGTATTTCGCAAGCTGGGTGCCGTTGGTGGTCAGGGTCAGCTCGTTCAGCGCGCCGCTCGACAGATGCCGCGACAGCGAGCGCACCAGGGTCATCACGTTGCGCCGGACCAGCGGCTCGCCGCCGGTGAGCCGCAGCTTCTTGACCCCCTTGGCGATGAAAGCCGTGCAGAGCCGGTCGAGTTCTTCCAGCGTCAACAGGTTCGCCTTCGGCAGGAACGTCATGTCTTCCGACATGCAGTAGAAGCAGCGCAGGTCACAGCGATCGGTGACGGAGACGCGCAGATAGCTGATGGTCCGCCCGAACGGATCGGTCATCGGGGTCGACAGCGCGGTGGATCCGTTCATGGAGAGGCCTTGTCTCACTTGCGGCATCGGGCGCACCTTTGCATCAGCGGTGCTCGGGATTCAATCTAAGCATCGGACGCGACGAGGACAATCGGGTGGTCTACTTAGTCAGCGCCTGCCGGCGTTCGGATCGGGGAACGGGGAGCCCGCGGCCGGTGCGGATTCGGCGGGGGCCGCAGCCGCAGCCGGTTTGGGCTTCCTCGGCCGGTGCGGCTTGCGAACCGGTTTCGGCGGAGTGGCCGGCTGGAGTTCCGCAAACACCGGATTTGGGTCTGATGTCACCGAAGCGGGCGTGGTGAAATCCCCGGGATTTCGGATCACGTTCACCGGGACGCTCGCCGGCTGGTACTTCGGCAGCACGAACGCAACCGTAAAGGGCGCCTCGGGGGCGGGAACCGAAACGGAGCAGGGGGTCTTGCATCCCGGCCCGAGCGAGGTCGTGGCGTCGGCTCCCGGCGGGTTGGATTCGAGCCGGAGCTGAACCGTCGGTGGGGCCGATTTGAACATGTCCCAGGACATCGAGGAGCAGCCCCCAAGGCCTACCGCTCCCAAAACACTCGCTCCGGCTAACGCAAACGCGATGACACGACGCATGACCCATCCACTTCGACTGCGACGAACCGCCACATAACCCCGCGCGGACCTTAGGAGTGTCGTTCGGGGCAGGCAACCGGCGGGCTGCGCATGGTTAATGAATGGCTAATGCAGGGTCGGCCGAATACACGTGAGATATGAATAGGTTGCCGGTGCTAGCCGGTCATCAGGCTGCTGGCGGCGGCCGGCAGGTCACGCATATGATGGATCAGCCGGTCCGGCTTCAGCTCAGCGATCGGAACGTCGGTATAGCCAAAACTGACCCCGATCACGGGCACCCCGGCCCGGCGAGCGACCCCGACATCGGTTCCGGCATCCCCGACCATGATACTGGCTTTGACCGCTCCGCCGGCCCGCGCCACCGTTTCGCGAAAGATGGTCGGGTCGGGCTTCTGGACGCCAAAGGTGTCGGCGCCACAGATTGCCGCGAAGCGGCGACTGAGGTCGAGCTGGTCCAGAAGCCGCTTCGACAGCCACTCCAGCTTGTTGGTGCAGACCGCGAGCCGATGGCCCTGTTCCGAAAAATGGTCCAGCGCGGCCTCGAGCCCCTCGAAGGGGCGGGATTCGACCGCGATATGGTCGGCGTAATAGGCAATGAAATCCGCGGTCATCCGGTCCATGTCGGCGGGGGTGACGCTGCGGCCTTCGGCCTCCAGCCCCCGCTCGATCAGCTTGCGGGCGCCGGCGCCGATCATGTTGCGGGCCGAGGCCATCGGCACGGGCGGCAGCCCCTCGCGGTCGAGCACGTGGTTCAGCGCGGTGATCAGGTCGGGCGCCGTATCCACAAGCGTGCCGTCGAGATCGAAGACGATGGTGTGAGGGGTCATGGTCCAAGCGCTACCGGCCCGGTCAGGCCAGTGCAAGGGGCGGCGTCATAAGATCACCTTATAGCCTGGTTCCCCAGACCCTGTTCTCCGGCGGCAAACGAGGCTACATAGGCCGCCGAAAGCGGCCACGATCGGCGGCACGTTCGGGATTCATGAGGTGGGCGCAGACGTGGATATGGACCAGTTGAAGCGACAGGCGGCTGCGCGCGCGCTCGAGGAGGTGCGGGACGGCATGCAGCTCGGGCTCGGCACCGGCTCGACCGCCAAGCATTTCGTCGAGCTGCTCGGCGAGCGCGTCGCCGCCGGGCTCAAGGTGATCGGCGTGCCGACGTCCGAGGCGACTCGCCTCGATGCCGTCAGGTGCGGCGTGCCGCTGACCACGTTGGATGAGATCGACCATCTCGACCTCACCATTGACGGCGCCGACGAGATCGATCCCGAACTCAACCTGATCAAGGGCGGCGGCGGTGCGCTGCTGCGCGAGAAGATCGTGGCTGCGGCCTCGGATCGCATGATCGTGATCGCCGATGACACCAAATGGGTGCCGACGCTCGGCGCATTTCCGCTCCCGATCGAGGTCATCCCGTTCGGGCTTGGCGCGACGCGCCGGGCGATCGAGAAGGCATTTGCCGAATGCGGCGTTTCCGGGCAAATGGCGGTCCGCAAGGCCAAAGGCGGGGACAAGGACGGCCACGTTTTCGTCACCGACGGCGGCCACTGGATCGTCGATGCAAAGCTCGGACGGATCGAGGATCCTGCGCGTCTCGCCAAGGCGTTGAGCGCGATCCCCGGCGTGGTCGAGCACGGGTTATTCATCGGCTTGGCCAGCTCGGCCGTACTGGCGGGCGGCGAGGGAATTCGCGTGATTGAACGGCGTAAGCCGAAAGGAGACCAGGAATGAAGAGCGTCTTGAAGTTTTTGCCGGCTGCGACCCTCGCGATGGGACTGGCCCTCACGGTCGTTCCGGCCGCTGCGCAGCAGGCAGCGCCCAAGGCAGCTGCCGCACCCGCGCAGCCGAAAGCCTCGCCCGCGGCGGTTGCGGCGGCCAAGGAGATCCTGCAGATCAAGAACGCCACCGCGATGTATGCGGGCGCCGTGCCCGGTCTCGTCCAGAAGACCAAGATCGCGCTGATCCAGCAGAATCTGAACTACCAGAAGGACCTCAACGAGGTCGCCCCGATCGTCGAACAGCAGCTCAATGGCCGTCAGAACGAGATCGGCGATGGCATGGCACAGATCTATGCCAGCGAGTTCACCGAGCAGGAGCTGAAGGATCTCGTCGTCTTCTACAAGTCGCCGCTGGGCAAGAAGCTCATCGACGCCGAGCCGCGCGCCATCGGGCTCAGCATGGCCTTCATGAACTCCTGGGCCCAGAACTTCTCCGAGACCGTGATGGGGGCTTTCCGCGCCGAGATGCGCAAGCGTGGCAAGGAAATCTGACAGACACTATCTGATCGGTAACTCCTGATGGGGGTCGGAGTGGACAATGGCTGAATTCGACGTCGACCTCTTCGTCATCGGTGGTGGTTCGGGCGGCGTGCGTGCCGCCCGGATCGCGGCCGGCTACGGCGCCCGCGTGATGATCGCGGAAGAGTATCGCATGGGCGGCACTTGCGTGATCCGCGGCTGCGTGCCCAAGAAGCTGTTCGTGATCGGCTCGCATTTCCGCCACGAGCTCGAGGATGCCGCGGGTTTCGGCTGGACCGTCCCGCCCGCCAGCTTCGACTGGCCGACGCTCATTGCCAACAAGGACAAGGAGATCGCGCGGCTCGAGGCGGCCTACACCGCCAATGTCGAGAAGTCGGGCGCGCAGATCGTCAAGAGCCGCGCGGTGATCGCGGACAAGCACACCGTCCGCCTGCTCGAGAACGACCGCAAGATCACCGCGAAGTACATTCTGATCGCCACCGGCGGCGCGCCCAACCACGGTGCGGCGATTCCCGGCATCGAGCACGTGATCTCCTCCAACGAGGCATTTCATCTGAAGAAGCTGCCGAAGCGGATCGTGATCCAGGGCGGCGGCTACATCGCGCTGGAATTCGCCGGCATCTTCGCCGGCTTCGGCTCCGACGTGACCGTGATCTATCGCGGCGACAACATCCTTCGCGGTTTCGACGAGGATGTTCGTACCCATGTTCGTGCCGAAATGGAGAAGCAGGGCATCACCATTCTCACCGGCTGCACGGTGAGCAAGGTCGACCGCCACGGCGACGAGTTCACCACGCATCTGTCGAATGGATCGAGCCTCGCCTCCGACCAGGTGATGTTCGCGATCGGCCGCCATCCGGCAGTGGCCAATCTCGGGCTGGAGAACGCCGGTGTCGCCATCAACCCGGCAAACGGCGGCATCGCGGTCGACCATTTCTCGAAGAGCTCGGTCGACAACATCTATGCGATCGGCGACGTCACCCATCGCTTCAATTTGACGCCGGTCGCGATCCGCGAAGGTCATGCCTTCGCCGACACCGTGTTCGGCAAGCGTAGCGTGCAGGTCGATCACGCCAACATCCCGACCGCCGTGTTCTCGCAGCCGGAGGTCGGCACGGTTGGTCTGACGGAAACCGAGGCGCGCGCCCAATTCAGCCACGTCGACATCTACAAGACCTCGTTCCGCCCGATCAAGGCGACGATGTCGGGCCGCGACACGCGCGTGCTGATGAAGCTGGTCGTCGATGGCGCGAGCGACCGCGTGCTCGGCTGCCACATCGTCGGCGATGCCGCCGCCGAGATCACGCAGGCCGTCGCGATCGCGGTGAAGATGAAAGCGACCAAGGCCGATTTCGATGCGACCATCGCGCTGCATCCGACCGCGGCCGAAGAGCTGGTCACCATGCGCACGCCGACGGCGCGCCATGTGCGTCAGGCGGCGGAGTAGGGCGGCGATCACAGGCTGTTTTCTTATTGCCCGACGGGCCGATCATTTGGCCAAGGCGCCGTGCGCATCGGGACGATCGTTTATTCCGTCGCGACATTCTTCTGGGCCGCGCCGCTCCGGGGGTGCATCCGCAGCAGACGGCCTTTCCGGGGAACATGCTGCAGCGCTGCCGCTTACCCTCCATGCCCCGATATTTTTTTCATATCTATCATCATTGCGACGACCTCGACCGCGTAGGCGAGGAATTGCCCGACAGGCATGCCGCCTGGCAGGAAGCGACGGTCACAGCCGATCGAATTCTTCAAGGTCTGGACGGCAGGCTCAAGCCCGATCACGAATGGCGGATGGAAGTCACCGACGAATTTCAGAACCGGCTCTTTGTCTTGCACATTCAGGCTGAGAGACTGAAGTGAGGTTGCCGACTGGTGGCGACAGGCAACGCGACTTCACCCGCGCTCAGCGTGAGGCCATGCAATCGTCAACCCGCGTTGCTGCGTGAAGCAGTCGAGTGACTGTACCGACACGGGGTATGACGGAAGCAAAAGCTAACCATCCTGCACGGTCAAATGATGTTGGAGGCCAAGAGACCGAAGCAATGAGGTTGCTCCGGTATCTTGCCTTCAGACCTTGGACTCAGATCCGTCTGGCCCGATCAGGCCTTCAGTGCAGCGTGCCCGCCGCGACCTCGTTGACCGCGGCCATCAGGTCGGCCGTGTCGGACTGCTGGATCATGTGACCCGCATTCGGGACGCGACGCATCTTGCTGTGCTTGATTTCGTCATGCAGCCGGCCGGACTGCTCATCGATATCGATCAGGCGGTCATCCTCGCCGGCCAGGATGGTGACCGGCATGGCCAGTTCGCCGTAGGTCTTGGAAGACAGCATTGCAGCAGGAACCATCAGCGCCGCCTCGGCCGCGCCGGCCCGCAGCTGCGAAGGACGCACCGCCAGTGATTTGGGGAAGCCGTCAAACTTTTGCGGGACGGATTTCGGCCCGAACAGCTGGCGCAGCATCGTCGGCCACATCAGACGGCTGAGGATCGGGGAGATCGTGTAACTGAGGATATCGCCAAATCCGGGGATCGCCGGTCCCGCCATCGCCATCATCGCGTCACCGCGGGCTGTCGGGAAATAGTAGCCCGACGCCAGGATCAGCGCCTCGACCATTGAGGGGTGCCTGCTTGCCAGGGCGATCGCAACCGACGCGCCCCAGGAATGTCCGAGCACGATCGCCTTCTCGACGCCGAGCTGCGCGAGCGCATCCTTGAAGAGGTCGGCCTGGGCCGCAGGCGTCCACACCACGTTGCGGGGCCTCAGGCTGTGGCCGAAGCCGGGACGATCGAACACGATGACGCGATAGTCCTTGGCTGCGAGATCGATCAGGCCGCTCGATTCGAAATCCTGGATCATGCTGCCATTGCCATGGAGCAGCACCAGGGGGCGTCCGGAACCACGCTCCACGTAATGCAGGCGAACGCCATCGACGTCGATGAAGCGCCCTTGAGGCGGGTTGTCGCGCTGCGCCTTGTCGGCAAGGCGCCGATTGACGACCGCGGCTGTTGCCATCAGGCCGGCCGCCGCGACAAGGGCGGAGGCGAACGGATACTCCGCGAGCGTGTGAAGGGTCGTCGCCGCCAGTGATGGCGAACGCTTTTTCAGTATGCGCATAAGACACTTTCGCTGACGTCAGCCAGCTATTTGAGAGTGGGGAAGGAATACTTCCGGATTAGCGTCCTGGTCTCAGCACGACCTTGATGACCCCGGCTTCTTTGTCGCGGAATTTCTGGTACATCTCCGGCGCGTCTTCGAGGCTGGCCGGATGGGTCACCACAAAGCTGGGATCGATTTCGCCTTCGACGATCTTGGCGAGCAGCGGCTTGGTATAGGCCTGAACGTGGGTCTGACCTGTCTTGATGGTCAGTCCCTTGTTCATTGCGGCGCCGATCGGGATCTTGTCGCCCATTCCGACATAAACGCCGGGGATCGAGATCGTGCCCGCCTTGCGGCAAGCCATGATGGCCTGACGCAGAACGTGAACGCGATCTGTCGCCAGGAACGTGGCCGCCTTGACCTTGTCGAGCACCGCGTCTGCCGAGCCGTGGCCCGATGCCTCGCAGCCCACCGCATCGATGCAGCTGTCGGGACCGCGCTTGTTGGTTCGCCGCATCAATTCCTCATGGACGTCGGACTTCGAGAAATCGATGGTTTCGGCACCGCCGGCTTCCGCCATCTCGAGACGCTCGGGCACTTCGTCGATGGCGATGACTCGTCCAGCGCCCAGCATGAGTGCGGAGCGAATCGCGAACTGGCCGACGGGGCCGCAGCCCCAGATCGCAACGGTGTCGCCCGGCTCGATCTGCGCATTGACGGCAGCCATGTAGCCGGTGGGAAAGATGTCGGACAGGAACAGCGCCTGCTCATCGGTGATGCTGTCGGGAATCTTGATCGGACCGACATCGGCCATCGGCACGCGCAGATACTCGGCCTGTCCACCCGAATAGCCGCCCAGCATGTGGCTGAAGCCAAAAAGTCCGGCGGGCGACTGGCCCATCGCCTTGGCGGCGATCTCCGCGTTCGGATTGGTCCGGTCGCAGCAGGAGAACAATCCTTGCTGGCAGAACCAGCAATTGCCGCAGCTGATCGTGAAGGGAACGACGACGCGGTCGCCGATCTTCAGATTCGTCACTCCCGAGCCCAGTTCTATCACTTCGCCCATGTTTTCATGGCCGAGAATGTCACCGCTCTCCATGGTCGGCTGGTAGCCGTCGAAGAGATGCAGGTCCGAGCCGCAGATGGCGCAGGCGGTAATCTTGATGATCGCATCACGCGGATGCTGGATCTTGGGATCCGGGACCGTGTCGACCCGGACGTCGCCTTTGCCGTGCCAACAGAGTGCACGCATGGTCAAATCTCCATTTTGAGGGACGGCATGCGCGTTTACCGGTCATGTCGTGCAGGTCCAACAGAAGGGAGGGAGGGATGTTCCTAACCCAATGAGTGCCGCCCGGCAGTCGATTAGGGCCGTCGAATGGGGCAGGAACCGGCTTCTCAGGCAACGCTCTGGCGAATGTCTTTTGAGACACCATATTCAGAGTATCACGGGCACGGATATGCTTGGCGCCCGGTGACAGAGAGACGCTGCCGCGCTCCCGCCACAGACCGGAGGCGCGCATTGGACGGTAATCTCTCATTCTTTGAATCGTCGTCGCAAGCTGGAGCGCGCGAGTGGTTCAGGACAATGGCTGACATTGCGTCGCCACGGCATCACACGAGCGGTGCTGGGATCTCATCCGCAAAACACGCTGGCTTGATCTCGCCACACTCCGACACACCACGAGGATATTGGTCATGACTGGGAACCGCAGCCGTGCACGTCAGGCGACCTCGCTTGCCGAACGTCTCGCAGCCGATGCAGTGAGGCTGCGTGAGCAGGCCTCGAGCCTTGAACCGGGAGCGGAGCGAGACGCGCTCTTGAACAAGGCGCACCGCAACAAGATGGCTGCCGATATCAACGCGTGTCTGACCTCTCCGGCGCACCGGCTTCCGGAATAGGCGCGCGGACCGACGGTGCCGGCGGGCAAGACCTGCTCGCGCCGCTCGCTGACGACGATGCCGCGGCGGGTCCGAGATCGCTTGCCAGGCCCGCTTGAGCGGGCCCTTGCTTGTACGGCTACCCGTAGAGATATCCGACCGGCTTGCCTTCGGTGCGCAGCGGACGAATGTCCTTCTGCGTGATGATCTGGCCGGCGAGACCGTCGATCTCGTCGCGCTGGGTCGGCGTCCAGCTGCGGAGATCGTTCACGCCCTTGAGCAGACCGAGCCGGAGCACCTGCGTGTTCTCTCCCACCGCAATGAGGCTGATCGAGCTCTTGCCCGCGGTCACGACGTCGCCGGCCGCGAGCTCGAAGGTCTCGCCCGCCTTGTTCTTGAATTCGGCCGTGCCGCGAATGACGCGATAGATCACCACCTCGCCCTTGGCGAACGAGGCGGCGTCTGCTGATGACGATGTGCTCTTCGGCAGCAGCGCCCCGCCGCGCGGGTCGGTTGCGATGATGTGCCCGGTGACGAGCTGGCCGCTCGGTGCTTCGATGCCGATGTCGCGCACGTAAACCGGCAGCGCCGATCTGATCGAACCATCGCTCAGCGGCTTGAATAGAGCATCCAGCGCCAGCGGATCCTGAAGCCAGAAGCCGGCATTGGCCGGGCGATCGTGCAGCGGATGGCTCCAGGCTACGCGCGGCGTCTCGGCTTCATTGATCTGGTCCGGACCGACGATGGTCGGATTCGGAAAGGTGGTGGGATCGGTGATGAACGCTTCGAGGAATTTGCCCGAATAGCCCATCGAGACCGGATCCGGCACCACCGTCTGCGGCGTCTTCAAGTTCTCTTCGGTCGACAGTCCCGACCAGGTGTAGAACAGCTGGCGATGCACGATCGCGCTTTGCAGCATTACGGCGCCGGGGCCGACATTGTAGAAGCGCCCGTCATAGTCAAAGGTGAACGCGCCCGAGGTCACCAGCACCAGCTGGAAGCCGCCGGGTGGAAGATGCAGGTGAAAATCGGTGGGACCTGTGTCGGGGCGGTAGATCGGCAGGTTGGTCGCGACTTCGTGGAGCAGGAAGGTTTCGTTGTTGGCGTGAAAGCCTTCGTTGGCGCGGTTGTAGAGTGCTTGCGGACGATAGGTCGCCTCGAACTTCGCATTCCGGTCGCGGTCGATGGCGACGAAGTCCTGCATGTTGAGGCGGAGCGGCGCGCCGTTCGGATGGGTGAGGCCGGTGGTCCTGAGATCGCCCGCATGCACGTTCATGACGTTCTCCGCTCTGCGCCGTTGCTTCGCTGGCCATGTCATTGCGAATTTTGGGCCAGTTGGTTTGCGAAGCAGCAAGCGTCCACGGCACCGTGATGCAGACGCGGCGGTTCGGGAAAAATCCGGTGGTTGCACGGGAGGTTAGATCGAGGGCTGGTTCTGATCGTCCGACGCGTGCCGCAGCGGCGCGCTTGCGGCGCGGCGAAGGGGCCTGTCTAATTTGTCGGCAAGCTCGCCAACGCGCGTGCAGCGGCGGAGGCTACGGATCGGTACGAAGCCGCCCTTGGCATCGGCGATGACGCCGGGACCAGCGCCACGGCGATTGACAGAATGTTCATGTTTTGTTCTTATGCTGCGACCGAGATGGAGGCAGCCATGGACAACCGTATCAACGAAATTCGCAGAACGATCAGGGCGCTCCGCGTCAGCATGCGCGAAGCCGAAGCCATCATGCATGAGCAGATCAATCGCTCGGAGGACTGCAGCTTCGTGGCGCAGGAAGTCATCAAGATGCGCTCGGTCATGAGCCTGTTGGTGAAGGAGCGAACCGCGCTCGGCGATTACGAGCCGATCCTCGTGAACAGTTTCTTCATCCCGCGACGCCGGCCGACGCGAAAGCCGGCCGCGGCTCGGGCGCCGACGGTCGAGTCCGTGTTCCGGCCGCGCCTGGTGGCGCGGGCGTGACGCGGAAGCCGGCTCAATCGAAAGCGTGAGGCGCAGCCCGATCCGGCTTGCCGGCCGGGTTGTCCGCCCACTTTGCGATCTCGATGGTCCGCGCATCGACGCCTTCGCACCACAAGCAGTTCGGCCGCGCGCGGCCGTTCTCGGACAGGATCGGGATCAGGCTGTGGCCGCAACCTGCGCACCAGGCGATGTCAGTCATGCATTCCTCTACGGCGTATCAAATTCAGAAATGACGTTCTGGTCCGCGAAGCTTGCGCGGGCGCTATGACGGCGCAGGCGCACTGCGCCCGATCGGCGCGATCGTGCCCGAGGTCGTCGTCGTAGCAATCCATCGTGACACGGCTGTGATGTCGTCGCCATTTTCGCGGTAGGCGCGAAGCTGGAATTCGGCCGAGCTGCCGCGCTCCACGATGGTGCGGCAATGCTCGATCTCGGCTGTGCAGCCCAGCGCCTCGGCGTCCCCGGCGGTGTCGTCGATGATTCGGGTGAGCATCTCCGCGATGGTGACCGGTCCGTCCTTGGAGGCAAAGATGCAATCGGTGCCGTAGCGTTGGGCGCGCCACTTGTTCTCCACCGCGATCGCGCGTTCGACCGCCGTGACCTCCTTCGACAGATGCGGCCGCAGATAGAGGTGGCGCGTCAGGCAGCGATAGAGCGAGGCGATGGCGACAGCGTCGTCGACCAGAGTGCAGGTGTCGGGCGCTCGAAGCTCGAGGGTCGGATGCCGCATCGAAGGGCGCATCGCCCACCAGATGTGGCTCTCGTCGGGAATGACGCCGGAGCGCTGCAAGGCGCCGACATAATCGTCGTAGTCCTGCCGGCTCTCGAACAGTTCGGGCAGGCCGGTGCGCGGCAGCTCGGAATAGGCGGCGAGGCGGTAGCCCTTCAGTCCGGTCTTGTGCGAATTCCAGAACGGGGAGGAGGCGGACAGCGCGATGAAGAGCGGCAGATGCGGCAGCATCGCCCGCATCACCGCCATGCGCTTCTCGGGATCGGGCAGCTGGACGTGCACGTGCATGCCGCACATCATGTTGCGATGCCCGATGCTGCGCAGATCCTCGATCATGTCCTCATAGCGCGGCTTCGGGCTCGGTTGCGACATGCGCCACACCGCGGTCGGGTGCGTTCCGCAGGCCATGATCACGAAGCCATATTGCGCGGCGACGTTGGCGACCTCGCGCCGCAGGAAGCGAAGCTCTTCGCGGGCGTCGTTGACGTCGACATGGACGTTGGTGGCGACCTCGAGCTGGGATTGCAGCATCTCGCGCATGGCCTGGCCGCCTGTCGACCAGTTCGCCGACTCGAACAGCTCGTTGGGCGTGTGGATCGCGACCTCGAAATTGCGGCGGTCGGCCAGGAAGTACTCCTCCTCGATGCCGAAGGAATATTCCGCCGCCTTGGCCCTGCCGCCGGCAGAGCGAATCACGAGATGCTGTTTGTCACCCGAGGAATCGAGGCGAAGCAGTTTCAAAACGTCTGAAGCAAATGTCATATCCCACCCGGCAAAGCTCACCTGCGGGCACTAATCCTCTTGGTCGGGGCGGGTTCCCGGTCGGCGCTACTGCAAATTGTCGCGTTGAAAGGAACAATCTTCACGCTCTCGGACGCGCGTGCGATCAACGCGTGGTTCGGCGGCACCTCGATCCAGTCCGATTCCTTGTCGAAGGGTTCGGACACCACGATGACCTGGCCGCCGTCCTCCCGGTAATAGAGCGTGTTCGCGGCGTCGTTGACCGCGACGCGGAAGGCGTAGAGATCCCGGCCGTTGGCGATCGCACTGGTGAAGCGGAGCCGTTCGCGCAGCTGGCCTTCGTTGACGAGGCCGACCAGGGCGTTCAGCACACGCTGCGTCGCTCCCAGCGGGTCGCCGTCGAGCCCGGCACCCATCATCGCCAGGAACACGGCTTCCGAATCGGTCGTGCCCAGCCGCGACGGATAGTAAGCATCCGGGATCAGCGCCTCGACCTTGCGCCGCAGCCGATTCCAACTCCCGACGAATCCGTTGTGCATGAACATCCAGTGGCCGCAGGCAAAGGGATGGCAATTCTGCCGCGTCACCGCCGTGCCGGTCGCGGCGCGCACATGGGCAAAGAACAGATGCGAGCGCAGATGCCGGCAGAGGTAGCGCAGGTTTTCGTCGGACCACGCCGGCCGCGTCTCGCGATAGAGCCCGGGCTCCGGATGCTCACCGTACCAGCCGAGTCCAAAGCCGTCGCCGTTCGAGCCCGCCGTGGATTGCAGCGAGCGGATACTTTGCGCGACCAGTGAATGTTCGGGCTCGGTAACGTAAGGCTCGAACGAGGTGGTCTCGCCTCGGTATGCGATCCAGCGGCACATGAGGTTCCTGTCGGGGATATGTCCTGACAGCACCAACAATCAGGCGCGGGCTGCGTTCCCGGCCTCTCGCGCCGCTAGTCCCGACCGCCGAGCGTTTCGCGATACGCCTTGCCGTAGGGGTAGAAATACTCTTTGCGGCCCTGGTCCCACAGCGCCTTGAACCCCGGCGCTGTGATGTCCCAATCCGGGCGGCACTTCATGCTGACGGCCCTGAGGTCCTGGCGCAGCTCCTCCATGGTCGGTCGCCCGAAGAACCAGTAGCCGTTGTAGATCTTGTGAATGACGAGGCGGGGCTCGAGCACGACGACATGCGGGATCATCGGATTGTGGAGGGGATCGGTGTATTCGGCGATGTCGAGGTCCTTCTGGACGATCCGCCTGGGGTCCGAGAGGAAGGTCCAGTGCGCGCCGGCGCCGCTGCGATATTCGTTGGTCTCGGTGATGGTGTCGGTGGTGATCGTGACCAGCCGGCAATAGCCGACCTCCATCTCGCGATGGAGCTGAACCAGCCCTTCGGTCTGGCGACGATCCTTCGGGCAGAATCCGCCGCGGCCGAGCACGACGATCATGGGATCGTCGCCCTGCAACTCGGAGAGCTTGCGGTGCTTTGCGGTGTGGTCGCTGAGTTCGTAATCGGGGAAGGCCACTCCCGGCATGATGTCGGTTCGCATCGGACACTCCCATGTCTATCGCTGGTTCATCTCTAGAGATCGATCACGACGTCGCCTTCTGGTCGTGCGCAGCAGATCAGCAGGTTTCCCTGCGCCGGCGGGTCGAGCGGATCCGGCGCGTAGCTGACCTCTCCGGCCACGAGCCCGCTCTCGCAGTTGTGGCAAACCCCCGTCCGGCACGACCAGCGCACCGGGACATCGCATGCCTCGGCAAGCTCCAGCAGGCTGGCATAGGAGGGGCCCCAGCACACGTTGAGGCCGCTGCGGGTGAACGACACCATCGGACCAGGCCCCGGTGCTCCCGGCGGTTTGTGGACAGGCGTCGTCGGCGCGGCTGTGATCCCCGGTGTCAGCGAGGGCTTGCTGCCGAATAGCTCGGTGTGGATGCGATCGGGCGCGACGCCCAGCGCGGCGAGGCCGGCGGCGAGATCGCTCATGAAGGCCGTCGGCCCGCAGAGATAGAAATCGCCGTCGCGCGGCACGCCCAGCATCTGGAGCCGCTGCCGATCCAGACGACCTGCACTGTCGTAGTCGGCTCCGGGACGGTCGGCCGGATCGGGTGCGCTGAAGCAGACATGGCTGTGATGATGGGCCAACCCTGCAAGAAGTCCGCGCGCTTCGGCTGCGAACGGATGCTCGCGGCCGTTGCGCGTGCCATGCAGCCACCAGACGTCGCGCGTCGTGTGTTCCGCGGCCAGCGCCTGCAGCATGGCGAGCACCGGCGTCACGCCGATGCCCGCGCTCAGCAGCACCACGGGCCGCGCATCGGAGTTGAGCGTGAAGCTGCCGCGCGGCGCACCGAGCGGCACGATATCGCCGGTCTGTATCGTCTCGGCGACGTAGAAGCTGGCCGCGCCGTGCGCCTCCCGCTTGATGCTGATGCGATAGGATGTGGCGTCGGCGCGGCTCGACAGGGAATAGCTGCGCGTCATCGCGGATGGCCCCAGCCGCACGACCACGAATTGACCGGGCAGGGCGGCCGCCAACGGCTGTCCATCCGCGGGCTCGAGGATCAGCGAGGTCACGCTGGCGCTTTCGGCGACCTTGCGCGTCACCCGGAACGGGCGGAAGCCGCGCCAGGCCGGCGCCGTGCCGGCGGTTGGGCCGAGCCCGGCGTTGCCCGCGGCGGTGCTGCCTGACTGCGCGAGCAGCGCCGCAAAGGAGTGATTCCAGCCGGGGCTCAGCGCCGGAATCTTCAGCGCGCGCGCGAGCCGGTCGCGCGGATGAGGCGGCAGGTAAAGCAGCGCATCGATCTCGGCGACGCTCATGCCTTCCGGACCGCGTTCGACCTGCACGATCTCGTCGCCGGCCTCGACGTCGCCTTCCTCGATGACACGGAAATAGAAGCCCGGCCGGCCGTGCTTGACGAGCAGCGCGGGCATATCGGGCTCGTCCATGCGAATGCCGAGCCGGTAGCAGGTGACGCGCGGCTGCGTGACCTCGAACAGGGCCGATCCGATCCTGTAGCGATCACCGATGCAGACCTCGGTGTCGGCCAGGCCTTCGACGGTGAAATTCTCGCCGAATTGACCATGAACGAGGTCGGAACGGCCGAGATGTTTCTGCCAGTATCGATACGACTCGTCCTGGTAGACGAAGACGGCGCGCTGCTCGCCGCCGTGACCCGCCGTATCGCCCTGGCCGTCGCCGTCGATGTTGAGCCGGCGTGCCCGGCGCGGGCCCGCGACGGGAGTCTTCCAGATTCCGGTATGGACGGTCCTGCCTTGCCAGGCGACATCGCGCGGCAGGCCGACATTGAGGGAGAGCAGACGAGCCATCGGTTTCCTCGATCGCGGATGCGTATTCCCCGACCTGGCGGGGCGCCTGCACGGTAATCTGCACCCTAATCGGATCGTTGGCCCGTTAGTGATTGTTAGACGTTGCGAGCCGACCGTCGGCAAAGTCGGTGGTCCTGAGCGGGCAATGCAGAGGGGCAAACACGTGGCTTGATCCGTCAGGCTGCCCGGTATGGAACCGATGCGGCGGCTGGTCGCAGCCGCGCCGCCTTGATTCCGCCAGACCCACCTCTATCTCTGGTACGAACAAGAATCCGGGCCCCTCTGGCGAGGACGCCGACCAAGTCGGCAAACCTCGCGATGTCGGATGACCTGTCCCGCGCGAATGCGATGGATTGGCCGATTGTCGGGCCTCGTACGTTCTCTCCGACCATTTGTCCCCATCGCAGCTCCGCGCGGTCATTTCGCGAATTGAGGAGCAACGATGACTGACGCCAAGAGTTTAAATCCCCTCGAACTTGAGATCACGGAACCGTCCAGCCTGAACGAGCAGGCTGCCGCCGCGCTGGTGATCGTGGGCGCGCTGGTCGCGGTTGCCGACCGGCGCGTTTCGCCGGTCGAGCGCGACGAGGTGATCCGTTTCGTCCGGGATCGCAAGCTGGCGCCGCACATTCCGGAGGAACGGCTCTATGCCATGTTCGACGAACTCGCCGAACGGCTCGAAGAGCCGGATTTCGCCAATGTCGTGATCGACACGCTGCGGCCGGTTTCGAACCTGCCGCTGTCGGCCCATCTGATCGAACTGTCGGAGCGCGTTGCTGCGGCGGACGAGGACGTCCATCCCCATGAAGTGCAGGCGATCAAATTGTTGCGCCTGCTGACGCTGGTGCTGCCTCGCGCAAAGCCGGTCAACCCGCCTAAGGAGCGCCTCGAACAGCCCCTGGCGACAGAGGAATAAGCATGAGCGCAGCATCCGACGAGCGTCGCAACGAGGCCGCAGGTTCCGCCGGCGAACTGGCCGGCGGTGACCCGCGCCTCGACAAGCTCGTCGATCGGCTGCCGCCACGCATGGGTGACACCGTCACCTACCTGCTCAAACCATCGAACCGTTGGGTCAGAATTCCCTCGGGTGCGCTGCTCATTGCCGGCGGCGTGCTTTCCTTCCTGCCGATTCTCGGCGTCTGGATGCTGCCGCTCGGCCTCGCGCTGCTCGCCGAGGACGTGCCTGCGCTGCGTTCGTCGCGTTCGAAGGTCCTGGATTGGGTCGAGCGAAAGAAGCCGCATTGGCTCGATCCGTCCGCGCCCAAAAAATGATCGAACATGTTTGAATTCATCACACCCGAAGCGCTCACCGCACTGCTTCAAGTCGTCCTGATCGACCTCGTACTCGCCGGCGACAATGCCGTCGTCATCGGCCTTGCCGCGGCGGGATTGCCGGCCGAGCAGCGCCGCCGCGCCATCATCGTCGGCATCGCCGCCGCCACCGTGCTGCGCATCGTCTTCGCGGGCGTGGCGACCCAGCTCCTGCAGGTCATCGGCCTGTTGCTCGCCGGCGGCGTGCTGCTGCTCTGGGTGTGCTGGAAGATGTGGCGCGAGCTGCGCGAGCAGGCCGCACATTCGAAAGAACTCGCATTCAGCCATGGCGGCGGCGCGGGGGCTGCGCCGGCGCAGCGCAAGACCTTCGGCCAGGCTGCGGTGCAGATCATCGCGGCCGACGTCTCGATGTCGCTCGACAACGTCCTTGCGGTCGCCGGCGCCGCGCGCGAACATCCCTACATTCTCGCCTTCGGCCTGTTGCTGTCGGTCGCCTTGATGGGCGTCGCCGCCGACCTGCTCGGCCGCGTGTTGCAGAAGCAGCGCTGGATCGCCTATGTCGGCCTCGCCATCATCATTTACGTCGCCTTCGAGATGATTTATCGGGGCTCGCTCGAGCTCGCACCCGTCATCGCGAGTCTCTGAGGCGATATTTTTACAATCCGGAGTAGTCCATGACGTCCGACCCCAAAGCACCTTCGGCGCAGCCCGTGCCGCCGCGCCTCGGCGTATTTGCCCAGCTCATCTTCGGCTCGCGCTGGCTGCAGTTTCCGCTCTACATCGGCCTGATCGTCGCGCAGGCCGTCTACGTGCTGCTGTTCCTGAAGGAGCTCTGGCACCTCGTCGCGCACTCCTTCGACGCCAGCGAGCAGCAGATCATGCTGGTCGTGCTCGGGCTGATCGACGTCGTCATGATCTCCAACCTCCTGATCATGGTGATCGTCGGCGGTTACGAGACCTTCGTGTCCCGGCTGAACCTGACCGGCCACCCCGACGAGCCGGAATGGCTCAGCCACGTCAATGCCAGCGTGCTCAAGATCAAGCTCGCGATGGCGATCATCGGCATCTCATCGATTTCGCTGCTCAGGACCTTCATCGAGGCCGGCAATCTCGGCACCACGCGCAGCAATTTCACCGAGACCGGCGTGATGTGGCAGGTGCTGATCCATCTCACCTTCATCATCTCGGCGGTGGGCATCGCCTGGGTCGACCGCCTCAGCGAGAGCGGTCATCGCAAGGAAGCCGGCCACGGCTGAACTCGCGCGGAAAACCTTTCAGACGTGATGATGGACAGACAGGTGACGGTGCGGCCGGATGAGGGAAGGGCCCTTCCGGCCGTCACGCCGCCAGGGTTCCGTGGATCCGCCCCAGCGCGCGCTGAAGCGCTGCAAAACAGCTTGCATCGATCTGGGTGCCGACCATTCCGGACATGATCCCCAGAGCTTTCGTGATGGACATGGCGGCACGATAGGGGCGGTCGGCCGTCAGCGCGTCGAATATGTCAGCGGTCGTGATCAGGCGGGTTTCCAGGCTGATCTGGTCTGCTTGGAGGCCGCGCGGATATCCCTTGCCGTCCAGCCGCTCATGATGCGCGGCCGCGATCGGAGCGAGGTCGCGGAAAGCGCCGACGCGTGACAGGATGGCCTCGGAATACGCCGAATGCATCCTCATGATCTCCCATTCGGCGTCGTCCAGCTTGCCCGGCTTGTCCAGGATGGCGTTGCTCACGCCGAGCTTGCCGATGTCGTGCAGCAGCGCGGCACGCTTGAGCTTGCGCCGCTGCTCGGCGCTGAACATCAGCTCCTCGGCGATCATGTCCGTGAACAGCGTCACGCGCTCGCTGTGACCGCTGGTGTAAGGGCTCTTGGAATCCACCACCTGGGCGAAGGCGGCTGCAATGTCGTCGAGATAGTCCTCGTCGATCGGCAGGCTCGCTTGGGCCGGCGCGTGGGAATTCGCGCACTCCCGACCGCCATCGGTGCCGCGCATGTCCAGCAAAGCGGGGCTTGCCGCCACGCGCTCGAAAGCCGCAACCAGATCGGGATCGAACCATATCCCCGACCGGTTCTTCGCTTCGCGCAGCGCGGCCTCGGGTCCGTTCGCGACGTGGAAGACATCGACGACCTGCGCCAGCAGGGCGATCCGCGAATAGATCGGAATGGCAGCGCCGGACAAGCCAAGGGGTTTGCCGCTTCCATCCCAGTGCTCATCCAGATTCTTGATGCCTTCGGCGACCGGCTCGGAGAAACGCATCTTGCGGGCGATGTCCGCGCCGCGGTGGCAGCGGGTCTCGATCAGCTCGCGCGCGATCTCGCCGCCGTTCTGAAAGATGTTGACGATGGCGCGGAACCGTTCGGCCAATCCGGCCTTCAGGCCGGTATGGCTGAGCACGAAGCGCAGCGCCTGAGACAGGCTGCCGTCGATCAGCTTGAAGTCCTGCTTGAAGGTGAGATCGTCGGTCAGATACAGCTCGCAGATGCGCGCGGCATTGCTGCTGCAGCCGAGATCCTTTAGCAGCAGCACGTAATACAGCTCTGTGATCTCGTGCTCGCCAAGACCGATGTGCCTGCCGATTTCGACGCCGATGCGGCTGCAACGCACACAATGTCCCGCCGGCTGTCCCTCGGTCAGGTCGAGCGCGTAGCTCAGGGCGCTCAGGAGTTCGGAGAGCGTGACATTGTCGTGCTGGCCGCGGTCGGAAGGCCGTGATTGCATGGTCGAGGCTCCGGGGTGGCTCGCGCGGCCGGGTCCGGGCCGATCCTGATGTCCGATACCGCACCTGATCACGAGAGAATTAACAGGCGGTATTTTCGAGAGGAGAGCACGGCACCGCTGGAAATCCGGAGCAAGCGAGCCGATCCAGCGGTGCGGACGAACCCGGCCGTCTGTTGACCGATCTCAAGATCCCGGCCCGCCCTGACCCGGTCAGGCAGGATCGATTCGAGATCGCTAAAATTGTCAGCAATCCGATCAGCCGCCGCAAACCCTGCAATTAACAACCGCGCGGCCTTAAACCTCGGCTTTGGAACCGGCGTGCATTCATCCCGCAAAAGGGTGGGGCATCAACATGTCAGTTCTCAAGGAGGTCGTCGCTGCGCTCGCGGGAGTCTACGCGCTCCTGTTCGTCTGCGACGCATTGTTCGGGGTCGGCGAGGCACGCTTCGACGACACCTATTTCCGCGCCAGTTTCTACGCGCCGCGACCGCAGGAATTCCGCTTCGCAGCAAGCACCACGCCGGCCGCCCGCGTCAGCGATGCCTTCGCGCAGTTCTCGGCGGGCGAGGTCAAGCCGAACAGGCGTTACTCGTCGCTGACGACGATCATCCGGTAGGGCCGCGACTCATTAATCGGCTGTCGGCCTGACTTGCGCCTATTGCAGATCGTGAAGATCCTTGCCGAGTGGCGGCGTCAGCCGAAAATCTGAAAATGCGACCGCGAGCCCGGACCGCTCCGGCGTGCAAGCCATAGGTCCAACGAGATAGGAAGAGCTCTCTGCGAATGGCGCAAGCCGCATGAGAGGCCATGTCTTGCCATCGTTCGAAGACTGCAAACGAAGGACGCCGCGCGCAACCGTAATACGCAAGCGGAAGTCACCGGCATCGTGCTGATAGGGCGCCGTCGCCCAGTCCGATCGCCCGTCGGTCAGCACGCTCGATAACATCGCGTGCCCATCCGCAAACTCGATCCCGGCCTTGAGCCAGCAGCGTTCGTCCACACGCACCATGAGGCCTGCTTGATCGTAGAGCGTTTCGAAAACACCTCGGACGCGGAGTTCGGCCGTGAACGCAGCGCCGGCCGGAAAACCAAGAAAATGCCCGCTGTCGCGGATGAAGCCGTAATGAGTTTCGCGCCAAAAGTCAGTGGCATGGTCCGTGACCATTTCGAGGACGTTGTCCTTTTCAGACCATTGCTTCGGCTCGTTCAACCAAATGCCGTCAGACCTGCCAAGCATCCTATGTTCCATCTGAAAGGTGACGCACGCGGTCCAACGGCCCACTGCGCGGAAAGTTTTTGTGCCGAGCACAAAAAGGCAGGTTCTGGGCAGGATGCGACCCCGCGCACGTCTGATCGGCGTCGGCAAAATCGTGTGGTCCTGGTCGTGCATGACACAGCACGACCAAGAGGATAATGCAACGAGGCGCCCTGACTTAAGATGAGGGGGCAGGCGTCCTCCGGCGCGACGATCCCGGCGCGGTGAACAAGCCGTCCCCTAATGCGAGCGTAACGCGCAAGGGTGGACGCTTCGGCGCTGCCCACCGCGCTCCGCCGACCAAGTCCGACCCGGCCTTATGGCCGCAGGCAGACTTCGATGTTCTCGTGCGCACGTTCTCAGCACATGGTTTTCGCGCACCCTGCGCGTGGTATCTCAACGATGAAGCCAATATCGCTTACGCGCGCCGGGCACCGGATGGTGGAAGGCTGACGTCGCCGGTGCTGTTCGTCAACGGCGAATAGGATGCGATCAACACCATCAATGGCAACGAGATGGGCGATCCGATGCGCGCTGCCTGTCCGGACCTGACCATCATCAATCTAGCCGGAGCGCATTGGCTTCCGGTCGAACGCAAGACCGAGCTGGTTGCAGGGATCCGGGGCTGGCTTCAGACGAAGCAGCTTTGAAGCAGCTTTAAAGGGAGCAGAATTAGGAACTCGTCGCGATATCTACAATCCCTTGTGTTGCCCGGCAGGCAAAACACGCGAGCCCTAGGTCAACGCGCGCCGCCGAAAATATTCCACTTTACCGAAATTCGGAATTGACGTATTCATTGCGGCATCCCGGCCCAACGAAGAGGGGCGTATCGCGATCGTCACGAAACGCGGGCCGGGTGGCGGTGGACGTCAGTCACATCGGCGCCAGGGATTTCGCAGGGCGGGCAACCGTGAGCGAAACAACCTGGCGCACACGACCGGTGTGATCGGCGTGCGGCAAAATCGTGTGGTCCTGGCGCCCGGGGTCTGTGCGCCAAGTCTTGTGGTGATGTGTCTTGCTCAACCGAGCGCACGCGTCAGCCATCCGCAAGGCGACGGGGGCAATAGTGCAACGCTCCCCGGGGAGAGCACGACATAAGCCGTAAAGCCACTGCGCAGGGAAGGCCGGATGTTCGGCTTCACCTGTATGCCGCTGTGCAGCTTCTTGTGACGCAGGATTCGCACAGTGGACCGTGGGTGCCCCGGCCGGCACCCGGTCTTCCCTGCGCCCTCTCCATTCAGGAGGGTGAAGAGATCAGGCAAAGCTCGGGCGAAATCCGCCGCGAGGCTACAAATCTGTGTCTGCGGAGCGAGATGCGGATTGAAGGAGCGTGCCCATCAACAGCACGTGCTGTGGGTTGCTGGGTCTTGGCTCAGCGCAGCAGCGTAAGGACGCTGCAGCGCGTCCGGGACACGAGAGAGGCGCACTCGCCATGCTCCGCTCAGCGAGAGCACTTGCACAAGCAACCCAGTCTGTCTCACTCGCCCTGAACCCATTCCGCCACCCCGCGCCACAGCGTGTCGCGATGTTCGGGGCGGAAGAAGCCGAAATGGCCGATCGCCCTGGCGCCGACGTCGGAGGGCTTGACGTCGAGCACCTCCGGCTTGATCGCGGTGAACCCGCTCGCGAGCAGTTCGACCGCCGGCCGCGTCGCCCAGGGATCGTCCGAGAAGCAGAGCGCCCGCAGCTCGCCCTTGAACTTTGCAAAATTTGTCAGCGCCGGCAGTTTTGAATCGAAGAGATAGCGCGGGCTCGAGACCCACTCGGCCCATTGCAGGAAGACGCCCTTGGGCAAATCCTCGCCGACGCCGGCCCAGCCCGGAGCGTAGCCGAGCGTGTGAACCAGCGGGACGCCGATGAGGTTCATGAAGGCGAAGACGCGGTATTTCTCCGGCGAGGTCATCAGCCGCCAGGTCGCGGCCTGCGAGGCCACGAAGGCGGCGCGCGAGATTTCGCTGTTGTTGGCGATCAGCCCCAGCGCTTGGCCGCCGAAGGAATGGCCGACATAGGCCAGCGGCAGCGTGTTGTACCGCTCGCGCATCCAGCTGACCGCGGCGGTGACGTCGAGTGCTGCCCAATCCGACATCGACGCCTTGAAGCCGACCAGCGATTTCGGCTGGTTATAGCCGACCATCGCCGGACGCCGGGAATCGCCGATGCCGCGATAGTCGTAGGTGAGCACCGCGCAGCCGCGATGGGCGAGATAGGAGGCAAAGCCACGGTAGATTTTTCGTTGGACGGCGGTCGCGGAATTGATCAGGACGGCATGGCGTTTGGTGCCGCGCGGCAGGAACAGGGTGCCGGTCAGGGCATACCCGTCGGTCGCCGGGAAATTGATCTCGTCGATGAAAACGTCGTCCGGTGCCGCCTTCATGGGCGCAAGGTATCCTGCCAGTTGCCTCGCCCGTCCAGCAAATGCGAATTTGGCTTTCCCCGCAAGGGTTTGCCGTTCGAGGTGGATTTACGTCTGGCGATGTCGTGCCAGCCTGTGTATAAGGCGGCCCTCGCAACCCCTAGATCAGGTTGTGCTTTTTGCTTCACGGAGAGATTGCGATGTCCGAGCGGTGGACGCCCGAGTCCTGGCGCAGCAAGCCGGTGCTACAGGTGCCCGATTATCCCGACGCCAAGGCCCTGGCCGACGTCGAGGCGCAGCTTGCGACCTTTCCGCCGCTGGTGTTTGCGGGCGAGGCACGCAACCTGAAGAAGGCGCTGGGGCGCGTTGCGGCCGGCGAGGCGTTCCTGCTGCAGGGCGGCGACTGCGCCGAGAGCTTCGCCGAGCACGGCGCCAACAACATCCGCGATTTCTTCCGCGTGCTGCTGCAGATGGCGGTGGTGCTGACCTATGCCGGCGCGGTGCCGGTGGTGAAGGTCGGGCGCGTCGCCGGCCAGTTTGCCAAGCCGCGGTCCTCGCCGACCGAGAAGCTCAACGGCATCGAGCTTCCGAGCTATCGCGGCGACATCGTCAACGACATTGCCTTCACCAAGGAAGCGCGCATCCCCGATCCGCAGCGCCAGCTGATGGCCTATCGCCAGTCGGCCGCGACGCTGAACCTGCTGCGCGCCTTCGCCACCGGCGGCTACGCCAATCTCGGCAGCGTGCATCAGTGGATGCTCGGCTTCCTCAAGGATAGTCCGCAGTCGCGGCGCTACAAGGAACTGGCCGACCGAATTTCCGACGCGCTGAATTTCATGCGCGCCTGTGGTCTCGATCTCGAGGCTCACCCCGAGCTGCGCGCCACCGATTTCTACACCAGTCACGAGGCGCTGCTGCTCGGCTACGAGCAGGCCCTGACCCGCGTCGATTCCACCACCGGCGACTGGTACGCGACCTCGGGCCACATGATCTGGATCGGCGACCGCACCCGCCAGCTCGATCACGGCCATATCGAATATTTCCGCGGCATCAAGAACCCGATCGGGCTGAAATGCGGCCCGTCGCTCAAGCCTGACGAGCTCCTGAAGCTGATCGACGTGCTCAACCCCGACAACGAGCCGGGCCGGCTGACGCTGATCGGCCGCTTCGGCTCCGACAAGGTCGGCGAGCATCTGCCGAACATGATCCGCGCCGTGAAGCGCGAGGGCAAGGTGGTGGTCTGGTCCTGCGACCCCATGCACGGCAACACCATCACCTCGACCTCGGGCTACAAGACGCGGCCGTTCGACCGCATCCTGTCGGAGGTGAAGTCGTTCTTCACGATCCATGCCGCAGAAGGCACCCATGCCGGCGGCGTGCATCTGGAGATGACCGGGCAGGACGTCACCGAGTGCATCGGCGGCGCCCGCGCGATCACGGACGAGCACCTCAACGACCGCTATCACACGGTCTGCGATCCCCGCCTCAATGCCGAGCAGTCCATCGACATGGCTTTCCTGATTGCCGAGCTGCTCAAGCAGGAACGCGCGGGCAAGGCCACGCCGATGCCGGCCGCAGCGGGGCTCTAGGGTCTTGCTGCGGATCTGGAAGGCCACGATCAATTCCCGTAACGGTCTGGCCTTTGCGTTTCGATCGGAGCAGGCCGTCCGCGAGGAGATCTTTGCGCTCCTGCTGTCGCTGCCGCTGGCCTGGCTGGTCGGCGCGACCGCGATGCGTGCGGTCGAGTTGGTCTGCTCGGTCGCTTTCGTGCTGACCGTCGAGCTGCTCAACACCGCGATCGAGAAGCTCGCCGACCGGCTGACCATGGACCACGACAAGCAGATCGGCCGAGTCAAGGACATGGGTTCGGCAGCGGTCGGCGTCGCGCTGCTGATGGCCGGCGCGTTCTGGATCATCGCCATCATCGAGCGGCTGGGATTTATCTGATCGGAGCGCGGCGGCCATGACCGAACGTCTCAAAGCATTCGCGGTCACGCTCGCCCAGCTCAATCCGACCATGGGCGACATCGAGGGCAACGCCGCGAAGGCGCGTGATGCGCGCGCGCGCGCCATCGCCGACGGCGCCGATCTCGTGCTGTTTCCGGAATTGTTCATCGCCGGCTATCCGCCGGAAGACCTCGTGCAAAAGCCGGCCTTCCAGGCGGCCTGCCGCGCCGCGATCGAGGCACTGGCGCGCGAGACCGCCGATGGCGGGCCGGCCATGCTGATCGGCACGCCCTGGGTCGAGGACGGCAAGCTCTACAATGCCTGCGCGCTGCTCGACGGCGGGCGCATCGCGGCCCTTCGCTTCAAATGCAATCTGCCGAATTACGGCGTGTTCGACGAAAAGCGGTTGTTTGCGCGCGGCCCTGCGGCGGGCCCCGTGACCGTGCGCGGCGTGCGCATCGGCGTCCCCATCTGCGAGGATATCTGGCTCGAAGAATCCGAGGATTACGAGAACGTGGTCGAGACGCTGGCCGAGACCGGCGCCGAGATCATTTTGGTGCCGAACGGGTCGCCTTACTCCCGCGACAAGAATGATGTGCGCCTGTCGGTCGCGGTCGCGCGCGTCACCGAGAGCGGGCTGCCGCTGGTCTATCTGAACCAGGTCGGCGGCCAGGACGAGTTGGTATTCGACGGCGCGTCGTTAGCGCTCAACGGCGATCTCTCACTCGCAGCACAGTTGACGTCCTTCGAGGAGAGCGTCGTCACGCTGCGCTTCACGCGTAATGGCGACGACTGGCGTTGCGCTGGACCGATCGCCGAACAACCCGAAGGCGACAAAGCCGACTACGCCGCCTGCGTGCTTGGGCTGCGCGACTACGTCGTCAAGAACGGTTTTCCCGGCGTGCTGCTCGGCATTTCCGGCGGCATCGATTCAGCGCTGTGTGCGGCGATCGCGGTCGATGCGCTCGGCGCCGACCAGGTCCATGGCGTGATGCTGCCGTATCGCTACACCGCGGCACACTCGATCGCCGATGCGGGCGATCTCGCCGGCCATCTCGGCATTCGCTACGAGGTGCTGCCGATCGCGGAGGCCGTGACCGGCTTCGAGACCATCCTCTCGGGCCTTTTCAAGAACCTGCCGCCGGACATCACCGAGGAAAATCTCCAGGCCCGCAGCCGCGGCACGCTCTTGATGGCGATCTCCAACAAGACCGGATTGATGGTGGTGACAACCGGCAACAAGTCGGAAATGTCGGTGGGCTACGCCACGCTCTATGGCGACATGAACGGCGGCTTCAACCCGATCAAGGACATCTACAAGTCACAGGTGTTTCGGCTGGCGGCCCTGCGCAACGGCTGGAAGCCCGACGGCGCACTCGGGCCGGCCGGGGAGGTGATCCCGCCCGACATCATCACGCGGCCGCCGTCCGCGGAATTGCGCGAGAACCAGCGTGATGAGGACTCGCTGCCGCCTTACGACGTGCTCGACGCGATCCTGAAGCGTCTCATCGAACGCGAAGAGCCGCTCGATCAGATCATCGCCGCCGGTTTCGATCGCGAGACCGTCACCCGGATCGACCATCTGCTCAACGTCGCCGAATACAAGCGCCGCCAGGCCGCGCCCGGCGTGAAGGTGACACCGAGAAATTTCGGCCGCGACCGGCGTTATCCGATCACCAACCGCTTTCGCGACAAGGGCGAGAAGCTGCCCGCGCCGGACGAGTCGCTGGTCTCGCGCGGCAGCAAGGCGTCGATCGACGCGTTCGAGGGGTGAGGGCGCGGTTGCTCGCTGGCGCGGTGCTTGGACGGACGCCGTCATCGCGCATTCCGTCGTCATCATCCGCGCAGGCGGATGATCCAGTATTCCGCGGCGGATATTGTCGGATACGACATCTGCCGCGGAGTACTGGAGGCCCCGCCTTCGCGTGGCATGACATTGAGTGTGAGGCGGCAGCCAGCCGCTTCAACTATTTCTGCTGCTGCGGCAGGAAGGTCGGGCCGACCGATCGGATCGGCTTGTTGTCTGAACCCGACGCAGCCGCGCCGGTATCCGGCGTCGCAGCCGGTGCAGCCGCCGTGGTCGGCGCGGGAGCTGCGCCCTTTTTGGCGTTCGCTGGCGTGCCCTTGTTGAGCCGCTGCTGCTGCATTTTCTTGGCGCTCTCCTCGGTGACGATGATGTCGCCCTGCTGCTCGGCAGTCGCCTTGTCGTCAGCGGATTTCAATGCGTCCGCCCAGGTCTGGCCGGCGGCCTTGCAGGAGCAGGACGGGTTGAACTCGCTGCGGAATTTGAAGGCGGTCGGCAGCGCCGTGTAGGACTGGCCGCTGATCGAGACCGCCGAATTCATGTCCTCGCCGGGATTGCGATGGGTGTAGAGCACGGCTTCCGCGGCCGGGCACAACGCCTTGCAGGTCTTCTCGTCGTCGGGGAAGCGCGCCGGCACGGTGGCGAACGAGACCGGGAAATAGGCGCCGTCGCAGGTGCGTACGCACACGGTGCGATAGGTGCCGGATTGCGGCCCGAGATCGGAGGGCGGCACACCTTGCGGATTGCCGGCGTTGTTGCCGCCGAACAGATTGTTGAGGAAGTTGCCGCCGCCTTGGCCTTGCGCGGCGTTGGCGTATTGCGGGCCGCAATTGTTCTGCGCCAGCGCCACCAGCACCGAGCGGCGCTGGCTGTCGCGTTCCGGGCTGTAGCCGCCACCGCCGCCGCGCAGGCGTTCGAGATTGCCGGTGATCTGGTCCAGATTGGCGCGCATCTGCTGGATCTGGGTGTTGACCGGGCCGCATTGGGCCGACTGGCCGTTGAACAGCGAGAAGAAGCCGGAGGAGTCGCAGCCCATGCGCTTGGCCTGCATGGTGACGCGGTCGAGTTCGGCCTGCTGCCTGGCCTGGGAATCCTGGTAACGGCGGATCTGCTCCTCACGAGCGGGGTCGCCGCCGCCGCCGCGGTCGAGTGCCGCGAGCTGGCCCTCGAGCCGCACGCACATCGGATTCGGCCCAAGTCCGTTTTGCCCCGGCTGAGGCGGCGGTCCGGGCGGGCCGGCCTGCGCGAAAGCGCCGGTGACGAGCACGGCCGTGCTCAGGAGCACGGTGCAGGCAAGGACGAAGCGGGCACGGGAGAGGGACAGGAATTCAGGCATATCCGCCATTCTAGCGAGGTCACGGCCCCATGCGACGTTCCACATGACTTGGGAGGGCCGAAGCGCGCCCTCCCATAGCCGCTTCCTGCGGCATCGTCACGTCGTTTCGGGAGCCAAAGGACCGCCTAAGCTGCGCCAGCTCCGCGTAAATTAGCGCTGGCAGGTGATTGCGACATATTCGTCGCAATGCCCTTGGGAGCAATTTGTGCCGGATTTGGGGACAGAGCCGGTAATTTCGTCGGGATCGACCCGGCGGTAGCTTGATGCCTGGGCAAAATCTCGTGACTGGCAATAGGTCCGGGCAACGGAGGCGCCGCATTTGTCACCCTTGGCCAGGCACTGGTCGGCGTAGCCGTTGGCGATGATGAACACGCGGGTCTCGGCGCAGGCGCCGGATGCGGCGAGGATCGATGCGCTGAAAATGAGCGCGAGCAGGGGGCGCATGAAAATACCAAGAGGCAAAAAGGTGGAACAATCAGGTTCCAGAATGGACTCAAATGGTTAAGGATATGAACTATCTGGACGAGCCTTGCCCGGTATCGCGGGCCAAAGGGCGTTTCTCGGCTCCCTTGACGCAGGGGCGCCTGATAGCCCATATGTTCCGCATGAACGGTCTCCTCGCCATTTGCACCATTTGCGAGATTACGAGCTAGCGATTCGCTGGCTGGAGCCGTCTTTTCTCAAAATGCATTGAGAGACCTGGACGCCCGGCCAACAGCCGACGGGTATCCATATGGAATTGCGCCTCTACGATACGCTGAGCCGGGAAAAGCGCGCCTTCGTGCCGCTCGATCCCAGGAACGTCCGCATGTATGTCTGCGGACCGACCGTCTACGACTTTGCCCATATCGGCAATGCGCGGCCGGTGATCGTGTTCGACGTGCTGTTTCGGCTGCTGCGCCACCTCTACGGCGAGGCGCACGTCAAATATGTCCGCAACATCACCGACGTTGACGACAAGATCAACGACCGCGCCACGCGCGATTTTCCCGGCCTGCCGTTGAACGAGGCCATTCGCAAAGTCACCGAACAGACGGGCAAGCAGTTTCATGCCGACGTCGATGCGCTTGGTGCGTTGCGGCCGAGCGTGGAGCCGCGCGCGACCGAGCACATCGGCGAGATGCGCGAGATCATCGAGCGGCTGGTCAAGGGCGGCTTTGCCTATGTCGCCGAGGATCACGTGCTGTTCTCGCCGCAGGCGATGAACGCGGCCAATTCGACGCTGCCGCGCTATGGCGCACTGTCGAAGCGTTCGCTCGACGAGATGATCGCCGGCGCCCGTGTCGATGTCGCGCCCTACAAGCGCGATGCCACCGATTTCGTGCTGTGGAAGCCGTCCAAGCCGGGCGAGCCGTCATGGCCGTCGCCCGCCGGCATCAAGACTGAGGGCCGTCCGGGCTGGCACGTCGAGTGCTCGGCCATGGCCTGGAAGCACCTCGGCGAGCATTTCGACATCCATGGCGGCGGCATCGATCTGGTGTTTCCGCATCACGAGAACGAGGTGGCGCAGACCTGCTGCGCCTTCCACCGGGAGCGCATGGCGAATTACTGGATGCACAACGGCTTCCTGCAGGTCGAGAGTGAGAAGATGTCGAAGAGCCTCGGCAACTTCATCACCATCCATGAGCTGCTCGCGGACTGGCCGGGCGAGGTGCTGCGCCTGAACATGCTCAAGACGCACTACCGCTCGCCGATCGACTGGACCATGAAATCGCTGGAGGAGAGCGCCAAGACGCTCGACGACTGGTATCGTGTCGCGGCCGACGTTGCGCCCGGCAAGCCGGCTGCGTCGGTGGTCGATCCGTTGCTCGACGACCTCAACACGCCGCTGGCGATCGCGGCGCTGCACGGTCTGCGCAGCAGCGACGTACCCGCCCTGGCGGGGTCATTGCGGCTGCTCGGCTTCCTGTCCGAGAGTGCCGCGCAGTGGGAAGGCCGCAAGCAACAGGCCAGTGGCGTCGACGCCAAGGAGGTCGAGGGCCTGATCGCGGAACGGACGGCCGCCCGTAGCCGCAAGGACTTCAAGGAATCCGACCGCATCCGCGATCTGCTCGCTGCGATGGGCGTCGCGATCAAGGACTCCAAGGACGGCACCACTTGGGAGTTTTCGCGATGAAGCGTCCCGACACGCCGTTTCCGCGGCATTGGTTCTATTACATCGCGCTGAAGATCCTGCTGCTCGCGGGCGCCGTGGCGTTGGTGCTCAAGCTCTATGGGATGTGGTGAGGACGATGGGACAGAGTTTGCCAAAGCCCGCACTTCGGCCGTTCCTGCCGGACGACGTTCCGATGCTCGCCGCGATCTTCGCCGCCAGCATCGAGGAGCTGACCGGTGACGACTACAACGAGGCGCAGCAGCAGGCCTGGATGGAGGCGGCGGACAGCGAGGAGTTCGGCAAGAACCTCGCGTCCGATTTGACGCTGATCGCGACGATGGAGGGTTCGCCGGTCGGCTTCGCCTCGCTGCGCGGCACCGATCACATCCGCATGCTCTATGTGCATCCGGCCGTCAGCGGGCAGGGCGTCGCAACGCTGCTGATCGATGCGCTGGAGAAGCTTGCCGGCGGGCGCGGCGCGCAAAATCTCTCGGTCGATGCCAGCGACAGCGCGCAGGGATTTTTCGCCAAGCGCGGCTACGTCGCCATGCAGCGCAACACCATCACCGTCGGAGACGAATGGCTCGCCAACACCACTATGAAGAAGACGCTCGGAGCGCCGCAATGAGCAAGGAGCGCCTTTATCTGTTCGACACCACGCTGCGCGACGGTGCGCAGACCAACGGTGTCGATTTCACGCTGACCGACAAGCAGGTCATCGCCGCGATGCTCGATGACCTCGGCATCGACTATGTCGAGGGCGGCTATCCAGGCGCCAACCCGACCGACACCGAATTTTTCGGCAGCAAGCCGAAGTTCGCCCAAGCGCGCTTCACGGCATTCGGCATGACGCGCCGGGCCGGGCGCTCGGTCTCGAACGATCCCGGCGTGGCCGGGCTGCTGGAAGCGAAGGCCGACGCGATCTGCTTCGTGGCGAAGGCCTCCGCCTATCAGGTGCGCGTCGCGCTGGAGACGACCAAGGAGGAAAATCTCGCCTCCATCCGCGACAGCGTCGCGGCCGCGAAGGCCGCCGGCCGCGAGGTCATGCTCGACTGCGAGCATTTCTTCGACGGCTACAAGGAAGACGCGAGCTTTGCGCTCGCTTGCGCGGAGGCCGCCTACGAGGCCGGCGCGCGCTGGGTGGTGCTGTGCGACACCAATGGCGGCACCATGCCGAACGAAATCGAGGCCATCGTTACCGAGGTGACGAAGCACATCCCCGGCGATCACGTTGGCATCCACGCCCATAACGATACCGAGCAGGCGGTGGCGAATTCGCTCGCTGCTGTGCGCGCCGGCGCACGGCAGATCCAGGGCACGCTGAATGGTCTTGGCGAGCGCTGCGGCAATGCCAATCTCTGCTCCCTGATTCCGACGCTGAAACTGAAGCAGGCGTATTCGGACGCCTTCGAGATCGGCGTCTCCGCCGAGAAGCTGACGACTCTGGTCAAGGTCTCGCGCACGCTAGACGACATGCTCAACCGCGTGCCGAACCGGCATGCTCCCTATGTCGGCGAGAGCGCCTTCGTCACCAAGACCGGCATCCATGCGTCCGCCGTGCTGAAGGATCCGCAGACTTACGAGCATGTGCTGCCCGAGGCCGTCGGCAACCACCGCAAGGTCCTCGTCTCGGACCAGGCCGGACGGTCCAACGTCATCGCCGAGCTCGACCGCGCCGGCATCCCTTACGAGAGAAGCGATCCGAAGCTGACGCGCCTCGTCGAGGAGTTGAAGGAGCGCGAGGCTGCCGGCTACGCCTATGAATCCGCCAACGCCTCGTTCGAGCTGCTGGCGCGCCGCACGCTCGGCAAGGTGCCGCATTATTTCGAGGTCGAGCAGTTCGACGTCAATGTCGAACAGCGCTACAATTCGCATGGCGAACGTGTCACCGTCGCTTTGGCCGTGGTGAAGGTCGACGTCGCCGGCGAGCACCTGATCTCGGCCGCCGAAGGCAACGGTCCCGTCAACGCGCTCGACGTCGCCATGCGCAAGGATCTCGGCAAGTACCAGAAATACATCGAGGGCTTGACGCTGATCGACTACCGGGTGCGGATCCTCAACGGCGGCACCGGCGCGGTGACGCGCGTCCTGATCGAGAGCGAGGACGAGAACGGCGACAGCTGGACCACGGTCGGCGTTTCCCCGAACATCATCGACGCCTCGTTCCAGGCGCTGATGGATTCGGTGATCTACAAGCTGGTGAAGTCGGGGGCGCCGGCGTAGGAGAGCCTACGGGCAATGGGGAGCGCAGTCGATGATCGACCACATCTCCGTCGGTGTCAGCGATCTCGAACGCTCTGCGAAATTCTACGAGGCGACGCTCGCCGCCCTCGGCCTTTCGCGCCTCGTCACGCGACCGCGCATGGTTGGTTTCGGCAAGGCCTATCCGGAATTCTGGATCAATCTGCGCGAAGCCATGCCGCCCGTAGCCCCCGAAAGCGGCGTTCATATCTGCCTGCGAGCGAAGACGACGAGCGAGGTCGATGCGTTTCACGCCGCAGCGCTGTCCGCCGGCGGCGCTTCGGACGGTGCGCCGGGCATGCGTCCGCACGATCGCGTGCGCTACTACGCGGCGTTCGTCACCGACCCCGACGGCAACCGGATCGAGGCGGTGACGTTTCCGGCAGAGTAGGGCGCTACAGCTTGCGCGCCACTTCCGGCGCGAGATCGCGCTGGCTGTCGGGGATCTGCGCAGCCGCGGCGCGGAGCCGCGGGACGATCTCCTCGACCTTGTCCGCCTTCAGGATATCGACGGAAAGACCGGCGCGGATGAACTGGGTTTGCCGCATGTGGGACACCAGAGAGAACAGGGGCTCCCAGAAGCCGTCGACATTGGCGAGCAGCACCGGCTTGGCATGACGGCCGAGTTGTTGCCAGGTCAGCTGCTCGACCAGCTCTTCGAGCGTACCGAGCCCGCCGGGCAAGGCCACGAAGGCGTCGGAGCGTTCGAACATCAGCCGCTTGCGCTCGTGCATGTCCGGCGTGACGACCATCTCCTGCACGCGCGTCAGCGCGTTCTCGCGCATCCGCAGGAAGTCGGGGATGATGCCGGTGACGGTGCCGCCGTGATCCAGCACCGAGGTCGCGACCGCCCCCATCATGCCGAGTGAGCCGCCGCCATAGACGAGGCGGATCTTGTTGTCCGCCAGCGCTTTGCCGAGCGCCTTCGCCGCTTCGATGAAGTTGGGATTGGTTCCGGGGCCGGAGCCGCAATAGACGCAAACGGTTTTGATCGTGCTCATTGGGACCATGATGCATTGCAGCGAAGAGGCGTCAAGCCCAATCGGTGATTCGATACTCCCGGGAATTTACCGGTAAATGGCGACAAACAATCGAAGATTCGCCATCTGGCGGGGTGCTTTGACATCGGGAAGGCTCTATATGACGGGCGAAAATCGTTAATCGTAGCGACGCCCGCATCCGGCGGGCTTTCAGGCATATTTGATGGACCAACCTCAATCGTTCGACGGCGCCGACGTTCCCAATCCTGCCGGCGGCCAGCCGGAGCGGGCGACGCTGATGGGTACGCTGGCCCATCTGTGGCCCTATATCTGGCCGGGCGACCGTTTCGACCTGAAGATGCGCGTGGTGTGGTCGCTCGTGCTGCTGATCGCGGCCAAGCTGATCACGCTGACGGTGCCGTTCAGCTTCAAATGGGCGACCGACGCGCTGACCGGCGCCAACACGGCGCCGGTGCAGGCGGACAATTGGCACCTCTGGGTGATCGCCTCGCCACTGTTGCTGACCGCGAGCTATGGAGTGATGCGCGTTTTGATGGCGCTGCTCACGCAATGGCGCGACGGCATCTTCGCGCGCGTCGCCATGCATGCGGTGCGCAAGCTCGCCACCATCACCTTCATCCACATGCACGAGCTGTCACTGCGCTTTCATCTCGAGCGCAAGACCGGCGGCCTGACGCGCGTGCTTGAGCGCGGCCGCGCGGGCATCGAGGTCATCGAGCGCATGGTGATCCTGCAGCTGATCCCGACCATCGTCGAGGTTACGCTGTTGATGGCCGTGCTGCTCTGGCAATTCGACTGGCGCTACGTGGTCGCGACCCTTATCACGGTCGCACTCTACATGTACTATACCTACATCGCGACCGAGTGGCGGATCGGCATCCGCCGCAAGATGAACGATTCCGACACGGAGGCAAACACCAAGGCGATCGACTCGCTGCTCAACTACGAGACCGTGAAGTATTTCAGCGCCGAGGCGCGCGAAGCGGAGCGCTATGACAAGTCTGTCGCGCGCTACGAGGAGTCGAGCGTCCACTCCTACACGTCGCTCGCCGTGCTCAACACCGGCCAGGCTGTGATCTTCACGCTCGGGCTGACCGCGACCATGCTGATGTGCGCGATCGGCGTACGCAACGGCACCAACACGGTCGGCGATTTCGTGCTGGTCAACGCCATGATGATCCAGCTCTACCAACCCCTGAACTTCATGGGCATGGTCTATCGCGAGATCAAGCAGGCCATCATCGACATCGAGAAGATGTTCAATGTGCTGGGCCGCGAGGCCGAGATCAAGGACGCACCCGATGCCAAGCCGCTGGTCATCTCCGCCGGCACCGTTCGTTTCGAGGATGTGCGCTTCGCCTATGAGCCGACGCGCCCGATCCTCAAGGGCATCAGCTTCGAGGTGCCCGCCGGCAAGACCGTCGCCATCGTCGGCCCTTCTGGTGCAGGCAAGTCGACCATCTCGCGCCTTCTGTTCCGCCTTTACGACATCTCCGGCGGCAAGATTTTGATCGACGGCCAGGACATCCGCGCGGTGACCCAGAATTCTCTTCGCGCCTCGATCGGCATGGTGCCCCAGGATACCGTGCTGTTCAACGACACCATCCGCTACAACATCCGCTACGGTCGCTGGGACGCCAGCGACGCTGAAGTCGAAGAGGCGGCGCAACTGGCGCAAATCGATCACTTCATCCGCTTGGCACCGAAGGGCTACGAGACCCAGGTCGGCGAGCGCGGGCTGAAGCTGTCCGGCGGCGAGAAGCAGCGCGTTGCGATCGCGCGCACCGTCTTGAAGGCGCCGCCGATCCTGGTGCTGGACGAGGCGACTTCGGCGCTCGATACCCATACCGAGCACGAAATCCAGGGCGCGCTCGACCGCGTGGCGAAGAACCGCACCTCGCTGGTGATCGCGCACCGGCTTTCGACCATCGTCGGCGCCGACGAGATCATCGTGCTGGACCAGGGCCGCATTGCCGAGCGGGGGACCCACGCCCAGCTGCTCGCGCATGGCGGTCTCTATGCCAGCATGTGGAACAGGCAGCGTGAGGCGGAGGCGGCCCGCGAGAAACTGGCCAAGATAGCCGATACCGGCGAAGCGCCCAACCGGGAGCCGCCGCCGGTCGACGACGCCCTGACGGCGCCTGCGGCAGCGGTGTGACCTTGTCTCCGGTCCCAACTCTGGCCTAAACAGGCCCGCGCGACGACCCGCGCCATTAACCCCGAGCGGCAGATAGCGATGTCCATTCTCGATTCGATCCAGCGTCAGATCCCGCCGATCCACAAGGAGGGCTATCCCTTCATCGGCGGCTTTGCGCTGGCAAGCCTCGTCCTGTTCTGGCTGTGGTCGCCGCTGGGGTGGATCGGCACGATCCTGACCGTCTGGTGCGCGCTGTTCTTCCGCGATCCCGTCCGTGTGACGCCGGTGCGCGAGGGGCTGGTGGTGTCGCCCGCCGACGGCCGCGTCTCGATGATCACCATGGCGCTGCCGCCGGCCGAGCTCGGGCTCGGTGACCGGCCGCTGCCGCGCATTTCGGTGTTCATGAGCGTGTTCAACTGCCACGTGAACCGCGCTCCGGTCGCGGGCAGGGTGGACCGCATCGCCTACCGGCCCGGCCTCTTCATAAATGCCGAGCTCGACAAGGCCAGCGAGGACAATGAGCGCAACTCGCTGGTGATCTCGACGCCGACGGCGCGGATCGGCGTGGTGCAGATCGCAGGACTCGTCGCCAAGCGCATCGTCTGCTTCGTCAGGGAGGGCCAGGCGATCGGCGCCGGCGAGCGCTTCGGCCTGATCCGCTTCGGCTCCCGGCTCGATGTCTATCTGCCTGTGGGGACCAAGGCGCTGGTCTCGGAAGGGCAGACCGCGATCGCCGGCGAGACGATCTTGGCCGACCTTGCCGGCGACGACCCCGGCCGCGCATTCCGCGCCAATTAACCAGGCCTGTGGGGGCCTTCCGCCCCGATGGCGGAGGGGGACGCGGCTTGCTATATCTCGCCTTGAGGTGAGGACCCGCGATGACGCCCTATGACTTCAAAGATCCCGACACGCGCCGCCGGCGGTTCCGCCCGATTCCGGTGCGGATGCTGGTGCCCAACGTCATCACGCTGCTGGCGATCTGCGCCGGCCTGACCTCGATCCGCCTGTCGATCGAGGGGCGGATGTCGCTCGCCGTCTACGCCATCGTGTTCGCGGCCGCGCTCGACGGCATCGACGGCCGCGTCGCGCGCATGATCAAGGGCCAGTCCAAGTTCGGCGCCGAGCTCGATAGCCTCGCCGATTTCGTCAATTTCGGCGTCGCGCCGGCCCTGATGCTGTATTTCTGGCAGCTGCACGAACTCGGCAACGCCGGCTGGATCGCCGCCATGGTGTTCGCGATCTCCGGCGGCCTGCGCCTGGCGCGCTTCAACGCCACCATGGACGATCCCAACAAGCCGGCCTTCGCCGCCAATTTCTTCACCGGCGTGCCGGCGCCCGCCGGCGCGATCACCGTACTGCTGCCGATCTATGTCGCGTTCCTCGATCTCGGTCGCTGGCCCGCCGCGATGACGGCAGCCTTTACGCTGCTGATCGCCTTCCTGATGGTGTCGCGCCTGCCGGTGTTCTCCGGCAAGACCAAGCGCATGCGCGTGCCGCCCGAACTGGTGCTGCCGGCATTCGTCGCGGTCATCGTCTTCATCGCGCTGCTGATCGCCTATCCCTGGCACGTGCTGTCGATCGGCACGGTACTGTATCTCCTCGCCTTGCCGCTCGGCTACAAATCCTATCGCGACCAGGCGCGCGCGCTGGAGGCGACCGGGACCTCGGGAGACGAGATCACTTCGCCACCTTCGGCACCGACGCTGGCGAATTTGTCGGAGCCGCCGAACGAGGACGACGACCGGCCCGGGCGCCTGCACTGAGCGGCCCCACGCGGATATCTGCCATGAGGCCGGCCCGAGTTGGGTTGAGACCTGATCTCGGCTATATCGCCCTGTGCAGGCGGCATCGCGCCAACAGCGATCGCCAATCTGGGAGAGAACGCCGTGACTGACAAAGCGACCGGGCCGCTGCCCGCTTCCGTCCTCGAAGCGCTGGGCCGCTACGACACGCCGACGATCTGCAACGCCATGGAGATCGTGGCGCCCGAGCGCCGGTTGATCGGCTACACCACCAAGCCACTGGTCTGCCCGTTCCCCGACCTGCCGCCGATCGTCGGCTATGCCCGTACGGTCGCGATCCGCTCGGTGCTGAAATCCTCGCTGCCCGCCGAGGAGCAGTCGAAGCGCCGCATTGAATATTACGAATATGTCGGCACCGGCCATGGTCCGCGTATCTCGGTGATCCAGGATATCGACGGCCCCGATGTTGGCTACGGCGCGTTCTGGGGCGAGGTGCAGAGCAACGTGCACAAGGCGCTCGGTTGTCTCGGCGTCATCACCGACGGCTCGATCCGCGACATCCCGCAATGGGCCCCTGGCTTCCAGGCGCTCGCGGGCTCGATCGGCCCGTCGCATGCCTGGGTGCATGCGGAGAGCTTCGGCGGCGAGGTGCGCGTCGCCGGCATGACCGTGAGGTCAGACGATCTGATCCACGCCGACCAGCATGGCGCCATCGTGATCCCGCTCGACATCGCCGCCAAGCTGCCGGAGGCCGCCGAACTCTGCGGCCGCCGCGAGACGCCGATCCTGGAAATCGCCCGCAGCCCCGACTTCTCGCTGGAGAAGCTGAAGGCCGCACTGAAGCGCTCGGCGGAGATTCACTGAGCTTACGGCGATGATGCCTGCCGAGGGCCGCCCTGTTCGGTCAGAAACAGTGCGGCCTGATCGGGCTCACCGAGCACCGCAGCGGCGCATCCGATCAAGGTGAAGCCACCTGCGAGATCCCACAGCGTGATGTCGTCTGCACTGTGGGTGCTGTGAATCAATCGGGCTGCAACCACTGCGAACGCGGCTTCGACGAAGAGCAAAACGCTGAATGCCGGCAGGACGAGTTCCGGCTCGAGCAGGTGAAGCGCCAGCACCGCCGGCACCGCGGTGAGAAAACCGAACAGCGTCACCATTTCAAATCGCTCCCACGATCGAGCACCCGCCGGAACGAACGATAGCCGCTCATCCAGGTCGTCGCCCGTGGCGCAGGGCCGCACCCATGATGAGGTCGTGCCACCGGCTTCGAAGGGATTGATCGTACTTCCGCCGCCTTATGGTTAGCAAACCATTGAGATTTCCGTCATGTTCCGGCAAATCCAGCCTTGTTCCGATGCGACGTGCCGACCTCGTGCGCGAGCTCAACTTAACCTTTACGCGGCTTTAAGGGCGGCGCTCTAGGGTTCCTGCTGCGGTTCGGGTTGGGCCGCGCCAGCGGCCAGGATGGCCGTTGTTGAGTACGCGTTGGAGTCGATAATGGATATCGCAACACTTGTCGGCCTTGTCGCGGGCGCCGTTGTTGTGTCGACGCTGATCCTGATGGGCGGCAGCTTCGGGATGTTCTACGACATCCACGCGGTGATCGTGATTTTCGGCGGTTCGTTCGCGGCAACGATGATCCGCTTTCCATTGTCGGCGATGATCCACGGCGTGCCGTTGGGCGCAAAGTTTGCCTTTACCCTGAGCCAGCTCTCGGCTCATGACCTCGTCGACGAACTCGCGCGCATTGCCGAAATCGCGCGCAAGCAGGGGCCGGTCGGGCTGGAAAAAGTCGAGACCGACGAGCCGTTCCTCGCCAAGGGCATCCGCTACGTCGCCGACGGTTACGATCTCGATTTCATCCGGGACAACATGGAGCGCGATCGCGATAATTTCCTGCTGCATCTGAACGAAGGCAGCAAGATCTATCGCGCCGTCGGCGACTGCGCGCCTGCGTTCGGCATGATCGGCACGCTGCTCGGCATGGTGCAGATGTTCTCCAACATGTCGGACCCTTCCAAGCTCGGTCCGTTCATGGCCACCGCGCTTCTGGCGACGCTGTACGGCGCCGTCGTCGCCAACCTGGTCTGCTTGCCGATAGCCGACAAGCTCCATGGCAAGCTGGTGGATGAAGAGACCAACCGAACGCTGATCATCGACGGCATTCTGATGATCCGAGACTCCAAGAGCCCGACCTTGGTGCGCGAAATGCTGTTGGCCTACCTCCCCGAAAAGCACCGTCACGCCGAGGCCGAGCCGGTTCCGGCGTAACAGTCGACGCCGGGATCTGAACAATGGCCAAGAAAAAGCGCGAAGAGGCACACGGCGGTCACGGCTGGTTCGTGACCTTCGCCGACCTGATGGCGTTGCTGCTGGCGTTCTTCGTGATGCTGGTTGCGTTCTCGACGCAGGACGCAAACAAGTTGAAGATCGTCGCGGGCTCGATGCGCGAGGCGTTCGGCGTGCAGAGCGAGGCGCGCTACTCCGGCATTGTCGAGTCCGACGGCCTGCCGACCCGCCCGCGGCTGAAGAACGTCGACCATATCCAGCCCGAGGATTCCTCGAATACGCCGACCCCCGACCAGGAAGACCGCGAGAAGACGTCCGGGGCGAAGATCAAGGTCGATCGCAATTTCGCGCTTGCCGCAGCCTCGCTGCGTCAGGCTTTGCAGGACATGCCGGAACTGACCGAGATTTCCAAGCACATCATGTTCGAGGAGACCAAGCAGGGTCTCAACCTGGAGATCGTCGACCAGGACGGCCGCTCTATGTTCGCCGAAGGCTCCAAGGTGCCCTATGACCGCACCCGCCGGCTGGTCGAGAAGCTCGCGATCCCGCTCAAGGCCACGCCGCTGCGCGTCTCCATCGCCGGCCACACCGCAGCCGGCTTCGTGCCGAACCGCAGCGATTACGGCGCCTTCGATCTATCGGCCGACCGCGCCAATGCGGTGCGTCAGATCCTCGAACGCGAGGGCCTGCCGCCGTCGCACATCTTCGCCGTCTCCGGCAAGGCGGACACCCAGCCGCTGTTTCCCGACGATCCCTCGCTCGCGGCAAACCGGCGGGTGACCATCACCCTGATGCGCGAAGATCCGCCGCTGCCGCCGAATCTGAAGCCCTGAAGCATGATCCGGACCTGGAAGTCAGCGTCGGCAGAGTCGGCGCCGGTTTTCCGACGAGATCGTATCCGCCAAATAGGGCCCCTTGCGCTACCATCTTACCTGAGGCATCTCGTCGCCTGAACGCTGAGCGTTGCTGCCTTGTCACAGCATCCGGCTCGGCGCCTGCTATGGTGGTGCGCCGATTGACAGGCGCGCCGGAAGCGTCGAAAGGCGCCGGATCAATTCCAGGGAAGAAGCGTTTTCCACCTCCATGACGGCGAGCATCACACAGACTGAGACCCAGGACGGGCCGGTCACCTCGGGCTTTTGGTCCCTTACGCTCGGGAGCATCGGCGTCGTCTTCGGCGATATCGGCACCTCGCCGCTCTACGCATTCCATGAGGCCGTCAGGGGTGCAGCCCATGGCGAGCCGGTCTCCCGGGTCATCGTGCTCGGCGTGCTCTCGCTGATTCTGTGGGCGCTCTTTATCGTCGTCACCGCCAAATACGTTCTGCTGCTGCTGCGCGCCGACAACAACGGGGAGGGCGGCACGCTCTCGCTGATGGCGCTTGGTCAGCGTGCGCTCGGGCGGCGAAGCTGGTTCCTGCTCGCGCTCGGCGTGGTCGGCGCCTCGATGTTCATCGGCGATTCCATGATCACGCCGGCAATCTCGGTCCTGTCGGCGGTCGAAGGTCTCAAGCTCGCCACGCCGGCGTTCGAACATTATGTCGTGCCGCTCACCGTGTTCATTTTGGTGCTGCTGTTCGCGGTCCAGAGCAAGGGGACGGCGCTCGTGGCCTCGGCGTTCGGGCCTGTGATGGTGATCTGGTTCACCTGCCTGGCGGTGATGGGCGCCGTCCATATCGCCGACGATCCGTCGGTGCTGGCTGCGATCAATCCCTATTACGCGCTGGAATTCCTGCTGTCGCACGGCACGATCGGCCTCGTCACGCTCGGCGCCGTGTTCCTGGCGGTCACCGGTGGCGAGGCGCTCTACGCCGATCTCGGCCATTTCGGCCGCAAGCCGATCCAGTCGGCATGGATGTTCTTCGTGCTGCCCGCGCTCTTGATCAACTATTTCGGGCAGGGCGCGCTGGTGCTGTCCGATCCCAGTGCGATCGAGCATTCCTTCTACCGCATGGTGCCCGAGTATCTGGTCTTGCCGCTGGTCGGGCTTGCGACCGCGGCGACCGTGATCGCGAGCCAGGCGGTGATCACCGGCGCCTATTCGCTGGTCTACCAGGCGGTGCAGCTCGGCCTCCTGCCGCGCTTCGAGGTCCGTTACACCTCCGAAACCCATGCCGGCCAGATCTATCTGCCGCGGGTGAACCGGTTGCTGCTGATTGGCGTGATGCTGCTGGTGCTGTTGTTCCACACCTCCAGCAATCTGGCGTCCGCCTACGGCATCGCAGTTTCCACCACCATGGTCGCCGACGGCATCATGGGCTTCGTCGTGATCTGGAAATTGTGGAACTGGCGCGCCGCGACGGCTGCGGCCGTGATCGTGCCCTTCGTCATCGTCGATCTGAGCTTCTTCGCCGCCAATCTCCTGAAGTTGCTCGAGGGCGCCTGGGTGCCGCTGTTGTTCGGCGTGGCCATGGCGGGAACGATCTGGACCTGGCGAAAGGGCTCCGGGATCCTGATCCAGAAGACGCGCCGGATCGAGGTGCCGCTCGACGACCTGATCCGAAGCCTGGAGAAGCGGCCGCCGCACATCGTCAAGGGCACCGCGGTGTTCCTCACCAGCGATCCCTCGTTCGTGCCGACTGCGCTCCTGCACAATCTCAAGCACAACAAGGTGCTGCACGAACACAACGTGGTCCTGACCATCGAGACTGCGCAGACGCCGCGGGTCGACCTGGCGGAGCGGTTCCGCATGGAGAAGGTCAGCGACAAGTTCTCGAAAGTCCGTCTGCGCTTCGGCTTCATGGAGCAGCCGAACGTGCCCAAGGCGCTCGCGATCGCGCGCAAGCAGGGCTGGCAGTTCGACATCATGTCCACGTCGTTCTTCGTGTCACGGAGGTCGTTGAAGGCGTCGGCGCAGTCGGGCATGCCGCTGTGGCAGGACCATCTGTTCATCGCGCTCAGCCGGTCGGCCAACGATGCCACCGACTATTTCCAAATTCCCACCGGGCGCGTGGTTGAAGTCGGAACCCAGGTCACTATCTGAACGAAACTGGTGCATCCATGCGGAATTCGCATGGCAAGGGCCCAAAATCGGGCTAGGCTATGCCAGCAGCGCAGGACTATAAGCCGCGCGCTCTTCAGCCGTTGTGCAGTGAAGCATTTTAGAGGCCATCGGGCTCTCCCATGACAAGTGACGTAGCGATTTCCGCCCCGGAAACGGCGGCGGCCAATGGGCATGGCGACGCCCACACGACCGCCGGCTTCGGGGCGCTGACGCTCGGCAGCATCGGGGTCGTCTATGGCGATATCGGCACAAGCCCGCTCTACGCGTTCCGCGAAGCGGTGATGGCCGCCTCAGGCGCGGAGGGGGTGCCGACGCCGGCTGCCGTGCTCGGCGTACTCTCCCTGATCCTGTGGGCGTTGATCGTGGTGGTCACGCTCAAATACGTCGTGATCCTGCTCCGCGCCGACAACAATGGCGAGGGCGGCACACTGGCGCTGATGGCCCTGGCCCAGCGCGCAGTCGGAACCGGCGGGACGACCATCGTCCTGCTCGGTATCATCTCCGGCGCGCTGTTCTACGGCGATGCCGTGATCACGCCGGCACTCTCGGTGCTGTCGGCGATCGAGGGCATGAAGGACGTCACGCTTCGGTTCGAGCCCTACATCGTGCCGCTGACCGTGATCATCCTGGTTGGCCTGTTCGCCGTTCAGTCGCGCGGAACCGCCCGAGTCGCCGCCTTCTTCGGTCCGATCATGTGCGTCTGGTTTGCGGTCCTTGCTGTGGCGGCGATCCATCCGATCATCCAGCAGCCGCAGGTCCTGTACGCGCTGAACCCGCTTTATGCGGTCTCGTTCATGCTCCACCACGGCATCATCGGCTTCGTCACGCTGGGTGCGGTGTTCCTGGCGGTCACCGGCGCCGAGGCGCTCTATGCCGACCTCGGCCATTTCGGCAAGCGGCCGATCCAGACCGCCTGGCTGTTCATCGTGCTGCCGTCGCTGGCGTTGAACTATCTGGGGCAGGGCGCGCTCGTGCTCGGCGATCCCGGCGCCATCGTCAGCCCGTTCTTCCAGCTCTTCCCGCAAGGCTTCGTCCGCGGCTGCATGGTCGTGCTCGCCACCATGGCGACCGTCATCGCCAGCCAGGCGGTGATCACCGGCGCGTATTCGCTGACGCGCCAGGCGATCCAGCTCGGCCTGCTGCCGCGCTTCGAAATTCGCCATACGTCGGAAGCCCATTCCGGCCAGATCTTCATCCCGCGCATCAACCAGCTTCTGCTGGTCGCGGTGGTGCTGCTTGTGCTGCTGTTCCGCTCGTCCAGCGCGCTGGCGTCCGCCTACGGCATCTCCGTCACCGGGACCATGGTGGTCACCGCGATGATGGGCTTCGTGGTGATCTGGAAGGTCTGGCGCTGGTCGCCGCTCGCGGCCGGAGCGCTAATTGCGCCGTTCCTGTTCCTCGACCTCACATTCCTCGCCGCCAACCTGCTCAAGGTGTTCGAGGGCGGCTGGGTGCCGCTGGCGCTCGGCGCGCTCATGATCATCCTGATGTACACGTGGCGGCGCGGCAGCCGGCTGCTGTTCGAGAAGTCGCGCAAGCTCGAGTTCCCGCTCGCCGACCTCGTGGCAATGCTGGAGAAGCGGCCGCCGCAACGGGTGCCCGGCACCGCCGTATTCCTGACTTCGGATCCGCTCAGCGCGCCGACCGCGCTGATGCACAGCCTGAAGCACTACAAGGTGCTTCACGAGAAGAACGTCATTCTCACCATCGAGACCGCGCAGACCCCGCGGATCGATCCGGCCGAGCGCGTGAAGCTGGAGCAGATCAGCCCGACCTTCTCCAAGGTGACGCTGAAGTTCGGCTTCATGGAATCGCCGAACGTGCCGAAGGCGCTGGCGATCGCCCGCAAGCTCGGCTGGCAGTTCGACATCATGTCGACCTCGTTCTTCCTGTCGCGCAGGGCGCTCAAGCCCGCCGCTCATTCCGGCATGCCGCGCTGGCAGGACCGGCTGTTCATCTCGCTCAGCCGCTCCGCCAATGACGCCACCGACTATTTCCAGATCCCAAGCGGCCGCGTGGTCGAGGTCGGCACTCAGGTGACGATCTAGCCGGCCAGCCAACGCCGCACTTCAAGTCGCTGCGATTTAGCTTTAACTTGCGCCGCGCGGCTCAAGCCTTTGTAGCGCTTGATTTTCGTGAGCTGAGGGGCGAGGTTGCCGCCGGCCGGGACACGTCCGGCGGGTACGCGCGATGTTGGAGGAAGATGTGGCGAACCAGGTGCAGGATCTAACCCCGGACGAGGTGTCCAAGGGTGTCGCGGAAGGACGCTATCTCCTCGTCGACGTGCGCGAGCCGAACGAGGTCGAAGCCGAAGCTTATCCCTACGGCGTCGTGGTGCCGCTCTCGACCTTCGATCCCAAGGCGATCCCGGACCCCCAGGGCAAGGACGTCGTGTTCGCCTGCCGTTCCGGAAAACGCTCGGTGACGGCCTCGCTCGCGGCGCAGGCGGCGGGCCTGCCTTACGACAAGCATCTGGCCGGCGGCATGCTGGGCTGGAAGGCCGCAGGGCTTCCCAGCAAGGTCGGTGGCTGACCCCGCGATGCCGACAAAGAGCTCCTCGCTGAACAAGGTCTTCGCCGACCTTCCCGTCACCATCTTCGAGGCGATGTCGCAGGCGGCGCGCGACAACGCCGCCATCAATCTCGGCCAGGGCTTTCCCGACGATCCCGGCCCGGAGGACATCCGTCGCGCCGCGGCCGAGGCCTCGCTGAACGGCTACAACCAGTACCCCTCGATGATGGGCCTGCCGGAGCTGCGCCAGGCGATCGCCACCCATTACGGCCATTGGCACGGGCTCAAGCTCGATCCGATGAGCGAGGTGATGGTGACCTCCGGCGGTACCGAGGCGCTGACCTCGGCGATCCTCGCTGTGGTCCAGCCCGGCGACGAAGTGGTCTGCTTCCAGCCGGTCTATGATTCCTATCTGCCGATCATCCGCCAGGCCGGTGGTATTCCGCGCCTCGTGCGGCTGGAGCCGCCGCACTGGCGGTTGAATGAGGACATGCTGAAAAGCGTCTTCAATTCAAAGACCAAGGCGGTGCTGTTCAACAACCCCTTGAATCCTAGCGCGGTGGTCTATCCGCGCGAGGATCTCGAGCTGCTGGCGCGTTACTGCCAGGAGTTCGACGTCATCGCGATCACTGACGAAGTCTGGGAGCACGTCACCTTCGACGAGCACAAGCACATCCCGCTGATCACCATTCCCGGCATGCGCGAGCGCACCATCAAGGTCGGCTCGGCCGGCAAGATCTTCTCGCTGACGGGCTGGAAGATTGGCTTCGTCTGCGCCGCACCGCCGCTCCTGCGCGTCGCCGCCAAGGTGCACCAGTTCCTGACCTTCACCACCGCGCCGAACCTGCAGGCTGCCGTCGCCTATGGGCTCGGCAAGCCGGACGAGTATTTCCTGTCGATGCGCAAGGATTTGACGCGGAGCAGGGACCGCCTGACCAAGGGCCTGGAAAGCCTCGGCTTCCCCGTGCTGAAGTCGCAGGGCACCTATTTCCTTACAGTCGACCTGTCGCCGCTCGGGCTGAACGAGAGCGATACCGAGTTCTGCTGGCGGATCGTGAAGGACTACAAGGTCGCCGCGATCCCGGTCTCGGCCTTCTACGAGCAGGACCCGGTGACCTCGGTGGTCCGCTTCTGCTTCGCCAAGAAGGACGAGACCCTCGACACCGCGCTGGAGCGGCTGTCGGACGCGGTGCGCGGTCGCAAGAGGTAGAAAAGATGACGAACGTCAGCCGCTGCGGATTTGGCTTTGGCCTCGCGATCGCCGCCGTGCTGACGCTGCTTTCTGTCCCCACCAGGGCCGAGGAGCGTGTCGTCAATTTCTACAACTGGTCCAACTACATGGCGCCGGATGTCCTGGAGGCCTTCATCAAGGAGACCGGCATCAAGGTGGTCTACGACACCTTCGATGCCAACGAGACGCTGGAGACGCGCCTGATGGCCGGCAAGTCCGGCTATGACGTGGTGGTGCCCACGGCCTATTTCCTGCAGCGGCAGATCAAGGCCAACATCTTCCAGAAGCTCGACAAGACGAAGCTGCCGAACCTCGCCAATGCTTGGCCGATGGTCACCAAGCATCTTGCGACCTATGATCCCGGCAACGACTACGCTGCCAACTACATGTGGGGCACGACCGGCATCGGTTACAACGTCGCCAAGGTGAAGGCGGCCCTTGGACCCGATGCCAGGATCGACAGCTGGGACATCGTCTTCAAGCCGGAGAACCTCGCCAAGTTCAAGGATTGCGGCGTCCACATGCTCGACTCCGCCGACGACATCTTTCCGGCGGCCTTGAACTATCTCGGGCTCGATCCGAATTCGACCAAGCAGGCGGACCTCGAGAAGGCCGCCGATGTCGTCGCAAAAGTCCGCCCGTCGGTACGCAAATTCCACTCCTCCGAATATCTCAGCGCGCTCGCCACCGGCGAGATCTGCTTCGTCGTCGGCTGGTCCGGCGACATCATGCAGGCGCGTGCGCGCGCCGCGGAAGCCAAGAGCGGCATCGAGATCGGCTATGCCATTCCGAAGGAGGGCGCGCAGATGTTCTTCGACAATCTCGCGATCCCCGCGGACGCCAAGAATGTCAGGGAAGCCTACGAGCTGATCAACTATCTCTACCGCCCCGACGTTGCCGCCAAGAACTCGGACTTCCTGTCCTACGCCAACGGCAATCTCGCCAGCCAGAAGCTGGTCGATCCGAAGATCCTCGGCGACAAAAATATCTATCCGGACGACGCGACGCTCGCGAAGTTATTCGTCATCACCGCGCGCGATCCGGCAACCCAGCGGATCATCAACCGGCTGTGGACCAAGGTGAAGACCGGGCGCTGAGAGTACCCGGCATTGCGAGGAGCGAGGCTACGAAGCGATCCAGACCGTTTCCGCGGAAAGACTCTGGATCGCGATGACGGAGCAAATCACCGCCACCGGCGATGCAGCCACAACCACTGCTCGGGATGTTCGCGCACCCAGCTTTCCACCACGTCGGTGACAGCCTGCGTGGTGCCCTGGATGTCGATCTTGCCCTCGGCATCACGCACCGGCGGAATCTCTTCGGTCAATTCGGCGGCGAAGCGCCCCCCCGGTTTGCGGATGACGCGCACGCCGTGAATGGGGCATTCGACCTGACGCAGCAGGCGCGCCAGCATGGGATTGGCGCGGGTCTTGCGGCCGAAGAAGGTGACCTCGACGCCGCCGGTCAGATACTGGTCGATCAGCATGGCGACGTGCTTGCCGTCCTTCAGCGCCTGCGCGAGGCGCAGCGGCGCATCGCGCCCGGCCGGGATCAGCGTGCCCATGTTGACCTGGCGCATCTCCTGGATGATGCGGTCGGCTGAGGCGATGTTCGGCCGACGGTAGAGGATCGCCGTGTCGAGACCGTGCGCGACAGCGGCGAGAGCTGGCAACTCCCAATTGGCGAGATGGGCCGAGAAGATCAGCGCCGGCTTGCCGTCGTCGCGAATGCGATCGAAGCGCTCGATGCTGCTTTCCGGCAATTCAATGCGACTTCGCTCCGGATGCTCGCGGTCATAGTCCCAGACTTGATCCATATGGGCGAACTCGGCGCCGACGCGGCCGAGATTGTCCCACACGCCCATCAGGATCTGTTCGATCTCTTCGGGCGACTTCTCGGGAAAGGCGGCCGTGAGGTTGGCGCGGCCGATGCGGTGCTCGCGCAGGCGCGGGCCGATCAGCTTGGTCGCACGTGCGAAGAAGTCCGAGGTCTTGACCGGGTCGAAATAGCGCGTGGCGCGCAACATGCCGACCGTGGCAGCGCCGATCAGGCTGCCGCCGAGCGATTTGGCTGCATTCCGCGCGCGAATCTTCGTGCCGATGGAAATCAGCGCCATTCTGCAGTCGGTCAGACCGGTTCGCGGGTCAGGATCAGCGAGGCGTTCTGGCCGCCGAAGCCGAACGAGTTCGACATCACCGCTGTGACGCGGGCGTCGCGGGCCGTGTTGCCGACGACGTTGAACAGGATCGTCGGATCCGGCGTCTCGTAGTTGATCGTCGGCGGGATGCGCTGATGCTCGAGCGTGAGCAGAGAGAAGATCGCTTCCACGGCGCCCGCGGCCGAGATGGTGTGGCCGACCATCGACTTGTTGGACGTCACCGGGATCTTCTGCGCGAGCTCGCCGAACACGGCCGATGTCGTGTTGAACTCCATCTTGTCGTTCTCGGGCGTCGCGGTGCCGTGCGCGTTGATGTGGTCGATCTGGTCCGGGGTCATACCGGCATCGGCCAGCGTCTTGTTCATGCAGCCGATGATCGGCTTTCCATCAGGAGACGAGCGGGTGCGATGGAAGGAATCGGTGAGTTCGCCGCAGCCGGCGATCACGCCGAGGATCTTTGCGCCGCGCGCGGTGGCGGCCTCGTAGCTTTCCAGCACGAGCGCGCCGGCGCCTTCGGCCATGACGAAGCCGTCGCGGTTCTTGGAGAAGGGGCGGGAGGCCGCCTGCGGCGGATCGTTCTGGGTCGACAGCGCCGAGAGCAGCGAGAAGCGCACGAGCGCTTCCGGATTCACGGTGCCGTCGGTCGCCACGCACAGCGCAGCGTCGGTCTCGCCGCGGCGGATCGCCTCGACGCCGAGCTGGATGGAGGTCGCGCCCGAGGCGCACGCGGTCGACAGCGAGATCGGAGAGCCCTTGGTGCCGAAGGTCTCGGCGAGATGCGCGGCGACCGAGCCGAACATGAAGCGGTGATGATAGGAACTGTACTTGCCGCCGCCGGAGATGCGCAGGAGATCGTCATAGGTAAAATCGGGCGCGCCGACGGCGCGGCCGAGTTCGCGGCGCTGCGGCCATTCGACCTCGACCGGCGCAACCGCGAGGAAGAGGGGGCCCGGGAAATCGGCCTTGGCGCCGATACCGGCCTGTTCGAGCGCTTCCTCCGTCACGAGCTCGGCCATCCGCTCGGACAGTCCGGTGGAGGAGAACGGATCGACGCTGACGAAATCGACCGTGCCTGCCATCGTGGTCTTCAGGCCGTCGACCGGAAAACGCGTGATGGTGCGGATGCCGGATTCACCGGCGAGGAGCTTGGCCCAATTGTCGGCCTTGCCGGCACCAAGCGAGGTCATGATGCCCATGCCGGTGACGACGACGACGGGGCGCCCGAGTTTGTCGCGTGGTGCAGTCATGTCGATCCCCCGGGTGAGCTAGCCAACTGCCTCGACCAGCGCCATGCCTTCGCCGCGCCAGTGTCCGGCTCCGACCACCACAATCTGGGTGGGCGCTCCCTGCATTTCAATCTCGGTGCCGGTCGAATCGTTCGGCGGGAATAGCGCACCGCGTGAGATCGACAGCGCGGCGAGCGCGATGCCGAGCGGGAATTGCGTCTCCATGGTGTGGCCGAACATCGTGCCGGTCGAGCGCACCGGGAAGTCGGCATGGCCCTTCAGGAAGCTATGCTCTTCGCTCGTCGCGGGTTCAGCGCCGGTCGCGCCCGAGATGATCGCGCCCTTGCCTTCGCGCCGAGGCAGTTTGGCCCACAGCTGCTCCAGCGTCGCGGCCATGTCGCCGGGCTGCTTGCGCCGGGCGAGGTCGGCGACGACGCTGGTCAATCTGGCGAACGGCTTGGCGCCACGCGCTTGCGCATGCGCCTTCGACTCCAGCACCAGGAAGGCGCCGGCAGATCCCAGCGCGAAGCCGGCGTGATCCTTGCGCGCCCACACGGGAGCGAATTTGTCCTTGAGGTTGAAATCGCCGAATTCGTAGAGGACGAGCAGGTCCTTGCGCTCGCCATTGTGCGAGCCGCCGACCAGCGCGATGTCGCTCTCGCCCGACGCGATGCGCGCCAGCGCAATGCGGGCGGCGTCGGCGCCGGCGACCTCTTCGCCCATGAAAGTGCGCGATGTGCCGCCGAGCCCGTGCACGATGGCAATGTTGCCGGCGAGCAGGTTGGAGAGCTGCGCCAAAAACAAAGTGGGGCGCAGATCGCTCATGAGGCGTTCGTTGAGGAAGCCGGGCGCGTTCGCGCCCTTGGCCTCGGCCGTCAAGACGCCGGTGTCGACGTTGAGATCGCGCTCGCCACCGCCGGCGGCTACCACCATGTCGATCTTCGAGAGGATGTCCTTGTTGCCCTTGATCCCGGCGGAATCGAGCGCAAGGCCGGCGGCGTATGTACCGATGCGCTGCCAGGCTTCCATCTGGCGCTGATCGCCCTTCTTCGGGATCTGGCTGTCGAAGCTGACGGGCATCAGGGGATGCACGATGTACGGCGCAAAGCGCTTCTCGTCGACATTGATGCGCTTCTCGGAAAGCGCGGCCCAGTTGGCGTCCAGGCCCTCGCCGAGCGAGGTCGCGAGCCCAATGCCGGTGATCCAGACTTCGGTCTGGCCGGGCTTCGAAGCAGTGTCAGTCATGGCGATACGGCCTGTTGCGGAAAGCCGACGCGCTCGGCGACTTTCGCCATGTAGCCGCGCATATCCGCATTGGGGAAGGGGATCAGCGTGAAGGTGAGCGCGGAATTGGCGCGCAGCTTGCCACCGACCCTGATCTTGGCTTCGGTCATGGCGTAGCCCGAGCCCTCATGGGCTACGCTCGCCTCGAGCGTCATCAGCTCGCCCGGGAAAACCGAGCCGCGGACCTTGGCTTCCTTGACGGCCGCGAGAATCGGCATGCGCTCGAATTTCAGAACGCCGAGCAGGAGAAAGCCCGAAGCCTGCGCCATCGATTCGATCAGGAGCACGCCGGGCATCAAGGGGTAACCCGGGAAGTGCCCCTCGAAGACAGTGCTCTCCATGGGGACCTGGGCTTCGACGACGATCGTCTTCTCGTCGACCTTGAGGTCGACGATCCGGTCGATCATGTGGAAGTATTCGAGTTGCATGACCGCGCCCTTAGGCGCTCGCGCCCTTGGCCGCAACCAGTTCGTCGATGCGGGCGCACAGATTCTTCAGCACGAAATACTGCTCGGTCGTCGCCTTGCCGTCGTTGACCTCTTGGGTCCACTTTTCAAGCGGCAGCTTGATGCCGAATTGCTTGTCGATCGCAAACGCGATGTCCAGGAAATCAAGGCTGTCGATGCCGAGATCGTCGATGGCATGACTGTCCGGCGTGATCGTGTCGCGCGGGATGTCGCAGGTTTCAGCGATGATCGTGGCGACCTGATCGAATGTGGAAGACATCACTAAGCCTTTGATATATTGCGGATATTTATCAGATTGTCCAGAGTGGCACGGTGGGTGGGCATCGCGCCCCTGATGACGCCCTCAAACCCCCCTCTGGCCGGGTCGAAAGCCCGTATATCGGAGCGACGCCCTGAGTTCAATGGAGCCGGGCGGGCGCCGAGACAGGGCTGGGGATGCCCCGCTGGTGTCCCTTACCCGCCGGGGCCGGCGGTCAGGCGGGCCTAGATATGTGGCGTCGTGATCTTGGCGCAGTCGCGACGGCCCATCAGCACGCAATCCTGGGTCCGGCGCAGGTCGGCGATGCTGACCGCGAGCCAAATTCCGATTGCAGTCAGCGCGATGGTAAAGGCCAGCGCCGCGATGTTGGCGAGCATGCGATGGCGGAAATCGTCCGGCTCGGCGCGGGGTTGCTCGTAGCGCGACAGGTCGAGCGGTTCGGGATCGACGCGCAACGGCTGCACGGTACCGCTACCGCGGTGGGCTGCCGGGGAAGGCGAGGTGCGCGGCCTGAACTGGAGCACCCGGTGCTCGTCGTCAGAGCTTATGGGCCGCTGGGTTGTCATGGGGCGGGGATCACTCCAAAGCAGCGATTTTAGATAGCATACGTGACGAACGCGTTGCAGGAAATCTTCTCGATACTCGCGTGCATTCGTGCGCTTGCACTATTGGTGCAAGGACCGGTGCGGAGCGATTGCGGAACCGGCTGCATGCCGAGACCGGGGCAGGAGGGTTGCGTTGCAACAACAACCAAGATTGCACCGCCCACATCGGCTTGTGATCCCGGTGTCCTCGCGAACACGTTTTGCCGTCGCAGGGCCCATGTCATAATTGGGGAACCTGAACCGTCAGTTGCATCCGTTCGAAGGGCCTTCGACCATGACTACGACCAACGCGCGCGAGCCGAGAGTGCATCCGGTCCCGATCCTGTCGCTCCGGCCGACGCAGATGACTGTCGGCATGCGCGAGGTCAAGGAGAAGCGCAAGCGCTGGCGCGAGCACGACAAGAAGAAGCAGGCCGATCTGCTCGGCAAGCACATGATCCCCGTCGTCTACGGCCCCGACGCACGGTACTACGTGATCGACCATCATCATCTCGGCCGCGCGCTGCACGACGAAGGCGTCAAGGAGGTGTTGGTGACCGTCGTCGGCGACCTCCGCATGGTCGAGCGCGAGGCGTTCTGGGGCGTGATGGACAACAAGCGCTGGGTCTATCCCTACGACGCCAAGGGCGAACGGCGACAGTTCCGCGACCTGCCGAAATCGGTCGCCGATCTCAAGGACGATCCGTTCCGCAGCCTTGCCGGCGAATTGCGCCGGATGGGCGGCTTCGCCAAGGACACCACGCCGTTCTCGGAATTCCTGTGGGCCGACTTCCTGCGCCGAAAGGTCTCGCGCAAGGTCGTGGAGGCCGATTTCGACAAGGCGCTGGAGAAGGCGATGTCCGCGGCGAAGAGCAAGGATGCGATCTATCTGCCCGGCTGGTGCGGTCCGGAGGAGGACGATTAGGACGGAGGGAATCGCGAGCCGCGATGGCCGTCAGTCGCGCTGGAAGATCCTGGCGCCGGGATAGGCGCGGCGAGCGTAGGTGACCACCAGCGCACGGTCCTCGGTGTTCAGGAAGGGCGTTCGGATCCGGTGCGACCCGACGATGAGGTGCCACAGGCCATTGAGCTTCTGGATCACGATCTTCATTTGAATAATCCTCGATGACTCCATATTGCAGCGGATACTGCTCGTCGTCGCATTGCTCGGGATCGCAGACTCGCGTGTAGAATTCCGCTCGCTGCTTGCATTCCACAGCGAAACACGTCGATCCTTGTTAGTTGGTTATGCCTTGTGCCCTGATAAGCCGACTCCCATCACAGTCGCTTGAGTGAAATCAATTTCTACGCCCATGAAACCGTCCTGAAACAGAGCCGTCCCATCTCTATGGAGTAGTCGAGCTCACACAGGAGGCGAACATGCGCCGTCTGGTTTTCGTAATTGCCTTGCTCGCGGTCGCTTCGGCGGGAATTTCGGCATCGTTTGCCGCGGTTCATCACGCCAAGTCGTTGACGTTCGCGGAGCGCTTTGCTCCAGCGCTCGATTTGATGGCGAAGCGCTAGCGGCCTGGCGCGCTGCCGCCGTTGAGCGATGCAGAGGCTGATCGCTGCGACGTGGACATCACGTCGCACCCATCGACCGGCCGGATAAGGCTTGACCTGCCGCAAGTCCACGTCGTTGCGGTCGGCTAAAGTTCGACTGCATGATTGCCGAAGCAGCGTTGCGCCCCGACGGCGAGGGCGAGGTCGGCCCCAGGTCATGCTGGCTGGAGTCACGACCATGAGCCTCATCTTTCGCATCGTCTTTATCGCCGCCGGCGCGCTTACCGCGTTGTTCGTCGCGCGTGACGCCCTGAACTTCACGATCATCCAGACCTTCGTCGCCGTCTTGCTCGTGACAGTCGTCGTGGGCGCTGGAAGTCTCTGGAGCTTGCGGCGGAAGACGTGAGCAACGCAGAACGGGGCAGTCCGGCCGGGCTCAGTGAAACCGAGGCCCGGCTGCGGCTGCAACAGGACGGCTACAATGAACTGCCGCGGCCCGAACGGCGCACGCCGCTGCGGATCGTGCTCGAGGTGTTGCGCGAGCCGATGCTCGCGCTCCTTCTATGCGGCGGGCTGGTCTACCTGCTGCTCGGCGACCTCCGCGAGGCCCTGCTGCTCATGGCCTTCGGCGCCATCTCCGTCGTGATCACGATCGTGCAGGAAACCCGCACCGAGCGCGTGCTGGAGGCATTGCGGGAGTTGACCAGTCCGCGAGCGCTCGTGGTCAGGGACGGCGAGCGCCGGCGGATCGCGGGCCGGGACGTCGTCCGCGGCGATCTTCTCATGCTGGCTGAGGGCGATCGGGTCCCGGCAGATGCAGTCCTCGTTAGCGCGCATGATCTGGCGGTCGACGAGTCCCTGCTGACCGGAGAATCGGTTCCGGTTCGCAAGCAGGCCATCAAGACACTGGCCGCCAAAGGGTCCTCGACTGAAAGGGCCACCTTGGCTGAACATCGCCCGGGCGGCGATGACCTGCCGTTCGTGTATTCGGGCTCGCTGGTCGTGCGAGGCGAGGGCCTTGCCGAGGTCGAGGCGACCGGCCCCCGCAGCGAGATCGGGAAGATCGGATTATCGCTTCACGGCCTGCAGCAGGAGCCGCCGCGGCTGCAGCAGCAGACCGCACGGCTGGTGCGGCTTTGCTTTCTCGGCGGCGCCACGATCAGCCTCGCTGCCGTCCTGCTCTACGGAACGCTGCGCGGGGATTGGCTGCAGGCGTTGCTCGGAGGCATCGCGATCGGCATGTCCATGCTGCCTGAGGAGTTTGCCGTCGTCCTCACGGTCTTCATGGCCATGGGTGCGTGGCGGATCTCGAAGGCGCGGGTGCTGACGCGGCGCGCGGCCGCGATCGAGGTGCTGGGCTCCGCGACCGTGCTGTGCACCGACAAGACCGGCACGCTGACGCAGAACCGGATGTCGGTCGCGGAGCTGAGGCTGCCCGACGGGGCGCGCGTGCGCCTGGCGTCGTCACAGCCGGGATACGTGGGTGCAGAGTTCTTCGAGCTGGCGCGTTGCAGTGCTCTGGCGAGTTCGTCCGAACCGTTCGATCCGATGGAGAAGGCCCTGCACGCGTTCGCGCAGGCGAGCCTGCCGGAGGATGACGAAATCCCGGGTGCCCGGACCTTGATCCGTAGCTACGGCCTGCGCCCCGAACTGCTGGCGATGACCCAGGTTTGGCAATCGTCCCAGGCCGTGTTCGCCTCGGCCAAAGGCGCGCCCGAAGCGATTGCGCGCCTCTGCAAGCTGGATGCGGCGGGCCAGGACGCGATGCGGGATGCGGTCGCGGAGATGGCAAAGGATGGTCTTCGCGTGCTGGGCGTCGCCGCTACGGCCTGCGACGGCGACGCCCTGCCGAGTTCGCAGGAAGACTTTTCATTTCGCTTCCTCGGTCTGGTCGGGTTGGCCGATCCGCTGCGTCCGCACGTTCCCGAGGCGGTCGCCGAATGCCGTTCGGCGGGCATCCGCGTCGTCATGATCACGGGCGATTATCCGGCGACCGCCTTGGCAATCGCCGGGCAGGCCGGACTCGACGTCAACGAGGTCGCGACCGGCGAGCAAATCAAGCGCGCCGACGAGCGCGAGCTGGAAACACTCGTCAGGAACGTGAACGTGTTCGCGCGGGTGCTGCCGGAGCAGAAGCTGCGGATCGTGCAGGCGATGAAGCGCGGCGGCGAGATCGTCGCAATGACCGGCGACGGTGTCAACGATGCGCCGTCCCTGAAGGCGGCCCATATCGGGATCGCGATGGGCGGCCGCGGCACCGACGTCGCCCGCGAGGCCTCCTCGATCGTCCTGCTCGACGACGATTTCGGCTCCATCGTTGCATCCATCCGCCTGGGGCGCCGGATCTACGACAATCTGCGCAAGGCCATGGCCTTCATCTTCGCCGTCCACGTTCCGATCGCGGGGCTTGCCCTGCTGCCGCTGGTTTTCGGGCTGCCTCTGGTTCTCGGCCCCGTTCACATCGCGTTTCTGGAGCTGATCATCGACCCCGTCTGCTCGCTCGTGTTTGAAGCCGAGCGGGAGGAGCGCGATGTCATGAGCCGCCCGCCGCGGCGTGCCGATACAGAGCTGTTCTCGTGGGCCTTGGTCGGCTGGAGCGTCCTGCAGGGCGTTGTTGCATTTTTGTTGATCGCCGCGATCTTCGTCGTCGCGCTTCGTTGGGACGTTCCGCCCGAAGAGGCGCGCACGCTGGCCTTCATCGCGCTCGTCGTCTGCATCGTCGCGCTGGTGCTGGCCAACCGGTCCTTCAGCACGTCCTTCCTGTCTGCCTTCTTCCGTCCGAATCCGGCCTTGCTTTGGATTTTCCTGTCAATCGCTCTCGTTCTCGCCGCGGCCCTGTTCTGGCCTCCTGCGTCCAGCCTCTTCCGGTTCGGTCCCCTGCACCTGCACGATCTGATGGTCACCCTCGGCGCGGGATTGCTGGTGCTCACGGTGCTCGAACTGCTGAAGCCGATATGGGCACGGCGATTGCGATTCTAGACGCCGTCCCGGGAGCTGGTCTTCGGCGCAGCCTCCGCAGGGTGGGGATCTTCCTTGCCGCCGAGGGCGCGATGCAGCCGGCGTTCGACGCGGCGGCCGATCGTGAGCAGCACGAACGTGAAGGCCAGCGCGACCAGCACGATCTTCCATTCCCCGGCGCCGCAGGCAATGCCCAGGCAGGCGGCGAGAAAGGTGCAGGCCGCGCTGGTCAGGCCGCGCACCCGAAAACGGTCGCTCTCGTGGACGATGACGCCGGCTCCGAGGAAGCCGATGCCGGTCAGGATGCCCTGGATCACGCGGCTCGCCGCATCGGTGATCTTGCCGGGCTCGGCGAGCTGCACCGCGAGCAACACGACGGTTGCGGTGGAGAGCCCGACGATGCCGAGCGTCTTCAGTCCGATCGGCTTGCCGTGGAGGTCGCGGTTGAGGCCGATCGCGCTGCCGGCGAATGTCGCGGTGCCGAGGCGCAGCAGGATTTCGGGCCAATCCATCCCGGTCATGTCTTGGTGGTCACTTCTTCGGCAAACGTCCCATCAGGTAGAACTCGTCATTCGGGCGCATGCCCGTGAAATTCGCCAGCCGGTTCGACAGCGCGAAAAAGGCGGAGATCGCGGCGATGTCCCAGATGTCGTCGTTGCTGAAGCCGTGCGGCGCGAGCGCGGCGAAATCGTCCTCGGAAATCCGCTGCGCGTCGGCCGAGACCTTCATCGCGAAATCGAGCATCGCCTTCTGCCGCGGCGTGATGTCGGCCTTGCGGTAGTTCACCGCGATCTGGTCGGCGATGAGCGGGTTCTTGGCGCGGATGCGCAGGATCGCGCCGTGGGCGATCACGCAATACTGACACTGGTTGGCGGCCGAGGTCGCGACCACGATCATCTCGCGCTCGGCCTTGCTGAGGCCGCCGTCCTTTTCCATCAGCGCGTCGTGATAGGCGAAGAAGGCGCGGAACTCGTCGGGACGGTAGGCCAGCGTCAGGAACACGTTGGGCACGAATCCACTTTTCTCCTGCACGGCGAGAAGGCGCGTGCGGATGTCGTCGGGCAGCGTATCGAGCGCGGGAGCGGGGAAGCGTTGTGCGGGCTGTGTCATGGGCTTGGTTCCGGCTTGGGGCCGAAGACCATAGTCGATGCGGGGCAGGTGCTCAATGTGGTGCGGTCTTCCCTGGGGGCGCCTGCTACGCATTCGGTGTCATCGCCCGCGAAGGCGGGCGCTCCCGTATTCCGATACGGGAGCGATTGAACCGAGAGGCTGCGGCGTACTGGATGCCCCGCCTATGCGAAGCATGACGTTGTGCTTGAGGCGCGACTGCGGTTTACCGCAGCGGCTTCTTCAGCAGCGAGAAGCGGTCCGGATCGAGCCCCAACGAGGGCTGCAGCATCGGGGCGTCGACGTTGGAGAGCGTCTTGGCGGGTGGAGCCGAGAACACCGGATCGTTTGGCACGTCGCGCTGCGAGGTCGCGCCGCGCCAGCGTTCGAGCACGGCGCTGACGAAATGCATGTCGTGGCCGGAGGTGACCGAAGGCACGCTGCTGATGGTGGCCTCACCGCGCGGCAATTGGTGCGGCGGCACCTCCTTGAAGCGCAACCGGGTCGGCAGCGCGACGCCTTCGCCGAAAGCCAGCACTTCACGCGTGCCGAGCGAAGGGACGAAGGAGAGCAGGTTCGCGGCAGCGTCCGACACGGCGGCGCGCAGCAGCGCCTGGTCGCGCTCGTTGGCAAGACGCATTGTGAACAGCGTATTGCACTGGGAGATGATGGTGGCATCGAGCTCGGCCGGACGCTGGGTGATGAGACCGAGATAGACGCCGTATTTGCGGCCTTCCTTGGCGATGCGTGACACCGCCTTGCGGGTCGGCCCGAATCCGACGTTGCGGTCCGCGGAGGCGTAGCGATGCGCTTCCTCGCAAACGAACAGCAGCGGCGAGACGCCGTCGCTCCACAGGCCGAAATCGAAAGCCATGCGGCAGAGCACCGAGACGACGGAATCGATGACCTCGGCTGGGAAGCCGGCGAGCTGCATCACCGTCATCGGCTTGCCGTTGGCGGGGAGACGGAACAGCAGGCTGATGACCTCGGCCATGGTGTCGCCGCCGACGTTGGCGTTGTCGAACATGAAGGCGTAGCGCGGGTCGTTGCGCACGGCCTCGATGCGCGAGATCAGCTTGTGATAGATGATGCGCGAGGAGCGGTTCTCGAGCTTGCCCATGCGCTCGTCGATCAGCGACATCAGGTCGACCAGTCGGTACGGCACCGGGGTGTCGACGGTGTAGCCGACCTGCTTGGGATCGATGCGCTTGAGGCCGATGCGGTCGGCGTTCTGGTATTGGGTGTACACACCCTTGGCGAGCGGGATCACCTCGGCCAGGATGTCGAGCTCCTCGGGTACGCCGGCGCGGCCGCCGAACAGCACGTCGACGATTTCCTCGAAATTGAACAGCCAGAACGGCAGCTTCAGGTTCCGCGGATTGAGCACCAGCGCGCGATCGCCGAAGCAGCGGCCATATTCGTTGTGCACGTCGAGCAGGAAGATGCGCAGGTTCGGACGCGCCTTCAGGATCTCGTTGAGCAGCAGCGACACGCCGGTGGATTTGCCGACGCCGGTCGATCCCAGTACCGCAAAATGCTTGGACAGCATTTCCTCGACATCGACGTAGGCAACGACCGAGCGGTCCTGCTGGAGGAAACCGACATTGATCTGGTCCGAGCCGGTCGGCGCGTAGATCGTGCGCAATTCCTGGCTGGTAATCAGATCGACGGCATCGCCGATGGTCGGATAGTTGGTGACGCCGCGCTGGAATTTCGGCTTGTCGCTGGCGTTGAGGATCTCGCCGAGCAGGTCGACCGATGCGACCGCGATGTAATTGTCGCTGCTCGACAGGTTCTCGCACGACACCTCGGTGATCATGGCGACGATGACCGAACTGGAACTGCGAATACTGACGAAGCGGCCGACGGTCGCCCGAACTTCCGAGATCGGCATCTGGCTTTCAGCCAGCAGCCCGACCCGGGCGAGCGATCCGCGTACCGAAATCACACGTCCAAAGGATGTCACGATAAATGAACCTGGCATGAGCGAGGAATTTGACCCTGACTATGCGAGCGGGGGGCTGGACAAACGGTTAAGCAGCAGGTGCAGGCGTTTTCTTAAATCTGCTACAATTCGGTCGATAGGCTTGTTCCAAATGCATACGTGGCAGCGGAATTGGCCGAAAATTGCTGCTTTTCCAGGCCTTCGAGCAGAATTTCAGTTAAGGAAGATTTTACCATCCGGGCATTCGGTGCGCCGTTCGGAGGAGGATGGTCACGGCGGTACACCGGGCTGCATCGCACGGCATGCGCTGCCTTGTTGTTGACGGGACCTAATCATTTGTACATTAGTACAAATGAACGCGCAGCCGTGGGTGACGCCCGGAAGCACGAGCCATTTATGAGCTCTGCATTTGGATGCGATCCGTTCCGGCGGATCCCAGCCATGTCCTGGAGGAGACCATGCAGCCCGAACCGATCCTTGATCTCGCCCATCTCGGCCACATGGAATTGCTGACGCCCAAGCCCGATGAGAGCCTGAAATTCTTCGTCGACGTCATGGGGATGACCGTCAGCGGCCGGAAGGGCGAGTCGGTCTACTTACGCGGCTGGGACGATTACGAGCGCTATTCGCTGAAGCTGACGGCTTCGAAGACGTCAGGCATGGAGCACATGGCGCTGCGTGCGCGCAGCCAGCAGGCGCTTGAGCGCCGCGTCGCCGCGCTGAAGGGCTCCGGCTTCGACATCGGCTGGATCGACGGCGACATGGGGCAGGGCCCGACCTTCCGCTGTCGCGATCCCGACGGCCACATCGTCGAGCTCTATTACGAGACCGAATGGTACCAGGCGCCGCCCGAGCTGACGCCGGCGCTGAAGAACCAGGCGCAGCGCTTTCCCGCGCGCGGGGTCAATGTCCGGCGTCTCGACCATCTCAACTGCCTCGCCGTCGACATCAAGGCGAACCGCGAGTTTTTCGAGAACTATCTCGGCTGCCGCCTCACCGAGCAGATCGTGCTCAACGACGGACGGGAAGCGGCGATGTGGCTGACGATGTCGAACAAGAGCTACGATTTTGCCTATTCACTCGACCATTCGGGTGTGCCCGGACGCTTCCACCACGTCACCTACGCGCTCGACAGCCGCGAGGAGATCTTGCGCGCTGCAGACATCTTCCTGGAAAACGGCATCCACATCGAGACCGGCCCGCACAAGCACGCGATTCAGCAGACCTTCTTCCTCTACGTCTACGAGCCCGGCGGGAACCGCGTCGAGGTCGCCAATGCCGGCGCCCGCCTGATCCTCGCGCCGGACTGGAAGCCGATCGTGTGGACAGAAGAGGAGCGCAAGAAGGGCCAGGCGTGGGGGCTGAAGACGATCGAGTCCTTTCACACCCACGGCACGCCGCCTGTGGACGCGAAGAAGCACGGCTAGTATTTCGAATCATTCAGGGACGACGCGAAGCCGCGAGCCCGGAATCAATCACCCCAGTTGGTGATTATGGATTCCGGGCTTTCTCGCTACGCTCGGGCCCCGGAATGACGGATGAACGCTAGTGCGCCGATATCCGGACACGTGCGATCGTCTCCCGCACTCCGGTCCATGCCGGCTTGTCCGGCGCGAACTGCTTGCGCAGGAAGGTGACGAGTTCCTCGATTTGCGCGTCGCTCATGCTGTTTCTGAACGCGGGCATGTAGCCGAGGTCGCTCGACACGGGTTCGGCGATGCCGTGCAAGATGACCTGTATGAGATTGTCCGACGTCGCGCCGTGCAGATTGCTGTTCAGCGCGAGGGAGGGCCGCGACCCGAACAGCGGCAGGCCGCCGACCTCATGGCAAACGGCGCAGGCGCCCTGATAAAGTCGCGCGCCAGTGGAAGAGCCCGTTGTGACCTGGGTTGCGCTCTCGAGCTTTGCGGCAAGCGCAACCGCATCGGTAGCGGCATCGTTGAACGAATTGAGATAGACCGCCATCGCGCGGATGTCCTGGTCCGGTAGCGCCTTGAGGTCCCGGACCACAGGCGCCATCGGGCCGGCGGCGACGCCGTGATAGCGCGAATGGCCCGTGCGCAAATAGGCGAACAGTTCGTCCTCGCTCCATGGGATCGGCGCATGCGAGAGTGAGGTCAGCGGCGGCGCCTCCCAGCCCTCGGCAAAGCCGCCGGCGAGGTAGGCGTTGCCTTGTTCGGCGCCCAACGCATTGCGCGGCGAATGACATCCGCTGCAATGGCCGAGGCTCTCGACTAGATAGGCGCCGCGATTCCAGGCTTCGGACTTGGCGGGGTCGGGCTTGAATTCCTTTGTCTGGTGGAAGAGCGCATTCCAACCCGCGAGCAGCGGGCGAAGGTTGAATGGGAAGGCGAGCGTATTCGCCGGCGCCGTCGCGCGCACTGCAGGCTGAGTCATCAGGTAAGCGTAGAGCGCCTGCATGTCGGCGTCGCTGGTCTTCGAAAAATGCGTGTACGGGAAGGCGGGATAGAGTTGCCGTCCGTCGCGGTGCAGCCCGTCGCGCATCGCGCGCTCGAAGGCCGGGTAGGACCAGGCCCCGATTCCAGTTTCCACATCGGGCGTGATGTTGGTCGCGTAGATCGTGCCGAACGGCGTCTCCAATGCGCGGCCGCCGGCGTAGAGCGCGCCGTTGCGTGTAGTGTGGCACTCCGCGCAATTGCCGAGTGCCGCGAGTTGCTGCCCGCGCGCGATTGTCGCGGCGGAGTAGACCGATGCATCCGGTCGCGCGATCGGCGCGATCGCGCGTCCCGGAAGCAGCGCCGCGCCGATGCCGATCGCAGCGGTGCAAACCGCCGCAATCGTCGCGACAATGCCGGCGCGCTTGGCGAAGGGATTCTCCCAGATGTGCGAAGACGGCTTGGCGCGCGCGGGCAGGGCCTGCGGCGTCGCCGGTGCAGCGCCGTGCAGTCCCCTCAGGATACGTTCCGGCGTGAACGGCGGCTCACGAAAGCGCACACCGGTGGCATCGAAAATCGCGTTCGCTATCGCCGCCGCGCTCGGCACTGAGGCGGATTCGCCGACGCCGAGCGGCGGCTGATCCGCCCTCGGCAGCATCAGCACGTCGATCTTGGGCACGTCCGGGAAGGGAATGATCGGATAGGCGCCCCATTCGCGTGCCGCGACCGCGCCGCGCTCGAACGAGACTTCCTCCCTCAGCGCACGGCTGGTGGACTGGATGACGTTGCCGTGGATCTGGTGGCGCACGCCGTCCGGATTGATCATCAATCCGGAATCCTGTCCGGCGACGACCCGCGTCACGCTGACATCGCCGGTCGTCTTGTTCACCGCGACGTCGGCGACCCAGGCCGACCACGCCGCGCCATAGCCGGGAAACTTGCTGTGGACGTAAAGTGCGTAGGCAAAGCCGCGCCCGTGCACGATGTCGCCATCCTTCTCCTCGCGCGCCGGCCGCGGCGTCCAGCCCGCGCGTTCGGCCACCGCATTGACGAGATCGACGGCGCGCTGGTCCTTCAGATAGCGCAGGCGGTATTCGATCGGGTCGACTCCGGCCTCGGTCGCGGCTTCGTCGATGTAGGATTCGTGCGCAAACGTGTTCGGCAGCGCGGAGACGCCACGAAACCAGGAGGCACGAACGATCGGCGGCATGTCGTGGGCGACGACGCGCATGTGATCGTAATCGTAGGGCGGGATTGCGGTGCGGTCGCCCATCTGCAGCACGGCGGGCTCGGATGCAATACGACCGGTGAGGAGCAGCGCCAGCGTCGGCGCAGCGTTCGAGGGATAACGGGTGGCGAGATCGTAAGCGGCAATGCCGCCGTTGGCATCGAGCCCGCCATTGACGTCGATGAGCTGCGCGGTGCCCTTGGGCTCCCAGGCGTGCTCCTGCTCGCGCGTGAGCTGCACGCGCACGGGGCGCCCGACCGCCCGCGACAGCAGCAGGGCGTCGGCGGTGACATCGTCGGCGCAGTTGCGGCCGTAGCAGCCGGCGGCCTCCAGCCGGATCACCTCGATCTCGCTTTCGGGGCGCTCGATCAGAAGCGCGAGGTCGCTGCGCAGCACGTGCGGATTTTGCGTGCCCGACCAGACCCGGATATTGCCATCGGCGAAATCGGCAACCGCACAGGACGGGCCGATCGAAGCATGCATCTGATACGGCCATACGTAAGTGCGCTGCATCGGCTTGGCCGCGCGTGATATCGCCGCATCGACGTCGCCTTTGTCGATCAGCGTGCGCGGCGTCGATGGATTGGCGCGCAGCGCGGTCTCGACGTCGGACAGGTCGGTCAACGCCGGCGTCGGCTTCCAGCTCACCTTGAGCTGTTCAGCCGCGCGAATTGCATTCTCCTCGCGCTCGGCGACGATGCCGACGAAGTCGCCGATGCGCACCACGGCCACGAGCCCGGGAATGTCGCGCACCGATGATTCATCGACCGCGATCAGGCTGGTGCCGACGAATGGGCCGGCATCGACGCCGGCATAGGGCGGCCGCACCACGCGGCCGTGCACCATGCCGGGGACGCGGATATCGTGCACGAAGGTCAGCTCGCCCGTGGCTTTGGCGGGAAGATCGACACGCGGGACGGATTGACCGACGATGGCATAATCGCCGACCGGTTTGACCGCGACATCGTCGGCAAGCTCGAGCCGGATCTCTTCGCCGCCAATCAACTCGCCATAGCTGACGCTGCGGTTGTCGTGTCCCCGCACGAGGCCGTCTTCGATCCTGAGATCGCCCTCCGGCAGCTCCAGTCGCTCCGCCGCGCGCGCGATGAGGAACTGCCGCGCCTGGGCCGCTGCCTTGCGCAAGGGAACGGCGGTGATCTGGATGGTTTCGCTGGCAATCGTCGCGCCCTGGTTCGGCACCAGCGCGGTGTCGCCGAGCACGATCACGACGCGCGCAAAGGACACGTCAAGCTCTTCGGCGACGATCTGACCCAGCGCGGTGCGGATGCCGGTGCCGAGATCGACATGGCCGTTGTAGGCTGTGACCGAACCGTCCGCGGTAATGCGGATGAAGGTCTCCGATGTGACTTCGTCCACCGAGCGGACGACGACGAGCGAACCGGATTGGCGCTCGGCTCCGTTCGATACAGGGGAGGCCATCAGTCAGCCGCCTCGGTGAGCTGGCCTGACGCGCGCATCACGGCGCGCAGGATTTCGACATGCGTGCCGCAGCGGCAGAGATTGTAGCGCAGTGCCGCGAGCGCCTCCCGCTCGGTCGGCCGCGGGTTGATCGCGAGCAGCGCCTTGGTGGTCATGATCATGCCGTTGAGGCAATAGCCGCATTGCGCGGCCTGCTCGTCGATGAAGGCCTGCTGCACCACGTCAGGCTTGTCGCGCGTGCCGAGTCCTTCGAGCGTCACGATGTCGCGGCCGGCGCAGCCACTCACAGGAATTACGCAGGAGCGGGCCGGGGCCCCGTCGATCAGGACGGTGCAGGTGCCGCACTCGCCGAGGCCGCAACCATATTTCGGGCCGTTGAGCGCGAGGTCGTTGCGCAGCACGTAGAGCAGCGGCGTCTCCGGTGCTGCGGCGACCTCGTGGATCGCCCCGTTCACGGTGAGGCGGATCGGTGTCTGCGTCATCCTCGTTTCCAAGCGCTCGGCTAAGTCGTGGCAAAATCTAGGTGGCGACGATACCGTTTGTACACAAACGTGCAAGCCATGCATGCCGCACTGCAGCGCGGCTGCCTTCTTTGTGGACAGAGCGGATAGGCAAATGAGGTTTTAAGCAGCAGCCACATCTTTTGCGCTGCACCGCCGCTTGACAGTCATCCGGGGCGCGCGCACCATCGTTCGTATACGAATGATAACCGCGGTCTCGCTGGCTCTGACATGGTGATGATGGAAACGACGAGCGCTGCCGTCGACAAGATCCGCTGCGATGCTTGTCCGGTGATGTGCTACATCAAGCCGGGCGCTGCGGGCGCCTGCGATCGCTACGCCAACCACGACGGCAAGCTCGTCCGCGTCGATCCGCACGTGATCCTGGAACGCACGGTCTCGCATGGCGGCAAGCTGGTCCCGTTCAGCCGCACCGAAGATTGGGACGGCAAGATCGTCCAGGAAGCCTCCACCTTCGTCACCGCGATCGGTGCGGGCACGACCTATCCCGACTACAAGCCGGCGCCGTTCATCGTCTCTGCGGAGGTCGACGGCGTCGACATGGTGACCGTGGTCACCGAGGGCATCTTCTCCTATTGCGGCGTCAAGGTGAAGATCGATACCGATCGCTATCTGGGACCTGAAACCGCAACCGTACGCGCGCAGGGCGAGGCGGTCGGTCACGTCACCACTAGCGAGTACGGTTCGCAGATGCTGTCGCTCGGCGGCGTTCGTCACCTGACGGGCGGTTCCAAGAAGGAGGGCCGCGTCACCTGCGACACGCTGATGGATCTCGCCAATTGCAAGGCGGTCGAGCTGACCATCGACGGCGGCGCAACAGTGGTGGTGCAGGCCGGCCAGCCGCCGATCGTCAACGGCATGAAAGAAGAGCGCATGCGGGTCGGCTGCGGCTCGGCGACGATCGGCATGTTCGCCAAGCAATGGCACGGCAAGGTCGACGAGGTCGTCGTGGTCGACGATCACATCACCGGCGTGCTCAGTGAGCACCAGGCCGGCAAGCTGCTCGACATCGCCGACACCGGCATCAAGATGAAGGGCCGCCGCTCGACGCCCGGCCGCTATTTCCAGGTCGCCGATCCCGGCACGGGGTGGGGTGGGACCAACATCTCCGATCCGCTCGCAATCCTCGGGCCGTTCGATGCCAAGGAGGCAAAGCCGGGTCTCTCGATGCTGATGGTCTCCACGACCGGCGAGCATTCGTCCTATTACGTGCTCGACGAGGCCCTCAAGCCGGTCGAAACCGAGATGCCGGCCGATCTGAAGTTCTCGGTCGAGCGCATCCAGGAGAATTGCGAACCGGCGCTGTGCACGGTGCTGTTCATGGCTGGAGCCGGCGGTTCGCTGCGCGCAGGCGTCACCGACAATCCGGTGCGGCTGACACGGTCGGTGAAAGATGCGCTGACGCGCGTCACCAGCGGCGGCGCGCCGGTCTATGTCTGGCCGGGCGGCGGCATCACCTACATGGTCGACGTGACGCAGATGCCGGCGGGCGCGTTCGGCTATGTGCCGACGCCGGCACTGGTTGCGCCGATCGAATTCACGATGAAGCTGTCCGACTACGCCGCGCTCGGCGGTCACATGGATTACGTGAAGCCGCTGGCCGAAGTGCAGGCTGGTGACGATGTGCGTCAGCTGCCGTGGCAGAACCCGATCCCGGGGCCGAGGTCGTGACGAGGCTTCCGCAAATCGCATGGCTGTCTGATGGCCGGCGGCTGCATTTGCAGGATGGTCCGATTGATCTGGTCATTGAGGCGAGGGGACGCGCGGACGGTGTGCATGCGGCTCACGAGGCTGCGGCGCGACGGTTCACCGGGCTGCTCGACGAACTCTGCGCCGAATTGCCGGAGCTACGGAGCGCCGCCGTGACACCCACTTCGCTGAAGGGCGTGGTTGCGCGTCGGATGCACGCCGCTGTCGCGCCATTTGCGGCCGATTGCTTCATCACGCCGATGGCCGCCGTGGCCGGGAGCGTGGCGGAGGAGATCCTGGGCGCCATGCTCGGCGCTGCGACGCTGGACCGCGTCTATGTGAACAACGGTGGCGACATTGCGCTTCATCTCGGTCACGCCGAACATTTCTCAGTCGGCCTGATGGACCGCCCCGATCGCGACGGCGTGATGCGGACGATGCGGGTGGATGCCGATGATCCCGTGCGCGGTATCGCGACCAGCGGACGGCACGGCCGCAGTTTTTCGCTCGGGATCGCCGATGCCGTGACGGTGCTGGCAGCGACGGCGTCGCAGGCCGATGCCGCTGCGACGGTGATCGCCAACGCTGTCGATCTGCCCGGGCACCCCGCCATCATCCGGATGCCGGCAAACGAGCTTCAGCCGGACAGCGACCTCGGCGCGCGACCTGTGACCCGCAACGTCGGTGTATTGTCGCAGGATGAGATCGCGATAGCGCTTGAATCTGGCGCGGAATGTGCACGTCAATTGTTCGATCGCGGATTGATCGAGGGTGCCGTCCTGCAGCTTCGTGGTGATATGCTTGTCATCGGACCGAAAGATATTGAACGGCAACGAAGGCGGCCGCTTTTGCTGGAGAACGCGGTCTGTGCCTGAACGGGGAAGCGAAGCATGAGCGCGATCATTCGCAAGATCGTCACCGTCGTCGAAGAGACTCAGATGGAGATGGGCCGCCGGGTCTCGCCGCCGACTCGGCGTGCGGCGGCGATCGCCGTCATCGAAAATCCCTTTGCCGGACAATATGTCGAAGATCTCTCGCCGCTGATCGCGATCGGCGAGGAACTGGGCGAGCTCTTGTCGAAGCGAGCGGTGGCTGCGCTCGGCATCGATGGCGCGAAGGCGCAAAGCTACGGCAAGGCCGCCGCCGTCGGCGAAAACGGTGAGCTGGAGCATGCCGCCGCGATCCTCCATCCCAAGATGGGCGCCCCGGTGCGCAAGGTGCTGGGCAAGGGTGCGGCGCTGATCCCGTCGTCCAAGAAGCGGAGCGGGCCGGGCACGACGCTCGACATCCCGCTCGGGCACAAGGATGCCGCGTTCGTGCGCAGCCATTTCGACGGCATGGAGGTGCAGATCAACGACGCGCCGCGCGCCAACGAGATCATGGTCGCGGTCGCCGTGACCGACAGCGGCCGTCCGCTGCCGCGCGTCGGCGGGCTGACGGTTGCGGAAGTGAAGGGCGAGGACGGCTTGAGATAGAACTCGGAGCGGGAGGCGGGCACAGCCTCTCCGATGAGATCACGCAGAAGACGTAAGAGAGTTCAAAACTGGAGGTTGGGATGCGAGCAAGAAATTACTTCGTCGGCGCGGCCTTTGCGCTTCTGGCGGGCGGCATGGCTCATTCGGCCCTGGCGCAGGACATCAAGATCGGCGAGATCAACAGTTATTCGCTGCTGCCGGCGTTCACCGAGCCCTATCGCAAGGGCTGGCAGCTCGCCGTCGAAGAAATCAACGCGGCCGGGGGCATCAACGGCAAGAAGCTCGTCGTCATCTCCAAGGACGACGGCGGCAAGCCGGCGGACGCGCAGACTGCGGCGAATGAGCTGGTGTCAAGCGAGGGCGTTGCGATGCTGACGGGTACGTTCCTGTCGAACATCGGCCTCGCCGTCAGCGACTTCGCCAACCAGAAGAAGGTGTTCTTTCTGGCGGCCGAGCCGCTGACGGACGCCGTCACATGGTCCAAGGGCAACAAGTACACCTTCCGCTTGCGTCCTTCCAACTACATGCAGGCGGCGATGCTGGTGGAGGCGGCTGCGAAGCTGCCCGCTAAACGCTGGGCGACCATCGCGCCGAACTATGAATATGGCCAATCCGCAGTCGCCGTGTTCAAGAAGCTGATGTCGGAGAAGCGCCCTGATATTCAGTGGGTTGACGAGCAGTGGCCGCCGCAGGGCAAGATCGACGCGGGTCCGGTGGTGCAGGCCGTTGCCGCCGCCAATCCCGAGGCGATCCTCAACGTCACGTTCGGCGCCGATCTCGTCAAGCTCGTGCGTGAGGGCAACACCCGCGGTCTGTTCAAAGGACGCGAGGTCGTATCGTTCCTGACCGGCGAGCCCGAGTATCTCGATCCGCTCAAGGACGAGACCCCCGAGGGCTGGATCGTCACTGGTTACCCCTGGTACTCGATCAAGACTCCCGAGCATGACGCGTTCCTGAAGGCCTATCAGACCAAGTACAACGACTATCCGCGCCTCGGCTCGATCGTCGGCTACCAGACCATCAAGGCGGCCGCCGCCATTCTGGCGAAGGCGGGCTCGAGCGAGCCGGAGAAGCTGATCGCCGCGGCGGAGGGGCTCTCGATGCCGTCGCCGTTCGGTGAGATCACCTTCCGCAAGATCGACCACCAGTCGACGCTCGGTGCCTATGTCGGCAAGACCGCGCTGAAGGACGGCAAGGGCGTGATGGTGGACTCGGTCTACAAGAAGGGCTCCGACTATCTGCCCAGCGATGCCGAAGTCGAGAAGATGCGTCCGAAGGATTGATGCGACGAGAGACCGGGGCCTTCATGGTTCGAGACGCGCGGCGTCGCCGCGCTCCTCACCATGAGGGTCCCGGACCTCATCCTGAGGGGCGCGTAGCGCCGTCTCGAAGGATGAAGCCCAGTACTGAGACTTCCTGAACCCGGACCGCCGATGGCCTTTTATGTCGTACAGTTTCTGACCGGTCTCGCCAGCGCGGCGTCGCTGTTCCTGGTGGCCTCGGGCCTGTCGATCATCTTCGGCGTGACGCGGATCGTCAATTTCGCGCACGGCGCCTTCTACATGATCGGCGCCTACATTGCCTTCACCCTGACGGAGCGTCTGTCGGGTGCGTTCGGCTTCTGGGGCAGCATGGTGCTGGCCGCGATTGCCGTGGCGCTGATCGGCGTGCTTGTCGAGATGGTGCTGCTTCGCCGCATCTATCATGCGCCCGAGCTGTTCCAGCTGCTCGCGACCTTCGGCCTGACCCTGATGGTCGAGGATCTCGTGGTGCTGATCTGGGGGCCCGATGATCTCGTCGGACGCCGCGCGCCGGGTTTTCGAGGCGCGATCGATTTCTTCGGCCAGAACATCCCGAGCTATGATCTGTTCCTGATCGTGCTCGGCCCCGTCGTGCTCGGCATTCTCTGGCTGCTGTTCCAGCGCACGCGCTGGGGCGTGCTGGTGCGCGCGGCGACGCAGGACCGCGACATGGTGGCAGCGCTCGGCGTCAATCAGAAATGGCTGTTCACGTCCGTGTTCGCGGTCGGCGTCTTCCTGGCCGCGCTCGGGGGCGCGCTACAGATCCCGCGCGATGCCGTGCATCACGCCATGGATTTGCGCATCATCGTCGAGGTCTTCGTGGTCGTCGTGATCGGCGGCCTAGGCAGCATCGTCGGCGCCTTCGTCGCGGCAGTGCTGGTCTCCGAGCTCAATGCCTTCGGCATCCTGATCTTTCCGAAGATCTCCATCATCCTGGTCTTCCTGGTGATGGCGGTCGTGCTGATCGTGCGGCCCTGGGGGCTGTTCGGCAAGCCGGAGGCGCCCGCGCGCAAGACACCCGGTCTCACCGTCAATCCATGGCGACCGCTGACGTCGAACGAGCGGCTGCTGGCGCTTGCGGCGCTGGGGATCGCGGCGACGCTGCCGCTGTTCGCCGGAAATTACGCGCTGACCGTCGGCTCCGAGATCGCGATCTTTGTGATCTTCGCCGTCAGCCTGCATTTCCTGATGTCGGTCGGCGGGCTCGCGTCGTTCGGCCATGCCGCCTATTTCGGCCTCGGTGCCTACGGCGTTGCCTTCCTCGCCAAGATGGCGGGGCTGCCGATGATTCTTTGCCTGCTGCTCGGGCCGCTAATGGGCTGCATGGGGGCCGCCGTGTTCGGTTTCTTCGCGGTGCAGCTCTCCGGAGTCTACTTCGCGATGCTGACGCTCGCCTTCGCGCAGATCGTGTGGTCGATCGCATTCCAGTGGGTCGGCGTCACCGGTGGCGACAACGGGATTTTGGGCGTCTGGCCGGAAAAATGGGCGGGCAGCCCGTCGCACTTCTATTGGCTGGCGCTCGGCGTTGCCGCGCTGGTAACCATCGCGCTGCGGGCCATGGTGTTCTCGCCGTTCGGATACGCGCTTCGGGCCACACGCGATTCGCTGCTGCGTACCGAAGCGATTGGCATCAATGCCAAGCGCATCCAGTGGACGGCGTTCGTGATCGCGGGCACGACCGCCGGCATCGGCGGTGCGCTGTTCGCCTATCTGAAGGGGAGCGTCTTCCCGGACAATCTCGGTATCTCGCTGTCGGTCGACGCGCTCGTCATGGTGCTGCTCGGCGGCGTCGAAACGGTGTCGGGCGCGGTGATCGGCGCCATCGTCTACAAGGCCTTGAGCATCTGGCTGATAAGTCAGACCGACCTGTCGAAGCTTGTGCTCGGCGGCTTCATTATGCTGATCGTCGTCGTCTTTCCCAAGGGCATCGTCGGCATGCTGGAAATGCTGGCGCAACGGCGCAGGAAGTCCTCGCCGCCGGGATCATCTCTGCTTGCCAAGCCGATCGAGTCCGCCGAATGAGCATTGCAACCCCACTTCTCGCGGTCGAAGGCCTGACCAAATCCTATGGCGGCATCCATGCCGTGCGCGGCGTTTCGTTCTCGCTGCGCGCCGGCGAGATTCTGGCGCTGATCGGGCCGAACGGCGCCGGCAAGAGCACCTGCTTCGACATGCTCAACGGCCAGAACCAGCCAGATACCGGGCAGGTCCGCCTGCTCGGCGAAGAGATCACCGGGAAGAAGCCGCGCGAGATCTGGCGTATGGGCGTCGGACGCACCTTCCAGATCACCGCGACCTTCGCCACCATGACGGTGCGCGAAAACGTGCAGGTCGCGCTGATCTCGCACGGCAAGCAGCTGTTCAACCTGTTCGGCTCGGCGCCGAGGTTCGAACGCGGCGAGGCCGGCCGGCTGCTCGAGCTGGTCGGCATGGGCGGCTACGCGGATCGTCCCTGCGGTGAGCTGGCCTATGGCGACCTCAAGCGGCTCGAACTTGCGGTGGCACTCGCCAACCAGCCGAAGCTGCTGCTGATGGACGAGCCGACCGCCGGCATGGCGCCGCGCGAACGCGTCGACCTGATGCGGCTCACGGCTCAAATTGCACGCGAAAAATCGATCGGCGTGCTCTTCACCGAGCACGACATGGACGTGGTCTTCGAGCACGCCGACCGCATTATCGTGCTGAATCGAGGGACGCTGATCGCCGAGGGAACTCCGGCCGAGGTGCGCGGTAATCCGCAGGTGCAGGCCGTCTATCTCGGCGAGGGCCTCGTCTACGACGCCCGCCATCGCGAGGGAGCATCAACATGAAGCTCACCGTCGAAGGACTCAACAGCCATTATGGCCCGGCGCATATCCTGTTCGACATCGGCTTCGAGGTCGGCGAGGGCGAGGTCGTTGCGCTGCTTGGTCGCAACGGCGCCGGGAAGTCGACCACGTTCCGCTCGATCGTCGGGCTCGTGGCGCAACGCTCCGGCCGCATCATGTTCGAGGGCAAGGATGTCTCGCTGCGTCCGACGCATGAAATCGTGCGTGAGGGGCTCGGCTATGTGCCGGAGGAGCGGCGCATCTTCACCGACCTGACGGTGGAGGAGAATCTCGAAGTCGGGAAGCAGCCCAGGCGTCCGAACGCGCCATACTGGACCCGCGAAAAGCTGTTCGCGCTGTTTCCCAATCTCGGGGAGATGAAGAACCGCCCGGGCGGCCGCATGAGCGGCGGTGAACAGCAGATGCTCACGATTGCGCGCACGCTGATGGGAAATCCGTCGCTGGTGCTGCTCGACGAGCCCTCGGAGGGCCTGTCGCCGAAGATCGTGGAGCAGATGGTCGACGCCATCCTGACCATGAAGAAGGAGGGCGTCAGCATCGTCGTCTCCGAGCAGAATTTGCACTTCGCGCGGTTGATCTCCGATCGCGCCTACATCATCGAGCGCGGCCGCATCTGCTTCGGCGGCACCATGGCCGAGCTCGACGCGCGTCCCGATATCCGCGACGCGCATCTGTCGTTGTGACGGCAAAGTAAAGGGCTGCAAACGATGGCGAGAAGCGTCACGGCGAAGAAAAGTGTCAAGCCGGGAAAGCCGCCTTACGTGCTCGATGAGCAGGTCGGCTTCATCCTGCGCCAGGTCTGGCAGCGTCACAGCTCGATCTTCTCCCGCGATATCGGCACCAATCTGACGCCGACGCAGTGGGCGGCATTGTCGAAACTCGCCGAGACCGGGCCGTGCTCGCAGAACCAGCTTGGCCGGCTGACGGCAATGGACGTCGCGACCATCAAGGGCGTGATCGACCGCCTGACCGCGCGCGGGTTGACCGAGACCAGCCAGGATCCCGAGGACGGTCGGCGGCTCCTTGTCAGCCTCACGCGCGCCGGTCAGCAGCTTTCGGAGAAGGTCGCGCCGAACGCGCTCGCCATCACGCGCGAGACGCTGGCACCGCTCGACGCCAAGGAGCGCGAGACGCTGATGGCGCTGTTGAACAAGCTGCGGTAACGACGGTGTCGTAGGGCGGGCAAAGCGGCTCGTGCGCCGTAGCTCGCAGAGCGAAAGCGGAAGCATGCCCACCAACTCTCTCAATCAGGTCTCTTACGTTTGTCCCGGCCATTTGGCGCGGTAACGGATTTCGCTGCCATCGCCGAGCCGCCGCCATGTTCCGAACTCCGGCGTATGCGGCGCCCGGGCGCTCAAATCGATCGGATAGATCCGGCTCGGTTGGCCCTGGATGTCCACGGCGAGCTGCCGGTGCGAGGTTCGAAACGCGAGCTCGACCTCGCCTGCGATGACGGGCTGGTCGCCGTCACGATGGAAGGCGGCCGGGGTCACTTCGCCCGGCATCCTATTGAGGTCGGTCTGCAATTCGATGGTGATGCCCTGGGTCGATGTCGGCACCGTGGACCCGGCCGGAAAGCGGATCTCGAATACGAGCAGGGGATTGGCACCGTTGCGGTTGAGCCAGGGCGTTGCCGTCGCATAGGCGTAGGCAATGTAAATCCCGATCCCGGCGACGCAGAGCAGGACGACAACGCCGAGCGACTCCAGGCTGTTGCCCGCGACGCTGCCATTGCTGGTGTCCTTACCCGAACGCGTCACCAGCCAGTTGGCAAGCACCGCGCCGGCGATGGCGCCGATGGGCGCGTAAACGAAAAGTCCCACAAGCCCAGCTGTGATGGGATCCGCCCGGTTGCCGAAATCGACCAGAGAAAGCAGCACGAAGGTCGCGACATAGCCTGCCACCGCGCCGGCAACGCCGAGGGCTATCCGTGATGAGTTCTTCATGTCTCCTCGATGGTCCAGCAATGAACTGCCGCCACCGAGGGCTGCCTGCGTTAGACGCAGCAGGCCGCGGACTTGTTCAACGCCATCGAGGGGCGATGCGGAGCGGTGCGCCGCTCCGGTTGCGTCACTTCGCCACGATTTCCGGCACCTTGCCGGCGGGCGGCGTATTGCGGCTGCGCTGGGTGCGCACGATGCCGTCGATGATGGTCATGCCGATGCCGGGGAGGTCGCCGAGCTGGACGCTCTCCAGGATGTTCTTGCCAGGCGAGTGCTGCGCCTTGTCCATGATGACGAAGTCGGCGGACCGCCCCACTTCAATGAGGCCGCAATCGAGCTCGCGCATCCGCGCGGTGTTGCCGGTGGCGAGACAGAACGCGATCTCGGCCGGCAGCTCGCCGAGCGAGGACAGCATCGAGACCATGCGCAAAATGCCGAGCGGCTGCACGCCGGAGCCGGCCGGCGCGTCGGTGCCGAGGATGACGCGATGCAGATCGCCCATCTCGCGCGCCGTGCGCAGGGTGAATAGGGCCGAGCGTTCATTGCCGTTATGCACGAGCTCGAGCCCGCTTTTGCAGCCCTCGCAAATACAGCGGATCTGGTCGTCCGGCAGCGCGGTGTGGCCGCCGTTGATGTGGCCGACGACATCGGTGTCGGCTTCCAGCACCACGTCCTTGTCGATCAGGCCGGAGCCGGGGATCGAGGGGCCGCCGGTGTGGATCGTGCTCTGAATGCCGTATTTGCGCGCCCAGCCGACCATCCTGCGCGCGGTCGGGCCGTCCTTGACGCCGCCGAGGCCGACCTCGCCGAGCAGCTTGACGCCGGCCGCGGCCAGCTCCTTGAAGTCCTCCTCGACCATCTCGCATTCGATCACAGGCGCTCCGGCGTGAACCTTCACACCGCCTGGCCGCAGATTCCAGAATGCGCGCTGGGCAAAAATGGCCATGGCTTTCAGGCCAACGACGTCGCGGGGGCGGCCGGGCATGTGAACCTCGCCGGCCGAGATCATGGTGGTGACACCGCCATGCAAATAGCTGTCGATCCAGCCGATCTGGTTCTGGCGCGGCGTCCAGTCGCCGGCGACGGGGTGGACGTGGCTGTCGATCAGGCCCGGCGCCACCGTGGTGCCCTGGGCGTCGACGATGGTGGTCGCGCCGTCGATGTCGAGGTCCTTGAAACGGCCGATCGCGGTGATCTTGCCGTTCTCGGCGACGATGGTGTCGCCATCCAGGATCGGCTTTTCCAGCGCGCCGGAGAGGATCAGGCCGATGTTGCGGATCACGAGTTTCGACGGTCCGGTGGCCTGGGGTGCGTCATGCGCCATGGAAGGGGTCCTTGTCCTTAACTGCAACGCTCCCGATCTTGGGCAGCCTTGACCCCAGGAGCAAGCGGGATTATTCATTAGTATACGAATGATCGTATACAAACGACGCATAGCTGCCCCGCCTCGACAACCGCATTGACGCGACACGGATAGGTGAGATGAGCAATTTCAATCAGGAAAGCGTTTTGAGCGTCCACCACTGGACCGACACGCTGTTCTCCTTCAAGACCACCCGCAGCCCGACCTTCCGCTTCCGCAACGGCGAATTCACCATGATCGGGCTCAAGGTCGGCGAGAAGCCGCTGCTGCGGGCCTATAGCGTCGCCAGCGCCAATTACGAGGACACGCTGGAATTCTTCTCGATCAAGGTGCCGGACGGTCCGCTGACCTCTCGGCTCCAGCACCTGAAGCAAGGCGACGAGATCATCGTCAGCCGCAAGGCCACCGGCACGCTGGTGATCGACAATCTGGAGGAGGGGCGCAACCTCTATTTGATCGGCACCGGCACCGGCCTTGCGCCGTTCCTGAGCGTGATCAAGGACCCCGAGACCTACGAGCGGTTCGAGAAGGTCGTGCTGCTCCACGGTTGCCGACACGTCAAGGAACTCGCCTATGGCGAGATGATCACGGAGACGCTGCCGAAGGACGAACTGATCGGCGAGTACATCCAGAACCAGCTGATCTACTACCCGACCGTGACCCGCGATCCCTTCCGCAACCGCGGCCGCATCACCGATCTCATCACGTCCGGCAAGCTGTTCGCCGATATCGGCCTGCCGGCTCTGGAGGCCGCCCACGACCGTGTCATGATCTGCGGCAGCCCGGCCCTTGTCGCGGATACCCGCGTGCTTCTGGGCGAACGCGGCTTGATCGAGGGCAACCACGGCGAGCCGGCCCAATTCGTGGTCGAAAAGGCCTTTGCCGAGCGCTGACCCCCAATCTTGCCCGATAAGACCGTAGTTTCGCCGTCTGGCGGGCGTTGCGGCGCCGATTCGGCGCGCGATACACTGTGGGAGCGAATCAGCGGAGTTCCCACATGGTTGCGGACAGCGACAGCAACATCGCCTGGCACCGGGTCCAGTTGAAGAAGAACCGCGCCGAGTTGAAGGCGCTCGAGACCGCGCGCTTCACAATGGGCGAAATCGCCTCCTCGAAGCGGAACGGCCAGACCCAGACGACGGTCGCGGAACTCAAGCGCAAGATCGCGCAGTCCGAGCGCGTCATCGCCGATCATGACAAGCGCACGCGCCGTCCGCTCGGCACCGACCTGCAGAGCCTCAGCAATGGCAGTTGGAGTCATTGGGACGCATACACGCAGCAGCGCAAGTCGGGGCAGCGTTCGCCGGGGCGCTAGAGAATTCTGAGAGCGGAATTCCTCGCGCTGAACTTGTGGACCGGTGTTCAGCCTGTCCGCTTTTGTGTCGGCGCGAGATCGCGCTCCCAGCCGAACACGGAGCGGCCGTCGAGATCGGGTGAGGCGGCGCGCTCGCCGGCGATGATGGTCTCGACCGACGGGCCGCTTGCCGTACGCTCCAGCCGTCGCGCTTGGTCGTCGAGCCGCTTGATCGCCTGCATCTCTTCCTCGCGGCCGAGCTTGGCATTCTGGATCGCGCCCTTCAGAACGCGAATGGTCTCGTCATAGACCTTGATCGGGACAGGATAAGGATGCCGGTCCTTGCCGCCATGGGCGAGCGAGAAGCGCGCGGGATCCTTGAAGCGGTAAGGAGCGCCATGCACGACCTCGGCAACCATTGCCAGTGAGCGCACGGTGCGCGCGCCGACGCCCGGCGTCAGCAGCAATTCCGGGAAATCGACCGGACCGCGTTCGGCGGCTGCGGCGAGGGTGCCGTGCAGGCGCCGTGCGAACACATCCTTGGGTCGGACATCGTGATGCGCGGGCATGATCAGATGCGGCAGCATGGCCTGCGCAGGCTCGGGCGCGGTCCGGGTCAGCCGTTCGAACTCGGTGAGGATACGATCCGGGCCGAGACCGGAGAGCAGTTCGAGCTGCGCGCTGCGCGAGCCATCGGCGCGGTGGTCGGTGAGGTTGACGATCTCGCCCTGTTGCGGACCGTCGATCGCGCTGTGCGGCGCATCGACGAAGCTCTTCAGCGCCTCCGAGTGCCAGTGATAGCGACGGGCCTGCCGCTTGTCGCCATTCATGCCCTGCTGCACCACCGTCCATTTGCCGTCGGCGGTGACGAAGAAGCCGTGGAGATAGAGGTCGAAGCCGTCCTGCACGGCGGCGCTGTCGACCTTCGCAACGAGGCGGCTGGCGCGGGTCAGCTTTGCGCCGTCGAAGCCGACGCGGTCGCCGAGCTGCATCAACTCGTCCGGCGTCTTGCGCGAGTGTTGGCCTCTCCCGCCGCAGACGTAAATCCCGAGCTCGTCCTGAAGCGGGCCAAGCCCACGCTTCAACGCGCCGATCACGGACGTCGTGATACCGGAGGAGTGCCAGTCCATCCCCATCACGGCGCCGAATGACTGGAACCAGAACGGATGCGACAGCCGCTGGAGAAACGCGTCGCGGCCGTAATGATGCACGACCGCCTGCGTGACGATTGATCCGAGCGAGGCCATTCGGCTCGCGAGCCATGGCGGAACTCGTCCACTGTGCAAGGGGAGATCGGCGCTGCCGGTACGTCGAGTCATGATGCCTCAAATTAGCGCAGTTCGGACACGGTTGCATCTGCGGAATGGTGCATTGCACGAGGCGGGGGAGCGAAGCTGGCCGGGAGGCGTTGAGCGGGCTACGCGAATGCAATGACGGAAGCAGCCGATGGATTTGCAGGCCTTGATGGCCCATATCGACAAGATCTTCGGCTGGATACCGACATGGTTCATCGGCATCAGCCTGATTGCCGGGGCGATCCTGCTGGCCCTGTTCGTTTACCGGATCGCGACATGGCTGCTCAACCGGGCCTTCGGAACGCGCCTTCCGCTGCTGAGCGTATTCATCGAGCGGACGGCGGGTCCCGCTCAGTTGGCGCTTTGTCTGGCGGCCGTCGCACTGGTGCTGCCGCTCGCGCCACTCGACGACACGATCCGCACGCCGATGATGCGCCTGTTCGTCGTGGCCTTCATCGCCCTGATCGGCTGGATTTCGATCCGGATCGTCGACATGAGCGCGGCGCGCTATCTGCAGAATTTCCGCGATGTCACCGAGAATTTCGTCGCGCGCAAGCACGTCACGCAAGTGCGCGTGTTCAAGCGCGTCACCGACACCATCATCGTCGTCATCACGGTGTCCACCGCATTGATGACATTCGATTCGGTGAGGCAATATGGCGTCAGCCTGTTCGCCTCCGCCGGTGCGGCCGGTATCATCGTCGGTCTCGCCGCGCGGCCGCTTCTCAGCAATTTGATCGCGGGTTTGCAGATCGCGATCACCCAGCCGATCCGCATCGAGGACGCCGTGATCATCGAGAACGAGTGGGGCTGGGTCGAGGATATCGCCTCGACTTATGTCGTGATCCGGCTCTGGGACTGGCGCCGTATGGTGGTGCCGCTGTCCTATTTCATCGAAAAGCCGTTCCAGAACTGGACGCGTGACACCGCCTCCCTGATCGGGGTCATCGCGCTCCATGTCGATTATCGCGCGGACGTCCCGCGCATCCGGCGCTGGCTGGAGGAGGCTGTGAAGCAATCCAAGCTCTGGGATGGGGCGGTGGTCAATCTCCAGGTGATCGACGCGGACTCGCGCACCATCGAGCTGCGCGCGCTGGTCAGCGCGCGAAACGCGCCGCAATCCTGGGATCTGCGCTGCGAGATGCGAGAGAAGCTGATTGCCTTCATCCGCGACGAGATGCCGGAGGCGCTGCCGCGCGAGCGGGCGATCCTGATCCCCTCGGCAGACGACGTGACGATTTTCTGCGGCCCGCCGCGCGCCCGGAGAAGACGCGGGCGAGCGCGCGCAATTGATGGCGCGATCAGGCGGCGCCGACCATGGCCGCGCCGGATTGCCGGTCGGAATGCGGACGCCGCTTGCGCAGTTTGCGTCGGGCCCAGATCAGCAGGCCGGTGGACAGCAGCGCCAACAGTGCGATCGACGTCACGACGTTGAGCGGCGAGGCGATCAAGGCCGACCAGTTTCCTTCATGGATCAGCCGGGGCCAGTTGCGCGGCAGCGGCGTGACCTCCGACGGATTGATGGCGTAGGCGCGCAGCTCTCCATCCTCATAGAGACGCGCCATGACGCGGCCTCCGCGCGTGCCGATGGAGATCACGTGCGCGAGTTCGTGGGAGGCCGCGACCATGCGTATCGCGTCGGGCAAGGCCACGGGACGGCCGCCCGCCGGGGCCGCTCCGCCCTGAAACGTCAGGCCGAACGCCATGCACAGGCCGGTCAGCGGGCTCAACAGGACCAGCGGCAACGCAAACCAGGCGATGCCCTTGTGCCATCCCGACAGCGTGTTGCGCAGCCGCGGCAGCCCCATGAGGATGCCGAGCATCATCAGAGTCACCATGGCAATGGTCGAGCTCGTCACCAGCCACGCCTGGCCGAGCAGCCGCTCATGCGTGACGCGCGCCCACCGCAAGAGATCGCTGAGGCCCGCGCCGGCGGCGGCAGGCGTGCCGGTCACGAGGTCGATCGCCGGCGTGCCGAACCCTTGCAGCGTCATCCGGTGCCCCGCCGCATCGATCGAAAGCCCGCGCGCCCTGTTGTCCGGATCGTATTGCTTCACCAGCTCGACGACGCGTGCGGGATCGATTGCCGGCCCGCCCATCCCGCTGACCTGCAGCATGGGCTCGAACGACAGGATCAGGCCGGTGGCGATGATCGCAAACAGGGGAAGCGCAAAGATCAGCGTGATCCAGCGATGGAGCATCAACAACAGGGGTTTGTTCATCTTCGGTCTCCGGCGATCTTGGCCACGCATCGCCTGGTGCAGCCCCAAAGACAAATGACGCTTTGTCCACGATGCCGCGTTGATGTGCAGCAAATGGAGTCAGGTCATCGACGATGCTGCGATCGCCAAGCGTTCGCAGGTACGAGCGCCGTCGACATTTGTGGAGCGGGCCGTAGAGCCCGCTGCTCGCGCCGCGCAAGCCCTGCCGGCGGGGTCGCGTCGAACGCGCCTGACCACTGCTTTTTCGTTGAGAGACGGTTGAGCGGGGCAGCGCGTCCTTGCCGGGAGGGTGCGCTCGGAGATCGAGCCCTTGGTGACGCGGATCAAAGCGCCTTACTGCGCGCGGATGTCGGCAGCCTTTAGCACCGGCTGCCATTTGGCCGCCTCGGCGTGCATGTAGGCGTCAAACTCCTTGGGCGACGAGCCGACCGGCGCAGCGCCGATCTTGCCGAGCGTCGACAGCACGTTCGGATCCTGCAGTGCCGCCTTGAGATCGGTCTCGAGCTTCGCCACGATCTCCGGCGGCATTTTGGCCGGACCAAGCACACCCCACCACACCGAGACGTCGTAACCGGCGACGCCGGACTCCGCGACGGTCGGAACGTTGGGCAGGGCCTTGGAGCGCTCGGCCGAGGTCACGGCAAGCGCGCGCACCGGGCCACCTTCGAGCTGGCCGATCGCTTCCGCGAGCGGATTGATGCTGAGCGGGATCTCGCCTGCTATCACGGCGGTCAACGCCGGCGCGCCGCCTTTGTAGGGGATTGCGACGATCTTGGTGCCGGACATGTATTTGAGCAGCTCACCGGCGAGATGCGCCGAGGTGCCGTTGCCGGACATGCCGTAAGACAGCTTGTCGGGTTCCTTCTTCGCAGCAGCCAGAAGATCGCCGAGCGTCTTGTAAGGGCTGTCCTTGGCCACGACGATCGCGAGCGGCGAGGAGGCGATCTCGGTGATCGCGGTGAAGTCCTTGAACGTGTCGTAGGGCACGCTCGGATAGATGAACTGATTGAGCGGATGGCCGCTGGCGACGAGGATCAGCGTGTAGCCGTCGGGTGCCGCCTGTGTCAGTGCCTGCGAGGCAACGATGCCGCCGGCGCCGGGACGATTGTCGACCACCGGCTGCTGCCCCCAGGTCTTGGCCAGCGCCTGACTCACCGTGCGCGCGAGCACGTCGACCGCACCGCCGGCCGCGTAGGGCACGAGGATGTGAACAGGCTTACTCGGATAATTGTCGGCGGCCTGCGTCGCGCTGCCCGCGAACAGCAAACTGGCGCCCAGCATCACCCCGCCGAACGTCTTATTCAGACCCGTCATTTTCCCAGCACTCCTCGAGGGCACGCATCCATTAATCGGTCTTTATCCGTCCGGATGCCGCCATGGTTTTTGTTGACGAGACCTGATTTCTTGTACGATAGTACAAATCACGTGGTACGCAAGCCCACCAGCAAGGAAACAGCCCGCAAGCCGAACATGCGCGAGGCGATCCTCGCCGCGGCCGAGGAGCTGTTTGCCACCAACGGCTTCAATGCCGTCTCGGTGCGCGATATCGCGCAGGCCGCCGGAGCCAATCCCGGCAGCGTCACCTATCATTTCAAGACCAAGGACGGCCTGCTACTGGAGATCTACCGGCGCCATTGCGGTCCGATGAATCTGCGCCGCTTCGAGCTTCTTGCCGCCGCAAAACGCGTCCGCGATCTCCAGGATAGGCTCGAGGCAATCGTTCGCGCCTATGTGGTGCCGGCCTTCACCTCGGGCAGCGATCTCGCCGGCGGTGGGGCGCGCTTCACGCGGCTGCGGGCCGTGATGTCGGCGGAAGGCAACGAGGTCGCGCGAAAGATCATCGCGCAGACGTTCGACGACACCAGCCACGCCTTCGTCGATGCGATCCACGAGAGCCTGCCGCACATTCCGCGCACCGACATCGTCTGGCGCAGTCACTTCCTGCTCGGCGCACTCTATTATTCGCTGGTGACGCCGGACCGCGTCTCGCGCCTGTCACGCGGCGAGGCCGACGGCGGCGATGCCGCCAGCGCCATCGAGCAGCTGGTGCAGGCCACGGTCGCCGCGTTCCAGGCGCCGCCGCTCGATCATGTCGCGCCGGCGCGGCGGCGGCCGGTCGTCGGCAGCAAGATTTGAAAGACGCGGTTTCGCCCGGCGGCCGAGTGATGACGATGACGTACACGCCCACCATTCCTCCGCCCGATCCGAACACGCGCACGCCGAAGTTCAAGCTGCCAAAACTATCCTGCGACGCGCATTGCCACATCTTCGGGCCCGGTGCGAGATACCCTTATGCGCCGGACAGATCCTACACGCCGCCGGACGCGCCGCTCGAAGATTTCAGGGTGCTGCATGCCAGGCTCGGCGTCGGGCGCGCCGTCATCGTCAATGCCAGCGTGCACGGCACCGACAACAGTGTGGCGCTCGATGCGATCGCGCACAGTGACGGGGCCTACCGTGCGGTCGCCAATATTGACGACACCATCACCGAACGCGGGTTGCGCGCGCTGCACGAAGGCGGTTTTCGCGGCTGCCGCTTCAATTTCGTCCGCCATCTCGGCGGCGTCCCCGACAAGGGCGTATTCGACCGCGTCATCGCGATGGTCGCGCCGCTCGGCTGGCACATCGACCTGCATTTTGACGCGATCGACCTGCCTGATTATGCCGACATGCTGGCAAGACTGCCGCTGAGCTACACCATCGACCATATGGGACGAGTGAAGGCCTCCGAAGGCCTCGACCAGCTCTCGTTCAGGAGTCTGATCGAGCTGATGCAGCGCGACGAGAAATGCTGGGTCAAGATCTGCGGTTCCGAGCGGGTGTCTTCCGCTGGTCCGCCCTTCACCGACGCGGTGCCGTTCGCGCGAAAGATCGTCGAGACCGCGCCGGATCGCGTCATCTGGGGCACCGACTGGCCGCACCCGAACGTCAAGGTAATGCCGAATGATGGCGACCTCGTCGATCTAATTCCTCTGTTCGCGCCGGAGCCGGATTTGCAGCAGAAGATCCTGGTCGACAATCCCGCGCGCTTGTTCGGGTTCGACGATGACGGCGGACGCGCTCGATCCAAGCCTACGAATGAAAGAGGGGAGTTCGTCCCATGAAGACAGGTCTCGTCGTTACTGCTCATCCCGGCGATTTCGTCTGGCGCGCCGGGGGAGCCATCGCGCTGCATGCGAAGAAGGGCTATCGCATGAAGATCGTCTGCATGTCCTTCGGCGAGCGCGGCGAGAGCCAGTTCGCCTGGAAGGAGAAGGGCGCGACGCTGGAATCGGTCAAGGCCGGCCGCAAGGACGAGGCGGAGCGGGCGGCAAAGCTGCTTGGCGCCGAGATCGAGTTCTTCGATAGCGGGGATTATCCGCTCAAGCTCACCGAGGCGCATTTCGATCGGATGGTCGACATCTACCGCGAGCTCAATCCGAGCTTCGTGCTGACCCACGCTCTGGAAGACCCCTATAATTTCGACCATCCGAACGCGGCGCATTTCGCGCAGGAGACCCGAATCGTCGCGCAGGCGATGGGGCACAAGCCCGGCGCGCAGTACAAATATTCCGCGCCGCCGGTGTTCCTTTTCGAGCCGCACCAGCCCGAGCAGTGCAATTACAAGCCCGATCTGCTCCTCAAGATCGACGAGGTCTGGAAGGAGAAGTACGAAGCGTTTCAGATCCTCGCCGCGCAAAAGCATCTCTGGGGCTATTACGAGCGCGTAGCGCTCAACCGCGGCATCCAGGGCAGCCGCAACACCGGCGTGCCCATGACCTATGGCGAGGCCTATCAGCGCCTTTTCCCGACGGTCGCCGAGGAGCTGGCATGAGGCCGGTCGTCGTTCGCAACATTGAGCGAGCCGATCCCGCCGGCATGGCGGACTACGGCGTCTCGACCGTGCACGAAGCTTACGGCCGCATGGGCTTGATGAAGCCTTATGTGCGGCCGGTCTGGGCTGGTGCTTCGGTTGCGGGACCCGCCGTCACCGTGCTGGCACAGCCTGGCGACAATTGGATGATCCATGTCGCAGTCGAGCAGTGCAGGAAGGGCGACATCCTCGTCGTCGGCTGCACCACCGACAATACCGACGGTATGTTCGGTGAACTGCTGGCGACCTCGCTGCAGGCGCGCGGCGTGCAGGGCCTGATCATCGACGCGGGCTGCCGGGACGTCAAAGCGCTGCACGCGATGAAGTTTCCAGTGTGGTCGCGGGCAGTATCGGCCAAGGGTACGGTCAAGGCGACGCTCGGCTCGGTCAATGTTCCCGTGGTGTGCGCGGGCGTTAGCGTCGATCCCGGCGACATCGTCGTCGCCGATGACGACGGCGTCGTCGTAGTACCGAAGCGTTACGCCGCCGAAATTGCCGAGAAGGCGAAGAAGCGCACCGCGGACGAAGGCGGCAAGCGCACGCGGCTTGCCTCGGGCGAACTCGGTCTCGACATGTACAGCATGCGCGAGGCGTTGGCGAAGGCCGGACTCGTCTATGTCGACAATCCCGGGGATGTCTGAAGAGAAGCGGAGCGGGTGGATGGATCGCCTCAAGCTGAAGACCGTGCTCGGCAATCACCCCCACGTCCAGGCAGTGAAGAGCGGCGCGCTGCGCTCCGACCTGTTCGATCTCGATTTCGTGGAGTACACGCCGACCAACTCGGCGTTCAAGCCGATGGTGCGTGAGCAGGCGTTTGACGTCTGCGAGATGGCGATCGTCACCTATCTGATGGCGAAGGCCCACGGCAAGCCGCTGGTGCTGTTGCCGGCGACCATGCTCGGCCGCTTCCAGCATTCCTACGCGCTCTACAATCCTGCGCGGGGAACGCTCGGGCCGTCGGATATCGAAGGCAAACGCGTCGGCATCCGTTCGTTCACGACGACGACCGGCGCCTGGATCAGGGGTATACTCGCCAACGATTACGGCGTCGATCTCGACAGGATCCGCTGGGTCACCTTCGAGGATCCGCATGTCGCCGAATATGTCGACACCACCGAGCGCGCGCCGAAGGACAAGAAGATCCTGCAGATGCTGCTCGACGGCGAGCTCGACGCCGTGCTTGGCGAAACCTCCGATCATCCCGAGCTGAAGCCTTTGTTTCCCGATCCTGCTGCAGAAGCTGCCAGATGGTATGCCCGGCGCGGCGTCGTGCCGGTCAACCATTTCGTCGTCGCGACCGAGAAACTCGCGAAATCGCGCCCTGATGTGGTCGCGGGCGTCTATGATCTCCTCAAGCGCAACAAACAGCAGATGGGGCCCGCGGCCCCGCCGGATCTCGTCCCGTTCGGGGTCGAAGCGAACAGGAAGCCGCTGGAGCTGATCGTCGACTACGCATTCCAGCAGGCGCTGATCCCGCGCCGCTATGCGGTCGAGGACCTGTTCGACGCAACGACGCGAGAGTTGAATTGATGGCGGATCCGAAGCGATGGCAGATCGGGCTGGTCGGCTACGGCGAGGTCGGCCGTATCCTGGCCGAGGATTTGCGCCAACAGGACATCAAGGTCGCCGCCTACGACATCAAGCTCGGGGGCGAGCAGGCCGCGCCGCTCAAGGAGCATGCGGCGGAATTCGGTGTGACGCTGGCGGCATCTCATGCCGAGCTGACGGCAAAATCCGACTGCATCATTTCCGCCGTCACCGCGAGCCAGGCGGTGCCTGTCGCAAAGGCTTGCGCCGCTGCGATCAACCAGGGCACATGGTTCCTCGATTTCAACTCGGCCTCGCCCGGAGCCAAGCAGCATGCCGCTGCACTGATCGACGGCGCCGCGGGTCGCTATGTCGAGGGCGCGGTGATGACCTCGGTGCCGCCGTATCGCATCAAGGTGCCGCTGCTGCTCGGGGGCCCCGGCGCGAGAGAGCTCGAGCCGCTTCTGAACGCAATCGGCTTTGCCGCCAAGGTTGCGAGCGACAGGCTCGGCGTGGCCTCGGCGGTGAAGATGTGCCGCAGCATCATGATCAAGGGCCTGGAGGCCATGGTCATCGAGAGTTTTACGACCGCGCGCGCCTACGGCGTCGAGGACGCCGTGCTGGCCTCGCTTTCGGAGACCTTTCCCGCGATCAACTGGGAGAAGCAGGGCGCCTATTTCTTTCAGCGCGCGATCGAGCACGGTCGCCGACGTGCCGAGGAAGTGCGTGAGGTCGCCGAGACCGTGCGCGAGGTGGGGCTGACGCCGTGGTCGGCGCAGGGCACAGCCGAGCGTCAGGCCTGGGTGGCTGATTTGGCCGATGAAGGGCTGTTCGGAATGAAAGGCACGAAAGAGTTCGCCCGCAGTGCCGATTGGCGTACCGAGGCGGATCGAATCCTGGCCAAGATCAAGCGCTGAGGCCGAACGCGCAGGTTCAGCTCAGGACAATGCCGCGGTCGCGATAGTTCGAGATTTCATCACGGGCAAGCTCGATCAGGTCGGCCAGGCGCGTGGCCTCGCGGACGACCTGCTCCTTGGCCGGGGCTGTGCGGAACTCGCTGAGGATCATGCGGATGCACTTGTCGGCGGTGTCGAGTGTCCAGAGCGCGCGCGTCATGTCGTCCTGCGTGTGGATCGTTGACATGTCGAGGCTGGACAGTACCTCGCCGATTCCATTCAGTCGCTTGACGGCTGTTTCCGCCGGCGTGCTGGCCCGAATGGAACGATAATCCATGCTACTGAATGCGCTGAACATATACATACTCCACTGAACATCGATCCTTCAGTGCGTCCTTTTAGTATGATCTGGAAGGCACGTTGTGCAATGCGCGCATCTACGGTCCGGGATTCTACCGGACTCGGATTGGAGCCGCGAAACCGGTCCGGAACGGTCCAATGATAGACGGTTTGTTCCGACGATTTTACCGTTGGAACCCTGACGGGACAGGCGTTCAGCTTCCCGGCCGGAACAGGACCGGCCGCTGCCGTGCAAAGGTCTGCCGGCCATCCTTGAAGCCCATCATGACGTCGGGCAGCTCGGCAACCGCAAACCGGCTGTCGCGCGTGTCGAGCACGATGAGATCGGCGGGATTGCCGACCTTGATGCCGTAATCGTCGAGATTCATCAGCCGCGCCGGCAGCTCGGTGACGAGATCGAGGCAGGTGTCGAAGTCGCTAACCGAGGCGTGCGCGACATTGGCGTAGAAATTTGCCATCCGCAGCAGCGAGGCGTCGCCGAATGGCGTGAACGGATTGAGCACGTTGTTGGTGGCGACCGAACACAGCACGCCATCGTCCGCGAGCTTGTGGGCAAGCGTCAGCCCGCGCGGCGCGTTGTGGGTGGCCTCGCGGCCCATCAGATAGAGATCGGTCGCCGGCAGCACGGTGACGGCGACGCCGGCTTTCGCCAATTGCGTGGTCGCGGCCTTCATCCGCTCCGGCGGCAGTGCCGAGAGCTTGGTGGCGTGGCCGATCGCAACGCGTCCACCGTAGTTGCGTCGTTCGGTCTGGCGGCAGACTTCGTCGAGATGCCACCACGAGGGATCGAGATCGAAGTCGAGATGGAGATCGACGTCGACATCGAATTCCTCCGCGAGATCAAAGATGCGCGCCAGATGGGCGTTCGGATCCGTGTCCATGTAGGGACAGCCGCCGATGGCTTCGCCGCCATCGCGCAGCGCCTGTACCAGCAATTCGTCGCTGCCGGGGTCGTTGGTCAGGCCTTCCTGCGGAAAGACGCAGAGCGACAGGTCGATCGCCCAGGCATAGTCGCGCTTGAGCGACTTGACCGCCTCGAAGCCGCGCAGGCCGATGCGCGGATCGATCTCGACATGGGTGCGCATCCGCGTCGTACCGTTCACGATGGCGCGCTCGAGCACGCGGGCGCCGCGGGCGTACACGTCTTCGACGGTAAAGTCCTTCTTCATTCCGGCGACGGCGCGGATGGCTTCCGAGACGCTGCCGTGATTGTGCGCGCAGCGGCCGAGCAGGCAGGCCTTGTCGAGATGGATGTGGGTGTCGACGAAGCCCGGCAGGGCCAAATTCCCGCCGAGATCGATCTCGACCGCCTCGCAGGTGAGCCTTGGCGCAATCGCGGCGATCCTTCCGCCCTTCACGCCGATATCGACGGTTGCGGCGGATGAGCGCAACAGCGCGTGGCGGAAGATCAGGTCGAAGGCGGTCTGCGTGGTCATGGCATCGATTCAGCTGCGGTAATCTAGCGGAAGGTCCCAGGGCGGGCAGCTCCAGATTGTGTGCAGTTGCTCCGCCAACTTGTCCAAAAAATGTGCATGCACTTTCGGGCGTGGATTGTAGGATGCCGCACCCCGGAGAACCAGCATGTCAGCCCCTGACACAGCCGAACGCCCGGTGACCGACGCCGAGATCGTAGAGGCCTATCTGACGGCCTCGATGATACCTGATCCCGACGCCGCCGCGGTCTTCATGAAGCCCGGCACGGTGATCACCTTTACCGGCGGGCGGGAGTTTGATCATCCGCGCGGGCCGACCGGGTTCAACGCCAAGCGTTATCGATGGGTGAAGAAGAAGATGGACCGGTTCGACGTCTGTCCCGGCGCAGATGAAACCGTCGTCTACAGCGTCGGCACGCTCTATGGGGAGTGGATCGACGGCACGCCGTTCGAAGGCAATCGCTATGTCGATCGCTTCGTCGTCAAAGGCGGGCAGATCGTGAAGATGGACGTCTGGAACGACAGCGCCGAGCGGATTCTGGTCCAACGCGGGATCGAGGCCTGACGCGCACAACCGGAAAAGAGTGCAGCGGTTTTCCGATCAGATCATGCGCAAACAAGACAGGCCAAAGCGCAATTCATTGTGCTTTAGCGTCGCGCGACCTTTGGCAGCTTGACCACTCGGTTGCCGGCGATGTCGTCGGCATAGGGCGCGAGAATGTCGAGCAGATCACGACCACGCTGCGGAGTGGGGGCGACCAGCGCGCGATTGGCCACCGAATCCAGGTGATGATGCATGAGGTCCATCACCTTGGCCTCATCGCCTTTGGCCAGCGCGGAAATAATGGCGCGGTGTTCGTTGATCGCGCATTCCGTCGAATGCGGCCGGCTGTACAGCGACAGCGTCAAGCAGCAGCGATAGGCGACTTCGCTGACATAGCGCACCAATATCGGGCTGTTCGTCATCTGCGCGAGCAGGATGTGGAATTCAGTGGCCAGGCGGATCGAGACCGCGTCCGTGCCGCCGCGTGCGCCGTCCTCGGCGTCGACATGGGCATTCAGCTCCGCGATCTGCGCCTTGGTCAGCTTGCCCGCGAGTTGGCGGACGACGAGGCGTTCAAGCTCGATACGGATATCGAAGGCATCGCGCGCTTCCTGCCAGCTCGGCGTCGCCACCACCGCGATGCGGTTGCGACGCAGTTCCACAAGGCCCTCGGCCGCGAGTTGCCCCAGCGCATAACGCGCAATGGTGCGGCTGACGCCGAAGCGCTCACCGAGCGAATCCTCGGGCAGCTTTGCGCCGGGCTCGAGTGCCTGCTCGATAATCGCGCGGCGTAGCGCGCGGCAGATCACGCTGACCTTGTCGGATGATTCAGACGTCTTGCTGGTGGGGCGCGCCGCCATCGGGCGAATCCTTGAGAATGCGGTCGAAAGCCGTTTTTAGCACGGCCGTGGCGCAATCCAGCGCTGCAATTGCATGCAGTTTGATGCCCGAATTGCCCAAAACACATCCGGTCGTTCATGGCGCAATTTTGCCAAGCCATTGATTTTTCGGGGAGCGGGGGCTGGCATCCAGCTTGCATGCACTTTGGTTGTGATGCGCATGCACCCCCAAACCCAGTTTGACGGCCGGCCTGTTCCCGAAGGAGCCGCGGTCACCGCCATCGAGCTATCCGAGGCCGCCGTGACCTTCGGGCGCGGCGACCGGGCCGTGCCCGCTCTGTCGAAGACGACGCTCAAGATCGCCGACGGTGAGTTTGTCGCACTGGTCGGCCCGTCCGGATGCGGCAAATCGACCATTTTGCGTCTGGTCAGCGGCTTGGTGCAGCCGACCAGCGGCGTCGTCATCGTCGGTGGCCGGGAGGTCGCAGCACGCGCGTTGCGGGTCGGCATGGCGTTTCAGAATCCGACCATGCTGCCGTGGATGACGATCGAGCGGAACATCATGCTGCCGCTGAAGATCGTCGAGCCGTTCCGCTCCAGCTTCCGCAGGCTGCGCAAGACCGAATTCCGCGACAAGGCCAACGCGCTGCTGGAGCAGGTCGGCCTCAAAGGCTTCGGCAACCGGTACCCCTGGCAGCTCTCCGGCGGCATGCTCCAACGCGCCAATCTCTGCCGGGCGCTGATCCACGAGCCCCGCATGCTGCTGCTCGACGAGCCGTTTGGCGCGCTGGACCAATTCACCCGCGAGGAACTATGGGCGATCTTGCAGAACCTCTGGATGACGCACAGGCCGACGGTGCTGCTGGTCACGCACGATCTGCGCGAGGCTGGCTTCCTCGCCAGCCGCATCTGCGTGATGAGCGCGCGCCCCGGCCGCATCCTCGACGACAGCCGCGTCGAGTTCGCCCGCCCGCGCACTGTCGCCATGACCTTCGAACCGCAATTCGTCGCGCTAAATCAGAAGCTGCGCGCCTTCATCGAGGATGCGCGTAGCGCAGCTACGCAGGGGACAGGCTGATGTTCGGGATCGATATCAGGCAGAAGGCGTGGTCGGCCGGATTGATCGTGCTGTTCTTCGTCGCCTGGGAATTGTTCTGCGTGATCACGGGCATGTCGGACCTCGTGCTGCCGCGGCCGTCGCAAGTGTTCGTGACGCTGGTCCAGCGCTTCCCGGTGCTGTGGCCGCATATCCTGCAGACGCTCGGGACGACGATGTTCGGCTTCGTCCTTGGCGTCGCGCTCGGTGTCGCGCTCGGCGCGATCATCGGTGTATCGAAGACCGCCTACGACACCTGCTATCCGCTGCTGATCGGCTTCTCCTCGATCCCCAAGGTCGCGGTGGTGCCGATCTTCGTGCTGTGGTTCGGATCAGGCACAGTGCCCGCGGTCCTGACGGCGCTGTCGATCTGCTTCTTCCCGATCGTCGTGAATATCGCGACGGGCCTTGCGACCACGGAGCCGGAACTCGAGGACGTGCTGAAGGCGCTCGGCGCCAGCAAGTTCGACATCCTCTGGAATGTCGGTCTGCCCCGGACGATGCCGTTCTTCTTCGCTTCGCTGAAGGTCGCGATCTCCTACGCCTTCGTCGGCGCGGTGCTGTCGGAGACCGTCGCCTCCAACCGCGGCATCGGCAACGTCATGATGACCGCGTCCTCCAATTTCAACGTGCCGCTGGTGTTCGCTGGCCTGTTCGTGCTCGCCGGCCTCGGTGTCGCGCTCTACGCCGTGTTTTCGCTGATCGAGGGCCGCGTCACCGGTTGGGCGACGCGCAAGAACGACGTGATTGCCACCTGAATTTCTGAACCGTTACGCAATGAAGCTTGAGGAGGTCTCGATGTTGAGAAACGTAATTATCGCGCTGCTGGGATTGGCCCTGTCCACGGGGGCCGCGTCGGCCCAGGAGACCACGATCAAGTTCACGCTGGGCTGGAAGACCCAAGGCAGCGATGCGGCCTTCTTCTACGCCAAGGACAACGGCCTTTTCAAAGAAGAGGGCCTGAACGTCGTCATCGACCAGGGCGAGGGCTCCGGTGCCACCGTGACGCGCATCATGTCCGGCGCCTATGACGCCGGCTTTGGCGACGTCAACGCCATCATCCAGAACGCTTCGACCAAGCCGCAGGAGGCGCCCGTCATGGTCTACATGATGTGGAACCAGCCGCCGTTCGCGATCGTCGCCAAGAAGACCAGCGGCATCAACACCATCAAGGATTTTGAAGGCCGCACCCTCGGCGGCGCGCAGGGCACGCCAACGACCCGCCTGCTGCCGGTGTTCACGCGCAAGAACGGCCTCGATGGCGAGAAGATCAAGATCTCCAACATGGCGCCGAATCTCCAGGAGCCGATGCTGATCAAGGGCGATATCGACGGCGCGCTCGTCTTCAACATCACCAGTTATTTCAACCTGGTGCTGAACCGCCAGGACCCCGACAAGGACTTCAAATGGTTCTCGTTCGGTGACTACGGTCTCGACCTCTATTCCAACGGCGTCATGGTCTCCAAGAAATTGATCGCGTCGAACCCGAAAGCGGTCGCGGGTCTCGTGCGTGCCATCAACAAGGCCGCGATCGCGGTGGCCAAGGACCAGAATGCCGGCATGAAGGCCGCGCTGAATTACGACAATCTCATCGACGTCGCGGTCGAGAAGCGCCGGCTGCAATATTCGTTTGACAAGCTGATCGTCTCGCCGGAGATGAAGGAGATCGGCGTGGGCGACATCAAGGACGAGCGCATGACGCGCGCCATCGGCATCATCGTCGAAGGCTATCAGCTCGCCCGCGCGCCTGCTACGGCCGAAGTGTTCTCGCGCGAGTTCCTGCCGCCGCGGGCCGAGAGGGAGTTGGTGTATACCGCTAACTGAGCCCGGAGAGACCGCCATGGCCACGGAAATTTCGGCGAGCAGCCTGTTCCGTGGCCCCGACCTCGGTATCAGCGACGACGTCGTGCTCAGGCACGACGGCGGCGTGATCACCGACATCTTGACACGGCCGGGGGCCGCTGGCGGCGCACGCTCCTTCGTTGTTCCCGCGTTCGTGAACGCCCACGACCACGCTCGCGCCACGGCATCATCCTTTGGCGCGGTCGGCATGCCCCTGGAAAGCTGGATCCTGCGAACCGCGCTCGGCACGCCGGTCGATCCTTACCTGACCGCAGCCGCTGCGCTCGCCCGTTCCGCAAAGGCCGGCTGCGCGGCCATGATGGTGCACTACACCCGGCCGAGCGGGACGATGCCATTGCTCGACGAGGCCATGGCGATCGCAAGGGCGGCATCCGACGTCGGCATCCGCATGGCCTTTGCGCTTGCGGTGCGTGACCAGAATCCGATCGTTTATGGCGATGCCGAGCCGGCGCTCTCGGGACTTCCGGCCGAAGATCGCAAGGCCATCGAAGACCTCTTCATCCGCGCGCCGATGTCGCCGAAAGCCTATATCGAGCTGACCGACGCCATTGCCGCCGCCATCGCCGGCCCGATGATCGACGTGCAGCTTGGGCCCGCCGGCGTGCAATGGTGCTCGAAGCCGCTGTTGGAAGCGGTTGCCGAGAATTCGGCGCGGACCGGGCGGCGCATCCACATGCATCTGCTGGAGACCGTGTATCAGCGCGCCTGGGCCGACCAGAACTTTCCGGACATGGTGCGCTGGCTTCGCGATATGGGTTTCCTTTCGGAGCGACTGACGCTGGCGCATTGTATCCACGCCCGCCCGGACGAGCTGGAGATGATCGCTGCGTCGGGCGCGCGCATCGTCACCAATTTCAGCTCGAACATGCATCTGAGGTCGGGCCTCGCCCCGATCGCCGCCGCACACAAATGCGGTTGCGCCATCGCGGTCGGCGTCGACGGGCTGGCGCTGGATGAGGACGACGACATCCTGCGCGAGATGCGGCTGGTGCAGATGGTCCATGGCGGCCTCGGCTTCAAGGCGACTTGGACACCGGCCGTGCTGTTCTCTCTCGCCATCCGCAATGGGCGCCGTGCGACCGGGGCGCCCGGGAGCGGGGAGCTCGTCGTCGGCAACCCCGCCGACTATGTCGTGATCGACCTCGATCGGCTCGATCGCGACCGCATCATGCCTGTCGATCCCATGAGGCTGCTGTTCGCGCGCGGCAACGCCTCGCTGGTCAGGGAGGTCGTCGTTTCAGGCAAGACGATCGTCGGCGATGGGGTGTGTGCCGGCGTCGACATGCCGGCCATCGAGCAGGAATTGCGGGCCATGTATCGCATCAATGTCGGCAAGCTCGGCGCTTTCGAGCGCATGTGGCCGCAGCTGTCTGAGCGGGTCGCCGGCTGGTTCGGGCAACAGCTCACCTGCGACTAGGCTGGGCGCGACGTCGGCCCTGGTCCGGCCGATCAAAAACCGCGATAGCTGATAGGCGGAACCTCGTCTGGCGATTGATGCTGGCCTGCGCTATCACAGCTGCGGCGGCGCGCCGGCACTGCCGAGACCTCTTCAAGGAGCCCCCGATGCGTCTTCCCACCCTTTTAATGGCCGTCACATGCCTCGCGAGCACAGCTTCTGCTGAAGATCTCACGGGCACGCTCCAGAAGATCAAGGAGACCAAGAAGATCACGCTCGGCTATCAGGAGGCGTCGGTCCCGTTCAGCTATCTGGACGGTAACCAGAAGCCGGTCGGCTTTGCCATGGACATCTGCCTTGCGATCGTCGATGCGGTGAAAAAGCAACTCAACATGCCCGACATCACCGTCGACACGCTCGCCGTGACCTCGTCGAACCGGATTCCCTTGATGGTCAACGGCACGCTCGACCTGCATTGCTCGGCGACCACCAACAACGCAGATCGACAGAAGCAGGTCGCCTTCACCAACACGCACTTCCTCAGTGCGACGCGCTTTGCAGCCAAGAAGGCCTCGAAGATCAACACCATCGACGATCTCAAGGGCAAGGCGGTCACGGCGGTGGCCGGCTCGGTCAACCTGACCCAGCTCGCCAAGGTCAATACGGAGCGCAATCTCGGCATCAGCGTGATGCCGGCGAAGGACCAGGCCGAGGCCTTCCTGCTGCTGGAGACCGACCGCGCACAGGCCTACGCACTCGACGACGTGCAGCTCGCGGTCGCGATCGCGCGCTCGAAGGAGCCGCAAGCCTTCATGATCAGCGAGGAGGCGTTCTCCAAGCCGGAGCCCTACGGCATCATGCTGCGGCGTGAGGACGCGCCGTTCAAGGCGCTCGCCGATCGCGCGACTGCGGAGCTCTATGCAAGCCCGGAGATCGAGGTGCTCTACAAGAAATGGCTGCAATCGCCGACGCCGCCGAACGGCCTCAACTACAACGTCCCGATGTCGCCGGCCTTGCGCAACGCCTTCAAGAAGCCGAGCTCGAGCGCGGATCCTGACGTGTACGTGGTGAACTGAGGCTTGGACGTCGCGCATCAGCATGCCCGCTCCCCATGTGGAAGAGGGCAACTTCAAGACAACGTCGCTTGATAAGCCAGAGGTCGTCTTTCAAGCGTTCGAATATTTCTTCAGCTCGAACCGCGCGATCTGGTTCCGATGGACCTCGTCAGGCCCGTCCGCAAGCCGCAACAGACGCGCGGTGGCATAGGCCTGGGTCAAGCCGAAATCATTCGAGGTGCCGCCGCCGCCGTGGGCCTGGATCGCCCAGTCGATGACCTGGCAGGCCATGTTGGGGACAGCGACCTTGATCATCGCGATCTCGGCTTTCGCCACCTTGTTGCCGACGGTGTCCATGGCATAGGCCGCGTTCAGCGTCAGCAGCCGGGCCTGTTCGATCATGATGCGGGCTTCCGCGATGCGCTCCTGCGTGACCGTCTGCTCGGAGACCGGCTTGCCGAAGGCGACGCGGCTGCGCACCCGGCGGCACATCTTCTCCAGGGTGCGTTCGGCAAGGCCGATCAGCCGCATGCAGTGGTGGATGCGGCCAGGCCCGAGGCGGCCCTGCGCGATCTCGAAGCCGCGGCCCTCGCCGAGCAGCATGTTCTCCCTGGGCACCCGCACATTGGTGAAGACGACCTCCGATGCGCGGTCGGGCACGCCGTAGAAGCCGAACACGGGCAGGGGACGTTTCACTTCGATGCCTGGCGTGTCCATCGGCACAAGGATCATCGATTGCTGCTTGTGACGGTCGGGATTGTCAGGATCGGTCTTGCCCATGAAGATGCAGATCTTGCAGCGCGGATCGGTCGCGTTGGTCGTGTACCATTTGCGGCCGTTGATGACGTAGTGCTCGCCATCGCGCACGATCGAGCTTTCGATGTTGGTCGCGTCGGAGGAGGCGACCGCAGGCTCCGTCATGGCGAAGCAGGAGCGGATCTCGCCGGCGAGCAGCGGCTTTAGCCAGCGTTCCTTATCCTGCTCCGAACCATAACGCTCCAGCACCTCCATGTTGCCGGTGTCGGGCGCCGAGCAATTGAACACTTCAGGCGCAAGATGCGACCGGCCCATCACTTCGCAGAGCGGGGCGTATTCGAGATTGGTCAGGCCGGCGCCATGACCGGATTCCGGCATGAACAGGTTCCAGAGGCCTTCCGCACGCGCCAGCGGCTTCAGCTCTTCGACGAGCGGATAGACCTTCCAGGGCCCCAGCTCCTCCGCCTCGCGATAGAAGCGCTCCTCGTTCGGGTAGATGTGCCGGTCCATGAAGCTCTCGAGCTTGCGCTTGAGCTCGACGACCTTCGGCGACATTGGGTAGAGCATCTCTGATTCCTTGATCGGTGAATGGTGCAGGCTCCAGTGCGAGCGCGCGACGCTTCATGCGACGCGATAGTCCCTGAATTTCTCGCGCAGCGTCGATTTGAGCACCTTGCCGGTGCCGGTCATCGGGAATTCGTCGAGGAATTCGACGGCGTCCGGCATCCACCAGCTCGCGATTTTCGGGCGCATATGGTCGAGCAGCGTCTTGCCGTCGACGGTCGCGCCCTTCTTGCGGACGACCAGGAGCAGGGGGCGCTCCTGCCATTTCTCATGGTTGATCGCGACCACCGCGGCCTGAAGCACATCGGGGTGGGACAATGCGACGTCCTCGAGCTGGATCGAGGAGATCCATTCGCCGCCGGACTTGATCACGTCCTTGGAGCGGTCGGTGAGCGTGACGTGGCCTTTGCTGTCGATCACGGCCATGTCGCCGGTGATCAGCCAGCCATCGCGGTCGAGACCTTCGTCCAGCTTCATGTAGCCGGAGGCGACCCACGGGCCACGGGCGCGGAGATGACCGACGGTCTTGCCGTCGCGCGGTAGCTCGTTTCCGGCGTCATCGACGATACGCAAGGCTGTACCGAAACAGGCGCGGCCGGACACCTGACGTCGATCGAACTTCTCCTTTTCGCTGAGGTGCTCCGAGCCGGGCCGTAAGCCCGGCATCGAGCAGCCCAGCGCCTCGGTCATGCCCCAGGCCTGGATGTAGTCGATGCCGTAGTCGCGCTTGAGCTTCTCGACCATGGCGCGCGGCGGCGCCGAGCCCGACGACAGTGTCGCGCGCAGCGTGGAGAATTTGTTGCCGGTGCGGCCAAGCCAGTCGAGCAGGATCAGCCAGAAGCTCGGCACGCCCGCCGATAGCGTGACCTTTTCGCCTTCGAGCAATTCGTAGAGCTTGTCGGGCTCGTAATTGCGGCCGGGCAGCACCAGCTTCGAGCCGGTGTAGGGTGCGGTGAACGGCATGTTCCAGCCATTGCCGTGGAACAGCGGCGCCATCGGCATCATCACCTCGCGCACGCCTTCGGCATGTCCTGGCAGAAAGTCGAAACTGCTGCAGGTCATGGTCTGCAGGATCGCGGCGCGGTGCGAATAGATCACGCCCTTGGGATTGCCGGTCGTGCCCGAGGTGTAGCAAATGGTGGAGGCGGATTTCTCGTCTAAGTCCGGCCAGATGAAGCCGGCGTCGCTCTCCTTGTCCAGCAGCTCCTCGTAGCAATGCACGTTGGCAAGTTTCGTCTCGGGCATGCGCTCGCGCGAGGACATTACGACGTAAGCCTCGATCGTCTTCAACTGCGGCGCGATCGCCTCGACGATCGGCAGCGTGGCGCGGTCGATGAACAGCAGGCGGTCTTCGGCATGGTTGATGATGTAGACGAGCTGTTCGGGAAATAGCCGCGGGTTGACGGTGTGCAGCACATAACCCATGCCCGGCGCGGCGTAGAACATCTCGAAATGACGGTGCGTGTTCCAGGCCAGCGTGCCAACGCGGTCGCCGGGCTTCATGCCGAGCCGTTTCAACGCCAGCGCCATGCGCTTGATGCGCGGATGCGCCTCGGCATAGGTGGTGCGATGAATGTCGCCCTCGATCTCGCGCGCGACGATCTCGGCTTCGCCGTGATAGTCGGCGGCGTACTGGATCAGGCCACTGATCAGCAGCGGCATATCCATCATCAATCCCTGCATGGTCTCCTCCGGAAGCCACGTCGTTGCGTGGCGGACGCTCGTGATTTGTGCGCGAGGTTAGCGGAACGTCGCGAAGCGTTCACGCAAAAAGCATGGGACGCGATTGCGTGCATCACTTTTTCGGGGCTAACGTGAGGTGAGCTGCCGGCGAAGCAGCGTTCGCCGTGGAGGAAATGAATGTCAGCGGAAAGACACAAGACCGGTGTAGCCGGCGATCCTACGGTCGACATTGACGCACTCCGCGCGCGCTGCCGTGACGAGCGCGACCGCCGCCTGCGCGCCGAGGGCAAGGCGCAATATGTCGAGGTATCTGGCGATTTCGGCCGCTACGTCGACGATCCCTGGGCCGATCCCGAATTTACGCGCGCACCAATCAGTGAAGAAACTGAAGTACTCGTCGTCGGCGGCGGCTTTGGCGGACTGCTTTGCGGCGCGCGCTTGCGCGAAGCCGGCATTGATGATTTCCGCATCGTGGAAAAGGCTGCGGACTTCGGCGGCACCTGGTACTGGAATCGCTATCCCGGTGCGGCCTGCGATACCGAGAGCTACATCTATCTGCCGCTGCTGGAAGAGACCGGCTACATGCCGGTGCGCAAATACGCCCGGGCGCCCGAGATCTACGAGCATTCCCGCCGTATCGGCCGGCACTTCGGCCTCTACGATCGCGCGCTGTTTCAGACCGTCATCTCGCGCATGGCGTGGCAGGAGCAGGAGGCGCGCTGGCTAGTCGAGACCAGCAGAGGTGACCGAATCCACGCGCGCTTCGTCATCCTCGCCGGGGGTCCGCTCAGCCGGCCGAAGCTGCCGGGCATTCCCGGCATCGAGACATTTAAAGGCCACAGCTTTCACACCAGCCGTTGGGATTACGGCTACACCGGCGGCGATGCGGATGGTGGTCTGAGCGGACTTGCCGACAAGCGCGTCGGCATCATCGGCACCGGCGCCACCGCCGTGCAATGCGTGCCGCATTTGGGCCGCTCGGCAAAGGAGCTCTACGTCTTCCAGCGCACGCCGTCGGCGATCGGCGTGCGCGACGACCGCGCGACGGATCCGGCCTGGGCGCAGAGTCTCAAGCCCGGCTGGCAGCGCGAGCGCATGGACAATTTCACCGCGGTGATCTCAGGCGAGCCGTTCGAGAAGGATCTTGTGCAGGACGGCTGGACCGGCCTGCTCGGCGAGATCCTGCTGGCGCCGCGTCGCCAGAAGCAGCCGGTGACCTCCATGGAGGAGGCGCTGAAGCTCATCGAGCAGGCCGACTACCGCAAGATGGAGGAGATCCGCGCCCGGGTCGATGCGATCGTCAAGGACACGGCCACCGCCGACGCGCTCAAGCCCTGGTACAAGGCATTCTGCAAGCGGCCATGCTTCCACGACGAATTTCTCGACACCTTCAACCGCCCGAACGTTCATCTGGTCGACACCAAAGGGCAGGGCGTCGAGCGGATCACCGCGAACGCCGTCGTGGCCGGCGGTAAGGCCTACGAGCTCGACTGTCTGATCTATGCCAGCGGTTTCGAGGTCGGCACCGACTACGCCCGCCGTATGGGCTTCGAGGTTTACGGCCGCGACGGCATGAGCCTGTCTGAGCGCTGGCAGGGCGGCGTCAAGACGATGCATGGCTTCTATAGCCGCGGCTTCCCGAACTGCTTCCTGATCGTCACGGTGCAGGCCGGCCAGAGCGCCAACTTCCCGCACATCATCGACGAGCAGTCGCAGCACATCGCCTATGTGATCGCCGAAGCGCGCAAGCGCAAAGCCCGAACGCTGGAGCCGACGCTCGCGGCCGAGAACGCCTGGGTCGACGAGGTTGTCAAGGCTGCGATCGGCCGGCAGACGTATCTCGCCGAATGCACGCCCGGCTACTACAACAACGAAGGCGTCTTCGACCCGATCGCGGCACGAAACAGCCAATATTGGCGCGGGCCGATGGCGTTCCTGCGGCTGCTCGACAAATGGCGGAAGGAAGGCAATCTGGAAGGGCTGGAACTATCGTATGATCCTGCCTTGGAGTCGGCGCCTTCGTCCGGGTAAGGTCGGCATCCCGTGGCCGCCGAGGTCCACGGTCGACACACAGAGAGGATACACGAATATGACCAGGGGCAGGACTGTAGCCGGGGCGGTTTTTGGGGCGATGGCACTGCTCGGTTGCCTGGCGCCCGCCGCCAAGGCCGCGACTTGCGGCAACGGTCCCGGCGGCTTCGAAGCCTGGAAGCGCGAGTTCAGTGCGGAGGCGCAAGGCAAGGGCATCGGCCAGACCGCGCTCGCGGCGCTGATGCAGACCAACTACGCCAGCGCCACCATCGCGGCCGACCGCGGCCAGCGCAGCTTCCAGCTGACGCTCGACCAGTTCCTCGCCAAGCGCGGCGCCACCACCATCGTCGCCAAGGGGCGCCAGCTCAAGCAGTCGCAGGCGGCCTTGTTCGCCTCCATTCAGCAGCGCTACGGCGTTCCGCCCGGGCCGCTGCTCGCGATCTGGGGCATGGAGACCGGTTTCGGCAGCCAGCGCGGCAACCAGAACATGCTGTCGTCGATCGCAACCCTTGCCTATGACTGCCGCCGCCCCGAATTCTTCACCGACCAGCTCTACGCCGCCCTGAAGCTGGTCGACCGTGGCACGCTGTCCGGGGCGACCCGCGGCTCGATGCACGGCGAGGTCGGCCAGACCCAGTTCATGCCCAAGAATATCCTGGCCTATGGCACCGGCAATCTCGAAGTTGCCGCCAATGCCCTGAACTCGACGGCGAATTTCCTCAAGGCCCATGGCTGGCGCGCGGGAGCCGGATACCAGCCGGGCGAGCCGAACTTCGCTGCCATCGAGGCCTGGAATGCCGCGAGTGTCTATCAGAAGGCGATCGCGCTGATGGGCCGGCAGATCGACGAGGGCGGGACAGCGGCTTCGCGCTGACGAACCCCTCGATCGCTGCGTTCGAAACGCTCCTGCTCAGCAAGGCGTGATGCGCCGGCACGAGAAAGTTGTTGCCATCTGGAACAGACGGCACGAGGTTTGCTTTGATCAGATTCAGGGCTGGGCATGAGGAGACTCAACATGGCAACCCAGATCGTGATGGACCAGACTGGCGATACGCGCCACGACTTTGATCCTGGCAATGCCGAAGCGCTGGCGCGAGCTGAACGGCGCTTTCGGGAACTCACCGGAGCCGGCTTCACCGCCGCCCTCCGCAACGGACCCGGCGAAGTCACTCGCGTCAAATCGTTCGACCCGACCGCGCAGGAAACGCTGTTCTATCCCCGCCTGGTCGGCGGTTGATCTGAGCTGCTCATGATGACGGCGGTTCGGCTCCGCGCGCCGGCGCGTGCGCGATTGCACGCGTTGCGTGAGCTCTATCGGCGCTTTTTCGGCGAGAACACGCCGGATGCGCGTGGCCGGCGACTGCTCTTCGAATGGCTCTCGCCTGCACAGCGTGCACAATTCGAAGAGCATCGGTATTTCGACGTTACCGGCAGCGACACCGGCAAGACCTATCGCATTCATTACGGCACGGCCGCCAACGTTCACGAGATCGACAGCAACGGCCGGGCGACGATGGGATGGTGCTTCGTGCCATCAGGCTTCCTGGTGCCGGGCGACGTCATGCTGGCCCAGAAGATCGCGCTCGAAACGGACGAGAAAGGCGCGCTCGCGCTCGCTAACCGGTTCCCGCCGGCGTCGCATTCTGAGCATTTCTACCGGCGCCCTTTTTAGCGGCACAGCGACAGATCGCGCGGTGCTCAATGAGTGGTGCGGTAGGCATCCAGCGCATGCGCCGCGAAGACAGCGATGCTGCAGAAGGCAAGCAGACCCGAGATCAGCTCGATCATGACTCGTCCTCCCGCAGCGAATGGGCGACGAGGTTGCGGCAGCAGGAATAGTCATAGATCAGGTCGAGGAGGAATTGCATGGTGGCCGTCCCTGTATTTATTTTGACAACTACTTAGACGGCCGTCTGTTTCAGGCGTGTTTCGTCGCACCGGGAAAGGGGTTTCGCGTGGAACCCCGGGCTGGTTTGTGCGCTGCAGAGAAGCTACATCCCATTCTTGGTTAATGACGTCGGCCGCGTCTTTCAGCGGGTTGAACAATCGCGTTGCGAGGCAAAATCATGGCTCACGTGGAATGGTTCGACGATCTCAGCGTTGGGATGCGGTTCAAATCTCCCGAGATGACGGTGACCGAAGCCGACATCAAGCGCTTCGCGGCCGAGTTCGATCCGCAGCCGATGCATCTTGATCACGAGGCGGCCAAGGCGACCCTGTTCAGGGGCCTTGCAGCCTCGGGATGGCACACCGCTGCGATTGCCATGAACCTCGCGATCCAGACCCGCCCGTTCGGCCCGCATCCGTTGATCGGCGCCGGCGTCGACGGCCTGCGCTGGACGATGCCAGTGCGGCCCAACGACCGCCTGCATCTGGTCGGCGAGGTCATGAGCCTGACGCCCTCGAAGTCGAAGCCGCAGGGTATCGCGCTGGTGAAATGGACCATGTTCAACCAGAGCGGCGAGGAGGTTTACACCTTCACCCCCATCGCGATCGTGCCGCGGCGGCAATAGGCACAGGCGCCGGTTTGCCCGGGCAAGACTGCCCGGGCAAGACTGCCCGGTAAGGCTGCCAGGTAGGGCCTTGCGGCACTCCCGCGGAGGTGGTCATCTCGGCCCGGGAACGCGCTGGAGGCTGACATGAAACGATACCTTCTCGCCGCTTTGCTGACCGCAGGCGCCTTGGGCGCCGGGCCGACGCTCGCGCAGCAATCCAAAGTCGGTGACTGGACCATCGAAAAGCGTACGCAGGATACGCATTGCAATGCGAGCCGTGGCTACAAGGACAAGGATGACGAGAACCGCGACTACGTCATCGTGATCACCTATTCGGACAAGGCGATCGTGATCGTGATGATCTACGACGGCTGGGAGTGGGACAAAGTCGGCGAGATCCTCCGCGCCGATGTCGGCACCGACGACGCCGACATCATGAAGAAGGCGAAGTGGGAGGTCATGGACAAGACCACGGTGCGCGGTATCTTCGAGTACGACCAGTCGGTGATGGACCGCCTGTCGAAGGCAAAACGCCTCACGCTCGATTTCGAGGACGATGACGAGGACAGTATCGAGATGCAGATTCCCCGTGCCGGCGAAGCGCTGGCGGCGTTGAAGTTCTGCGAGGAGAACCGGAAATAGTTCGCCGCTGCCGGTTGTGAAGCCGACAGTATGTCGGCGATGAAGCGGCTGGCTGCGAGCCCGCGCGTGACTCATCGCACAGAGCCAACACGCTGTTCGCATTTATCCTAGTCTTTGGCGAAACCGTCCAAGCCGCACCCTGCGGTTGACGTTACGCAAGGACGATGTTCGAGATTCCAGCATCCGGCTACGACGTTTTTTTCTCGCCGAAGGCGGCAATTGATCGGTCCGTCGTCTCCGTCAGGTGCCGCATTGCGAGCACACCGTCTCGGACCGGCCGCCGGCAAATGGCGTCGTCCGTCCGATGACGATCCATCAGGCAAATCGCTTCTCGTCTCTCATCGGCGAGATCTACGACGCGGCGATTGACCCGGCGTTGCGCAGCGGCGCGTTGGAACAGATTTCGCACTTCGTCGGTGGTTGCGCCGCGATGATCCTGTCCAGGGATTCGGCGCGGCTTTCGATCGAGATTCACCAGCATTTTGGAATCGACGCCCGCTTCCGTCAGCTTTATCGCGACCGGTATGTGGAGCTCGATCCTCTGCTCGACCGTCATCTCACCCTCGCGCCCGAATGGACGATCGGCGTGACCGACATCATGCCCTATGCAGATTTTATCGAGACGAGCTTTTATCGCGAGTGGGTGGAGCCGCAAGGGGCAATAGACATTGCGACGGTGGAGCTCGAGAAGACGACCGCCCGCACCACGATCCTGCAGGTGTTGCGTCATCGCTCCCGTGGAACCGTCGACGAGACCACGCGCGAACGCATGCGGCTGCTCGCCCCGCACATCCAGCGGTCGCAGCTCATGGGCCGGCAGATCAGGGCACGATCCCATACAGTCGACGACCTCGCGGACGTCCTCGACGGATTGAACATGGCGATCTGCCTGCTCGACGCCGACGGCCGGGTCGTCCATGCCAACGCGGCATGCCGCCGGCTGTTCGCCGACGCGAATTTGCTTGCGATGGTCGGCGACCGGATCGTGGCCCGCAACACCCAGGCCGACAAAATATTCCGCGGCCTGTGCGAATTCGATCACGGCACACATTCCGCTGCTCGTCGACAGATCCAACTTGCGACGTCGGGCGATGGGCGGCATTATCTGCTCCATGCCTTTCCGCTGAAGCGGGATCGCAGCCTGCCGCGTGACATTGCGGCCACGGTGCTCTTCGTTCAAAGAGCTTCGATGCCGCCTTTGCTCGCAGCCGATGCGATTGCAGCAGCCTTCAGACTAACGCCGTCCGAATTGCGCGTGCTCATGGCAATCGTCGAGATCGGCGGTGTTCCCGGCATCGCCGCAAAACTTGGCATCGCCGAGACGACGGTGAAGACGCATCTCGGCCGCCTGTTCGAGAAGACGGGCGCCGGCAGGCAGGCCGATCTCGTGAAGATCGCCGCCGGCTTTGCCGTGCCGTTCGCCCGGCGAACGGATGGCGATGACGGCGCCTCGTGATTCTCTCGCCATGCTCGATGTCACCTGCCGCGCTTTCAATCCATTGTGATGGGGCGAGCCAGCTGGTCCTCCGAACGCAGGACGCGAGCCATTCGAGTCTCTCGTATATCGCGCCTCTGAAAAGAAGAGCAGCGCCCCGCCGCACGAACATGCCGCGATGGCATCGAACGCGCGTGTGAGGAAACGACAGCATATGGCCGGCCTGCTCGTCGGTTGGAGGCATTGCAGTGAGCAGCATGGTTGATTTTTCCGTTCTCAACGTTTCGACCAATGAAATTCCTGAAGGCGACCGCATCTCGATGCTTCGCGATTTCTATTGTCGCGGAGTGCTGAAGGCAGAGGTCGAGGCTAGGGACGGCAAGCCGGCCGCGGCGAGCTTCACGTCCCACCTCCTGCCGGAAGCCCAGTTGCTGATCGGGGGATTGTGCGGAGCGCGGGTCATTCGAACCAGGCAGCTGGTGGCCGACGGCGACGACAGTCTTGCTTTGATCGTGAACAGGTCCGGCGTTCTCGGGATATCCGAGCGAGGGTACGATCTGAAGCTCAATGCGGGAGAGGCGGTCCTGACGAGCGCGGAGGACGTTACGACGTTCGAGCGGTTGTCGCTGGGCAGCTGCTTCTCGTTGCGTGTGCCGAGGCGCGTACTGGCCCCGATGATCGTGGACGTCGATGATGCCGTGATGCGCGTCATGCCGGAAAAGTCCATCGGACTGAGGCTGCTGGTCGACTACGCGGTGACGCTGGTGCGAGAGCAGGCGTTCGCAACGCCCGAACTCCGGCAGGTCGGAGTCAGCCATTTGCACGATCTGCTGGCGCTCGTTCTCGGCGCGACCGGTGAAACGCGGGAGCTGGCCGGCCGGCGCGGTGTCAAAGCGGCCCGGCTCCAGAAGGCGAAAGTCTCCATCGCCAACAATTGCTGGCGGCAGGACCTGTCGGTGGCGTCGGTCGCGCAGGAACTCGGCGTGACGCCCCGCTATCTCCAGCGCCTGTTCGAGGCGGACGGCAAGACGTTCTCCTCCTTTCTGATCGAGCAGCGCGTCAAGCGCGCGCATCGCATGCTGCGCGAACCCGGACACGCCGGGCGAACGGTGAGCTCGATCGCATACGACGTCGGCTTCGGCGATCTCTCTTATTTCAACCGCTGCTTCAGGCGGACTTATAACGCGACGCCGAGCGACGTCAGGAGCGGCGGGATGCCATGACCGCGCGCGACTGAAATTCTGCCAACTGCCGATATCAACCAGCAGACGGGGATCCGACAAGAGTCCCGATTGCGAAGCCTTGCCCCCAGCGTTGCGTGCGGCATCCACAGCCGGAGTATTGAATGCACCGTTTCTTCTTCGACCTTCTGGTCGGCAACATCGTGAAGATCGATCCCGGCGGCATGGTGTTCGAATCTACGGAAGCCACAGTCGTGGTGGCCAACGAGATGGCAAACCATCTTTTCGTCTGGCGTGACGATCTGCGCGACCGCAACGCCTGGATCCGCGTCAGGGACAACAGCGGCCGTGAAATCTATCGCGCGCCGGTCTGGGCCGAGAGCGGGGAAAGAATCGGCTGGGACCAACCGTAGTACTTTCGGAGGTGTCGCGCCTTTGCATCATCGCTTCGCCAAAACCGCGTCTGTTCGTTCCAGGCCGGGCCCCGGTCGCATCCGTCCAAGTCGAAGGCATTGGCCCTTTCTACGTTGCGTTCTGCGAATTCAGAGTCGCGGGTACCGTCCTCCTTCGATCGCAGGAGGTGAGCGACGAAATAGCTTCGAGGGACTGGGAATGATTGTGTCGGGTCCGGGCGGCGTCGCGCGATGGCCTTTGGCGTTGCGATCGCTGTGGCTATTAATACCGGCCGCGCTGGTCGCTGCGGTGTCTACCAGCGAGCCCGCGATGGCCGCCTGTACCCCGACGGCGCCAGTCAGCAACGCGACGGTGGTGTGTGCAAGTGACACGGACACCCAGCAGGGCAGCGGCACGGGCTACGGAACGAGCGGGGATGACAATAACGCCTATGACATCCGCGCGGGCGTGACCGTCAGGGGCAACGACTTTGGCTTCAAGGTCGGCGACAACAGCGTTTTCACCAACGCGGGTACGATCAGTGGAACGAATGCGGCGGGCATTACCGGCGGCAACATGACGATCACCAACGTGGAAGGGGCAACGATTGCCGGCTTCAACGCCATTACGCCCGCGACCATCGTTCTCAGCAATGCCGGTACGATCAGGGGCGAGGACAGGGCCATCGACACCAGCGGCAATGCAACCATCACCAATCTCGGCACGGGCCTGATCACGCAGACCCGAGCTTCCGGCGCCGCGATCTTCTCCGACCGCCTGGCGAAAGTAAGTAACGCCGGCACGATTTCCGGCCACGAAGCCGGGATAATGGCGAAAAACATCGATCTGACGAACCTCGCGGGCGGCGCCGTAATTGGCGACAAGAATGCGGCTTTCGCCGCTACTTCCGCCGTCATCGACAATGCCGGGACGATCAGTGCCGCAGGGAGCATGGGCGTTGCCGTCGTTGTGGACACCGGAGACGTCTTCGTCCGAAACAGCGGCACGATCAGCGGGACCCAGTCCGGCATCAACGCCGGGAACGGCGCGGCCAACGTCCTGAACAGCGGCACGATCACCAGCGGTTCGACCGTCATCTTCGCCACCACCGTCAACGTGACCAACACGGGACGGATTGCGACGACGCTCGGTTTCGGCCTGGGCGGCGTCACGGTGAACCTCGACAATTCCGGAACCGTCACGGCAGACCGCGGCGTCAACGCGATCTTCGGCAACGTGAGGAATTCCGGATCGATCATCGGGCAGAGCGCCGCCGTCAACGCCAACATCGCGAATGTGACGAATACAGGCCTGCTTCAGGGCTCGACCGTCAATGGTCATGGAATTCTGACGACCCAGGCGAACATCGCCAATTCCGGCATGATCATCGGCCGGATCGGCATCGAATCAACCGACGGATCGAACATCACGAATTCCGGTACCATCACTGGCGGCGGCGGGGTCGCGATCAGGCTTTCCGCCAAGGCGGACACGCTGACGCTGCTGCCGGGTTCGAAGATCAATGGCGTGGTCGATTTCGGCTTTGGAAATGATGTCGTCAACGTCAATTTCGTTCCGCTGAGCAGCCGGGTATCGTCGCTGACGACCATTCAGCTCCCGACCTTCGTCAACTTCGAGGGCGTCATCAATACCAATGCCGGAGGCGGCGGCTTCGTTGGCCCGAAGGTGTTTGCCGGCGACATGCTCGCGACGCTCGATCCGACCGCGCTGGCGCAAACCGACCGCACGCTGATGGACTTCACCGGCGGCGCCTCTTCGCTGGTGCAGGGGCGTCTCAACGGCGGCGCGGGTCCCGCCGGCGGCAACATGATGGCGATGGCCTATGCGCCGGAGACGGCGCCGGCCGGTCCTTTCGCCAAGTCGCCGCGCAGCCTATGGACTGATCCAGCGCCGATCACGGTCTGGGCCAACAGCTTTGGCGGCCAGCGCATCCAGGACGAGACCGCGGCGACGCTGCGCGCGACCTCGACGGCGTGGGGTGGGGCGATCGGCATTGATCGCAAGGTGCGACCGAACTGGCTCGTCGGCGCCTTCCTTGGCGGCGGGCAGGGTGGCCTCTCGGTCGATCTCAACTCTCAATCGGTCGACACCAATTACGTGTTCGCCGGCGCCTACGGCCGCTTCGAATGGGCCTCGCAATTTTTCGACTTCACCGTCCAGGGCGGCAATGCCGACAACAGATCGCGCCGCCTGGTGCTGAACAACGCAGCCGCCGGCGGCATGGAAACGGCGACGGCGAATTACGGCGGCTGGTACGTCAGCCCGGAGGTCGCTTACGGCTACAGGCTCAACATCGGCAACGGCTACGTGCTGACGCCGACGGCGCGGTTGCGCTATGTCGCCGGCCGGTTCGACGGCTATAGCGAGGCGGGTTCGGTGCAGTCTCTCTCGGTCGGCGGCCGCACGCTGCAGAATTTCGAGGAGCGGGGCGAGGTCGATCTCTCGCGGGTGACGAGCTTGGCCGGCGGCGAGTTCAAGGCCAACATCCATGGCGGCGTCATCGCGCTCCAGCGCGTCGGCGACACCACCATCAACACGGTGCTGATCGGCCAGAACCTGGCCTTCGTGACGCCCGGCAGCCGCAGCACGGTCGGCGCGGTGGCCGGCCTCGGCTTCGACTATCGCACCAGCCGCAACGTGTCGGTGTTCGGCGCCGTGGAGGGCATGATGATGTCCGACCAGAGCCGGACCGGCACGGCCAAGGGCGGCATTCGCGTCGCGTTCTGAGCCGGCATCAGCCCTGGCGGCTCGAACGCGATGCCGCCGGCCGGGCTCCATCCGCCCGGTCGGCGCCTCCTCCTCCGATCGGAGGATGTCGCATGCCGCGGTTGTGTTATGCTCCCGGCATTGATCATTCAGTGCCGTTTTGAGCCATGCACGGATCGCAAAAGCTGCCAGCTCTCGTCGAGTCCATCTACGATGCCGGTCTCGATCCTTCGCTGTGGAACGATGTGGTGGCCAGCATCCGGGATTTCGTCGGCGGCCAGGCCTGCGGGCTGTTCTCGAAGGACGCGATCAGCAAATCCGGTGTCACGCACTACTATTGCGGAGCCGACCCGCACTACATCCAGCTCTATTCCGAGACCCATGCGAAGTTCGATCCGCTCACGGTCCTGCCGCCACACGGCCGGATTGTCAGCATTCCGGATCTCGTCAATTTCGATGAGTACCGGCGCGGGCGCTTCTACCAGGAATGGATGCAGCCGCAGGGATGCAGCGATGCGGCCAATGTCGTACTGGAGATGTCGAACGCGAGCTGCCCGGTGATGATGACCGTGCTGTCGGGCCGCCGCATGGTCGATCGGGGCATGAAGCAGCGCCTCTCTCTGCTGGTGCCGCATGCCAGCCGCGCGCTGCTGGTCAACCGCGCCATGACTGCGCAACTGACGCTGGCGTCGGCCCTGGCGGATGTGCTGGACAATCTGGCGGTCGGGATCTTCCTGCTCGACAGCTTCTGCCGCCTGGTGCGTGCGAACTCGGCCGGTCAGATCCTGCTCGCGGCCGACGACGTGGTGCGGTCCGTCGCCGGGCAACTCCTGACCAGCAGCACCGAAGCCAATCAGACCCTGCGCAAGGCGCTCGCGGGCTGCCGTGACGGCGCATCGCTTGCCGAAGGCGGTCATGCGATTCCGCTGTTGACTGCAACCGGCGAGCGCTACGTCGCTCACATGCTGCCGCTGTCGTCCCTGCTGCGCCATGGCAGCGAACGCGTGGCCGATGCCGCCGGTGCGCTGCTTGTGCGCAAGGTGTCGCTCGGTGGACGATCCTGTGGCGAACTGATCGCGCGAACGTTCGAGCTGACGCCGGCGGAGCTTCGCGTGTTCCTGTCGATCGTGGAGGTCGGCGGCGTCCCGGAAACGGCGGCGGCGCTCGGTATTGCCGAGACGACCGTGAAAACGCATCTGCATCGCGTCTTCGCCAAGACCGGCGTGTCCCGGCAGGCCGATCTCGTCAAGCTCGCAGCGGGATTTGCCAATCCGCTCGTCCACTGACAGATCGCGTCGGCGTTGAACCTTTTGCTCTCATTACAGACTCACAGGAGCCGTAAGGCACGAACACCATTCCGCAAATCTCCGCATGTGACCATTGGCTCTTCCGATGCCCCGACCTCAAGGACATTCCGAGCTGATCGAGAGCATCTATGATGCAGGACTCCACCCTGAGTTGTGGAGCGACGTCGTCGTCAAGCTCAATGCGTTCATCGGCAGCCAGGCCTGTGGCCTGATTTCAAAGGACACGGTTAGCAAATCGGGTGCGACGCACTATTATTGCGGCGTCGATCCCCACTATATCCAGCTCTATTCCGACACCTATTCCCGGTATGATCCGCTCGCCCGGCTTCCCCGATACGGCGAGGTGCGCAACATACCGGACCTCGTGAATTACGACGACTACCGGCGCGGGCGCTTCTATCAGGAATGGCTGCGCCCGCAGGGCTGCACCGACGTCGCCAACGTGGTGCTGGAGCAATCGAACTCGTCGTGTCCGATGCTGCTGACCGTCATCCCGGGTAGCGAGATGCTCGACGCCGAGCAGCGCGCGCGCATGCAGTTCCTGGTCCCGCATGCGAGCCGGGCGCTGATGATCAACCGCGCGTTCGACCGGAAGCAGCAACGCGCGAGCGCGCTGGCCGACGTCGTGGACCGTCTGAATGCCGGCGTCATCCTGCTCGATGCAGCCTGCCAGATCGTCCACGCCAACGCGGCGGCCGAGACGATCCTGGCGGCGGACGACGTCCTGCGCTCGATCTCCGGTCGGCTGGTGACGAGGTCCTCAGAGGCCAATCTGGCCCTGCGCAACATCTTTCGTGAAGCTGGCGAAGTGGCAATGGCCGCGGCCGATGGCCGAAAGATCTCCCTGACGTCACATGACGGTTCGCACTCCGTCGCGCACGTGATTGCGCTGCCTTCACTGCTGCGCGATGGGGCGACCGAGCGCAGCTCGGCCGTCGGAGCCTTGCTGGTCTGGAAAGCCGAGCTCAACAGTCGCTCCAGTGCCGGCCTGATCGACCGCACCTTCGAACTGACGCCGGCGGAATTGAGGGTTCTGCAGTCGATCGTCGAGGTCGGCGGTGTGCCGGAGACCGCGGCCGCGTTGGGGATCGCCGAGACGACGGTGAAGACGCATCTGCACCGCGTCTTCGCCAAGACCGGTGTGTCCCGTCAGGCCGATCTCGTCAAGCTCGCGGCGGGATTCTCCAATCCGCTGCTGCACTGACGCGCACGCGCGCCGCGAGCCCTTCGCTGCAGCTCGCGAACGGGTTCAAACAGAGACATCATTTGAAAGTTATCGCGCGTCATTCAATCGAATGACGCGCGTTTTTGCGTTCTCTTCTACAGACGCGTCACACGATTTCTTGTTCGGCATATCAGACTTCTTTGTGAAGCAACTCACAGCAGGCCGGGGTGAATCTAATCAGTCTCCCGTAAGGGGTGAGAGGAGATCGTCATGCGAAGGACGTCACTTGCGATGGCCGACAAGTTTCGCGACATCGTCGCCCGCGTCGGCGCTGTGTTCCGCGAGCAACGCAAGATAGACGCGCAGCGCGCATTGCAGCGCTATCACCATTTGCTGGCCCGGCCCGGCGAAACATTGCCTTTGAACGAAATCATTTCCTCAGGAAGCAAGATGACATTCCAGGACATGCCAACGGATCTCATGCGCGCGAGCGCGCCGCCGGCGCGCCGGCCTGCGCGTAGTTTCAACATCGTTGCGATCGCGCTGACGATGGTGCTCGTCGCGCTCCAATTGCTCGGGCTGGCGCTCCTGGAACGATCCCACGCTCATGCGATGCAAAAGTCGTTTCAAGGCGAGCCGGCCGCCTGCACCGACAGCCCGGATGCTGCCGTTCCGCAAATCCCCTACGATTGACCGGAGGACGGTCCGTGCCTGATGTTTCGACTCTGATGCTGCTCAGCGTTGCCGTGTTCGCCGGCGCCTTTGTTTCCGGGCTCTCGGGCTTCGCGTTTTCGGCTGTCGCGGGCGCGATCCTGCTGCGGGTGTTTCAGCCGCTCGAAGCCGTGCCGTTGATGATGGCGTGCAGCATCGGCGTGCAGGCGACCAATCTGTGGGCGCTCCGGCGCAGCATCCGCTGGGAGAGCAGCCTGCTGCTGATCGTCGGCGGACTGATCGGCGTTCCCATTGCGGTCTCGCTGCTGCAGAGCGCGGATACCCATCTGCTCAGGCGCGGCTTCGGCATCGTCGTCGCGCTCTATGCGGCCTACATGCTGCTGCGCCCGACGCTGATCACCGCCGGTGACGCGGTCGGGCGGCACTGGGTCGCGTTGATCGGCTTCGGCGGCGGGCTCGTCGGCGGGCTGACGGCGATGCCGGGCGCAATCCCGACGATCTGGTGCGACATGCGCGGCATGCCCAAGAGCGAGCAGCGCGGTCTGGTGCAGCCTTTCATCGCCGCAATGCAGGTCTTTGCGATCGCCCTGCTCGTCGGACATCAGGATCTGTCGTCGAAGGTCTTCATCGATCTCGCGGTCAGCCTCCCGGCGCTGTTCGCCGGTTCGGCTCTCGGCGTGATCGCCTTCCACCGCGTCAACGAGACGGTCTTTCGCAAGACCGTGCTCGTCCTGTTGCTGCTCTCCGGAGTCTCCCTGGTCTAGTGGCCAGGGCTGGCAATTGAACCCTGGACCGGTGCCGCGCTGATGTCGCTCCCGTGATGCACCAGCGGCTTGTTACCGGTCACCGTTCGCAGCAGCACGTAGAACACCGGCGTCAGGAACAAACCGAACACGGTGACGCCGATCATGCCGGAGAACACGGCAACGCCCATGGCGCGCCGCATCTCCGAGCCCGCGCCGGTCGAGAGCACCAGCGGCAGCACGCCCATGATGAACGCCATCGACGTCATCAGGATCGGGCGAAGCCTCAAGCGGCTTGCCTCGATCGCGGCCCGGATCGGCGTGCGCCCGGCGAATTCGAGCTCGCGCGCGAATTCGACGATCAGGATCGCGTTCTTGGCCGAGAGCCCCACGAGAACGATCAGGCCGATCTGGGTGAAGACGTTGTTGTCGCCCTTGGAAATCCAGACGCCGAACATGGCTGCGAGCAGGCCCATCGGCACGATCATGATGATCGAGAGCGGCAGGGTCAGGCTCTCGTAGAGCGCGGCCAGCACCAGGAACACCAGCAGGATCGCCAACGGGAACACCCAGAGGCCGGAATTGCCGGCGATGAACTCCTGATAGGTCAGGTCGGTCCATTCGAAGGCAAAGCCCGGCGGCAATGTCTCCGCCGCGATCCGGGTTGCGGCCTCCTGGGCCTGGCCCGATGAGAAGCCGGGCGCGGCGGCGGCGTTGATGTCGGACGACAGGAATCCATTGTAGCGGATCGCGCGCTCTGGCCCCGCGCTCTGGCGGATGTTGAGCAGCGCCGACAACGGCACCATGTCGCCCGAGGACGAGCGCACCTTCAACTGCCTGATGTCGTCGGCCCGCGCGCGGAACGGGGCATCGGCCTGGACGCGGACCGAATAGGTGCGGCCAAACTTGTTGAAGTCGTTGACGTAGTAGGAGCCCAGATAAATCTGGAGCGTGTTGAAGACTTCCGTGACGGGCACGCCGAGCTGCAGCGCCTTGGTGCGGTCGATGTCGGCGAACAGCTGGGGCACGTTGACCTGGAAGCTCGAGAACACGCCGGCAATCTCCGGCGCCTTCTGCATCGCCGCCACGAATGTATTGGTCGCCTCATTCAGAGCCTCATAGCCGAGGCCGGCGCGGTCCTCGATCTGCAGCTTGAAGCCACCGATGGTGCCGAGGCCGTTGACCGGCGGCGGCGGGAACATGGCGATGAAGGCTTCCTGGATGCCGGCATATTTCTTGTTCAGGTCGGCTGCGATCGCGTTCCCGCTCAACTCCGCGCCCTTGCGCTCGTCGAACGGTTTCAGCGTCGAGAACACGATGCCGGCGTTGGACGAGTTGGTGAAGCCGGAGATCGACAGGCCGGGAAAGGCGACGGAACTCTCGACACCGGGCTGGGTCAGCGCGATGTCGCTCATCTTGCGGATCACCTCTTCGCTCCGGTCGAGCGTGGCGCCGTCCGGCAGACGGGCGAAGCCGACCAGATATTGCTTGTCCTGGCCCGGCACGAATCCACCAGGCACCTGCTGGAACAGGAAGGCGGTGAGGCCGACCAGCACGATATAGAGGCCCATCACGGCGGCCTTGCCTGAGATCACCTTGGTGACGCTGCCGCTGTAATTCTCCGAGGAACGCGTGAAGGCCTTGTTGAAGCCGCGGAAGAACCAGCCAAGACCCTTTTCCATGATCAGCGTCAGCCGGTCCTTCGGCTCGTTGTGGCCCTTGAGCAGCAGCGCCGACAGCGCCGGCGACAGGGTCAGCGAGTTGACGGCGGAAATCACGGTCGAGATTGCGATCGTCAGTGCGAACTGCTTGTAGAATTGCCCGGTGAGGCCGGAGATGAAGGCGAGCGGCACGAACACTGCGATCAGCACCATGGCGATGGCGATGATCGGGCCCGAGACCTCGCGCATCGCCTGGTAGGTGGCGTCGCGCGGCGACAACCCGGACTCGATGTTGCGCTCGACGTTCTCGACCACGACGATGGCGTCGTCCACGACGATGCCAATCGCGAGCACGAGGCCGAACAGGCTAAGCGCATTGATGGAGAAGCCGAACACGTGCATCACGGCGAACGTGCCGACGATCGAGACCGGCACCGCCAGCAGCGGGATGATAGAGGCCCGCCAGGTCTGCAGGAACAGGATCACGACCAGCACCACCAGCGCGATCGCTTCCAAGAGCGTGTGGATCACCGCCTCGATCGAGGAACGGACGAACTGGGTGGGATCGTAGACGATCTGGTAGGACACGCCTTCCGGCATGTTTTTCTTGATCTCGGCCATGGTGGCACGAACGTTGTCGGAAATCTGCAGCGCGTTGGAGCCGGGCGCCTGGAAGATCGGTATCGCCACCGCCTGCTTGTTGTCGAGCAGCGAGCGCAGCCCGTATTCGGAGGCGCCGAGCTCGATGCGTGCGACGTCGCGCAGGCGAACGACTTCGCCGCGCGTTCCGGTCTTCACCACGATGTCGCCGAACTGGTCCTCGGTCGCGAGCCGGCCCTCCGCGTTGACCGACAATTGCAGGTCGATGCCGCTGACGTTGGGGGAGGAGCCGACGACGCCGGCGGCGGCCTCGACGTTCTGTGCCTGGATCGCCTTGACGATATCGCTCGCGGTCAGGCCATGCTCGGCGGCCTTTTGCGGATCGACCCAGACCCGCATCGAATAGTCGCCGGCGCCATAGAGCTGGACGTCGCCGACGCCGTCGATCCGCGCGAGGCGATCCTTGACGTTGAGCACCGCGTAGTTGCGCAAATACGTCATGTCGTAGCGGCCGTTCGGCGACAACAGATGCACGACCATGGTGAGGTCGGGCGACGACTTCTTGGTGATGATGCCGAGCTGCCGCACCACGGCCGGCAGGCGCGGCTCGGCCTGCTGCACGCGGTTCTGCACCAGCTGCGTCGCCTTGTCGGGGTCGGTGCCGAGCCGGAACGTCACCGTCAGCGTCATCGCGCCATCGGTGGTCGCCTGGCTCGACATGTACAGCATGTTCTCGACGCCGTTGATCTGCTCCTCGATCGGGGTCGCGACCGTCTCCGCGATCACCTTGGGATTGGCGCCGGGATATGTCGCGCGCACCACGACGGAGGGTGGCACTACGTCCGGATATTCCGAGATCGGCATCGCGAACAGCGAGATCAGGCCGGCAAGGAAAATCAGGACCGACAGCACGCCGGCAAAAATCGGACGATCGATGAAGAATTTCGAGAGATTCATGGCCTTGCCCCTGCGCCGGAGACAGCTCTCCCGTCACTCCGTCGCGGGAGCGCCCGCGAACCTGGACTCGAGATGGGATGTCCTGGCCGTTCTGTGATTTCGAGTTCCGGGGCGGGCTGCCCGCGCGCCCCGGAACGAGGTGACTAGCGTTGCACCACGTCCTGGTTGCTGTGGTTGGAGGCTGCTTGCTGCCTGCGCGCGCCCATCGTGGCGACCTCCGTCTTGAGGAGGGCGCCCGGACGCACGCGCTGCAGGCCGTTGACGACGATGCGATCGCCGGACTTCAGGCCCGAGGTGACGACACGAAGCCCGTCGACGGCGCCGCCGAGCGTGATCGGCCGGTACACCGCGCGGCTGTCGTCGCCGACCGCCATCACGAACTTCTTGTCCTGGTCGGTGCCGATTGCGCGTTCGTCGATCATCACCAACGTCTGCTGCTTCGGCTGGCCCATGCGGACGCGGGCGAACTGGCCGGGGATCAGGCGCCCGTCCTCGTTCTGGAACACCGCGCGCACCCGGATGGTGCCGCTCTGGCCGTTGACCTGGTTGTCGATCAGCTGGATGTGGCCTTTCGCCGAGAAGCCGCCGGAGGTCGCCATCTCCACGGGGATCTGGTCGAGCTTGCCGCGCTGGCCGGAGGGATCGGCGATCGAGTTCAGCGCACGCAGCACGACCTCTTCATCGGCGTCGAAGGACGCATAGATCGGATTGACCGAGACCAGCGAGGTCAGCACCGGGGAGGCCGTGCCGGCAGCGACGAGATTGCCGACGGTGATTTCGATCTTGCCGACGCGGCCGTCCACCGGCGCGCGCACTTCGGTGTAGTCGAGATTGAGCTTTGCGGTCTGCAGCGTTGCCTCGGCCGCCTTCACGTTGGCGATCGCTTCGCGGTTGGCGTTCTCGCGCTGGTCGAAATCGCGGCGTGTCACGACGGCGTTGCCGACCAACTGCGCGCCGCGTTCGACCTCGCTGTTTGTGAACACCACGCGCGCCTTTGCCGCCTCGAG
>JAESGJ010000125.1_pt1 | contig 120403 bp, 109 predicted proteins | sample 9266241 | NCBI WGS metagenome assembly JAESGJ01 (sample SAMN14514841, study PRJNA621669) | algae metagenome | isolation source: Brasilonema octagenarum HA4186-MV1 and co-occurring heterotrophs from wet... | place: USA: Manoa Valley, Hawaii | collected 2009-07-20 | reverse complement strand
GGCGGGCGAAGTTCCAGAAGGCGGGGGGCATTTGCTGTTCGGGGTTGAGGTCGTAGTCGGGGTAGGTGATTGGCGGTTCTTGCATCATCGTGGCATTCTAACATCAAATATCCGGATAGGCTCTTAGAAGCTCATAGGCCCGAAGAGCTCTCTCGCTACTTCATAGATGTAGAATATGATAAAAATGGTGATGATCCAAAGAGAATCAAAAATCTGCCAAGAGCAATTAGACCGGATATTTTAGTGCACATGCGTGATGTTGATGTATCAGATAATTTAGTGGCTTTTGAGTGCAAGAAACTCAGATTGATCGAGGATGATAGGACTAAGTTACTTGGGCTCTTAGAGAACGGCTTTAATTATCAACTATGTTTTGGCATAAGCTATTTGCCGAATACTTCGCATTTTTTCCTGTATGAGAGAGAAGACAATTTTATTGCTCCTCGAGAAATAAATAAGCAAGTCATTGCAGGCTCGTTAGCTAGAAAAGCATTTTGAGAGCGGATGCCCTTTGCCATTTGGCAGTTGATGTTTGAAATTTATGGTTTTGTTTCACCCTGATCTTCAACACTCGAGAAACAAATAGCGCCGACCCACACGGGTCGGCGCGTTCAGTTTCGAATCACTTGTGCAGTTTTAATTGCGATTTCGGGGTGGAGGTTTCGTTGGTGCACCGCTCGAACTTGCAGGGTTCCCGCACGGGTTGGTTGAGAAACGCCTCTTTTTCCATCGCGCCGCGCGCCAACCCGAACACCCCGCCGACTGCGATGCAGGAAAGCAACAACCAAACCTGAGCCTTCTTCATAGCGAAATTGAACCACGGCTGAAGACGGACGATTGTGCGTTTCCTACGCGCCGCCCGATTGCCATTCCTGCAAGCTGGTCACGCCGATTTCTGTGTTTTGCAAGCGTTCGAGGGCGGTGACGAGCCACTGGGTCGCCTCGAGCGTCGTGTAGAAAGCGATGCCGCCCTCCAAGGCGCGGCGCAACAACCTCGAGCCGGTCAGGTCAACGAGCAAGTCCGGCAGTGGGGTGCTTTCGTCGCTCGAGGGGATGTGCGTGGCTGCGTATCCGAGTGCCTCGAGTCTCGAGCCGATGTTCTCAAGTCCGTCTCCGACGAGCAGCACGTTGCCCGTGCGCGGCAGCTTGACGTTCGCGCCGAGTTGCGCGCGCCAGTACGCGAGGAACGGGTCGGCATCAATGCCCATGCTCTCGCCCGTGCTTTTCATCTCCGGTCCCAAGACGGGGATCACGCCAGGGAATTTGAGGAACGGCAGGTGCACCTCTTTGGCGCTGAAATGCGCGGGAACGGGCGCGTTCTCGAACCCGATCTGCTCGAGCGTTTTGCCGACGCCGATCAGTGCGGCGTACTTCGCCAGCGGATGCCCGATGGCTTTGCTGACGAATGGAACGGTGCGGCTGGCTCTTGGGTTCGCCTCCAGGATGTACAGCGTTTCGCCCTGAATGGCGTATTGCACGTTCATCAAGCCTTTGACGCCGATCTCGAGCGCGAGGCGTTTGGTGGTTGCGTGCACCTCGTCCAGCAGCGCAGGCGAGAGGTGCACGGGCGGCAGCAAGCACGCGCTGTCGCCGCTGTGGATGCCCGCGGCTTCGACGTGCTCCATGACGCCTGCAACGACAGCGGTCGTGCCGTCGCAGAGGCAGTCCACGTCCAACTCCAGCGCCCCCTCGAGAAACTGGTCCAGCAAGATACTCGGGTTGCCTTCGACAGCGGCGTACACTTCGCGCAGGTAGGTCTCGAGTTCGCCACTCGAGCGCACGGTGCGCATCGCGCGACCGCCCAGCACGTAACTGGGTCGCGCCATCAGCGGGAAGCCCAAGTCTTGCGCGAGCTTGAGCGCTTCGGCGGGTGTGGTGGCGACTGCACCTTTGGGTTGGCGAATCTCGAGGTGGGCGCACAAGCGGTTGAATTCCGCGCGGTCCTCGGCGGTGTGGATTGCTGCGGGCGACGTGCCGATGATCGGCGCTCCCGCCGCCTCGAGCGCACGGGCGAGCTTCAACGGCGTCTGCCCGCCGAGTTGCACGATCATGCCGATGGGCTGCTCGTGCTCGACGATGTTCATGACATCTTCAAAGGTCAGCGGCTCAAAATACAAGCGGTCGGCGGTGTCGTAATCGGTGCTTACCGTTTCCGGGTTGCTGTTGACCATGATCGTTTCATAGCCCGCTTCGCGCAGCGCCCAGACCGCGTGTACGGTGGCGTAATCGAACTCCACGCCTTGCCCGATGCGGTTGGGACCAGAGCCGAGGATCATCACCTTCGGTTTCGTCGTGGGTCGAACCTCGTCTTCCCACTCGTAGCTCGAGTAGTGGTACGGCGTGAACGCTTCAAACTCTGCCGCGCAGGTGTCCACCGTCTTGTACACGGGCAGGCACTTGGCGGCTTTGCGCAAGCCCCGCACCTCGAGTTCCGATTTGCCAGTGAGTTCACCCAGGCGCGCGTCGCTCAAGCCCAGCCGCTTGACCTCGCGCCACAGTTCGTACTTCCAGGTCTCGAGCGCACCCAGGGCTTTGATCTCGCGTTCGGCGGCGACAATCTCTTCCAACTGCGCCAAGAACCACGGGTCAATCGCGGTGCGGTCAAACAAGGCTGGGACGTTCGCGCCGCGCCGCAGCAACTCGAGCAGCGCGAGGAAGCGCCGTGGGGTCGGCTCGAGCAATGCGTCCAGTTGCGCGTCGCTCATCGCCTCGAAGTCGCCGCGCGTGTCGGTCTCCAGCGACCGCAATGCCTTCATGAACGACTCTTTGAAGGTGCGCCCAATCGCCATGACCTCGCCGACCGAGCGCATCTGCGTGCCCAGGCGCTCTGGGGTGCCGGGGAACTTTTCAAACGCGAAGCGCGGAATTTTTGTCACGACGTAGTCAATGCTGGGTTCAAAACTCGCGGGTGTGACGCGCGTGATGTCGTTCGGCAGTTCGTCCAGTTGATACCCGGTCGCCAGCAGCGCAGCGATCTTCGCAATCGGGAAGCCCGTGGCTTTGCTCGCCAACGCCGAACTCCTCGAGACGCGCGGGTTCATTTCAATGACGATGACGCGCCCGTCGCGCGGGTTGATCGCAAATTGAATGTTGCTGCCGCCCGTGTCCACGCCGATCTCGCGGATGATCTTCTGGCTCATCACGCGCAGGTCTTGGTACTCCTTGTCGGACAGCGTTTGCGCGGGCGCGACGGTGATGCTGTCGCCCGTGTGCACGCCCATCGGGTCGAAGTTTTCGATTGAAGTGATGATGACCACGGTGTCGTTGTGGTCGCGCATGACTTCCAATTCAAATTCTTTCCAACCCAAGATGCTCTCTTCGATCAGCGCCGAGTGCGTGGGCGACATCGGCAAGCCTTGTGTCAAGAGCGCACGAAACTCTTCCTCGTCCCTGGCAATGCCGCCCCCAGTGCCGCCGAGGGTGAAGCTGGGACGGATGATCGCGGGATAGCCGATCTCTGTGACCCACTCGAGCGCTTCCTCGAGCGTGTGGATCATCTTGCCCTTGGCGCATTGCACGCCGATCTTTTGCATTGCCTGCTGGAACAGTTGCCGGTCTTCGCCCTTGTTGATTGCTTCGGCGTTTGCGCCGATCAATTCCACGCCGTAGCGCTCGAGGATGCCCGCGTCTGCGAGCGCCAGGGAGAGGTTCAGTGCCGTCTGCCCGCCGAGCGTCGGAAGAAGCGCGTCGGGGCGCTCCTTGGCGATGATCTTCTCGAGGAACTCGAGATTAAGCGGCTCGAGGTACGTGGCGTCCGCCAACTCCGGGTCGGTCATGATCGTCGCCGGGTTGCTGTTGACCAGCACCACGCGGTAACCGGCGTTCTTCAGCGCTTTCAACGCTTGTGTGCCGCTGTAATCGAACTCGGCGGCTTGACCGATCTGGATGGGACCGGAGCCGATAATCAAGACGGTGCGGATGTCAGCGCGCTTGGGCACATTTACCTCGAGAGAGAAGTGAAGATTGCATAAAAATACGAGACCACCGAATACGGGGTCTCGAGCCTTCGGGCAGCCACGACCCGAGAAACGAGTTTAGCACGCTCGAGGTTCTTTGCAAACGTGACCGACTCGAGGCTGTCGGTTGCATAATCAACGCGAATTCTTCACGCTGCTGCGCTCCAAGCGCTGTTCAATCCAAACGATCAACGCATCGAAGGTCTGCGGTTCTGGGTGGGCGGCTTGGATCAACCGCGTGCGCTCGAGCAACCCCTTCAGGTATTTGCGCTTCGAGGGCTTGCCCATGCCCAGAAGTGTAGCCCGAGCTGACGGGCTAGCTCGAGCCATGGGCGGTTCACTGCTTGTACACGGTGTCGCTCAAACATGGGACCTCTTGCAAAAGTCAAAGGTTCAAAAACGCGTCGAACCTGTCGTGTAGGGGCGAAGCATGCTTCGCCCCTACGGGTCAGGGTGAAACCGTTCATTGGACGTGCAGCACGACGCGTTCTCGAGATTCAACGGATTTACCCAAGAAGTCTACTGCGTTGCTCGAGATGCCCGCAAATGAAAAACCTCCCCGGTGCGGGGAGGTCTCGAGGCATTGCGAACTTACGGCAGGTAGTTGCCCGCGATGCCCAGCGTGCCGGGCTTCTCCAAGAACTTCGCGGTCAACCCAATCGTGAAGCCGCCGTTGTAGGCGCTGTAGAAACCCAGTTGCACTTGCGGCGCAAAGGCGTAGTACAGCCCGGCGCGCAGGTCGTAGACCAAGCCGCTGTTGCCAAACGGCAACGCTGTCAGGCTCGAGCCGCTGGCGTTGGCGGCTTTGATGCTGTTGTAGCCCACGCCGCCCTGCAAGTACAGGCTGAGGTTGGGAATGGCTTCAAAGCGCGCCCCGGCGTACCCCGAGACCGCTGGGATGAAGCTGCCCGAGCCGAAGTTGTACGCGACCTCGCCGTCCGCGCCGCCGTAGATGCGCACCGCGGGGGAGAGCCCGTAGCGCGCGAAAAAGCCCGCGTTCGCGTCCACGCCGAAGCTCACCGGTCCGGGCACGACCAGCACGTTCGTGCCCGCGCCGACGTAGGCGTTGACAAAGGTGTTGGGCGCATCGAGCAGTTGGGCGACGTAAATGCCCGCGACCCGCACGCCCAAGGCCCCTGCGCCCGCGCTGAAATTGTAGACGCCGCCTGCGGACGCGCCGACAAACAGGTTGGGAATGACCTCGAGCGAGTAGTTCAGCGAACCGCCCGCGGAGAACGTCGTCGGGTTGAACGTCACCGGGGTTTCCAAGGTGACGCTGAACCCATCGGCGAGGGCGGAGCCGGAGGCGAGGGCGGCGCTCGAGACGAGCGCGACACGCAGAAGAGAGGACACGAACTTGTTCATAGAAACTCCTTGTTGGGCAGGTGCATTGTGCACCAGTTGCCACTGCCTGGTTGATTAAAGCGCGACAGACTTGAGTCCCCACTGAAATAAAGCTGAAGGGTGACCCCGGACAAGGATCATTTGGCGCTCACACACGCTGGGATTGAAGCTGAGCCAGCCTCAAGCTTCGACGCTCGAGCGGGCCGCGCCGCGCGCGCGTTTGTACGCGTACATGTTCGCGTCCGCCGCGCGCATCAAGCCCTCGAGCGCAACGCCGTCGCGCGGGTACACGGCGACGCCCCAGCTCAACCCCACAGACACGCTGATGCCGTCCAGGGCGGCCGCTTCAGCCACCTGCGCCTCCAAATGGGTGACGAGTTCGCGCACGCTCGGCGCGGGCAACGTCACCAACGCGACGAACTCGTCGCCGCCAACGCGCGCCAAGAGGTGCCCCTCCAAGCCCAGCGCCAAGCGCTCCGCAACCGCCTTGAGCACGGCGTCGCCGGCCTCGTGCCCGTGGCGGTCATTGACCAGTTTGAAGCGGTCCAAGTCCAAGTAGACGATGCAGGCGTTGCCGTGTGTGCGCAGCACCTTCGCGCCGCGCTCCAAAAACGCGCGGCGGTTGTACTGTTCGGTGAGCGGGTCGCGCATCGCCGTCTCCAACAGTTGCTGCTCGTAATGCCTGAGCGCTGTGAGGTCGCGCACGAGCACGACGAACCCCCCGCCCGGCACGCTGCTGGCGCTGTATTCCAAGATGTGCTGCTCGGCGCTGACCTCGAACGGGGCTTGCAAGGCCATCGGGCTCCACTCGGGCAGCACACGCTCGATGGGGCAGCCGATGGCCTTGTCTGGTGGCAACCACGTGTAGGCGGCCGCTGCCTCGTTGACGAGCGCCACGCGCCCGTTGGTATCGACAATCAGCACACCGTCGCGCATGCTGTGAAACGCCTGCTCCAAGGCCACGGGTTCGGTGACGAACACCTGGCGGCGCAGCAAGCCCCACGCGGCGAGTGCGGCGCTGAACGCCAGCGCCAGCGGTGTGAACTTGATCTGGTACGGAAACGCCCCCGGCGCGAAACTGACCAGGTCGGTCGCTGCTGGGATCGCCATGCACACCAACCACAACCCCAATTCCAGACGCCGCGCCCCGCTCGAGCCGCGCCAGGCTTCAAAAACGCGCAAGCCGCCGTACAGCACCAAACCGTACGCCCACGCCGCGTACGGCAGAAAGAGCACGCCATAGTCGTAGCGCGGGTACGCATCGCCCGTTTCCAACCGCAGGTTGGTGAGCAGCAGTCCATGCCAGGGATTGGTCAGGTACAGGACCACCAACGCGCCGGTCACCGCGATCAACCCCCGCCACGTACCCGGACGAAGCGCTTGACCCCCCGTGACGGCGCTGGCAACCGCGACCCACACGAGCGGAATCAAGCAGATGGCGGCGTATTGCAGGTACAGCAAGCGAAACTTTTGTTCGGGCAGTGCCACGGTGACGACGAGCACCTCGGTCAGCGCCCAGCAGCCCGCCAGGAGCAACAGCGCCGCGACGCGTCTGGAGGCGCTGATCTCGCGGTAACGCATCGCAAACAGCGCGACAGCGAAGCACAGCAGCGTCGCGCTGAGGTTGAACGGAACCATGACATCGGTGAAATTCATCGTTGCAGACGCCTTGAGCCACTGTACCGGTCAGGGGACGGGCGCGCGGTCGAAAAACGCACGGATGCACTCATCGCTCACATCTTTGGTGAACCCAGGTTCACCGCGGTGTGGCGCCTTGCTCGAGGATGCAGCCCTGACCTCGAGCGGCACGGCGGGAAATCAACAGATTGAATTGCAACACCATTCAAGGCTCGAGCCAAGCAACGTTCACTCAAACATGTTCACCGATACACGCCGACGAGCAGGGGTTCAATCCTCCTCGAGCCAAGACAGGTCGGGCGGGTAATCCCCGTTTTGCAAAACCGCGAGCGCGTCCAAGAACACCGGCAACCCCGCCGCCATGCGCTCCACACGGTTCACGGCAACCTCCATCTCGTCGGGGTTGAGCGCTGCCGCGCCAACACGCAGGCAGGCGTGGAAGAAGCGCGCGACCTCGAGCCCGCGCTGCGGGAGGCGTTCGCGTTCGGTGGGGGTAAGCACCTGTGCGGCAAATTCAGACTCAGACTCCAAGACCACGTGTCCGCCCATGCGCCACGCGCGCAGCAGAAAATCGTTGATCTCGCGCGGGTTGCGCCAATGCCCGAAGCACAGTTCGTCGGTGAGTGCGTCCAGTGCTGCCAAGCGCTGCGGCGTGAGCGGTTTGACGGTGATGAGTTCTCGGGCCGCGCGTTGACGTTCAATGCGCCGGGTCGCATACGCGTTCAGCGACAGCAGCGCGACGCTCGGCTCGAGGCGACCGCCCAACAGCGAGCGCACGCGGTGCGCGAGCACGTACTCCTGGTACTCGTGTTGCAACGCTTCGACGCCGCGGTGAGGCTTGGGGACTACGGGCACGCGCGCAGTCTATGGGCTCGAGGCTGAAGCATGTGTACCGCATGCCCAGCAAGGATTGAAGGCACGCAATTGACACCGCGCAGACGAAGGTGCTTAAACTTGCATTCACCACGGTGGCTCGAGCTTCACCCTCTCCCACTCGAGCCCGAAGGGACGTTCATGGCAGCGTTGATTGCGGAGTTCATCGGCACGTTCGCACTCGTCTTCGTCGGCGCGGGCGCGATCATCAACGGGCAGGCAGGACTCTTGGGGGTCGCCCTCGCGCACGGCTTGACCATCGCCGCGTTCGGCAGCGCGTTCGGCGCGGTGTCGGGCGGGCATTTCAACCCGGCGGTGACGCTGGCAATGGTCAGCATCAACAAGATTGACCCAGTGCGCGCGCTCGGATACATCGTCGCCCAGATTTTGGGCGCGATTCTGGGCGCACTCGTGCTCAACATCGCCTTCCCCAGTGACCTGGTGGCGGCCGCGAAGCTCGGCACACCGCTGCTGGCGCCGAACGTGACCATCGGCGGCGCGATCATCGTCGAGGCGATCACGACCTTTGCCTTGGTCAGCGTCATCATGGGCACGGCGGTGGACGGACGCGCACCAAAGCTGGGCGCGCTGTTTATTGGCTTGACTGTGACGCTGGATATCCTCTGCATCGGCACACTAACGGGCGCGGCGATGAACCCGGCGCGCAGCCTCGGACCGGCGATTGTCAGCGGCAACTTTGAAAACTTCTGGGTGTATTGGATTGGACCAATTCTGGGCGGCGTGGCGGCGGCGGTGTTGTACCAGGGTGTGATGGCGCAACGCGCGCAGGGCTGAGGGCGGCGTCGCACTCGAGCCTCAGCCCGTGGTGTGCTGGAGGCGCCAGTCTCCGCGTTCAACGGGGTCGCCATCGAGCAGTTCACCGTTGATCCATTGACAATAAGTAACTCTGCAATTACTATTCGCCCTGTGGCGCGAACCGCGACGATTACCACCGACCAGATCTTGGAAGCGGCCCGCGCTGTGTTCTTGGAGCGGGGCGTCAATGCGACGACAGTCGAAGTGGCAAACCGCGCGGGCATTTCCAGCGCCAGCATCTTCAAACGGTACCCGACGAAGGAGGCCTTGTTCATGGCGGCGATGGCGGCGGGGCCGACCGAGCGGATCTGGACCCGCGAGTTCGCCTCGAGCCTCGGACACGGCGACACCCGCGGCGACCTCGAACGCATCGCGCGTCGTCTCGCCGAGTACGTCGGCGCGGTGGTTCCGCGGCAAGTGTTGCTGCGCTCGTTGGGCACCCCCGAGGCGTTGCCCGAACCGCCCCGCGTCGCCGAGGATTTCGCAGAGTTGGCCGCGTACTTTGGGCGGGAAATGGGTTTGGGGCGCATGGCCAGGGGTGATCCAACTGTGCCCGCCGCGGCGCTGCTGCACGCGGTGGGCGGGTTTGCGCTGAGCCAAGCCCTCGAGCCTGCGGCGGCGTTGGTCAACACGCAGCGTTTTTTGCAAGATTTCGTGACGGTGCTGTGGCAGGGGCTCGAACCAAAAGGGGGATAAAATTTTTGCTTAAGTTAATAACTGACTGGTCATTTATGAATATTTGGAGCAGGTTTCGGCAAGCACCCCGCACGCCCGAAGGAGTCGCATGAACACACCCGCGCTGTACCTCGGTTCCGCCGTAGCCCTCGCCGCGACGCTGATTTTTCTCACCCCCTCGAGCGCCCAAGGCAGTTACGTCCCCACCTACTACGTGGACGTGCAACCGATCCTGCAACAACACTGCGTCTCCTGCCACGTCGCGGGCGGCATCGCCCCGTTCGCCCTGGACAACCCCAAGGACGCCGCGCAGTGGGCGAGCCGCATCGCGGCCGTGACCCAAAGCGAATACATGCCGCCGTGGCCACCCGCCAGAGACTCAGAACCCTTCCTCAACGAACGCCGACTGGGCAGCGCATCCAAGCAAATTCTCCAAGACTGGGCGCGCGCCAACGCCCCGCTCGGTCAACCACCCCGAAAGTGAGGCTGAAGATGAGACAGATCGGCAAGCAATTCTGGCGTTGGACTCGAGCCCTTGCGATGCTCAGCATCGGCGCGTATGGCGCGGTGCAACTGAATCAAACCTTCCAAGCCGCAGACCTGAGCGCCCTCACTGTAGACAGCGACACGCATCACATGCAGGGGCATTACGTTGTCGAAAACGAATCTGATTTCCCGTGGACGCTCTCCAATGCCAGGGCTGCGGGTGGCGACCAAACCATTGAACTCGAGGCCTCGAGCGAGCCTTACACACCCGACGGTTCTAAATCGCTGGATGTGTACCACTGCTTCGTGCTGGACCCCAAGTTTGCGCGCGACGTAATGGTCACGGGCGCAGAAGTCATCCCCGGCAACCGGCAGATTGTTCACCACGCGATTCTGTACAAAGTTGAACCCGCTCAAGCGCCTGCGGTGCTCGCCAAAGACCGCGCGAACGGCGGGCGCGGCTGGGACTGCTTCGGCGGACCGGGCTTGACCGACAGCCCCGAAGGGGCAACGGCGGGTGGAAACTGGCTGAGCGTCTGGGTCCCCGGTGCGGGCGACGGCTTGTTCCCCGAAGGCATCGGCAACCCGATGCCGAAGGGCTCGCTGATCGTCATGGAGGTGCATTACAACCTCAACAACGGCATGGGCACAGACCGCTCGAAAGTCAAACTCAGCATCGCCCCAGAAGGCAAAAAACTCACGCCCATCGCCTCGCAACTGCGTTTTGCACCCGTGGAGATTCGTTGCCCGGACGCGATCAACACCCCGGAATGCACCCGCGAAAACACGCTGCGCACCAACGTGGAACGAGCCGGAGAACTCGCCGGGCGCTTCCTGCCCAATGGTTTGCTCCAAGCGTGCAGACAAACGCCGCAGCAGTACCAGAAATCTGTGGGTGATGCGAGCCGCATCGTAATGAGTTGCGACCAACCCAACCCGACGGAGATGACCTTGTACGCCATCGGCGGGCACATGCACTTGCTCGCCAAGAGCATCAAAATTGAACTGAACCCCGGCACGCAAAACGCCAGAACGCTGCTGCACATTCCCCGTTGGGATTTCCACTGGCAAGGCAATTACTGGTTCAAAAACCCCGTGCAGGTCAAGCGCGGCGATGTGATCCGCACGACTTGCGTTTTCGACAACTCGGTGGCGAACCAGCCCGTCATCGGTGGGGTTCAAACCAAACCCAAATACGTGATGTGGGCAGAGTCCACCACCGACGAAATGTGCCTGGGGATCATGATGGCGAACCTCAAACCGTAGACCGCGTTGGCTCGAGAAGTGGCGTGTGCGAACGTCTTGAGCCTTCAATTCCACGATCACCGCCACGCGCGAGAAGGAACCTCCGATGAACACGACCCCAGCTGCACCTCGAGACCCAGCCATTCCCAAAACCGCCCGCCGCGCTCGAGTGTGGCGCTGGATCGCGCTGGGCGGCCTCGGCGCGCTGGCGGTGCTTGGCGTTTGGATCGCCAGCGACGAACGCGCACGCTGGCAGGTCAGGGAGTTCGCGGCGCTGGCTGCGCTCGGTGGCGAAGCGGGCCGCGCGAGCAGCGCGCCGTTCGCGGGCACGGAAGTCAAAGTGAGCTTCGGGTCCGACGCGCAGCAGTACGCCTTGGTGTTCACCCCGCCGAGCACCGCGCCGCGTCGCAACACAGCGGTCGTGTTCGTCCACGGCGGCGGGTGGAACATGGGCAACGCCGAGCAGTACCGATTTGTCGGGCGCTACTTCGCCAACCTTGGCTACCGCGCAGCGCTCCTGGGTTACCGCCTCGCGCCGCAGCACCGTTACCCGGCGCAACTCGAGGATGTGCGTGTGGGATTGCGAGTCAGCATCCAACGCTTCGAGAGCGAGGGAAGGCAAGTTGGGCGCTTCGTTTTGGGCGGGCACTCTGCCGGGGCGCAACTCGCCGCGCTACTGACGTACGACTCGAGCCTCGGAGCTGATGTCCGCTCGCGCTTGGCGGGGATGTTCTGCCTCAGCGGACCGTTGGATTTCTCGCTGTGCCAAACCGGACGCATCCGCACGTTGATTGACGGATATTTGGGCAACCTTGAGAACCGCGCGGTGGCGGACCCGATTCAACTGGTGAGCAGCGCGGTGTCCGTCCCGGTGCTGTGCTTCCACGGGGCGAACGACCCCGTGGTGAATTTCGAGAACTCGGCTTCGTTTGTGAACGCGGTGAATCGCCTGCATCCAGGAACAGCGCAAGCGCGCATCATCCCCAATGCGGTGCACTCGGACGTGATGAATCTGTTTCTCCAACCGAGCCCTGACGCGCAAGCGTTGCGCGACTGGCTCGAGGGGATTGACAAACGGTGAGCGTGACCACTTTCAGCCAGACGGTGTGCGACTGGCAATGTCACGCCCGAGACCCAGCGTGCCAGACAGCAGTGTTGTACAATGCTCACCAATCCGTCAATCCGCGCCCACGGCGGCTGAATTCCAAAATCGCCTGCGCGATCTCGTCCGGCGGCAATGCGAAATCCGCTGCGCCGAGCGCGATGGCAGCGCCGGGCATGCCGTGGATCACGCTGCTGTGCTCGTCCTGGGCGATGGTCACGCCGCCCGCGTCGTGCATCGCTTGCAACCCGGCTGCACCGTCCTCGCCCATGCCGGTGAGGATCACACCCAGGGCGCTCGAGGTGAATTCTTTGGCCAAGGATTGAAACAACACTGTTCCGCTGGGGCGGTGCCCGGACACGGGCGGGTCGCTGCTCAGCAGCATGCGCCCAGCGGCGACCGTGAGGTGGCGCTCGTCCGCGATCCACACGCCGGGTTGCAACGGCGCACCGTGCACCGCGAGCGCGACCGGCAGGCGCGTGGTCGTGCCCAGCCAGTCCACCAGGCTCGAGGCAAAGCCCTTGGCGATGTGCTGCACGATCAACACGGGCACGGGAAAATTTGCGGGCAACGTGGACAGGACGCGCTCCAACACCTGCGGACCGCCGGTGCTCGAGGCGATGCCGATGGCGTCCAAGCGCCGCACGCGCGCGGGCATCGCGGCCGCGCTGTGGCGGGAGCGGCTGCGGTGCTCGTCGGGCAGGGGAGGGGTCGGATTGGGAAGCACGGGTCGCGGTTTGGGGGGCGCGCGGCGCGTGACGATGCGCACCTTGGAGACGCCTTTGACCATGCGCCGGAATTCCTCGTGGACCTCCAAGGCGTGCACGCTGGGCTTGCCGACCACCGCCAGGATGCCCGCGCCGAACGCGCGGGCGACGAGGCGCTGGTCGTCGCGGCTGACGCTGGCGGTGACGAGCAAAATCGGCACGGGCGTTTGCGCCATGATCGCTTGCGCGGCCGCCAAGCCGTCCAGCACGGGCATGCGCAGGTCCATCGTGATCACGTCGGGGTGCAATCGCGCCGCTTCGACAATCGCGCGCTCGCCGTCGCTGGCGGTGCCGACAACCTCGAGTTCCGGGTCCATTTCCAAGAGTGCCTTCAACAGTTGTCGTTGCACGCTCGAGTCGTCCACGACGAGCACGCGGATGCGGGTGGGGTGCTTTGGGGGCGGGGCAGCGGCGAATGGATTCACAACAGCCGCCCGATGGTTTGCAGCAGCGTGCCCTGATCGAACTCGCCTTTGACGATGTAGGCGTCCGCCCCGGCGCTCGCGCCGCGCTCGCGGTGCTCGGGTGCGTTCAGGCTGGTCACCAGGATCACGGGAATGTGCGCGATGCGTCGGTCCGCGCGGATCTCTGCGGTCAAGCCAAACCCGTCCAGGTGCGGCATTTCCACGTCGGAGAGCACCAGGTCAATCGCGTCCGAGCGCAAGACCTCCAAGGCTTGCAGCCCGTCCATCGCCGTGCGAGTCTCAAACCCGGAAGCCTCCAAGATGCTGCGCTCCAAGGTGCGCGTGGTCACGCTGTCGTCCACGACCAACACGCGTTTGCGCGGTGCGGCGCGGGTTTGGCTGGCGCGGGTTTTCAATGCCACGGTCGCTGCGCCGCGCTGTTCGAAGCGGTCCTTGAGTGCACTGGGGGAGAGAATCGGCACGAGCCGCCCGCTGCCGAGCACCGCTGCGCCGATCAGGTGCGCGTGCGCCTCAAACGGAAAGCCCAGGCGCTTGACGACGACCTCTTGTTCATTCAGCAACTCGTCCACGAACAGCGCCACGCGCGCGCGCTCCGCGCCGATGACGACGAACGGTTGCCAATCCCCCGGCTCGTCGCGCGTGACCTCGAGCACCGCTGCCAGCTCGGCGACGCGCAGCACCCCCCCATCCATGCTGAGTGTGCTGGCGCGTCCGACCTCGCGCAGGGCTTGGGCCTGGGTGCGTCCGGTGCGCGCGACCTCGAGCGTGGGCAGCGCCACGACGTGCTCTCCGACGCGCACGAGGAGCACGCGGGTGGTGGCGAGTTGCACGGGCACGCGCAGCGTGAAGGTCGTGCCCTGCCCGGCATGCGTGGCCACGCCGACGCTGCCGCCCAGGGCGCGCAGGTTTTCACGGACCACGTCCATGCCCACGCCGCGTCCGCTCGTGTCGGTGACGGCGGCGGCCGTGGAGAAGCCTGGCTCGAAGATGGTTTCCGCGACCCGTTCCGGCGGCTCCGTGCCGTCCAAGAGTCCGCGCTCGAGCCCACGGGTGCGCACCGCGTCCAGGTTGATGCCCGCGCCGTCGTCGCGCAAGGTGATCAGAAGCGCGCCGCCTTCGCTCGAGAACGCCAGCGTGATTTGCGCCTGCGCGTCCTTGCCGCGCGCCACGCGCGTGGCTTCGTCCTCGATGCCGTGGTCGAGCGAGTTGCGGATCATGTGCATCAGCGGATCGCGCACGGCGTCCACGATGCGGCGGTCCATCTCCACGTCGCTGCCCGTCCCGACCAACACCACGCGCTTGCCGAGTTGCGCGCCGAGGTCGCGCACGAGGCGTTCCAGCGGCGGCAGCAGCATGGCGGCAGGCAGCAAGCGCGCTTTCAAAACCTCGTCTTCCACGTCTTGCACGAGCGTGTGCAGGTGCGCGGCGTCGCGGGCCCACGCGCGCTCCAAGTTGGACAGATGCGCCGCGCGGTCGCGCAGGCGTTCGCGGGCGCGCTCGGCGAGCACGGCAGCGTTCGACCCACGCCGCCGCCAGGCGCGGCGCTCTGCCTGCAACTCCGCCAGCGTCGCCCTGAGCGGCGCGAGGTGTTCCTCGAAGCGAATTTGCGCGACGCGCAACTCGCCCGCCAGCGCGAGCAGCGCGTCGAGCTTGGACACGCCGACGCGCACGGTCTCCTCGGGCTCACGGCGCGGGGCAGAGGTTGCGCTCGAGTTGGCTGGGCTCGCGTTCCCAGCACTCGAGGCAACCGGTTTTGAGTCCACTGGACTCGAGGCTGTGCTCAAAGCTCGAGGTGCGGCGGTTGGCAAGTCCGTGCTGGGCAACGGTGCGCGGCGGACCGGTGAAGCGCCCACGCCAGCGGCGCGCTCGGCACGTTCGAGGCGCGACCCCTCGAGTGCCAACGTGCGTTCTCGCGCGAACGCGCGTTCAACCGCCCGTGCACGCTCGAGGGTTTGGAGCACCCCGTCCCACTCCGCGCCCAACGCTGCCCCTATTGCTCGAGCCGCGCGCTGGGCGCGGTGCACGCTGAGCGCGAGCGCTGCCGCATCGCCTTGCGCAATCGCCTCGAGCGCCTGCGCCAATCGAGCGGCGTGTTCTGCCGCAAACGCGGTCTCGAGGGCTGGGTTCGGGGTCATGTCGCGCCGCTTTCTCGTGGGGTCAAGGTCTCGCGTGAACAGGGTTTCAGGTGGACAGGGTCTCGAGCAATTGCGTTCTCTGACAGCGAATGTCTCGAGCAACCACGCTTACGGGCACCCATTGCTCGAGCAGCCGTCGTCAAGCCGTGTAACGCGCGGTCAACTCTTTCAAGCGCACCGCCAGCCGCGCCAGTTCCTCCGCCGCTTCCTTCGTGTGTCGCGTCGTGGACAGGCTCTCCAAGGTGGCGCTGTTGATGTTGGCCATCGCGCTCGAGATCTGCTCCATGCCGATGCTGTGCTGCCGCACCGACGCGCCGATCAGCTGCGCGCTGTAAGCGGAGTTTTGGATCACGTCGCTGAGTTCTTTGATCGTGCCCGCGACGCGCGTGATGCTGGCGCTGCCCGCGTCGGCGACCTTCAAGCCTTGTTCGGTGGTCATCACAGCGGTGTTGGTGGCGCGCTGAATCTCTTCCAAGATGCCCCGCACCTGCGCGGTCGCGGCTTTGCTCTGCTCCGCCAAGACGCGAATCTCCTGGGCGACGACGGCGAAGCCCTTGCCGTGCTCGCCCGCGCGGGCGGCTTCGATGGCGGCGTTCAGCGCCAAGAGGTTGGACTGGTCGGCGAGGTCGCCCACGGAGGTGATGATCTCGCCAATTTGCTGGGTTTGCTCGCTCAGCGCCAGGATGTTCTCGCTGATCTGGGCGACGCGCGCTTTGATGTCATCCATGCCGTCGGTCGCGGCGCGGGTGGCTTCCACCCCCAGCGCAGCGACCCTGGAGGCTGCCGTGGCGTTCTCGTTGACCGTCTGCGCCATGTCCACGGCTTGGTCCGCGCTCGCCTTGACCTCTTCCACAGTGGCGGTGGTCTGTGCGACCGCCGCGCTCTGCTGCGTGACGCCGCTCGCCTGTTCCGAGGTCGCCGCCAAAATCTGCGTGCTGACCGACGCCAAACTCGAGGAACCGTGCTGAACCTCGAGGATCAGCCCTTTGAGGTTCGTGGTCATGCGCTCGAACGCTGTGCCCAGCGCGTCGCGCTCGCTCTGCGCGCCGACCTGTCCGCCGAGGTCGCCGTTGCTGATCCGGTCCGCGACCCCCGCCATGCCCGATTGGTAGCGGATCATGTCGGAAAAAGACGCCCCCAAACGCCCGATTTCGTCGCGGCTCTCACCCTCGACGCGTTGCGCCAAATCGCCCGCCGCCAAGCCCTGCGCGGCGGTCGCCAGGCGCGCGGTGCGCCGCGCCACGCCACTCGAGACCCAGAAGATGCCCGCGATCACGCCCACGAAGATCAGCAGGGTCAAGGTGTAGAGCAGGTTCAGCGTCGTCTGCTGCTCGTTGCGCACTTCATTCAAATCCTCGCTGACGGCGACCAGCCAGCCCACGCCAGGGTAACTCGAGTACCCGCTGGAGCGGTAATAGGCTTCAATCGCCGGGACGCGCTCGCCGCTGAAGTAACTGCGCCCGCGCACCCAGCCGTTGTCGCTGGCGTTGACGGCGAGCTTGAAGAGGTCCGCGCTGGCGGTCGTGGTTTTCAGCAACGCAGCCTTGTCCGGGGTGTAAATCGCGCGCTGGTTGCGGTCGGTGACTTTGAACTCCACGGTTTTAAAATCGGTTGCGCGGGCGCGGTCGCGGACCTCTTGCAGAATCGTCTCCGCCACGTCCCAGTTGAAGCGGTTGCTCCACACGCCGACGATCTGACCGCTCGCGTTCTTGATCGGTGCGGTGAAACTCATCGCCAACGCCTGATCGCGCCCGTAGACCGCCTCTTGCAGGTCGTCGACGTGCACGTCCTCCACCAGACTCGAGCCGTCGGTCAGCGTGCCGTAGGCCGCGCGCTGAAACCACGGGCTGTCGCCGACATCGCGCCCGATCAGCGTCGCAGAGCGAATCGCGCGCCCGTCCAAGCCGACGGTGTTCGCCGCGATGATTCTGCCCTCGCGGTTGGCGACGACCATCAGCCGGTAAATCGGCGCGTACGTGCGTGTCATCGTGTTCATCCAGTTCTGGATGGCGCTCGGGTTCATGCTGCGCGCGGGGGCGCTTTGGGCGAAGGCTTGCACGTCGCCGTAGCGCTCAAACAAATTGCGGTCCAATTTGTCCGAGGCGTTGTACGCCAACTCCTGCAAGCGCACGCCTGCGTTGCGCTCGACCACCCGCGCCAACTCCCCAGAGATGAACACCAGTGCCGCGAGCGCGAACGGCACGGCGATCAAGAGCGACAACGACACGATTTTCCAGAACAACCCAAGGTTCCTCACCCAGCGCCGCAATCCCAACACACCGACCTCCGTGTTTTGTCCACCTTGTTGAACCTGCGTCACAGCAACGCCTCGAGCAATTCTTCAAGCTCGAGGACCGCGATGTCCCCCTCGATCACCCCAGTGATCCCGCGCGCACCGGGGGGTGCCGCCTGGACCGCGCCGACCGGCACCCGACGCTGTTGTGGCACGCCGTGCGAACCCACGCCGACCTCTCCGAAACGCGTGTGCACCAACAGCACGCAATCGGCGCGCGCCGCGCCTGACTTGCCGTACGCGCGGGCCAGGTCCACCACGCCGCGCAATGCGCCGCGCACGTTGACCAGCCCCGCGATCCACGCGTTCACGCCGGGAACCGGCGTCACCGCCTCGCGCACGACCGCGCGCACCGCGGTCAGGGGCAGCGCGTAGCGCCCGAGCGCGCCATCAAACAAGACCACGAACTCGAGCACGGCTTCAGCCGCGCGCTCCGGCGCGGCGAGGTGCAGGGCGCGCCGCTCGAGGCGCACGCGGTCATCCAAGGTCATGTCGCTCCCAGCATGACATTCATCGCCGCCACGCCGCGCCGCAAATCCGCCACGCTCAAGCCGGAGCGCTCGAGCATCGCCCCGTCGGGCAGGTCTTGCACAAGCCGCAGCGCTTCGCGCAGGGCGACCCTGGCGCGGGCGTGCTGGCCGCTGGAGAGCAATGCCTGCGCGAGCGCGAACTGCACGAACGCCGAATCTGGCTCAAGGTACGCCGCTCGACGCAACGCGGTCAGCGCGCCAGCGACATCGGCGCTCTCCAAGGCGTTCAACCCTTCGCGCAACTCCGCGCTGGGAACGAACGCGGCGTCCAGCAAGGCAGGCGGTATCTCGAGCGTCGGATTGGGGGAAACAGGCTCGCTCGAGGTTTGGGGCGGGCGCGCGGCAACGGGCAACCCGGACGGCTTCGTCGGGCGCGGCGCGGGCAGGCTCGAGGGCGACAACTCTAGGGTCGGTGCGCGAGCCGAACCCTGGCTCGAGGCATCCAGGCTCGGGTTCAACGCGTTCACGGCTCGAGCCCCCGCGACCTTGCGGTACAGGATTGCGCCGTCCTCGAAGCGCACCTGCAACCCCGCGCGCTGCAACGTCGCCGGCAGCGGCGGCGGGTCGCTCGGACCCAAGACGAGCCAGCCGCCCGGCTGCAATTGATCGGCGAAGCGCTCGATCAAGCGTTGCGCGGTCAAATTGGAGAAGTAAATCATCACGTTGCGGCACAAGATCAAATCCATGCGCCGCTCCAACCCCCAGTCGGTCTGCAACAGATTCAGCACCTCGAACCGCACGCCGTCGCGCACCTCGGGTCTGACCTGCCACTGTGTGCTGGAGTGCGCATCGAAATAGCTTTCACGGATGTGCCCAGGTGTATCGCGGAACGACCACGCGCTGTAGCGGGCTGCGCGCGCCGTCTCGAGCGACCCCGGATGCAGATCAGAGCCCAACACGTTGACCCGCAGCCCACGCAATGCCCGTTGCCGAAGCGCCAAAATCGCCAAGGTGTAGGCTTCCTCGCCCGTGGAACACCCCGCGCTCCACAGGTTCAGCGCCCGACCGCGCGAGGCCAAATCGGGCAGCACGACCTTGAACAGCGCGTCCATCTGCGGCTTGATGCGAAAAAAATGCGTCTCGGGCACGGTCAGCGCCGTCGCCAAGCGCGCCAGCAGCGCCGTGTCCAGCAGAAGCCGCGCATGCAATGCGTCCGGGCTCAAGCCGGTCTCGCGGACCAGTCCCTCGAGCCCTTCGGCCAGCGAACGCGCGTCGGCGGGCACGCGCAACCCCACGCGCGCTTCCAGGAGCGCGCTGATTGTCGCCACGTCAACGCCCCCCACGGCTCACCACTGCGCCCGGCTCGAGGCTCAAAAGGTTCAAGAGCGGCACACTGGCATTGGCTTGCGGCAAGCGCAACACGAAGCGCACCGGGGCGTCGTCAGGGGTTTTCAACGCGTCGAACTGATCCGCATTCGCGCGCAGCATGCCCTCGACTTCGTCCACCCAGAGCAGCCAGCGCGTCTGAACGTGCACTTCGACAAACCGCTGCGCGCCTGAGAGTTCAGCTTGCCCCTCCCCGAACGCGAGCGCCGCGCTGACCAACGGCAGGTGCTCGCCCGCGACGTTGACCACGCCCGCCACGTGCGCCCCCATCCCGTCCAGCGCGATGAACTGCACGGCCAAGTGCACGCGCACCACCGCCGAGGCGTGCACCGCGAAGCGCCGTGAACCGCTGCGGCACAGCAGCAACAGGTCGTCCTGCGACCCTGATGCGAGGTGGCTCACGGGGTTCACCGGGTCACTGTAGCCCGTACAGACGTTCGACTCTGGTGCGTTTTGGCTCGAGCGCCGACAATGGGGGTGTGGACACCAAGCCCGTGCTGCTGTTCGACGGCGTGTGCAACCTCTGCAACGCGGTCGTGGGGTTCGTGCTGCGCGTGGACCCGAACGGGCAGATGCAATTCGCCTCTCAGCAATCCGCGGTTGGTTCAGCCCTGCTCGAGCGGCACGGCTTGCCCGCGATGGAAGGTGTGGTGCTGATCGAAGGCGACCGCGTGTACACCAACAGCGACGCCGCACTGCGGTTACTGGCGCTCTTGCCCGCGCCGTGGCGCTGGCTGGCAACGTTGCGCGTCTTGCCCAAAGCCTTGCGCGAGGTCGTGTACCAGTTCATCGCCCGCAACCGTTACCGGATTTTCGGGCGGCGCGAAGCGTGCATGGTGCCGCGCCCCGAATGGAAAACGCGTTTCCTATAAGAATCTGCCCGCCTGTCGCTCCCATCGAACCCAGGTTCGCACGGCGAAACGCTTGCGGGGTTGAACCCCGCGTGGCGTGGGGGACGAAGAAGGCGCAGGAACGAAGACGAACGCTGTGCTGAACTCCCATTTTCGCCAGAGCGAAGATGAGGTGATTGAACGGCGTGCCGTATGAGACGCGTAGCAGCCCCGAGCGAGCGTCTGCCCTCGGGTCTCGAGTCCCCCAAAAATGAATCTCGAGACCGCGCCGCCACCGCCCCCATGCAGTGGTTTGTCATGACCAACCCTGGGTGCCGTCACGCCCTGCGTGCGTCGAACCCATGTTCGCATGGACTTAGCCACCCAGGTTCGCATGGGCACAGCTCCCACGTTCGCATGGGCGAAACGGCAGGACGGCGCCCTGGCGTCCCTCGGGCGGCCGCCGCAAAGGGCGGACCTGAGGAGAGCCCCTTGTCTGTGGTGGGTGTTGGTCATGACCGGGTGGGTCGCTCGCCCCTCGAGCCCGCTGCACGACAGGTTCGGTGTGTTTTTGCTGTGTTGACTGGTGCAAGAGGGCGGTGCTCGAGAAAGCACCGCCCTGCGGTGAACTTTCGCCGCAAGCATCCACCGCGCCTCGAGCCTGCGTTGACGCGTTTCCTCGAGATTCAGCCACCGATCAGGTTTCACACGTATTTCTCGAGAACCGTGCCCTGGGTGCATCCCACACGGGGGGCTTGAGGGGGCTGTGCTCTGTGCAATTTGCGGATTGGCTGAAATTGATCGGCGTGGTGCTCTTGTTCACCGCGCTCACCAGCACGTTCCTGCGCCGCATCCCGGTGTCTGGCGCGATGCTGTTCATGGCGCTGGGCGTGGCGCTCGGACCGCTGGGCGTGGGCCTGATTCGCGTGGATCCAATCGGCGACGCCAATTGGCTCGAGCGTGTGACCGAGATCGCCGTGATCGTTTCCCTGTTCGTCGGCGGCGTGAAACTGCGCTTGCCGTTCAACCACAAGGCTTGGCGCGCGGCGTTCATGCTGGCAGGTCCGGTGATGGTTTTGGGCATTGCGGGCGTGGCGCTGTTCGGGTTCACCGTGTTGGGGCTGACCCCGGCGGCGGCGCTGTTGTTGGGCGCGGTACTCGCGCCGACCGACCCGGTGCTCGCCAGCGAGGTCACGGTCAACGACGCCAAGGACCGAGACCGCATGCGCTACGCGCTCTCAGGCGAGGCGGGTTTGAACGACGGCGCGGCGTTTCCGTTCGTGATCTTGGCAATTTTGCTGGTGGAAAACAACGGCGTGCTGGGCGGATGGCTGGGCGGTTGGGCGCTCGAGCGGCTGGTCTGGGCGGTTCCCGTGGGTTTGGGGATGGGCTACCTGTTCGGCTGGGGCTTCGGGCGCTTGGCGTTCTTCATTCGCCTGCGTCACGGCCGCGAAGGCTCGAGCGACGATCTGTTGGCGCTGGCGTTGATCCTGTTGGCGTACGCATTGACCGAGTTCGTTCACGGCTGGGGCTTCCTGGCGGCGTTCACCGCCGGTTTGGGCTTGCGCCACGCCGAGGTCGCCGCTGCGCTGACCGCCGAACCCGCGCCACCCGTACCCGCCTCGAGCACTGTGGCGGTTGACCCGCTGCGCACCCCGTCGGAGTCACTGCTCGAGCCCGATTTGGAAAAAGAGCACCTGGAGCACCCAGCATTGGCATCGGGCATGGTTGTGCGCGACGTGTTGACCTCGGGTGAAACGCTGGAACGCCTGCTGTCCGTCGGCGTGACGGTCCTCGTTGGCGCACTGGTCAGTGTCGCCTGGGATTGGCGCGGCGTGCTCGTCGCAGTTGTCCTGTTCGTGGTGATCCGTCCGCTGTCGGTTTGGCTCGGGCTGATCCGCACACCGCTGCACACGCGCCAGCGCCTCTTAATCGCTTGGTTCGGGATTCGCGGCATCGGCACGCTGTACTACCTCGCCTACGCGGTCGGGGAAGGCGTCGGACGCACCCGCGCGGGCGAGGTCTGGGGCATTGCGCTCACCGTCATCGCGTGCAGCATCGTCGTCCACGGCATCAGCGTTACGCCGCTGCTGGACGCTTACGAACGCGCCCTGGAGTGGCGCAAAGGCAAGCAGAACGCTCGAGCGTAACCCGAACGTCTCGAGCACTTGGATCTCGAGGACCCGAATCCCGAGATCCACGCGCGATGGCTCACTTGCCCAGCACCAAACTGCGTCCCAACCGTGCCAGCAACGGTTCCCAGCCCGAGCGTTGCGCAGGCGGGTAGGTCAGGACGAAGCTGACGAACTTGTCTCGCGTCGCCGGGTAAACCGTGCGCCGGTAAAAGATGTTCTGCCCGTCCATGCCGCTGACCACGAACACGCCGGGACGCTCGAACCTGTAGGTCACGCGCTTGCCCTGGGAGTCAAACTCGAGGCGTTGCCGTGGCGTCTGATTGAGCGCGTTGAAACTGCCGTAAGCGCGCAGCGTGACGCTCGAGTCGTTTGACTTGAACACCTGCCCGTCGCCGTTCGGCGCTTCGCCTTGCGCGACCAGCGCGGGCGGAATCTCCAAGCAGAAGGCGAAGCGGGCATTGCAGTAGCGCGTCCAACCCGAGGGCTGCGCAGACGCGAAGGTGAGGCTCGAGAGCAGCGCCAACGCGACGAGACGGTTGATGCCAGCGCGGGTCATGGCAGCACTGTAGCAGCCAACCAGGAAGGTGGAGCCATTCGGCAGAAAGGCTGCCTCGAGGGACGCGTTGTCCAATGGGCAGCCTGTTGGGTCAGCGTGGGCTTCTGGTTTCGGTTTTTAAGCGCGTCCCAGCGTCTCGAGCGCGACTTGTACCACGTGTTCAGGCGTAAACCCGAGTTCTTTGAAGACCACCGTTTCCGGGGCGCTCGCCCCGAAGCGGTCCAGGCAGACCGTGCGCCCGTCCAACCCGACGAAGCGCTCCCAGCCCAGGCTGGCGGCGGCTTCCACGGCAACGCGGGCGCGCACCGTTGGCGGCAGAATCGCGTCGCGGTACTGCTGAGACTGCTTGGCGAACACGTCCCACGACGGCAAGCTGACCACCCGCGCGCGCACGTTCTGCGCCGCGAGCAACACTTCCGCCTCGAGCGCCAAGGACACCTCCGAGCCCGTGGCGATCAAAATGACCTCGGGATTGCCGCTCGAGTCCCGCGCAACGTACCCGCCCTTCATCGCCCCGGCGGGCTTGGCGGGAAGCACCGGCAGGTCCTGCCTGGAGAGGACGAGTGCGGTCGGACCATCCGTGCGGTCCATCGCCAACTTCCACGCCACCGAGGTTTCGTTCGCGTCTGCCGGGCGGATCACGCTGAGGTTCGGGATCGCGCGCAACCCCGCCAAGTGCTCCACGGGTTGGTGCGTCGGGCCGTCCGTGCCCACGCCGATGGAGTCGTGCGTGAACACGTAGACGACGGGTTGGTGCATCAGCGCCGCGAGGCGGATGCTGTTTTTCATGTAATCGCTGAAGGTGAAAAACGTCGCCACGTACGGACGCAAGCCCGACAGCGCCATGCCGCTGCCGATGGCCGCCATCGCGTGTTCGCGCACGCCGAAGTTGATGTTGCGCGGCGCGTACTCACCGTTGTGAATGGCTTCCTCGCCTTTGATGACGGTGATGTTGGAGCTGCTCAAATCCGCGCTGCCGCCGAGCAACCGGGGCTCTTTCTTTGCAATCGCGTTGATGCTGTCGCCGCCCGCGTTGCGCGTGCGCACAGGCTTGCCGCCCGGTTCGTATTTGGGCAAATCGTCCAGGGTGATTTTGGACGCTTCACCCGCCAGGAACAACTCGAGTTCCGCGGCACGCTCCGGGTGCGCTGCGCGGTATGCCTCGAGTTGCTTGGATTTTTCCGCCTCGAGGTCGCTGCCACGGTCGCCCACGATGCGCCACGCCGCGCAGCCTTCGGCGTCCATTGAGAACGGCTCGAGGTTGGCGAGTCCATAGCTTTCCTTGGCGCTTTTCACGTCGTCGGCGCTCGGGGCTTTGCCGTGCACCTCCGCCGTGCCCGCCTTCGGCAACCCGAAGCCGATGGTGGTTTTGACGCGAATCAGGCTCGGGCGGTTGTCTGCTTTGGCGACTTCAACGGCGTTGCGCAAGCCCTCCACGTCGGTGTCGCCGTCCACGACCTCCAAGACCTGCCAGCCGTACGCGCTGAAGCGCAACGTGATGTCCTCGCTGAACGCCCACGAGGTCGGACCGTCGAGTTGAATGTGGTTGTCGTCGTACAGCACCACCAGCTTGCTCAAGCCCAGGTGCCCGGCGAGGCTCCCCGCTTCGTGGCTGATGCCCTCCTGCAAATCGCCATCCGAGCAGATCGCGTAGACGAAGCCATCGAACAGCGCGTGCTCCGGCGTGTTGAACTTCGCCGCCAAATGGTGCTGCGCCAATGCCATGCCCACGGCGTTCGCAAACCCCTGCCCGAGCGGACCGGTGGTCGTCTCCACGCCCGGCGCGTGCCCGAACTCCGGGTGACCGGGGGTTCTCGAGCCGTATTGCCGGAATTGCTTCAGGTCCTCGAGCCCAAGGTCGTAGCCCGTGAGGTGCAGTGCGCCGTACAAGAGCATGCTGGCGTGACCAGCGCTCAAAACGAAGCGGTCACGGAACGCCCAGTGCGGGTTTTTGGGGTTGTAGCGCATCACCTGCGTCCACAAGACGTAGGCCATCGGCGCCATGCCCAAGGGCGCGCCAGGGTGGCCTTCCTTGGCTTTGGCAACGGCGTCCAGCGCGAGGGCGCGCAAGGTGTTGATCGCTTTTTGATCGGTCGGGGTCACAAAGCGCATCTTAGCCGATGCGTGTGAAGCGACGGCTCGGGTCTGGAGAGCGGCTCGAGGATTGGGTTTGGTGACGAATGTAACCGCACCGCGACCTCGAGACTCCGCGAACAACCCGCCTGCTCGAGCTGCCCATCAACTCTTGATGGGCAGTTCAGCTTGTGTAGGGACGGGGCTTGTCCCCGTCCGCAACGCGGGTCGTTCGCTCCTGACTACAAACCTCAAGCCGGTCTCGAGAACTCACAAAAAATCCCCGCCGTGACTGGCGGGGACTAATTCACTCGAGATGCCTCAATCCTCATCGGTGTCCGCAGCGGTGGCGCGTTGCCCCGCCATCCACTCGAGCCCCGCCCAGATGAACTCCTCAATGTCGCCGTCCAAGACGTTCGCGGGGTCGTGGCGCATCACGCCGGTGCGGTGGTCTTTGACGTACTGCTTGTCCAACACGTACGAGCGAATCTGACTGCCCCACTCGATGCTCTTTTGCTCGCCGCGCAGCCGTTCCTCCAAGGCGCGGCGCTTTTTCATTTCAACCTCGTACAACCGCGAGCGCAACACGGTGAAGGCTTTTTCTTTGTTCTTGAGCTGGCTGCGCCCGTCCTGGCAGACCACCACGATCATCTCGGGCGTGCCCGCCTTGTAGGTCAAGCGCACCGCGCTGTCGGTCGTGTTGACGCCCTGCCCGCCGTGCCCGCCCGCGCGGAACACGTCAATGCGCACGTCGCTCATGTTGACTTCGACTTCAGAGGCGTCTTCGATCTCAGGCACGATCTCGATGCCGCAAAAGCTGGTGTGCCGCCGCGAGTTGCCGTCGAACGGCGAGACGCGCACGAGGCGGTGCACGCCGTTCTCTGGGCGCAAGAGCCCGTAGGCGCGCTCGCCGCGCACGATCAACTCCGCGCTCGTGATCCCGGCTTGTTCGCCTTCGCTCACGTCCAAGATTTCCACGGTGAAGTCGTGGCGTTCCGCGAAGCGCGTGACCATGCGCAGGATCATGCTCGCCCAGTCTTGGCTCTCGGTGCCGCCTGCGCCGGGCTTCACCGTGATGATCGCCGGGGCGTCGGCGTGCGGGTCGTTGAACAGCGTCTCTTTGTAGAGCACGTCCACGCGCGTCGCGGCGTCCGCCACGTCCGCCTCGAGGGACTGTTTTTCTTCTTCCGAGGCGATCTCGAGCATTTCCATCAAGCCAGAAACGTCGTCTTCCAAGCGCTTGTAATCGTCCACCACGCGCCGTAGCGCCGTAGCTTCCTTGGTGACTTTGCGCGCGTTGTCCGCGTCGTTCCACAGGCTTGGGTCTTCGATTTGCCGGTCCAGCACGTTCAAACGGCTGCTTTTGCCACCGATGTCAAAGATACCCCCGTAAGGCATCGAGTTTTTGCTGCAACTCTGTCATGGTCGTCCTCCGTGGTGCGCGTTCACGCGCGACCCGAGAGTGTACCGCACAGCTCGAGCCTCGAGAAAGGGCATCTTGGGTTGTGCAGGGCTGAGTTGAGCCCTTGTCAGCGTCGCGCGGGTCGGGTCACAATGCGCAGGCTCGAGGGAACGCCTCGAGGGAAAGCCTTTCATGCCCAATTCTTTGTACGAGATTCCCGCCGGTAAAGACGCCCCCGAGATCATCAACGTCATCATCGAGGTGCCGCGCAATTCCTCCAACAAGTACGAGTACGACAAGGAGCACGGCGTCATTAAGCTGGACCGCGTGCTCTACGCCAGCATGTCCTACCCCGGCGATTACGGCTTCATCCCCAGCACCCTCGGCGGGGACGGCGACCCGCTGGACGTGGTGATTCTCAGCACGCACCCGTTTCACGTTGGCGTGATGGTCGAAGCCCGCGTCGTCGGCGTGCTGGTCATGCGCGACGACAAAGGCGAGGACGAGAAGATTCTTGCCGTGCCCGCGAATGACCCGCGCTGGGACGACCGCGTGCAGTTGGAAGACGTGCAGCAGCACCGCCTCGCGGAGATCGAGCATTTCTTTGCGGAGTACAAGACTCTGGAGGGCAAAAAGGTGGAGACGCGCGGTTGGCGCAACAAGGCTGAAGCGATGCAGATCATCAGCGACGGCATTGCCAGGGCTCGAGGCAATTTGATCTGAAGTGCTCGAGGTCAGAAAAGCCCTGGCGATCCCCAGGGCTTTTTGGTCTGGTTCGCTCGGGCAGAATGGCTCGAGACTCCAGCCCCGACCGGTTGCGAGGCGCGGTGCGTTGCGTTCAGCAACTGTGTTCGCCCGAGCCACCATTCCTGTGCCCCTCGAGCCGTCGAGCGCGCCGCGACAATCCGCGGTCTACCTTTACCGACTCGAGTTGCCCTCGCTCACTGCTGGTTCGTGTCCCAGTCTGGTCGTTTGGCTCACTGTCATGAAGGAGAGCACGCGCGGATCAGGAGGTGTACATTGATTCGCATGGAGCTTCAAACCTGGCAACCCCTGGCGCAACTCGCCAAATTGCGCGAGCGCGTCACGCAAGTCAGCCGCGTCGCCGGGTGGCGACCCGCCGCCGATTGGTTCGAGACCGACAAGGACCTGGTGCTCGTGTTGGACGCGCCGGGTTTGGACATGCAGCACTTGGAAATCGCGCACGACGCGCAAACCATCGCCATCAGCGGCGAGCGCGAAGCGCAACAGTACGGGCAGTTGCGCCAAAGCGAGCGTCCGCAAGGCGTGTTCCAACGCGAGTTTGAAATTCCCGTGGCGGTCGAGCCGGGCTCTGCGGTGGCACAGTACCGCGCGGGGCAGTTGGAGGTACGGTTTCGTAAACTCGGCGACACGATCACGGTGCGCGCGGGGTAAGGGGTGAAGCGCTTGGTCTTCGCGCTGCTCTTGCTCGTCTCGGGTGCCGTGGCGCAAACGGCGAGCGACTTGACCGCGTTGCGGGCGCGCCTCGAGCAAGGCGATTTTCTCAGCACGATTCCGCGCTTGGAAGCCTTCCTGCGCGCCAAACCGGGCGACGGCGAAGCCCGTTTCCTCCTGGGCCGCGCGTACTACCTGGCTGGCGGCGTGGTCAACATCGGGCGCGCGGCGGATCAACTCCGGCTCGCGTTGCGCGCGCCCGCGCCGAGGCTCGAGGTCTACTGGCAGCAGGGTTTGGTGCTCGCTGCGCAAGGCAAGACGCAACTGGCGCTGTCAAACTTGCGCGTTGCCGCCAACGGCGAGGTGCGTGCCTCTTCGGTGCGCGAGGTGTACCGCTTCTGCATGGATTGGGGCGCGGTCGCGTGGCGCAGCGGTGACTTGCGGCAAGCGCTGGAGGGCTACTTGCGCGCCTCCAAAGTGGACGCGTCGCAGCCGTTCGCGTGGCTCAACCAGGGCGTGATCTACCTGGCGTTGAACGAACCCGAACGCGCCGAGCCCGTGCTCACGCGCGCTGTGACTGCGTTTTCGATCACCGCGCCGAAGCACCCCGCCTTTGCCGAGGCCCAGTTCAACCGTGGCCGGGCATTGGAATTGCTGGGCCGCTTCGATGCCGCGCGCAGCGCGTACCGCGCCGCGTTGGCGCTCAACCCGAAGCTGCAATCGGCGCGGGACGCGCTCGAGACCTTGAGCGTGCGCTGATGCGCCCGGAACTGTTGCCCGGCGCGCGGCTGTTCAACGCGGGCGAGTACTGGGAAGCGCACGAAGCTTGGGAGGTGCCGTGGAACGCCGCCAAAGCGCGCGGCGACGCGGTGGAAGCCAATTACGTGCAGGGCTTGATCTTGCTGGCAGCCGCGATTCACAAAGCGCGCCATGACCAAAACCTGATTGGTGGACAGCGCAACTTTCAAAAAGCCCTGCGGCGGCTCGAGGGGTTGAGTGATGCCTACAGTGCCCGCGACAGCTTTGCGCTCTCGGCATTGCGCGAAGCGGTCGCCCGCGCGCTCGAGGACGAGAGCCTCCACCCGCAGCTGCCGCTGGTTTGATCTCGCTCGGGCCATCCAAGGATGCACGCGAGACCGACCCCAGTGTTCGCTCGAGATGCTCGAGCACAATGGCGCGCTCGGTGCTCGAGGAAATCGGGTTTCCTCGGGCGTGCCCACATCACGCCGCGCGGCGCTTGAAGCGGTCATAGAGGATGAACGCCACCAACCCCGCGAGGCTCACGGCACTGACGATGATGACGCCGAGTTGCAAGCGCTCGAAGCTCGAGCCGAAAAAACCAACAGCGGCGGCGATTGGCGTGACGCCCGCGATGGTCGCCAGGGCGAACGGCACGAAGCGCATGCGCACCAACCCAGCGACGAAGCTCACGCCGTCCGAGGGCACGAGCGGGCTCAAGCGCAGTGCGAGGATTGCCCACGCCCCATAACGGCGCACGTTGCGCTCGATGATGTCCCTGATCTGCGGGGTGACAAAGCGCTCCGCGAGCGGCTGCCCGAAGACCAACCCGATCCCGTACCCGAGAATCGCGGCGATGATCGCCCCGAACCACCCCAGCAGTGCGCCGTACACCGGACCGTAGGCGAGCACGCTGACGAGCAGAATCAGGATCATCGGCACGGCAGAGATCAAGGTCTGCGCGATCATCAACGCCAAAATCAACACGGGTCCCCACAGCCCGAAACCCTGCACCCAGGTTTGCAATGCGGTGCGGTCGTCGTTCATCAACATTTGCAGGGCATTGGCGACGAATTCGCGCACACCGGGGAAGATCAGGTAACTGCCCGCGAGCGCAGCGATGCCCGCCAGGTACAACCACGCGATCAAGGGCACGCTGAATTTTTGTTTTTGCGGCAAGCCAGCTTCGGACACGCCGTCGAGCGTAGCAGCCCAGTGCCCCGAATCAGCGTGGCACGGCACACGCTCCAAGGCAACCGCAAAGTCCGAACTTGGCTTCTCGAGGTCGCGCAACACAACGCCGCCCCGAGATTGAAGCCTGTTCCAAACTGTCGAAATCAGCGTCGGAAATCGAAATTTCACATCAAAAAATCGTCGGGGCCGCTCGAGCCTCGAGCGTTCTTGCTCGCGCTGCGCACTGTCAACGCAACACAACCGACTTTGCGGTTGCCCCGCACACGCTCCAAGGCAACCGCCAAGCCCGAATTTGGCTTCTCGAGGTCGTGCGGCACGACGACGCTCTGAAATTGAACCCGGTTTTTCGTGATCCAGATCAGTCTCGGCAATCGAACGCCCATGCCAATAAAATCGTTGTTAGCGCTCGCGTCTCGAGCATTATCGTTTGCGATGAACACCGCCACTGCTGCACAACCGACGGTGCAATTGCCCTGCCCTCGGGCGTGTGCAGGGATGGCGGGGGTCTCGAGCCTGGCTCTGGGAGTCGGACTTTGGCGTGGGTGGTGGATCGGCGTTCAAACGCGTCAACCAACTTGGTACACTGCTTGGTATACCAAACGCGTTCGGGGTATTCTCGGGCGCGCAATTCGCACGCAGGAAGGAACCACACCCCATGGCAATGAAGATTTACTACGACAAAGACGCTTCCCTCGAGCCCCTGGCTAACAAGACCGTGGCGATCATCGGCTACGGCTCGCAAGGACACGCCCACGCGCAGAACCTCAAAGACAGCGGCGTCAAAGTCATCGTTGGCTTGCGCCCCGGCAGCAGCACCGAAGCCGAGGTCCGTGCGGCGGGCTTGGAGACCGCGAGTGTGGCAGAAGCCTGCAAACGCGCGCACCTCATCATGGTGCTCATCCCCGACGAGTTTCAGGGACAGGTTTACAAAGACGAGATCAAACCGAACTTGAAAAAGGGCAAGGCGCTGGTCTTCGCGCACGGCTTCAACATTCACTTCAAAGCGATCAAACCGCCCAAGAACGTGGACGTGTTCCTGGTTGCGCCCAAGGGTCCCGGTCACTTGGTGCGCCGTCAATTCGTCGAAGGCGCAGGCGTGCCCAGCCTGTTTGCCATCCACCAAGACGCCACCGGCAACGCCCGCGAACTGGCGATGGCGTACGGCAAGGGCATTGGCGGCACCAGGGCAGGATTGATCGAAACGAGTTTCCGCGAAGAGACCGAGACCGATTTGTTTGGCGAGCAAGCCGTACTGTGCGGCGGTTTGACCAGCCTCATCAACGCTGGGTTTGAAACGCTGACCGAAGCCGGGTACGCGCCGGAAATGGCCTACTTTGAATGCCTCCACGAAACCAAGCTGATCGTGGACCTGCTGTTTGAAGGCGGCATGGCCTGGATGCGCCACAGCATCTCCAACACCGCCGAGTACGGCGATTTCGTCAGCGGACCACGGGTCATCGACGCGGGCACGAAGAAGCGCATGCAAAAGATCTTGAAAGAAATCCAGAGCGGCAAATTCGCCAAGGCGTTTCTGAAAGAATGCGCCGACGGCAAACCAAATATGACCAAATGGCGCGCGGCTGCCGCCGCCAGCCCCATCGAGCAAACCGGCGCGCAACTGCGCGAAATGATGCCGTTCATCAAGAAACCCAACACCAAAAAAGTCGCTGGGTAAAGGATGCAGCAACTCGAGGGGCGCGGGTTTGCCGCGCTCCTTTTTTGTGGCTCGAAGGCTGCTACACTGCCCATAGAGGTCAGCCATGCTCGAACCGTCATCGCCTTCCCAACGCAGAAGTCCGCGCGTGCCTGTTGACCATAACGTATTGCAGGGCATGGCAGCCGTGATTGCCCACGCCTCTGGCGCGAGCAAGGTCATCTTGTTCGGCAGTGCGGCTCGAGGCCAAGCGCACGCAGACAGCGATTTGGACTGGTTGTTGGTGATCCCAGACGAGCACTTCGGCTCGAGTTTCATGACGCAGATTCAACCCGCACTCCGTGCCAGTCAAGCGTTGATGGAGCAAGAACTGTATGTGTGTGCGATGGATTTTCTGCCGATCCGCTCGAGCAGTTACGAATCTGGACAGACGGCGATTGCTCGAGATGCCGCCTTGCACGGCAAGGTCTTGCATGGCTGATTCCCGAGCGGCAGCTGATTGGGTTCGTTACGCAGAGAATGATCTGGAATACGCGGCACTTGGGATCGAGCGCTTTCCTCCCCAAGCCGCGTTTCATTGTCATCAAAGCGCAGAGAAATACCTGAAAGCTGTTCTGCTCCACTTGGGAACTGACTTGCCCAGAACGCACGACTTGACGGTCATCTTGTTAATGGTCCAACCGAAGCTTCTCCCCAACGATCCTTTGTTGAACGCAGGACGTTTGCTCAGTGTCGTGCTCACCCCCAGCAAGTACCCGGATGACATGCTCGAGATCACGGCTGATGAAGCAAAGGCGACGATGGAAGCCGCCCGCATCCTGCGCGCTTACGCCCGCCAGCAACTCGGGATAACGCCATGAGCCAAGCGGTTCAAGCGTTGTTTGTCGAAACGCGCGTCCAGTGGCGGATGTGGCTCGAGAAGAACCACGCAACTTCCAGCGGCGTGTGGCTGGTGTTTAACAAGAAAACCAGCGGTCTGCCGCACGTCACGTATGACGAAAGTGTGGAGGAAGCCCTGTGCTTTGGCTGGGTGGACAGCAAGCCCGGCAAGGTCAGCGATACGCGTTCCAAGCTGTACTTCGCGCCGCGCAAAGGCAAGAGCGGTTGGTCCAAACCAAACAAAGAGCGCGTGGAGCGCTTGGTCGCGGCTGGACTGATGCAACCCGCCGGGCTCGAGAAGATCGAAGCTGCCAAGCGCGACGGCACGTGGACGATGCTGGACGCCGTGGAAGCGTTGGAGATTCCCAATGATCTCGAGGTTGCTTTCAAATCCTTCCCAGGCTCGAGCGAGTTTTTCGCAGCGTTTCCGCGCAGCGCCAAGCGCGGGATTTTGGAGTGGATCGTGCAAGCCAAGACGCCTGCGACGCGTGCCAAACGCCTCGAAGAAACCGCGCGGCTGGCAGCAGAGAACAAGCGCGCCAACCAATGGCGGCAGTGAAAAGCATTTGACACGCTCTGAAACACTCTGCTAGTCTCGAAGCAGCCATGAACGCTGTCGCTTACGCCCTACGCCTAGCCCTAGATTCTTCGAGGGTCAGCGCTTAGTCGTTTTTTTGATTTGCGCCCACACCCTCGAGCAATCCTCGAGGGTTTTTTGTTGCCATCGAAAGGAATCTCCCGTGACCTACCGTGTTCAAACGCACTCTGAACGACTATCTGAATCTCGAGCCCCACGCCTTCCACCCTCGAGTCAACGCCCTAGAAGCCAACAGCAAGGAGCCAAACACCATGCGACACATCAAAATCTTCGACACGACTTTGCGCGACGGCGAACAGTCCCCCGGCGTTGCCCTCAACACTTCGCAGAAACTCGAGATTGCGCATGCCTTGGCGCGGCTGAACGTGGACATCATCGAGGCAGGATTTCCGATCACCAGTGACGGAGACTTTGACTGTGTGCACCGGATTGCTCGAGACGTTCGAGGTCCCGTCATTGCTGCTTTGGCGCGCACGCACAAAAAAGACATCGAAATCGCAGCGAAGGCTATCGAACCCGCAGCAAAACCCCGTATCCACACGTTCACGAGCGCCAGCAAAATCCACCTCGAGTTCATGCTGAAAAAGACGGAAGCGCAAGTCCTCGAGATGTCCGACGAGATGGTGCGTTACGCCAAGACCTTCGTGGACGACGTGGAATTCAGCATGCAAGACTGCATGCGCGCCGACCCAGAGTTCGTCTATCAACTCGTGCGCGTGGCAATCGCGGCGGGTGCGACGACGATCAACATTCCAGACACCACTGGGTACGGCACACCGCTCGAGTACGGGAATTTGATGCGCAACGTGTTTGCGAACGTGCCCGAGGCGAAGGGCGTCACCATTTCCGCGCACTGTCACGACGACCTCGGCTTGGCGGTTGCAGAATCGCTGGCGGCAATTGAGGAGGGTGTGACGCAGATTGAATGCACGATTAACGGCATTGGCGAGCGCGCTGGGAACACCAGCCTGGAGGAAGTCGTCATGGCGTTGTACACGCGCGGCGATTACTACCAAGCCAAAACGCAGATCAACACCAAAGAGCTGTACCGCGTCTCGAGGTTGGTTTCCCGGCACTCTGGGATGGTCGTGCAAGCCAACAAAGCCATCGTCGGTGACAATGCGTTTGCGCACGAGGCGGGCATTCACCAGGACGGCGTGCTGAAGAACAAGCAGACCTACGAAATCATGAACGCCGAGATCGTCGGGCGCGAAGCGGGCGTCTTGGTGCTGGGCAAGCACAGCGGACGCGCCGCCTTTAAAAAGGCGCTCGAGGACCTGGGCTACGACCTCGCCAGTCCGATTCCCGACCACGGGTTGACCGAGGACGCCGTAGCAGCGCTCTTCTCGAGGTTCAAGGAACTCGCAGACCGCAAGGGCGCCATCGGCGCAGAGGAACTGCGCGCCCTTGTGGAAACCCGCGACAGCATCCCGGAAACCTACAAGCTCGAGGGCATCCAAGTGCTGTCAGGTACGCACGTCATTCCCACAGCGACGGTCACGTTGGTCACGCCGGACGGCACGCGTCAAGCCGCGTTCAATGGCGACGGACCCGTGGACGCCGCGTACAAAGCCGTCAACGCGATCACGGAGATCTACCCGACTTTGGAGAGTTACCGCATCGAAGCCGTCACGCAAGGCGGCGACGCCGTGGGCGAGGTCAGCATCCGCGCCCGCGTCGGCGAAGTCGCCTACAGCGGCAACGGTGTGGCGACGGACATCGTGGAAGCCAGTGTGCGGGCGTGGCTCGAGGTGATCAACCAAAGCGTGGTCAAGGCGCGCTCGAAGAAAGAGGCAATCACCGCGGTGTGAGCCTCGAGCAAAGGGAGTGAAGTGGTCACGTACACGAGTTCGCTCGAGGGCATCACCCCAGCAATGCTGCACGGGTTCTTCGTCGGCTGGCCCAACCCGCCCAGCCCTGCAACACACCTGCGTATTCTTAAAGGCAGCGCGCACGTCGTTCTGGCGCTCGAGGAGGGGCGCGTCGTTGGGTTTGTCACCGCGCTCAGCGACGGCGTGTTTTACGCATACCTTTCACTGCTCGAGGTGCTGCCGTCACATCAAGGGCGCGGCATCGGCACGGCGTTGATGCAGCAGGTGCTCGAGCAATTGCGTCAGATGTACGCCGTGGACGTGCTGTGTGATCCCGAGGTGCGACCGTTTTACGAACGCGTGGGGATGCAGCCCGCGGGTGGCATGGTGGTGCGCAATTACGCGCGTCAATCGGGCGAATGACCTAAGATTTATCAGTGAAGTTCGAGTGGGATGAGCACAAACGGGCTTCCAACTTTGAGAAGCACGGCGTTGACTTTCTCGAGGCGACCGAAGCGTTTGACGACGAGTTTGGATTCGTTTTCTTCGACGACCGACACGGCGAAAACGAGGAGCGTTTCATCTTGATTGGCATGACCCGAGCAGCTAGGCTGTTGCTGATTGTGCACACTTGGCGCTCGGATGTGATTCGCCTCATCAGCGCAAGACCAACGACTTTGAAAGAACGAGAGCTTTATGACGAACAATTCTGACGACATGAAACCCGAATACAATTTGCGACAACTGCGCCCAGCGGACGGCGCCCGCTACGCCGCATCGCGGGCGACGAACGAACGCATTGCGGTTCAGCACAACGAAGACGGTTCTACAACGACGACGGATTTGAAAGCTTGGCGTGAACAACGCGACTTGGAAGCTTTGCTCGATCCCGACCTGGTGACCGCGTTTCCAACCAAATCGTCCGTCAATGACGCGCTGCGAAAAGTCCTCGAGTTGTCCAAAATTCCCCATCAATGAAAACCATTGGCTTGATCGGCGGCATGAGTTGGCAATCCAGTTTGGCGTACTACCGCATCATCAACGAAACCGTGAAGGCACGCCTCGGTGGGCTGCACAACGCGGTGAGTCTGATGCACACCGTTGACTTCGCGCAGATCGAACGCTTCCAACACGCGGGTGATTGGGACGGCGCGGCGCGGGTGCTCGCCGACGCTGCCCGCCACCTCGAGCGTGGCGGCGCGGCGTGCGTGGTGCTGTGCACGAACACGATGCACAAGCTTGCCTCGAGACTCGAGTCGGCGGTGGGCATTCCGCTGATTCACATTGCGGACGCGACGGCAACACAGATTAAAGCTCGAGGGTTACAGCGCATTGGGCTGTTGGGCACGGCGTTCACGATGGAGCAAGATTTTTACAAAGGTCGTTTGACCGACCAGCACGGGCTCGAGGTGATCGTGCCTGGTGACGCCGACCGCCAGATCGTGCATCGCGTGATCTATGAAGAACTGTGCCTGGGGGTCATCAGGCCAGAATCCAAGCTCGAGTACACGCGAATCATGCGCGACCTCGTGCAACAAGGCGCGCAAGGCATAATCCTCGGATGTACGGAGATCATGCTGCTCGTCGGGCAGGACGACTCGAGCGTGCCGGTGTTTGACACGACGACGATTCACGCGGTCGCTGCGGTGGACTTCGCGCTCGAGACTTGAAGCTGGATTTCTCGGGTCAAATCACTGTATGCCGCGCTTGCCGAACGCTTGTTGTCAGCGCAGGAATACCTCGAGTTGGAACGGGCTGGCGAGGTTCGCCACGAATTCGTGGATGGCAAAAGGGTCGCGCTCGAAGGCGCATCAAAAACCCACTCGAGAATCAAGCTGAACATCACGCTCGCGCTCGGGGCGGTTGTGATCGAACGCGGCTGCCGCCTGCATTGTGGCAACACCCATCTGCTGACCTCTTGCAAGCGGTACTACTACCCGGACGTGATGGTCGTCTGTCAAGACAACGGTGACGCGTATCTCGAGGAGACGCCGTGCTTCATCGCTGAAATCATCTCAAAAGCACAGAAGCCGCCGACCGAGGCGCGAAGCTCAAAGCATACTGCAACATTTCCAGCCTTCAGCGGTACGTGTTGATCGAGCAGGACGCGCGACGCGTCACCGTATACGCGCGCGACCCGAGCGGCTGGCGGGTGCAATTTGTTGACGGTGAGGGCGCGCTTGACATTCCGTGCTTAGAGACAACACTGGGTTTGGATCAGATTTACGCTGATCTCGAGTTCTGAACTGTTGACAACGCTTTGCCACTACAATGCGCGCATGTCGTCACCGACCACTGAACACATCTCCGTGGAGGCGTACCTCGAGCGTGAGCGTCACGCCGAGGTTCGCCACGAGTACGTGGATGGCGCGCTGCTGGCGATGGCGGGCGAAAAGCGCACGCACAACCGCCTGGCGCGGCGCTTCGCGCTGCTGCTCGAGTCACATGCCGACGCCAAAGGGTGTGAAGTTGTGCTCGAGACGGTGAAAGTTCGCACCCGAGGCACGCGGTATCGTTACCCCGATTTTGCTGTGTCGTGCGCGCCCGGCGATGATCCGCTGTTTTTGGACAATCCGTGCTTGATCGTGGAGGTTCTTTCCGACAGCACTGAAACCACCGATTTCGGCAAGAAGCTGGACGAGTACACGCACCTGCCGAGTTTGCAGCGTTACGTCCTCGTCGCATCAGACTCGAGGTTGGTCGTGGTGTACCGGCGCGAGGGCACGCGTTGGGTCGTGGAGAGCTTGGAGGACGCAGGCGAGTTTGACGTGCCGTGTCTCGAGGTCACGCTGACTTTGGACCAGATTTACGCGGGGCTCGAGTTTTGATGTTGTGAGCGGTGTCGCACGCCGCGCGGTTTAACATGCGCGCCGTGACCGAGCGCTTGACGATTCTGCACACGAACGACATTCACGGGCGCATTGACGGCTTGGCACGCATTTCAACGCTGGTCGCGCAGACTCGAGCCAGTGCAAACCATCCCGTCCTGTACGTGGACGCGGGCGACATCGAGGACACCAGCGTGCGGCTCTCGAGCGTGACCAAAGGCGTGGCAATGCACCGCATCTTGAGCGCAGTGGGGTGTGAGGCGGCGGCGGTCGGCAACGGCGGCTTGATTCGTTACGGTCCCAACGTGCTCGGGCGGTACGCAGCCGACGCGACGTACCCGCTCTTTTTGGCGAACGTGGTGCGCGCGGACGGTGCAACGATTCCAGGCGTGCGTCCCAGCGGTATCTTGGAGGCGGGCGAGGTGCGCATCGGTGTGATTGGGTTGACCGATCCGTTCGACGCGTACACGCAACTGTTTGGGCTGCGCGAACTCGAGGTCGTGCCGTTGGTGCGCGAGCTGGCGCGCGATTTGAGGGCTCGAGGGGCGCAAGTCATCCTCGTGCTTTCACACCTCGGTTGGCAACACGACGGACCGAACCGCCAGGTGTTGAACGACCAGGATTTGGCAGCAGCATTGCAAGACCACATTGACCTCGTGATCGGCGCGCACACGCACCACGTTTTAGAGGGCGGCAGGCAGATTGGGCGCGTGTGGGTCGCACAGGCGGGCTCGTGGGCGAGTCACCTCGGACGGGTTGAATTGGTGAGAGACTCGAGCGGCTGGCGCGTCGAATCGTGCACCCTCGAGCCAATCACCACGGACATTCCCGCTGATTCGCGCGTGCTGGAAGCGATGACGGTGGTTGAAGCCGAACTCGAGGGTTGGCTGGGCGAAGCGCTGTGCAGGCTCGAGGCGGACTTGAACCACGCGCCGACCGCGGAGTGCGCGGCGGGCAATTTGATGGCGGACGCGTTGCGCGCGTTTTGGGACGCCGAAATCGGACTGTCATTGGGCGGCATGGGTTTCCTGGGCGGCCTCGGGGCAGGTGTGGTGACGCGAGGGGCTGTGTACGAACGGGTGCCGAGTTCCGCGAATCCGGGCGTGACCAACCTGCGCGGGTGGCAGATTCTGGCAATGCTCGAGGATGGCTTGGACCCGGCGAAAGCCGCCGAGAGCCCGAAGGGGTATCGCGGGGCGGCTCGAGGCGTGCTGCACGTGTCCAATATGACGCGGCGCGACGGGCAGTGGTTCGTGGGCGACAAGCCGCTCGAGCCGGACGCTGTGTACCGCGCGGCGGCGAGCGACGCGGAGTTGGACGCGTTCGGCGGTCTCGCGCGAGCACAGTGGAACTTGACGGTGCAGTACGATTTGGACGTGGTGATGTGCGAAGCTTTGGAGCGGTATCTCTTGACCCATCCGGTGGTTCAGCCTGAAACCGGGCGGATCGCGTGAACACCCGTGACCTGACGCAGTTTTTGATCGAGTTGTCGTTCAACAATTCAAAGCCGTGGTTTGACCAGAACCGCGACCGTTACCAAGCCCTGCGCCTCGAGTTCATTGGGTTCGTGGAGCAACTCATCGCGCACACCTCGAGCTTTGACCCAAGCGTCAAGGGCGCGAGTGCGAAAGGCAGCTTGTTTCGCATCAACCGCGACGTGCGGTTTTCCAACAACAAGAATCCGTACAAGACGCATTTCAGCGCCGCCATCGGCGCGGGCGGACGACACTCCACATTGCCGATTTATTACGTGCAGATCGGCGCGGAGGAGTCCTTTGCGGCGGGCGGAATCTGGATGCCCGAAACCCCCGATCTGGCAACGATTCGGCGATTCATCAGCGTGCACCCGAAGAAAGCCGATGCGCTCTTGAAACACAAAACGCTGCTCGAGGGGTTTGGCCGGTTGGACCAAGAAGCCGTGCTCTCGAGGTTGCCGAAGGGATTTTCCGAAGGGTCAGACTTGCTGAAATACAAGAGTTTCACCGTCAGCCGCGCGTTCGATGCCCTCGAATTCGATGAACGCGCACTTCTCGAGCACGTCGTCTCGAGCTTCGAGGCAATGCAGCCGTTGCACCGTTTCCTGCGCGAAGCGCTGACGTTTGAAGGAGCACAGCGATGATCCTCGAGCTTGCCGATTTCCGCATTCGCCCCGACGCCACCCACGACTTTGAAGCGGCGATGGAAGAACTGAAAACCGTGATCGCCAGCAGCCCTGGGTATTTAGGGCACAGCGTTCAACGCAGCCTCGAGACACCGGGGCGCTACGTGCTCTTGGTGTGTTGGGCGACGCTCGAGGACCACACCCAAGGCTTTCGCGGCTCAGCGGCGTTTGACACTTGGCGCTCAAGGTTGGGCGCGCACCGCGACGGCGCGGTCGTGGAGCATTTTGAAACGGTGTTGACACATGATTGGACGCTCGAGCCATGACCGTCCGAGCGACCGTTTACGCCTTGGGCGAACAGCCAGTGGTGTTCGAGCGTGGTACGCCGACCGAGCATTGGACGCTTTTGGAGCAGATTCGTACAGAACCTTTGCTGGTTGCATTGACCAAGCATTTCGCACCGATTGGTCAAGGGGTTTCCATGAACGAGAAGTTTCTTGAGTTGTTGCGCGTTTTCGAGCGCAAAGGTGTCAAAGCGGTTCTCATCGGCGCATACGCTGTGGCAGCGCATGGGCACGTTCGCAATACTCGAGACGTGGATTTCTGGGTTGAAGCCAGCCCCGAGAACGCACGTAGGGTGTTTGATGCACTCGAGGAATTCAAAGCCGAAGGCAAATACTCGCTCGAAAAATTAGCCAAGGAGGACAATATCGTCCATTTGACTGGAGATGGTTGGGCGATTGATGTGTTCACTGGAGTTCGCTGGCCAAAGTTTGCCCCTTGCTACGAGCGTGCTGCTGAGACAAATTTTTTTGGAGTTCCGGTGAAGCTCATCGCGCTCGACGATTTGATCGCAATGAAGCGTTTCGCTGGACGACCCCAGGACCTCGCGGATGTGGCGATGCTCGAGTTGAAGATGCAACAAGACTCTGACGCCGCCAACCGTGCCCCTCGAGACGATTGAGTCGCGCAGTTTCCTCGTCCCAGACGCGCTGACGACCCCATGACCAAACACTGACCGTTGGCTGATGCCCCACGCCTAACTTCAAGGTCATGACCAAACTTGCTCGAGGGGGCTTGAACGTCAACCGCCGTGAATTGCTGCGCGCCGCGGGCTTGATCGTGGGGACGGGTTGGGCGGCGGCGCTGCCCGGATCGAAGATTCTGGCGCAAGCCAGATTCGCCAGCAACCCGTTCACGCTCGGCGTGGCGAGCGGTGATCCGCTGCCGGACGGCGTGGTGTTGTGGACGCGGCTCGCGCCAAATCCATTGGGAGCGACCGGTGAGGGCGTGCCGCAGGAGTTGATCGAGGTCGCGTGGGTGGTCGCCAGCGACGAGCGCATGACGCAAGTCGTGCAGCGCGGCGTCGCGCCTGCAGCGCCGGAACTCGCGCACAGTGTTCACGTCGAAGTCGCTGGGCTCGAGGCGAACCGCGTGTACTTTTACCAGTTCACCGTCGGCGGCTTTCAGAGCGCGGTTGGACGCACGAAAACCGCGCCTGCCGCGGGGGATGCCGCGCAGAATTTGCGCTTCGCGTTTTGCTCGTGCTCGGATTGGCAGAACGGGTACTTCACGGCGTACAAGGCGATGGCGGAGGATCAACTGGACGTGGTTTTCCAGCTTGGCGATTACATCTACGAGTACGGTCCAGACCCCAAGGGTGTGCGTCAGCACAACGGTGCGGAGATCGTCACGCTGGAGGATTACCGCCGCCGCTACGCGCTGTACCACACGGACGCGAACCTGCAAGCTGCGCACGCCAGCGCGCCTTGGGTCGTGACCTGGGACGACCACGAGGTCGAAAACAACTACGCGGGCGACATCCCGGAAGACAAACAGCCCGTGGAGCCGTTCAAAGCGCGGCGGGCTGCCGCGTACCAAGCCTATTACGAACACATGCCGCTGCGCCGCTCGAGCCTGCCGCGCGGCACGGCATTACAGCTCTACCGCCGCTTGAACTTCGGCACGCTTGCGTCGTTCAGCATCTTGGACACGCGCCAGTACCGCACGGATCAGCCGAACGACGACGGGTTGAAGCCGCGCTCTGCCGCCGTGTTGGACCCGAATGCGACGCTGATGGGACCCGCGCAGGAACGCTGGCTTTTGGAGGGACTGGGCGCGTCGCAAGCGCGCTGGAACCTGATTGCGCAGCAGGTGATGATGGCGCAATTCGATTGGCAAGCCGGGCAGGGTCAGGTGTTCAACATGGACCAGTGGGACGGGTATCTGGCGGCGCGGCAGCGCTTGCTCGGGTACATCGCCACGCGCAAGCCGAGCAATCCGGTGGTGCTGACTGGGGACATCCACTCGAGCTGGGTGCACGACCTCAAAGTGGACTTCGACCAACCCCAGAGCGCCACGGTCGGTACGGAACTCATCACCACCAGCATCAGCGCAGATTTTCCGCAGAACTTCATTGCGCCGGTCACAGCCGCGCTCGCGGACAACCCGCACGCCAAGTTCTTCGACGGTGCGAACCGAGGGTACGTGCGCGCGACGATGACGCCGGACAAGCTCACGGCAGAGTTCCAAGCGGTCTCGAGCATCAAGGAGCCCACGGCGACGACGCGCACCTTGGCGACGTTCGTCGTGGAGAACGGTCGGGCTGGCGCGCAGCGGGCTTGATCTCGAGGGGCGATGCCAAGGGGAGAAGTCGAAAAATTCGGGGGACGCAACGCTGCGCCCCCGTGTCGGTTCACGTTCTCGAGCAGCCGCTCGAAGGCGAGCCCTTGGCGGGCGATGCGAGCAACCCATTCACTTCGGGCGTGGTACGCCGCGCCGTGCATGCGGTCTCGGGCATTGATGGCGAATGCTGTTCAATGGCTTCGTCTTCGCGGGAGCGAAGATTGCGTTCGCCCGAGCCCTGACCTCGAGACGTGATAATGGAACTTACGCACCGAGGAACGCCGCGATGTCGCGTTTCATCTGCGCCAGACACTCCAAATTGACGTACATCATGTGTCCCGCTTCGTAGTAGCGGGTCTCGAGGTTGGTGTGCAGGTCGTCCGGCAACCCGAGGTGGTTGAAGACGTAATCGCTGGCGCTGTAGGGCGTCGCCAAATCAAAGTAGCCGTTCAGGACCATCACGCGCAGCGCGGGGTTCATCGTCACGGCTTTGCGCAGCGTTTCAGCGACGTTCACGAAGCGGTTTTCAAATTCCTTGTAGCTCCACGGGCGCACTTTGTGGGTCAGAATCTCGTACGGCAGGTCGGATTGGAAGCCCAGTTCGGCGCGCACGTAGTGGTTCAGCGCCGCCGTGTACGGACCGGTGATCGCCGCCAGGCTCGGGTCGAATTCAAAAGTCTCCCCGGCGCTGTCGCGGTCGTGTCCGGTGAAGCGCGCGTCCAAGCGCCCGACGGTCAGCGCGCGGTCACGCAAGAGTTCTTTGGTGAAACGCATGATCTCCAAACGCAGGTTGCAGCGCTCCACGAAATCCTGGCTCACGCCCGTGAGCTTTGCCACGCGAGCGGCGATGCTCGAGCGCGCTGCTTTGTCCAGGCTCGAGCCCGCGAACAGCGCTTGGGCGTACTCGGTGCGGGCGAAGGTTTCGCTTTCTGCGAGCGCGGCGCGCAGGTCGCGTTGCAACGCTGGCTCGAGGCGTTGGTGGTACCAGGCGGTCGCGGTGAAGGCGGGCAAATACAGCACGTGCGGCAGGTCGTTGCCCGGTCCAAACAAGATTGCGCTGAAATCGAGCACGGTGCTGACCAGGATGATGCCGTTCAAGTACATGCCGTGGCGCTCTTGCAAATACCCCGCCAACGCCGAGGCTCGGGTCGTGCCGTAGCTCTCGCCACTCAGGTACTTGGGCGACAGCCAGCGCTGCTCGCGCGTCGTGTACAAGCGGATGAAGTCGCCGACGCTCTCCAGATCCGGTTTGAACCCGTGGAAATCCTTGGCTTTGACGCCCTCGGTCGCCCTGGAAAAGCCGGTGGACACCGGGTCAATGAACACCAAATCCGTAACATCCAGCAAGCTGTGCTCGTTGTCGCTCAGCGCGTACGGCGGCGGGATGGGTGCGCCCGCGTCGCCCATGACGACGCGCCGGGGACCGTAGGCACCCAGGTGCAACCACACGCTGCTCGAGCCCGGACCGCCGTTGAAGCAAAAGGTGATCGGGCGTTCGCCGGGGTTGCTCACGCCGTCTTTGGTATAGGCGACAAAAAAGACCGTGGCTTGGGGTTGTTCGCCTTCGGACGCCCCGTCTTTTTCGCGCTCGGTGCGCAGCACCACCGTGCCCGCGCGGGCGGTGTAAGACACCGCTTGACCGCCGATGCTGACCGTGTGGTGCGTGACGTTGATCTGGTCTGTCGGTTGGGGTTTGGCGGCATCGTCGGGCATGGGGGCAGTGTACTCGAGGGGCTGTGTTCCCGAAGGGCTGTGTTCAACCAGCTGCCGCGATGTAGGCTCTGCCCACGATGGCACGGATTTTGGTCACGGGTTTCGAGCCGTTCATGGGCGACCCCAGCAACCCGAGTTGGACGGTGGCGGAGTGCTTGAAGGGCGACACCTTCGGCGCGTACAAGGTCGTCGCGGGACGCTTGCCCGTGGACGGTGGACGCGTCGCGGGGACGCTCGAGCGGCTGTTCAAACGCCACGCCCCGGACGCCGTGCTGATGCTGGGGCTGAGTTCGCGCCCGCAACTCTCCATCGAGCGCATCGCGGTGAACGCCTTGGATTACCGCGTGCCCGACAATGCGGGGCAGGTGCGTTCGGGCGTGGTCGTCGAGGGCGGCGCGGACGGCATCTTCTCGAGCTTGCCGGTGGCGGACATCCTCGAGATGTGGCGGTCTTCCAACATTCCCGCGCAGTTGTCGGACACCGCTGGAACATACTTGTGCAACCAAGCGTTCTATTGGATGCGTCACCGACATCCTGAGGTCATGGCGGGCTTCGTGCACTTGCCCGCAGACGAGACCTTGGCACTCACGCGACCCGTCGCCTACATGCCGATCACCAGCCAGATTGATGCGATCAAGGTCGCGTTGCACGTCATCGCCAACCATCTCGGGCGCTGATTTTCTACAGCAACTGTGCACACGCAGCCTCGAGCCCCCAGCCCGCGTGTGGTAGACTACCGGTCGGTGCTGTTTCACGCACCGCATTCGCATTGCGCACGACCGCCGCCCCCTCGAGGAACCCTCGGGTGATGGGCGAGTTTTTTGGGTCTGGAACACGTGAAGGGGTTTAAGACATGCAGGAATTCAGGAACATCGCCATCATCGCGCACGTTGACCACGGCAAGACCACGCTCGTGGACGGCATGTTGAAGCAAACCCACACCTTCCGCGAGGGCGCGGTCACGGTTGACCGCGTGATGGACTCCAACGCCTTGGAGCGCGAGCGCGGCATCACGATTCTCGCCAAGAACACGGCCGTCGAATACCACGGCATCAAGATCAACATCATGGACACGCCCGGTCACGCTGATTTCGGCGGCGAGGTGGAGCGCGTGCTGGGCATGGTGGACGGCTGCTTGCTGTTGGTGGACGCCAGCGAGGGTCCGATGCCGCAGACGCGCTTCGTTTTAAAGAAGGCGCTCGAGTTGGGCTTGCGTCCCATCGTCGTCATCAACAAGATTGACCGCAAGGACCAACGCATCGAGGAAGTCGTCAACTTGACCTTTGATTTGATGGCGAACCTGGGCGCGACCGACGAGCAGTTGGACTTCCCGATCATCTATGCCATCGCCCGCGAGGGCAAGGCGTTCGTGGATTTGACCAAACCGCGTGAGGATTTGGAAGAACTGTTTGACCTGATCGTCAAGCACGTGCCGCCGCCCGAGGTGGACATTGAGGCGCCGTTTCAGATGCTGGTCACGAACTTGGACTACAGCGATTACCTGGGGCGCATCGCCATCGGACGCATCCGTCGCGGCAAGGTCAAGCGCGGCGAGTACGTCACGATCATGCACAAGGACGGCACGAAAAGCAAAGCCAAGGTCTCGCAGGTGTTCACGCACATGGGTTTGGCGCGCATTGATGTCGAAGAGGTCTACGCGGGCGACGTGGTCGCCATCGCAGGTCTCGAGGACGTGGGCGTGGGCGAAACCGTCGCCGACCTGGCAGACCCCGAGGCGTTGCCGGTTTTGACCGTGGACGAGCCAACGGTGAGCATGACCTTTGGACCGAACACGTCACCCTTTGCGGGCAAAGAGGGCAAGTACGTGACCACGCGCCACATTCGGGATCGCCTGATGCGCGAAGCGATGACGAACGTCGCGCTGCGCGTCGAAGAGGACAGCACCGACGAGTACAAGGTCAGCGGTCGCGGCGAGTTACACCTGAGCATCTTGATTGAGACGATGCGCCGCGAAGGGTACGAGATGCAGGTCAGCACGCCCAAAGTGATCACCCGCGAGATTGACAATGTGGTCAACGAACCCTACGAGCACCTGGTGATCGACGTGCCCGAGGGCAAGATGGGCGGCGTCATGGAGACGTTGGGCTCGCGGCGCGGCGAGATGATCAACATGGACAACCAAAGCGGTCGCGTGCGTTTGGAGTACAAGATTCCCGCGCGCAGCCTGTTCGGGTTCCGCACGCAGTTCCTCTCCATGACCCAAGGCGAAGGCATCATGAACCACGTCTTCGACGGCTACGCACCGATGGCCGGTGAGATCAAAACGCGCCAGAACGGGTCATTGGTGGCGATGGAGGCGGGACCAACTTTTCCGTACGCCATTTGGAAGCTCGAGGACCGCGGTGAGTTCTTCATCGAAGCGGGCACCGAGGTTTACGTTGGCATGATCGTCGGAGCGAACAACAGCGCCAAGGATTTGAACGTCAACGTCTGCAAGTCCAAGAAGCTGACGAACATGCGCACGAGCGGCGCGGACGACGCGGTGACGCTCACTCCCGTGAAGCCGATGAGCTTAGAGGAAGCCTTGGAGTACATCGCGGACGACGAGTTGGTGGAAGTCACGCCGAAGAGCATCCGCTTGCGCAAGCGCATTTTAGAACCGAACATGCGCAAGTAAGTAACGCGGTCACGGCGGCTCGAGTCAGCGGGTTTGGCTCGAGCCGCCGTTGTGTCGTGAGCCCACGCTCGAGAAAAGCCCAAGGTTCATGTCGAGGGGATGCCGACCCGCTCGCGGATGGGGACGAGCCCCGTCCCTACACCAACGTGAGACAGGCTCGAAACTGGTATCTTTGTGCTCGAGGCAATTGATGAGGGCGCGTTCACCCGCAGGTGCAACACTGCCCGCGTGTTGATCTGGTTGAACGGGGCGTTCGGGGTGGGCAAGACCAGCCTCGCGTTTGAAATGCAGGCGCTGCACCCCAACACGTTGGTCGTGGACCCCGAAGCACTGGGCTTCGCGCTGCGCCGCATGCAAACGCCTGCGCCGCGCGGCGATTTTCAGGACGATCCACTGTGGCGCGAACTCGTGCTGGTGACGCTCGAGCGGTTGTTGGCACGGGAGACCAGAACGTTGATCGTGCCGATGACCTTGGTCAACGCGCTGTACTTCGACGAGATCGTCGCTGAGTTGCGCACCCGAGGGCATGCAGTACACCACTTTGCGCTCATGGCGGCTCGAGAGACCATCCTCAAACGCCTCTCCAAGCGTGGCGATTTCGGGGAGACCTTCGCGCACCGCAACTTGGAGCGTTGCGTCGCCGCCCTCGAGTCCCCGATGTTCGGCGAGCACGTGCCTACGGACGGCGTGGATCTGGCAACCTTGGCTCGAGACCTGCTGCACCGCGTCGGGCTGGCGGTCACGGAGCCCAGAGAATCGGACCTCGAGCGCACGCTGCGGCGCTGGCGCGTGTGGTGGCGGCACGTGCGCCTGAGCGTGTGAACCCTCGGAGCTCAGCGGTCTGGCGGCGGTTCCGTGACCGGATCGAGCACGGCTTGGTTCTCAATGATGTTGGCTTTGAGCTGCCCGTCTTTGACGAAGCTTTGCGCGGCGTTCGCCGCTTGTGACCACTTCCAGTCCAAGGACACGAACCGGGCGCTGTTGAGGATCACCACGCGGTAGCGCGCTCCCAAGCCCGCTTGCAGCTGCGTGCGCAACTCGCGTTGCGCGCCCATCGGGTTCGTCGTGTCGTAGCGTGCAATCACGTGGAGCACGTTGAATTTTGCATTCTCCAAACTCGAGTACGCCTTGTCCAGCCACGCCAAACGCGTGAAGTTCACGTCTTGAATCACGCCCTTGGTTTCAAACGGCACGCGCTGCAGGGCGTACTGGTTCAGCGCTTGCACGGCCAGTTGCGATTGCAAGAAACCACTGGGAAAATTGGCGACCCAAAAATCCCGCGCGGCTTGCCCGCCCGCGTACGCCGCAGAGTACGCCCAGTTGCCAATCGTGCGCGCCAGCCAGAGTTGCTGGTCGCTCCAATCGCGCGGCACGTACGGCGCGATCAAGACCAAGCCGCCGATGCGTTGGGGCGTTTCCTGGGCGATGCGCATGGCGATCAGCGCGCCCATGCCCTGCCCGAGCAGCACGGGCGTTTGCCCGGTGCGCTGGGCGACGGACTCGAGCGCAGCCGAAGCGTCTTTGACGTAATCCTCGAGCCCTGCGGCGTTGACGGGGTTCGCACCGAAACCGCCCCGATACGAGAGCGCGTAGGCGTCCACGCCCTGCCAGGCGCTGAGGAACTTTTCAAAGACCCACGCGCCACCGCCGAGGTCGGGCAGCAACACGACGGGACGCGAACCAGGCGCGGCTTTGTGAAACAGCGCGGCGTCTCCGACACGGATCACGGGCAGCCCGGTGATCGGCTGAATGGTCGCGGTCTCGCGGTATGCCCGCGCGAGGCGCTTCTCCAAGATGTTCGGTTCCAAAACCGGCGGTTGCAGAATGGTCAGTTGCAACAGCACGTACGACGCCCCGAAAATCAGCGAGAGAGCGATCCCTGCCGTGACCCAAATCCAACGCCTCACCGGGTCAATCTAGCCCGAGCGGGTGAGGACGGATGACTGCGCGCTCGAGGGGGCGTGTGTTGCACAGGTGTCTCGAGAAAACGCGAAGAACCTTTGAAACTCGAGTCAGCCTTCGAAAGCATCTCGAGGACTGAACGCTGCTGGAGGTCCGTCTCGAGATTCGCCCCGCGTGCGGACGGGGACTGTACTGACTTGCGCGCATGGGCGCGACCCCCGTCCCTACACCACCCCTTTGCGTTTGTTGTCAGCCGATGAACGCAAGAGGCTGGTTTTCGATTACGCCCCCTGAGCGCTGCTCGAGACCGCTACCCCTCCACAAGTTTTGGCGTGGCGATGCGCTGCAACTGCGGCAGCAACGCGACGACGCTGACGAACCCCGCCGCGGCGAGGATCAAGAGCCCATTGCGCGCCCCGAGGTTGCTCATCAACGCGCCAGACAGCAACGCGCCCGCGGGGGCCATGCCCGCGAAGACCAGCGAGTAGACGCTCATCACGCGCGCCCGCAGGTGGTCTGGCGTGGCCAGTTGCACGCTGGAATTGGCGCTGATCGTGAAGCAGATCATGCCCGCGCCGCACAGCGCCAGCGCGCCGCACGCCAACACCAGGTTCGGCGTGACCGCCAGTAGCGCCACCGCCACGACCAGCGAGAGCGATCCCCAGCGCATCAGCGCGACCTTGTCAAAGCCAGGTCTCGAGGCGTACAGCGCCGCGCCCGCCGCCGCGCCCAGCCCGAAGGCGGCGTTGAGCCACCCGAAGCCGCCTTCGTCCACATTCAAGGCAAAGCGCGCGAACGTCGGCGTGGTGACTTGGAAGTTGATGATGAAGAGTGACAGCCAGAACAAGAGCAGGATTGGCGTGCGCACCGCGCGCGTTTGCCAGACGTAGCGCAAGCCCACGCCGACCTCTTGAACCATGTTGCCCTCGTGCGCCTCGGGGTCTTTTACGCGGATGGAGTAAATCGCGTAGAGCACGCCCAGGAACGATGCGGCGTTGAGAAAAAAGACGATGCTCAAGCCCAGCGGCGCGATCAACCCAAACACCGTGCCGCCCAAAATGCGGCTGAGGTTGAACGACAGTGAATTCAGCGCAATCGCATTGGGCATCAGTTCCCTGGGCACCAGGTTTGGCACCAAACTCTGCCGCGCGACGATGTCGAAGACGTTCGCCAACCCCGCGAAAAAGGCGAGTGCCGCGACCAACTCGAAGCTCGAGATGTTCAGCGCCACGACAGCCCCCAACCCCAGCGCCACGAACATCAAGATGGTCTGGGTCAGGAGCAGCGCCACCCGCCTCGAGACGCGGTCGAGGAGCGCGCCCGCGACCAGGGACAGCACCAGCGACGGCGTCCACTGAATCGCGCTGAGGATGCCCAACCGCGCGGTGGCTTCGGCGGCGTTGTTCGGGTAGAGCACGGTCACGACCAGCCAGGACATCGCCGAAGCTTGCAACCACGACCCGACCAAGCTGAAGCCCTGCGCCCACCAAAAGCGGCGGTACGCGGGCACGGCCAGGGCAGAGAAGGTGCTGGTGCTTGCGGCCACGCCTTGACCTTAACGCCTGCGCTGCATTCAGCGTGTGCGCCGCTTGAACAATTGGCGGCAGGTGTGGTGTACGCTCATCCCCATGAGGCAACGCGCGCTGCAAGCGTTGGTTGCGGCCGCCCTGGGAATGGCGGCGACCACCGTGTGGGCTGCACCGTACACGGTGCAACCGGGCGACACGCTGTACAGCCTCGCCCGGCGCTTCGGCACGACGCCCGCAGCGTTGCAACAAGTCAACAACCTCAAAGACCCTGGTCTGAAAGTCGGGCAGACCCTCGAGATCCCAGAGCGCCAGCACACGGTTGCCGCAGGGGAGACCCTGTTCTCGCTCGCCCGCAGGTACGGCGTGGGCGTCGCGGAACTGCGCGCGTTGAACCGGTTGAGCACGGACGCGTTGCGGGTCGGGCAGGTCGTGTTGATTCCGTGGAGTGGAGCGGGGTTTGGGAGTACGCGCGAAGGCAACACCTCGGGCAGTGCACACTCGAGCGCGACGCCGAGCACGATCCGTCCAAACACGGCTGTCTCGAGTGCTCCAGCCCAACCGAGCCCGGCACGTCCCGCGACTGCTGCACCTTCGGGCAGCGCAGCCACCTCGAGACCGGTCACTGCGCCGCCCGCTGCGTCCTCGAGCAATTCCACCGCCCCGAGCAACCCTGGTGTACCCAGTCCCATCGTGCCAGCGACGACCAACTCGCGCGTGTCGCCCTCGAGTCCCGCGTCCGCGCCCAGTTCCTCGGGCGTCACCACAGCCCCCTCGAGCACTGCGCCCGACCCCAACGCCTTGCCCTCCGCGATTCCACCCGCTGCCTTGAGCAACCCGGAGCGCCCCGCGCCGACCTTGCCCAGCGGCTCGAGCGCGGGTCGTCCAATCGCGCCGCCCGCGATGCCCGCCGCCGCCCTGCCCTCGAGCCCGACGGCGATTGACGCCGTACCGATCACGGTCATGCTGCCCGAGCCCGCCGACCAACCCGTCTTGGTGCACGTGGTTGCCACGGGCGACACGCTGTTCAACATCGCGCGGCGCTACGGCGTCAGCGTCGCGGATCTGAAGACGGCGAACGCGCTGACCGTTGACACGATTTCACTCGGGCAACGCCTGCGCATCCCCAGCACCCTCGACCCCACGGTGGTGGGTGCCCCGCGCGGCGTGCGCGACATCGCAGAGCGCTACCTCGGCGTGACCTACGTCTACGGCGGCACCAGCCAAACCGGGCTGGATTGCAGCGGGTTCGTCAGCATCGTCTTCAATGAACTCGGCGTGCGCCTGCCGCGCACCAGCCGCGAACAGTACACTTTCGGTACGTCGGTGAACCCGGATGCCCTCGAGTTGGGCGACCTCGTGTTTTTCGACACCCTCGGCGCAGGCGCGGTCAGCCACGTGGGGATTTACCTCAGCGACGGCGAGTTCATCCACGCCGCGAGCAACCCCGGCAAGGTCATCAAATCCAAGTTGTCAGAGAAGTACTACGCGCAGCGCTACTTGGGGGCGCGTCGCGTGCTGCCGCAGGATTGAGGCTCCACAGTACGGGGGTTGACTCGAGAACCGTGGGCTGCACGCGGAACCAACGCGGTGTACAGCTTGGTCTCGAGTCTGCGCTGGGGATTCGTCTCGTCCGCTGCCCGAGGGAATCCCCTCGGGCGTTACTCTGTGATCGCGGAGACGATCTCCTCGAGCGTCGTCTTGCCCTCGAGCGCCTTTTCGATGCCGTCCTCCATCAGCGTGCGCATCCCGGCTTGCGCCCTGGCGACGGCTTTCACTTCGGTGCTCGTCTTGCCCTCGATGATCGCCTTGCGCACGTGTTCGTTGACGACGAGCAACTCGTGAATCGCCATGCGTCCCTTGTAGCCGCTGTTGCTGCACTTGTCGCAGCCCGCGCCTTTGACGATGGTCGCGCCTTGGATGCGCTCCTCGGTGATGCCCAAGCGCCGCAGCACGTCTGGATCGGCGGGCAGTTCCATCTTGCAGTTCTTGCAGACCTTCCTGACCAAGCGCTGCGCCAACACCCCCACGAGCGACGCGGAAATGTTGAACAGTTCCACCTGCATCTCTTCCAAGCGCGTCACGGCGCCAGCGGCGTCGTTCGTGTGCAAGGTTCCGATCACCAAGTGACCGGTCAGCGCGGCTTCGACCGCAATCTTGGCGGTTTCCGTGTCACGAATCTCACCGACCATGATGATGTCCGGGTCTTGACGCAGGAAGCTCTTCAAGGCTTTGGCGAAGGTCATGCCCGCCGCGTTGTTGACCTGGGATTGGTTGAGCCCCGGAATCTCGTACTCGATTGGGTCTTCGATGGTCGTGACGTTGATGTCCGGGCGCGCGATGCGCTTCAACGTGGAAAACGTCGTGTAGGACTTGCCGGAGCCAGTCGGACCGGTGATCAGGAAGATGCCGTACGGCGTCTCGATCAGGTCCTTGTAGCGCCCCATGTTGTAATCGCTGAAGCCCAAATCCTCGATCTCCGGGATGTTGCTGGCCTTTTGCAGCACGCGCATGACGATTTTCTCGCCGTATTTGATCGGCAACGTGGACAAACGCAAATCGGCGCTCAAACCTTTGGATTTAAATTGAATGCGCCCGTCCTGCGGCACGCGGCGCTCGGCGATGTCCAACGAGCCCATGATCTTGATGCGCGCCGCGATGCTCTGCGCCGACGCTTTGGGCAGGACACTGAACTCGCGCAAACTGCCGTCCACGCGGATGCGCACGCGGACGTTCGATTCGCTGGGTTCAATGTGAATGTCCGAGGCTTCCGCCAGGATGCCCTCGCGGATGATGTGGTCCACGGTGCGGACGACCGCGTTGTCGTCCAGGCTCGAGTCTTGCTGCTCCTCTTTGTCGCTGCGCCCGAGGGCAGAGAGTTCCTTGTTGAGGTCGTCGGAACTGACCCCGCCCGAGGTGTAGGAGCGGTCAATCAGCTTTTGAATGTCGGCTTCGGTGGCGACCGCTGGCAGGATCTCGCGCCCGGTCATCAGTTTCAGGTCGTCCAGCGCAAAGACGTTGCGCGGGTCTTTCATCAGCACGACCAGGTTCGTGCCCTGCATCTTGTACGGAAACAGCGTGTAGCGCCGCGCTTGGTTTTCGGGCACCAAGGAAATCACGCCAGGATCGGGGGCGGACTGCGTGGGGTCAATGAACTCGTAGCCCAGTTGCAGCGCCAAGGATTTGGCCAACTGCTCCGGGCTGAGCTTGCCCGACTGCACCAGCGTGTCCTCGAGCCTGCCGCCGCCGCTGCGTTGCTTGGCGAGCGCGCGCTCGACCTCGTCGGGGTTGACGAAGCCCAGTTCCACCAAGACCTCGCCCAAAGGTTTGGACTTGCCGCTTTTGCGCTGCTCTTTGAGCGCTTCTGCCAGTTGCTCGCGGTTGACCTTGCCCTGCTGCACGAGGGTTTCGCCCAAGCGCCCCTTTTGCACGTAGGTGCGCTCGATCAGGGTTTCGATGTCCGACGGCGCGCCCATGACCATGCGCACCGGGCGGGAGAACAGCGCTTGAATGTCGGGCAAGCGTTTGGGGTCGGAACTGACCACGGTGATCGTGTTCCCCTCCAAAGTGATCGGCACCGCCAGGAACTTCACCGCGTCCGAGCGCAGCATCAAGCTGCTGACCTCTTCCAAGATTTCGCGTCGGGCGATGTCCTCGATGAACGGCAGTTGCGCCTGCTCCGCCAAGGCCGCGTACAGGTCGGTCTCTTTGAGGTGCCCGAGGTTGATCAAAATCTTGCCCAGCGGCTCGCCGCCCTGCACTTGGAGCGCCACGGCTTCCTCGAGCTGCGCCTCGGTGATGAGCTGCTTCCTGAGCAGCTTGTTGCCCAGACGTTCCTCTTCGGGGCTGACCAATTTGGAGAGGTCAGGAATCTCGAGGTCGAGTTCCGGGTAATACGTGGCAATCGCCCAGCGCATGTGGTCGCGCAAGGCCTGGTACGGTTCCACCGTGTGCCCGGTGGTGTCCTCGATGTTCTCTACGGCGACGGTGTTGAGGGGATCAACGAAGGCGACGCGCAGGCGGTTGTTCTCAAGCGCGAACGGAAACGCCTCGTATTCCAACGCCTGGTTGCCGTCAATCAACGCCGTGACCTCGGGCGGGGGTTTCAGCGCCGTGAGGTTGACGAGTGGGTACGACAATTCGTCCTCGATGGCGCGGGCGATGCGCCGCTCCGAGACGATGTCGGAATCAATCAAGATGTCCGCCAAGCGCCCGCCGATGTCCGAGTGCCGCTCCAAGGCTTTGTTCAGATCGGTGTCGGTGACGTAACCCAGTTGCAGCAGAATCGCGCCTAAGCGACGATCACCAATGGACAGTACGGGCATGGCAGTCCTCCTTCAAAGACGGCAGATGACGCCAATTATGCACGGTTGTGTGGGGTGACAGTGTTTGAAACGCTCACAGTGCTTGCTCAGCGCTGGACAAGCCCGAGGTGCAGCAACCGAAGGCTCGAGCCAATGCAGGTTGGGGTTTGGGTCCTGAGGGGGCTCGTGCATCGCTCGGGCGAACATGAGGAGAGCCCCTACTCGTGTCATGGTTTGATTTGTGCGACGTGCGCTTGCACGGTGTCAAACGGGAATCTCGAGCCGGTGCAGGCTGCATTTCAAAAGCGTGATCCACGGAAAACGCCAGCGCCCTCGAGCCGTGTCTCGTCACCTCGAGCCTGCTGCCATTCCCCGGCGTACACTGCTGCATGTGACCGTCAACTTAACGTCTATCGAGCGTGCCGCTACGGTGCTCGAGGCGTACATCACGCGCACGCCGATGCTGCGCGACGAACGCCTGAGCTTGGATCTCGGCGCGAACGTTTTTTACAAAGCCGAGTGCTTGCAGCGCGGCGGGTCGTTCAAGATTCGCGGCGCGGCGAACAAAATCGCCAGCCTGACGCCAATTGAGCGCGCCCGTGGCGTGATCGCCCCGAGTGCGGGCAACCACGCCCAAGGCGTCGCGCTCGCCGCTTCGCTGCAAGGCATTCGCAGCGTGATCGTCATGCCCCGCTTCGCACCGCTGACCAAAGTCCAAGCCACGCGCGCTTACGGCGGTGAGGTGATCCTCGAGGGCGCGAGTTTCGACGATGCCGCCGCCCACGCCCGCGAACTCGCCGCGACGCACGGCTACACCTACGTCCACGCGTTCGACGACGAAGCCGTCATCAACGGGCAAGGCACTGTGGGACTGGAAATCCTCGAGCAACTGCCCGATGTGAACACGGTCATCGTGCCCGTCGGCGGCGGCGGGTTGATCGCGGGCATCGCCAGCGCCGTGCACGCCGTCAAACCCGGTGTGCGCGTTATTGGTGTCCAAGCCGCCGCCTGCGCCCCCGTGCGCGCGTCGCTCGAGGCAGGGGAGACGATCACCGCGAGCGCGTCGCAGACCATCGCCGACGGCATCGCCGTGAAACGCCCCGGCACGTTGACGCTGCCGATCATCAAGACAGAAGTCGCGCAGATGCTCGAGGTCAGCGAGGACGACATCGCGCGCGCCATCGTGCATTGCGTACAACGTGCCAAGCTCGTCGTCGAAGGCGCAGGCGCGGCAGGCTTGGCGGCGGTGCTTTCTGGGCAGGTCAGCCTCGAGCCCGGTGAAACCGCGTGCGTGCTGCTGTGCGGTGGCAACATTGACGGCAATCTTCTGAGCCGCGTCATTGAACAAGTCATGGTCCGCCAAGGGCGTTACCTGCTGTTCAAGGTCACCGTCGTGGACCGTCCCGGCAGCTTGGCGCAACTGGTCTCGAGGGTCGCGGAAAGCGGTGCGAACGTGATTGACCTCTTCCACCGCCGCGCGTTGTGGCTCGCGCCCTTGGGGAAAGTCGGCGTGGAACTCGTGCTCGAGGTGCGCGACTTGGAGCATGGCGAAGCGGTCAAGCAGCACCTCGAGGCGCACGGGTATCACGTGGTTCAAGAAGCGCAAGGGGATTGGGTGGAATGAGGCTCGAGTTGTCGCGGTTGACGGGCACGGCGGCATTGCGAAGGGTCACTTTGCTTCAACGCCGCCACCGCTTTTCAACAGGCACCGAAGTGGGTTCAAACTCTGGACAGCGCGGGTGCTTGACCTCGTCCCACAAAAGTCCTTTCGAGCCGTATGTGTTTGTCACGTGCAAAAGACGGCAACGTCCCCACAGCAAATGCGACGGGGCTCGAGTGATGCGTCCCTCGAAGTATGGTTTGTCACCGTCAACGTCTTCATGGCAGTACAGGTCGTTCGTAGAGATTTTAAGAAGGCGTTTGGCGATGCGGTTTGCTGACCGCAGCTTTGACATTGAAAGAGCAGTTTTCGGTCTGGCTCGAGATTCGAGGATTTCCAGTCACTGCCAAACAACGCTCACAGCGCCAGCGCGCTCAGACCGTTTCGGATTGCTTTGGAGTACGTTGCGTCCCCTCCCAGTTCATCGAGGTAGAAGTGGACACTGCGGAGAAATCCTTTCGCATTGTGCCTGCGCGTTCTGTTGGATTTTTGCTCGTCACTGACGTTGACCCGAGTGGCTAAGCCTGTAACCCACGTTTCCACCTGTTCAGCGCTGAGCATTTGGCGGTGAATTGCTCGAGCAGCGGCGTATCCCAAGCGGTCTTCCTCGTCGAAGAGGTAAAGCGTTTCAACTTCGGTTTTGTGCGCCAAAGCGTTCAAAATCCGCTTCAAGTCTTCCGAACCAATGCCTTCAGCGTTGGCGTGTTCGTCTAGCCAATCTGCGCAGTGGGCGACAGCGTGCACCCAACCTTGACCTGACACGTAACCCCGCAAATCCTGTTCTCCTCCAAGATAGGTCACCGCCAACCCAAGAAGGTGGTTCATGTCATCGGGTTTCAGATAGGGTTTTTCGTTGTGTAAGCTCACCAATACGGCAAAAATCAAGCATGCGAATGATCGAGAGAACACAGTCTGCGTGCCGCTCTCGCCCAGTCCCAGGTGGAGTTTGGCCTCGAGGGTCGGCAGCAATCCGCGTTTGGTTTCGTCGTCGAATTGATCGCGCATCAACCAGTGTGCCAGCACGTTGTAACCAACCTGGTCTCGGACGATGGGGTCAGAGCTGGCCAGCATCTCCAGCAGTTCCGGCAACACCGCACGCGGCTCAATGCCATCCGGCACCGCGTAGCCGTTGTCTTTGACTTGTTTCCAAAACTCCAATGGGTGCATTCGGGCAATCTAAGTTCGCACGTACAGCAAAGCATCGTTGAAATGGCTTACCGACTCGAGCCGCTCCTGCCACAGACAGGTGTGGTCGTGCATTTTTAACGCCGCCGATAGCGCAGCACCCACAACTCCAGCAGCGTAATCAGCAAGTACAACGTCACGCCAATGAAGATCAACACGAACACGCTCGAGAATGCGAGTGCGGCATTGAACGACAACCGCGCGTTGTTGACGATGTACCCCAGCCCGCCGATGTTTTGTGCGTTCGTGCCCAGGGTGAATTCAGCGACGATGGTGCCGATCAGCGCCAACGACACGGTGTTGCGCAACCCGCCGAGCATCACCGGCAGCGCCCCCGGAAACTCGAGCTTGGAGAGCACGCCCCAGAATTTAGAGCCGATGGTTTGAAAAACCTCGCGGTATACGCGGTCCACTTCTCTGACGCCGATCATCGTCGCGGTCAGGATCGGAAAGAGTGAAATCAATGCGGCGATCAGCACCCGTGAACTGGTTCCAAAGCCGAAGCCGGGCAGCAACACCAAAATCGGCGCGATAACGATGATTGGCACGGCTTGCAAGCCGACGATAAACGGCGAGATCAAGCGCTCGAGCACCTGGAATTTGCCCATCAGGTACCCCAAGGGCACACCGATGCCGAGGCTCCACAGCAAGCCCAACCCGGCGATGCGCAAAGTCTCGAGCGCCGACGTGGACAACAAGCCGAAATTGGCGAGCGTGGTTTGCCAGACCAGTCCGGGCGTGGGAAAAAACGGCGTCGGGGCGGGCAGCGCGAGGTTCCACACGAGCAAAAGCAGCAACAGCATCCCGAACACGCCCAGCAGTTCCCACGGAAAACGCAACGGACGCGGCGGTTCCGTGACGAAGGTGCTGTCCGCCACGCCCAAGAGTTCACGCAACTCCGCCTCCAAGCCATCGGTGAACGCGGTTAAGCGCCCCTCGCCGCTGGTGTCCAAGATGCGCTCCACGCGTCCGTCGCGCAGCACGACCACACGGTCTGCCAAGTACACCGCTTCGCGGATGCTGTGCGTGACAAACAAAACAGTCTTGTGGGTTTTTTCGTGAATCTTCTTGATTTCCAAATTGAAGCGTTCACGCACGAGGGCATCCAGCGCCGCAAACGGCTCGTCGAACAGCAAGACCTCTGCGTCCTGCGCCAACGCTCGAGCGATGGCGACTCGAGCCCGCATTCCGCCTGAGAGTTGATGCGGGTAGAGGTCGCGGTACGCCTGCATCCCGACCTGTTTCAGCGCATCGTCTGCGTTCGTGCCGCTCCCCGTCAACTCGAGCGGCAAACTGGCGTTGCCGTGTGCAGTGCGCCACGGCAACAAGCGGTAATCCTGGAACACGAACGCTGCCCGCCCCTCGAGACTCACCGTGCCTTTGGGTTGAACCAGCCCCGCGATCACGCGCAAGAGCGTGCTTTTGCCGCCGCCGCTCGGACCGATGACGGCGATGAACTCGCCACGCTCCACGGTCAGATTGACCTTGTCCAACACGGGGCGACCGTTGAAGTCCACGCTGACGTTTTGCAGGTTGATAATCTCCGTGGACACGCCCGTTAGATTAACGCGCGGCTCGGGCGCAGGCTCGAGGCTCGAGATGGCGAGAGGCGCGGGATTGTGATGCCCCCTCATCCCCAACCCTTCTTGCCCCTGACAGCAGCACCTTCTTGATTCAGATCGCGCACCTTACGGGCTGAATCGCTTCTTGTCGCTGACCCCAGCACCTTGACGGGCTTGCGACGCTTCCGGGCTTGGGGCGCTTCTCCCGCAGGGAGAAGGGAGTTATAGAGCAAGTTCTCGAGCATTCACAATCGGTAAACCGCAACGCGGTCACGGTTGAGCATGACCAAAACCCCTGCGGCAACCACAGCATCCACAGCGCGGGTCTCGAGCGAGCGAACGGCTTTTCCGGTCCTCGCATTGAAGACGCGCACCGTTGCATCGTCCACGACCACGAGCCTCGAACCGTAACGTTTGATCTGGGGAACGATGCCCGTCACCTTGCCGAATGTGGTGCGCGCACCGCTGGACAAATCGAGCGCCACCAAAGTCGGTAGTGTGCTCGATGAGCCGCGTCGCTCGAGCCAGTATGCACGCATGGCATCGTTCGTCCTCACCAAGTCTGGCACAGGGTTGCCGACGTTTGAACCAGGCGGGAGATCGCGCACCACCGGCGCGGCAGTGCTGTTCAAACGAACGCCGAACGCGAATGCGCCGCAACCGTCTTGTGCGACCGTCCAAAGCCGCCCGCCTGCGATGCCGAGTGGTCCGTTGACGCCGGCAATCTCGTTTTGCGCGCACTGTGACCGTCGCGGCGGGTTGATCTCCTGCGCGGTCGCCGTGCCCGTCTCGAGGCTGACGCGTTTCAGGCTGAGCACCTGAGGACCACCGAACGGCGTGTTGGACAGCTCGAGGGTCGTGCCATTGATGCCGAACACGTCCACACCCGTGACCATCCAACGCTGCCGTCCCGTGCGGGCATCAATGCCGTACACACGATTTCCGATGTATGCGCCATCAAACGTTTCCGCCCAGATCACAACGCCGCGAGCCACGCCGACAATGCGGGTGGTCCCCAGGTTTCGCCCCGTCACCGGCGACCACCACGCCCACCGCACTTGCAATCGTGTGCGCTCGAGGGCGACCAGACCGGCGGCGGTGCTCGACTCGAAGTGGGCGAGCACGAGGTCGCCTTGCACCTCGAGCCCGACCCAGCGCCGTGCCGCGCCGAGCGTTTGCGTGCGGGTGATCCGCCCAGAGCGCAGGTCGCGCCCCTCGAGCCTGCCCGTGCGTGTCAACGTCAGCACCGTGGCGTCGGCAGCGGCGATGGCAACGGGTTCTTGCGCGCTCGAAACTTGCCAGATCGGTGTTGGAGCTGCCAGCGCAGGGCTCGAGCTAAGGATGAGCAGCAGGCCCCCGATCAGTTGGAGGCTCGAACGCTCGAGCAACCTGTTCACACCCACTGCTCGAGCCACTGTAAATATTCCGTCAACCGCGCCGCGCGCCGATCCGGGCGTCCGCTCCGCGAGAGTTCGTGGTTCTCGCCAGGAATCCGCACGAAGCGCACGGGCACGTCGCGGCGTTTCAGGGCGACGAACCACTGCTCGGCTTGTTCAATCGGACAGCGGTGGTCCTCTTCGCTGTGCACGATCAGCACTGGGGTCTGCACGGCGTCGGCGTAGCGCAGCGGTGAGCGTTCCCACAACCGATCTGCACCGCCCGGCACGTCTCCACCGAGTTCTCGAGGGGCGAAGCGGTAGCCGATGTCCGAGGTGCCGTGGAACGACACCCAATTGCTGATGCAGCGGTCGGTGATGGCGGCTTTGAAGCGCGTCGTGTGCGACACGACCCAGTTCGTCATGACGCCGCCGTAACTGCCGCCGACGACTGCGGTGCGCTTCCCATCCAGCCAATCGAAACGCTCGATGGCAGCGTCGGTGAATGCCATCAGGTCGTCAAAATCACCCTGAAAGTACGTGCCGCCGTTCCCAGCGGTGTGCGCGTCGCCGTAGCCGGTGCTGCCGCGAATGTTCGTGAACGCCACGGCGTACCCGTGCGCGGCGAGCAACTGGAATTCGTGCATGTACGCGTGCCCCCACGCGGTCGCCGGTCCACCGTGCACGTTGAGCACGAGTGGGCAACGCTTGCCGGGTTTGAGTCCTCGGGGTTTCATCACCCAGCCTTCGACGACATACCCGTCGCGCTCGAGGCGGATGGTCTCGAGGGTGGTTGGAAGTGCCGGGTTGAGGTCGCTGACCTGCACGGTGCGCTTGCCGCGTTTGACGAAGACCTCGAGGGGGCGTGCGGGCGTCTCGAGCAGATACGCGATGGTTGCCCCGTCGCTCGAGGCGGTGAAGGTGGCGATGTTCGCGTTGCTTACGTCCATGACAGGCTCGAGTTTGCCTTTGGCGGTGACGCGCATGACCACACCTCGACCGCCAACTTGGTGCAGCGCCAAGAGTGCGCCATCAGAAAGCCAGTGTGCGCGCGCGCTGTAGGCGCCGAAATGCGCGTCGCTGTTGACCGTGTTGCCGGCGAGCACATCGGCGTTGCTCGAGCGGGTCAGCACCGCGTTCTCCTCCAGATTGAACGTGTGCACGTGTGCGTCGCCGGTCTGCGTCGCAAAATCCGCGTCCGCCAGCACCGCCGCCCGCGTGCCGTCGGGCGAAACGCTGATCTGCGCCATGGAGCCTTGAAACCGCGTGAGTTGCTTTGTTTTGCCATTCTTGCGCCGCACCAGAAACGCTTCGGAGCCCCAAGACGTGCTCGCATCCATGCTCACGGCGGCGAGGAACACGAGGCGGTCCGCGTCCACCCAGTCGAAGCCCTCGAGACTGACGGGGTGGTTCGTGACCTGCTTGGTCTCGCCAGTCTTGAGGTCGTGCGTCCACAGTTGCAGCGGCGTTTCCGGGATTAAGCCCGGTCCGCCCAAGCCGTTTTCCTTGTTGCGCAACGTCGTCACGACCCTCGGTGCGCCGCTGGTGTCCGCCTCCCAGTCGCCGCGGCTGAGGAACGCCACGACGCTGCCATCCCTCGAGAACCGCGGCTGGGACACCCCGCTTTTCAGCGTGGTCAGCGCGACCGCCTCGCCGCCGCCCGTGTTCATCCGCATCAACTGAGGCTTTGCGTCCTTCGTCGCCCGCGTGAACACCAGGCTTTCGCCGTCCGGCGAGAAACGCGGATTGGCGTCCATGCCGGTTCCGGCAGTGAACGCCTGCGCAGGCTCGAGGTCGCGTGACAGGTGAATTGCGCTCGCGTACCCGCGCCGGTCCTCGAGCGCCTTGGTGACGACGAACGCCACCAAGCGACCGTCGGCGCTGACCTGCACGTCCGAGGCGTACCGCAAGTCGTACAGGCTGGCGACCTCGAGTTTCGCGGATGGTTTGCGTTTTGTTTTTGCCACGGTGCCGTTGAGCATACGTGATAGCGTCGCAACCGCGATGAACCCGCTCGAGGCGACCTGGTTGGTCTTTGAGAACCGCGCGCACCCCGGCGAACTCGTCACGCTGCAAGCGGGCGCGGAAAAATACGCGCTCGTCTACACCGACGCGGCGCTCGCGGGGGCGTTTCTCGCGGACTTGAACGACCCTGACCTGCACACCTCGAGCCTCGAGACGTGGGTGTTGAAGGATGCGTTTCTGACCGCCGCAGCCTTGATTGGTGCAACGCGCGTGCTGTTCGATTACCAGCGCGGCATGCACGACGCAACGTCCGCACCGCTCGAGGGTCTGCAAGGCTTCGTGCGTGACCACATCGGCACGCCCTAACCTCGAGACCGCGCGACCACCCCACCGTTTTTTGTAGGGGCGCAGGGCTCTGCGCCCGGTGCGGCGCAAGCCGCACTTACGTCCTCCGAGAACCGGATTGAACCCGTGTGCGCTCGAAACGTGAAGGCTCGAGCCTCGTTTCAGAGCAACAGCAGAACTTGGTTAGAGCGGGGCAGGCGCAGTGCATTTGCACGCATGGGCGTGACGACCTGCCCCAACGCTGGTGCGTCAAACCTCGAGACTCGAGCAGCCGGGACGAACCTGACGCACGGGCGCGGTATAGTCGCCAGCGTTCGACGCTCCGCGCGTCACCACCCCCATGACTGAACCTGCCCTCTCGCTCAACGATGCCGTCGTGCTGTTCGGTCGGCAACGCATTTTCGACGAAGTCAATCTTGAATTGCCCCGCGGTTCGTTGCTGTGGCTGTCGGGTCCGAACGGCGCGGGCAAGAGCACGTTGTTGCGCGCGATTGCCGGGTTGCTGCCGCACAACGGCGAGATTCGCGTGATGGGCGCCGCGCCGGGTTCGTTGGAGGCGCGGCGCGTGTGCACCTTCGTGCCCGACGAACCTGCGCTGTTCGAGGATTTGACCCTGCGTGAGCACGCGCAGTTCACGGCGGGCGTGTACAACGTTCCCGAAGCCGAAGAGCGCATCCTCGACCTGCTCGAGACCTTCGACCTCGAGACGCGCTTGGACGAGTTCCCGGCGGCGCACTCGAGGGGCATGCGGCAGAAACTGTCCTTGGCGCTGGCATTGGGGCTCGAGCTGCCGGTGACGCTGTTGGACGAGCCGTTCAACGCTTTGGACGCCGCCTCCCAACTGAATCTGATGGCTTACTTGCGTGGCATGCTCGAGCGCGGCTCGACGCTGTGCTTCAGCGCGCACCAAACCGACATCACCGATGCGCTGCGCTCTCACCCCAAGGCGGTGATCGCGGCGTTCGCGGATGGCGCGGTCACGGTCACGGGCGCAGCGCTTCAAAATTCGGTGCTCGAGAGGCTGGCTTGACCCTCGGGCAGTTGCGGCGGCGCACGCTGTCGCGCGCAGGGGCGACCTACGCGCGTTGGGTGGAGCGCGCCATCGGCTGGGGCACGCTCGTGTGGGCGTTGTTCTGGTTGGTGTTCTACGCCATTGCCGCGTCGCAAGTCGTGATTTTCAATGTCAAACCCGGCTCGAGCACGGTGCTGCCCTTGATTCTGAGCGCCTTGGTCGCGGTGGTGGTCCTGTTCACCAGCCTCAACCGCCGCACGCCGAACGTCATCCTCAACCGCGGCGACCTGTACCGCCTGGGCACGGCACCGCTCGAGCCGCGCGCGGTGCTGGCGTGGCCGTTCACGAACGCCAGATTGACCGCGTTTTTCACAGGCGTGCTCGTCGGCTTGGTGTGGTGGTTGTTCGCCTACGCCTTTTTTCGGTTCCAACCCGCCCTCGCGCCCGTCGCGCTGGGCTTGTGGTTTGCGGCGACGCTGGATTGGGGATGGTTGCGCTACGCCGGTTCCCCGCGTGGGCCCATCCTGGTCGCCATCGTCGCTGTGGGCGTGATCGGGGATTTGACCGTCGGCATCGGCGGCTCGAGCGCGCTCTTGAGCCTCAACCCCTTGGGTCTGCTGATTCCCGCTGTGGCGCTCGTCGTTGGTTACGTTTTCTCGAGCGCCGCGTTGCGCGACGCTTACCCGCCGCGCTTTGCCAGCCACAGCCTGACGCTCAGCCAGTTGCGTGCGATGAACTTCACGGCGCTGATGGTGCAACGCCCGCCCGACCCGGACGTGCGCCGCCGGTTGATGGAAACCTTGCGCCAAAGTGCGCCGCGCATGCGTCCGACGCGCTCACTGACGTATCCGCGTGGTACGGGGCAACTCGGTGCGCTGGCGTGGCGCGTGGCACAAACGCTCTACCGCCGCACCGCTTTGGAGCAAGTCGGCACGGCGTTGCAACTGCTCACGGTCGTCGCCGCCAGCAGCGCTTTGATCGAGGGCGTCGTCGGCGAGCTGCTGCTGATGTTCGCCCTGGCGTACGGCATTCCGCGCTTGCTCGGACCGGCGTTCCCCGCGTTGCCCGTGGACGTGGTCACGCGCACGCTCGGGCGCGTGTTGCCTGGCGTCGTTGTGATTGCCGTGATCGGCGCACTCGCGGCAATCGTCGGCGCGGCGACCTCGAGTTTTCCGCTCGGAATCGTGCTGATTGGTGTATTGCACGCCCTGATTGCCCTGGTCGCGCTGGAAAAGTTCAGCGCGCGCTTCAAAACGCCGCCCTCGAGCTTGGATGTCGCCCTCATCAGCGCCTTCGTCGCCGTGCTGCCCGAGGTCACGCTCGGCATCCTGGGCATGCCCGGCAGCGTCCTGCCCGCGCAGCTTGGGTTGTTGATCTTGCTGTTGTGGCAACCGTTTTTTTGACGCGTCGAAGCCTACCCCTGGGCATCCGCGGGTCTCGAGATTGACGATCAAGGAAACCTCATGCCCGTGTAGGGACGGGGCTTGTCCCCGTCCGCAAGCAGGTCGGAGGCTTGCGATGTGAACCTTCAAGATGAACTCGAGGGCTCAGTTCGTCCCGTTTGCAAGAGTTCCATTTTTACCGCGCTCGAGCGTCGCGCCTGGGTTCAGCTTGGCTTCGTGCCGAACGCGAAGTTCGCGGGCACGTTGACCCACAAGCCCTGCGGGGTGAACAGCCCCTCGAGTTCCGCCGCGTGCTCCACTTTGACCCGCTCGAGCACGTCTGCGGACAACCGCTCGAGCGGCAAGCCCTCGAGCCCGGCGCGAATCTCTTGCCAGCGCGCCTCGAAATCAGGCAGGAAGTACCCAACCTGCTCCGAGCGCACGTTCACGTCCACGAATCCAGCGTTCTCGAGCAGGTTGGCGCAGGCGTCGGGGTCTGCGAGCCGCGCGACGGGCGGCTGAACGGGCGGAACGCCGTGCTGCGCCAGGCGCGCGCCGAGCAACGGCGACAGCGGCTCGAGGAAGCCCGTCCCGAACGCGGTGAATCCAACCCGCGCGCCGGGTTTGAGCACGCGGCGGAATTCCTGAGCCGCGCGCGCCATGTCGGGCACGAAGAACAGCGCCGACGCGCAGAGCACAGCGTCGAAGTTGGCATCCGGGAACCCGAGGTGCTGGGCATCACCTTGCTGAAAGGTCACGTTGCCCAACCCTGACTTGGCGAGTTGTTCGCCCGCGCGCTCGAGCATGCGTGCAGAGAAGTCCACGCCCGTTACGTGTCCAGACGTTCCAACTGCGTGCGCTGCGGCGAGCGCGACCAATCCCGTGCCCGTGCCGACATCGAGCACGCGCATACCAGGCGTTGGGTTCGCCAACCCGAGCAGCCGCGCAGCGCAGCCGTGGACGAACCCCAAACGCTCGTAATCGGCGGCAATCGCGTCAAAACTCGCTCGCAGGCGTTGCTGACGCGCTTCGGGTGAATCGGTCATCGAAAGAGCGTAGCAGGATTCAGTTTTTTCACCGCGCACCGTCCACAAACCCTCGAGCCTCACGGCGTTCAACCGTGGGGCTCGAGAATGCAGGGTTTCAAGCCTTTTTGCCTTCGCCCGCCTTGGCTTCGCGGCGCTCGCGTCTGGACTGGCGCGGCGCGGGCTCGAGGGCGTCGGCAGCGGCGCGCTTGTCGGCGTCGCGCTCGGTTTTGCTCTTCCACGCGCCCTTTTCGCGCCAGTTGAGGCGCACGGGCACGCCGGGCAACCCCAGGTCCTCGCGGATGCGGTTGCGCAGGAAGTTCTCGTAGGCACGCGTCACGAAATCCGCGCGGTTGCAGAAGACCACGAAGGTTGGCGGCGCGGTCTCGGCTTGGGTCATGAAGTACATCCGCAAGGGCTTGCCGCCGAAGTTCGGCACGGCTTGGCGCATCTGCCAAACCTCGAGCCAACGGTTCAGTTCAGCCGTGGCAATGCGGCTTTGCCAGAGGGTGTAGAGCTTCGTGGCTTCGGCGAGCAACTCGTGGATGCCGTACTCGTTGATCGCCGACGTGTACACGCGCGGCGCGAATTCCAAATGCATCAGTTTGCGGTTGAGTTCTTTCTCGAGGGTCTTCAACTCTTCGTCGGCAACCAAATCCCACTTGTTGAAGACGATGATCACCGGCTTGCCGCTGTCGTAGGCGAGGTTGGCGAGCTTGACCTCGTGGTCGCCCAACTCAAACGGGTCCACGACCAAAAAGATCACGTCGGTCTTCGTGATGCTCTCTTCACTGCGCATCATCGAGTAGCGCTCGATGTCGTCCGATGGGCGGTGGCGGATGCCCGCCGTGTCCACGAGGACGAAGCGCGTGCCAGCATAATTGAATTCAAAGTCAATCGCGTCGCGGGTTGTGCCCGCGATGGGGGAGACGATCACGCGCTCGGAGCCGGTCACAGCGTTCAGCAAGCTGGACTTGCCGACGTTCGGGCGACCGATGAAGGTCACGCGAATCGGGGCGACCTCGCTGACCTCCTCGGTGTCGGGCGGCAGGTGCGTGACCACGGCGTCCATCAAATCATCGAGTCCTCGGGCATGTTCTGCCGAGGTGCTGATCGGGTCGCCGAAGCCCAGCGCGTACAGCTCTGTGGTCAGCGCGTCGTGCTTGTGGCTGTCCACCTTCGTGCCCGCCAAGACCACGGGCTTGCCGAGGCGACGCAACCAATCGGCGATCTCGTAATCGGCGCTCGAGAGTTCACTGCGCGCGTCCACGGCGAAGATCACGCAGACGCAATCGTGAATCGCCATCTCCGCTTTCTCCAAAATTCTGGCCTCCCACTCGTCTCCGCTCCACAAACCGCCCGTATCCATCAGCAGAATGCGCCTGTTTTCATACAGCATGATCTCTTCTTTGACATCGCGCGTCACGCCGGGCTCGTCGGCGACGACCGCGGCGCGGCGGCGCAAGAGGCGGTTGAACAGGCTGGATTTTCCGACGTTCGGGCGTCCGACAATGGCGACTTTGTGCATGGTTCATCCTTGCCACCCGCTGGGTGTGTGGTTCAGCGCGGGTGAGGGGCTGCAAACCTCTTGCAGCCGTGTGCGCTCGAGCCCTCCGAGGGGTGCCCTCGGCTCGAGACCAGCCAACGGGTGTCCCCGTGGGCAGTCGCGCATGGTAGCACATGGGCGCAACACCCAATGATCGCTGGACAACATCCTCAGGGCAACCGCAAAGTCGGTTGCAGGTCATTGGCATCGTTCAGTGAGAGCAATGGCGCTCGAGGCTCGAGTGTCACAGATGATTTTTTTGCGCGGCGGTCCGAGTTTGTACGCGGATTTCGACGGTTTGAGATGGAGTTCAATTGGAAGGCGGTCCTGTGCTGCACTGTCTCGAGAAGCTGGGTTCGGACTTTGCGGTTGCCCTGACAACATCCGTTGCAAACGATGGGACTTCAACGCGTGGTCGAGATCGGGGCTCGAGCTTGTGGTACGCGGCGACAGCCGGTTGCCCTGACACACGCGGATAGACTCGAGCGGGCTGGCGACCAGGCTCGAGCCAGGCGTCCTTCATCCTCGAGTCGGTAACATAGAAGTTCGGGCAGGCACTGCTCGAGTGAGGAACCCACCATGACCAGCCCGACCACCGACCATTCGACACCTGCCACGCAGTTCGTGCGCATCGGGTGCGACCTCGAGTACAGCTTGCAATTCGATGCCCCGGCGATGTTCGCACTGCAACCGCGCGACACACCGCGCCAACACCTACTGGAAGAGCGCCGGTTGATCGAACCGATGCCGGGCTTGGGGCAGTTCAAGAGTTACTTGGACCAGTACGGCAACACGATTTGGCGCATGACCGCCCAAGCCGGGCGCTTGCGAGTGACGCACGACTTGATCGTCGAGGTCAGCGCGGCGTTTGACCCGCAACTGCCGCATCTGGGGGTGCAGCACATCGAGGACCTGCCCGACCACGTGCTGGTGTACACGCTGCCGAGCCGTTACTGTGAGTCCGACAAGCTCGCGGGCGAGGCGTGGGACTTGTTTGGCAACGTGCCGCGCGGTTGGCAGCAGGTCCAGGCGATCTGCGACCACCTGCACGGCACGATTCCGTACCGCACGGGCAGCACGTATTCCACCAGCGCGTTGGAAGCCTACCGCGCTGGGCACGCCGTTTGCCGCGATTTCGCGCACATGGCGGTGGCGTTCTCACGGGCGCTCAGCATCCCCGCACGTTACGTTTGCGGCTACCTGCCCGACATCGGCGTGCCGCCCGATCCCGCGCCGATGGACTTCCACGCCTGGTTCGAGGTCTATCTGGAGGGCGCGTGGCGCACGTTTGACGCGCGCCACAACCGCCCGCGCACGGGTCGCGTCATCATTGCCACGGGGCGCGACGCCGCCGATACCGCCTTCTCCACGACCTACGGCGCGACGCGCTTAGAACGCATGCGCGTGTGGGCCCTGCCGTCGGACAGCACGCACCTGGGCGCGCTCGGACCGACGCCGGACGTGCCGATCAACGAGGCGGCCGTTGAAACGGCTGCGCCCGCGAACACCTCGCTCGAGCCAACGGACGACGCCGCGCCGGTTCATGGGGGCGCGTCGCCCAAGACCAACGCGCCGTGATCCGGCGCGGTACACTCGAACGGTGGCATTTGTGACCTTGGACAAGGTTCAATCCCCGGTGAACGCGCCCGTTCCTGCGCACCTCGAGCCCAGCGTGCTGCACGTCGAACCGATGAGCAGCCTGGACCGGTTGATCGCATTGCAAGTCCCGTTTCTGGCGTACCGGGGTTTGGACTGGACGCAGGTGCGGCGCACGCGTTTTTTTGCCTATCAACGCTTTCAATACGTCTACCAGAGCCTCGTGCTGGATTTGTCGCAACGCTTGATGGTCAAGCCGCCCCTGACCCACGGCGACCAACGCTTGTGCGATTTCAAATTGGCGGTGGAGCCGATTCCGCTGACGCGCAGCGCGCACACGGACCGCTTTGGAAACCGCGTCATCAAACTCGAGATCGGACGGATCAACGACTGGACCGCGTTCGAGGTGATGTTCACCACCGAGCGCATACACGGACATCCGGGCGCGATTGTCTCGAGCCAGGAAGCCAACCTGCTCAAAGGGACGACGCCGTTGACGACTGGGGACGCGCACATCATCGAAGTCGCCGTGGACTTGAAGCGCCGCGCCCAGACCCCGCTCGAGCTTGCCGAACGAATCAGCGATTTCGTGTCCGGGGCGATGCAGTACCGCGCCAACGTCACCAGCGTGCGCACCACGGCGTCTGAAGCTCTGCAAACCGGCGCGGGACTGTGCCAGGATTACACCCACATCGCCCTGGCGCTCTGCCGCGCCTCTGGGTTGAGCGCGCGTTACGTCAGCGGGCACATGCTCGGGGAGGGCGGCTCGCACGCCTGGCTCGAGGTGGCGATTCCCGACGGTCAAGGCAAGCTGCGCGCCGTGGGCTTCGACCCGACGAACGCCCGAAAGCCGAATTTGGGGTATGTCACCGTCGCCGTCGGGCGCGATTACCGCGACGTGCCGCCGACCTCGGGACGGTTCACGGGCGAGAGCGGCGGGCGCTTGGAGTTTGAAAAGCACAGCGGATTGATTGAACTCGAGATGAACGACGGCACGGTGTTGCAGTCGGTGGAGCAGCCCTCCTCGAGTGTGTGAACCAGCCGGTGTAGGGACGGGGCTCGTCCCCGTCCGGTGCGACGGTCGCTCGAAGCAAGCGTGAGCGTTGCAAGGTCTCGAGCGTCGTGTGTGCAATCTCGTTCTCGAGGGACGTTGGTGCGGCTCCTGCCGCACTCGGGCGTCGTGCCCATGCACGCAAGGCGTGACGCAAACCTCGCCCCTACGAAAAAACGGTGTGGTGGTCGCGCGGTCTCGAGATCAAGTCCGCAAACCTTTTGGCTCGGGATTGAAACTGCGCTGTCCTCGAGCCTGTACACTTCGCGCTGTGCTGATGTACGCCTTGCCCGGTTCGCTCGAGTCGCTGGACGACCTCACGCCCGCCCTGTGGGACGCGGGCTGCACTGGTTTGGAGGAACGTGACGGCAAGGTGATCGCGTATTTCAACGACCGAGCGGAGTTGCCGTTCAACGGCACTTGGCTGGAGGCGGACGACACCGATTGGCTGGCGGCGTACCGTCAGAGCTTGCGTCCCGTGCAGATTGGGCGCGTGTGGATCAACCCGACGGGCGCACCGTTGGCGGTGCTGGGCGATGAATTCGTCGTGAACCTCGAGCCGGGGCTGGCGTTCGGCACGGGGCAGCACGAGACGACGCGGTTGTCCATCCAAGCGCTGCAACGCCTCGAGTTGCGCGGCAAGCGCGTGTTGGATGTCGGCGCGGGCAGCGGCATCCTGGGCATCGTTGCCGCAAAACTGGGGGCGCACGTCATCGGCGTGGACAACGATGCTTCCACGGTGGACGTGGCTCGAGACAACGCCGTGCAAAACGGCGTGCAAGCCGAGTTCCTGTCAGGCGTGCTCGAGGATGTGCTCAGCCGCGCGCCGTTCGACGTGCTGGTCTGCAACCTGTTCGCGGAGTTGCACGACCTGCTGATGGCGCAGTACCGCGCGGCGCTCGCAGCGGGCGGGCATTTGATCCTCACCGGTATTTTGGCGGGTACGGAGCGCGCCGACGCTGGGGAGCGCGTGACCTGGGACACCTCGAGCGGGCGCGAAGTGCTCGTCACCGACGCGCTCACCCGCGAAGGGTTCGTGCTGGCGCGCCGCGAACAGGCGGGCGATTGGGTCTTGCTCGAGGCGAGCCGAGCCTGATGCGCGCCCACCGCGCGCACCACTCCACGCTCGAACCGCTGGTCACGCTCTCGAGCACGGAGGGCGAGCACCTGCGCGTGTTGCGCGCTGCCGTGGGCGATGCCGTGACGGTGTTCGACGGCGCGGGGCTCGAGGCTGTTGGGACAATCACGGCACTCGAGCCGGGTGTGCAAGTCGCGCTGGGCGAAGCTCGAGCGGTCAATCTCGAGCCACCGCAGCCCGTGACGCTCGCGGTCGCGCTGCTCAAAGGCGACAAGCTCGCCGAGGTCGTGCGCGCCTGCACGGAACTTGGCGCGCACGCGTTCCAATTGCTCGTCACCGAGCACGCCGACGCCCGCGAGATCGGCGCGCAAAAGTTGGAGCGCCTGCGGCGCATCGCGCTGGAAGCCGCCAAGCAATGCGGGCGCAGCCACGTGCCAGCTGTGCTCGAGCCGGTGCCATTGCTGAAGCTGAGCCTCGAGGGTCAAGTCTTCGTGGCGCATCCCCGCTCGAGCCGATTGATCCGGGAGATCAGCGATTGGCAGCAGCCGATCACCGCCCTCACCGGACCCGAAGGCGGTTTCTCAGGCACGGAAATGGCTTGGCTCGAGGCGCAAAGCGTGCGCGCCGTCACGCTCGGGCGTCGCGTGCTGCGCGCAGAAACCGCGCCGGTCGCGCTGCTCGGGGCGCTGGTCGCGGGCGAGGGCTGGTAAAACCTTATTTCGTGCGCCGCAAACTGCACTTGCCCCACGGGCCGTTGGCGTCCAGCGCCGCGCCGAGCCTGGAACGCAAGCCCATGAACGACAAGCCGCCCGTGGACTGGGTCACGCCGCGCCGAATCTCGTCGAAGTCACACCAAGTCACTTGCGGATCGCGGTTGCTGTCCATGAACACTTCCACGGCTTGCTGCTCGGTGTCGGGGTCGTAGTACGTGAGGGCTTTCAGCGTGCCCAATTTGGCGTCAATGTAAACCTCGGTGTCCTCCGCGTCGTAACTGGCGGTGCCCGTCATCTCCACGCTGAGCGTGCGCGTGGTCTTGCCGTCTGGACTGACCGCCGTGATCGTCCACGTTTCGCCGGGGCGAAACGGCGCTTTGTCAATGGCTTGGTCGCTCACCGACGCCGCCCTGGGCGCGCAACTGGCGAGGAGGGCGAGGGTTGCCATGCCGAGCACGAATTTTGTCGTCACGTGCGGAATTCTAAAACCGTTGCCGCAAAAGCTCCTCACGAACCCAAGAAACACTGTGTCAGTGCACCTCGAGGTAGAGTGGATGGCAACTGTGGAAGCCGTGATCTTCAACACCGCTGTTGCCCTCGAGGACTTCGGCTTCAGTCTGGTTTCGAACCTGCCGGTTGGTGCGGTGCTGGTGCTCGTTGGACCAATGGGCGCGGGCAAGACGACGTTGACCAAGGGCATTGCCAGGGGGCTCGGGTTTGACGGCGAGGTCACCAGCCCGACGTACACCTACATCCACCAGTACCCCACGCCGCACGGCGAACTCGTGCACGTGGACGCGTATCGGTTCGAGGATGCCAGGGCGTTATGGAAGATGGGCTTGGAGGAGTTGCTCGAGGGCGCGCGGTTGACCGTCATCGAGTGGGGCGAAGCCTTAATCCCAAACCTCGAGACCGTCACGGTCGTGCGGCTCGAGGTCGTGCCAGAGGGACGGCGCGTGATTGTCGAGCAGGTGTAAGCCCCAGACCACCAATGGCTCGAGACGAACTCGAGCGAACGCCGCAACCCGGTATTCTTGACCCACATGACGCAAGCCAGACCCACCAAGAAAACCGCGCAGAAACAGCAAAGCATCGAAGAGACCCTGTGGAATACCGCCGATCAACTGCGCGGGCACATTGACGCCGCTGAGTACAAACACGTCGTGTTGGGGCTGATCTTCTTGAAATACATCAGCGATTCGTTTCAACGACGCTTTGAGGAATTGACTGCTCAGTATGGTGAAGAAACCGCCGAAGACCGTGACGAGTACACCGCTGAAGGCGTGTTCTGGGTTCCGCGCGAAGCGCGTTGGGACACCATCAAATCTGCTGCAAAGCAAGACACCATCGGCAAGCTCATTGACGACGCGATGAAAGCCTTGGAACTCGAGAACCCGAAGCAACTCAAAGACATGCTGCCCAAGAACTATGCCCGTCCCAGCCTTCCCAGCCGAATTCTGAGCGGTTTGATTGACGAGGTCAGCAAGTACGGCACAGGCGGCACGGTTCAAAACAACGCCACACAACGCGATTTGTACATTGAAAACGACGCTCCGAAAAAAGAGAGCGATCTTTTGGGCAAGGTCTACCAGTACATGCTCGCGCGTTTCGCCGCTGCCGAAGGCAAACTTGGCGGTGAGTTCTACACCCCGGACAGCGTGGTGTTGACCCTCGTGGAAATGCTCGCGCCGTACGAAGGACGCATCTACGATCCTGCCTGCGGATCGGGCGGAATGTTCGTGCAAAGCGAACAATTTGTGGAAGAGCACAAAGGCGGAAAAGACATCAACCCAGACAAGAACAAGCGCCAAGGCATCGCCATTTACGGACAAGAAAGCAATTACACGACCTGGAAACTTGCCCGCATGAACCTGGCGATTCGCAGCATCGAAGCCGACATTGCCAACGGCGACACTTTTCACCAAGACCTGCACCCTGACCTGCGCGCCGATTATATCCTCGCCAACCCACCGTTCAACATCAGCAATTGGGGCGGACCGCTTCAAGGCGACAAGCGCTGGCGGTATGGCACACCCCCCAGCAGCAATGCCAACTACGCGTGGCTGCAGCACATCCTCTATCACCTTGCGCCCCACGGAACAGCCGGGGTCGTTCTTGCCAACGGCAGTCTGAGCAGCAACCAGAGCGGCGAAGGTGTCATCCGTCAAAACATGGTCACTGCTGACAAAGTGGATTGCATCGTCGCCATGCCAGGGCAACTCTTTTACACCACGCAAATTCCTGTCAGCCTGTGGATTTTGGCGAACAACAAGCAAAACGGCACTGGGCAAGAAGGACGCTCTTTGAAAGACCGCAGTGGGAAAATCCTGTTCATTGACGCCCGCAACCTGGGCTTCATGAAAACCCGCATCGAACGCGATCTCAGCTCCGAAGACCGCGCCAAGATCGCGGGTGCGTACCACAACTGGCGCGGCGACGGCGATAGCGAGTACGAGGACATCCCCGGCTTCTGCAAAAGCGCGAGTCTGGCGGAGATTGAAAAGAACGGCTGGGTGCTGACCCCAGGACGTTACGTCGGCACGGAGGCCAAAGTGGACGACGCCGAACCGTTCAACGAGAAAATGACGCGGTTGACCCAGGAACTCGAGCAGCAGTTTTTGGAGAGCGCGAAGCTCCAAGCGCAGATCAAAGAGAACCTGCGGAGGTTGGGTTATGGCGGGAAATGATGTCTTGGCAGTTGACGGGGAGCAGGATAAACTCTGGCTGACACGGGTTCCCACGCCTCTGCTTGCACGCGTACTTTGGGGACTCTCTTTTTTGATTGCTCGAGGCCAACCCGTCCATGTTCAAAGTCGCGGCGCGGTTGTAGGAGCGAGCGGTGAAAAGCCCCTACGGGTCGTCCCTCACGCCCCCAATGAATTCACAGCCTTGAGCCACGTCAAAAGCCCGCACCAATTCCCGTCTGAACGCAACGGCGTGCAAGCTCGGGGGAGTCAGCGTTCAAGTGAGCGGATTCAATCGGTCAACGATCCGTTGACCAAACTCGCCAGATTGGGCGCGTCCGATGCGTGACGCTCGCAATTCCGCATTTCCCTTGAGCTGGGGTGCGTGTGTGCGCGCGGAGATGTTGCATCTGGAAAGGCTGACCGATGGCGGGTAAAAATAAAAAGCAAATCGTGAACGTCGCCCTGAGCGAACTGGAACCCAGCTTTGAACAGACCTACCTTCGTATTCGAGACATTCAAATCCAAGCCCGGAACCGGGTTTGGAAAGCCGTCAACACTGAACAAGTGCGTTCCGCATGGGAAACCGGGCGCGAGATTGTCGAAGAAGAACAACGCGGGGCAGCACGGGCAGCGTATGGCTCGAGGCTGATCGAAGCGCTTTCAAAACGTTTAACTGCCGAATTCGGCAAGGGCTTTGATGCGTCCAATCTGCGGTACATGCGGGGATTTTACAGAGCCTTCCCGATTCGTGACGCACTGCGTCATGAATTAAGCTGGACGCATTACCGCCAGCTTCTCAGCGTCGAAAATGAGCAGGCGCGGCAGTTTTACCTGCTCGAGTCCATCAACGCCAATTGGAACACCCGCGACCTCGCCCGACAAATCCATTCGTTGCTGTACGAGCGGCTTTCCAAGTCCAGAGACCAGGAAGGTGTGCTGCGCTTGGCGAATCAGGGTGCGGAACCGTTCAGTCCTGCCGACCTGATGCGCGACCCGTTCGTCTTGGAGTTCACCGGGCTGCCAGAGCGCGGGCAGTGGCTCGAGACTGATTTGGAGCAAGCCCTGATGGACCGCCTGCAACAGTTTTTGCTGGAGTTGGGCAAAGACTTTTTCTTCGTGGCGCGACAACGACGCATCACCGTGGACAACGAACACAACTACGTTGATCTGGTGTTTTACCACCGCTCCTTGCGTTGCTTCGTGCTGATTGACTTGAAACTCGGTGCGTTGAAGAGCGTTGACGTGGGGCAGATGCTGGCGTACGTCGGTTATTACAAACACCATGAAATGCAGGAAGGCGAGAATCCGCCCGTGGGGTTGATTCTTTGCACCGACGCTGACCGCACCATCGCCCGGTACGCCCTGCCCGAAGGACAGCAGCAGGTGTTTGCTGCCCGTTACCAGCTTTACTTGCCAACCGAAGCCGAGTTGCAAACTGAGTTGGAGCGTGAGCGCCGTGAACTTGAGGCGAAACGGGCGCGGTTGGGGGCAGCCGATGTGTGACGACCACAACCGCTTCTTGTGCCCATGCCAACCCTCGAGCGGGCGCGTTTGCATGTACGGGCGGGTAAATGTTGAAGAGGAGACTCGAGGGAATGGGACGTGAATAACACTGGTTTAGACGTTCGCGCTTTACTAATCAATTTTGGATTTCCAAAGTTGCCCAAAGATTGGGAAATCAAACGATTAAGTGATTTCTTGTCTCAAGATCGAGGAATCTCTGTTGGCGTAATGTACCCTGGAAAGCATGATCCTACTGGCGTGAAACTTCTTCGTGTAAGTGATCTGATAAATGATCGGATTAATCCAAATCCAGAGTTCAAAATCACTGCTAAAGTAAATCACGAATACAGACGGACGATTTTGGAAGGGGGGGAGTTGCTTATTTCCCTCGTTGGAGATGTGGGAAGAGTTGCAGTCGTTCCATATTGGGCGAAGGGATGGAATCCCGCGCGAGCAATAGCAGTTTTGCGGTTTCTTAACCCTGATGATGCTGAATTTGTTCGCCTTGTTCTTCAAACTAAAAGTCTAAAAAAAATAATGTTTTCTTGGTCGAATACTACTGTTCAGACTACGTTGAATTTGAAAGAGATCAAGGAACTACCAATTCCCTATCCACCTGCAAATCAGCGGAAAGCTATCGTCTCCATCCTCTCCGCGTTCGATGACAAAATAGAACTCAACCGCCGCATGAACCGCACGCTCGAGGCGATGGCGAAGGCGTTGTTCAAAAGCTGGTTCGTGGATTTTGAGCCGGTACGCGCCAAGATGCGCGGGGAGCAACCGGAAGGGATGGATGCAGAGACGGCAGCGTTGTTTCCAGATGAAATGGTAGAGGTTGATGGACGGGAAGTGCCGAGGGGTTGGGAATTAAAACCAGTTGGTTATCTATGCGAGGCAGTGCAAAATGGCGGAACACCAAAGCGGTTGCACGATGATTTTTGGGTTGATGGTTCCATTAACTGGTTCAAAACGGGAGAATTGACGGATTCGTTTCTTTTCGAGTCAGAAGAGAAGATAACCGAGGCTGGATTGAAAGGCTCGTCTACAAAACTGTTTCCTATTGGAACAGTTTTGATCGCAATTTATGCTGCTCCGACTGTGGGTCGGCTTGGAATTTTGACTCAGCCGTCAGCATCGAATCAGGCGTGTTCGGCGTTAATACCTAAACCTGAAGTTGAAAGTTACTATCTTTGGCATACTTTGTTTGAGGCTCGAAAGTGGTTAAACACTGTTTCAGTAGGTGCTGCACAGCAGAATATTTCTAAGGCAGTCGTTGAAAACATTCTAGCGCTCGTACCTCCAGATAAAATTTTGAAATTTTTTAACCAGGAAATTAGACAGCTTTGGGATGCTCAAAAATCTAGTCTCCTCGAGATAGCGCGCCTCGAGCGGCTGCGGGATGCGCTGTTGCCTCGGCTGTTGTCGGGGGAAATTGATGTGACCAACTGGGAGGAACGCGCGTGAGTTTACCGGCTTGGGTGTACGGACCGTTTGAACTGTTGCTTCACGCGGAACTGCATTACCGAGCCGCTGGGGATTTTGACCGACGCATTGCTTTGATCAGTTTTGACAACTCCATTGAAGTCTCCGTCATGAATTACTTGTCGCTGGACGAAATCCACAGAAAAGGCAGGAAGTACAAAAAAGAGGACAGAGAAACCTGGACGAACAACTTGTTCGCCACAAAACTTGATTTCATCGAAGCTGAATGCGCTAGCCGCAGCATCACCCCAAAAGTGGATAAAGCGCACATGCTTTGGTATCACAAAATCAGAAACAAGCAGTACCACGAAGGCGAAGCGGCGGTTCCAGCGGGTGAAGTGCTGTCTGGTATCCGCGACGCGGCCATCTGGGTGTTTGGTTTGCTGTACGACGTGGCTGATGTAGAAGCGCAGTTAAACGCGCGCATTCTGGCGTTGACACCACCCACACCACAGCGCGACGACGCATCGGACAAAATCTTGGATGACGAATACGGCGTGATCTGGATTGGCGAAACCTCGTTGTACGCCAGTGAACTGCTGTTCGCTTACGATCCAGTGGCGTACCAAGCCATCGCGCTGGAGCTTGCCGATAAACGCAAGCGCAACGAGGACCGCTGATGCTTCTGGTTGCGCGGCTGAACGCTCCCAACGCGACCCAGGGCATGGGCGCGGGGCTCGAGGGCATCGCATGAGCTTCCACGCGGAACAACCGTACAACGCCCTGCCCGCGTTGCCGCCAGCGGGCGTAGACCTCGAGACCAAAGCCGTACTCAAACAAGTGATCGCAACGACGCGAGCATTGGCTGAACTCAAATGGGTCAGCGATTCCATCCCTAACCCAGCGGTGCTGCTGCGCTGGGTTACGCTGCAAGAAGCCAAGCTCAGTTCAGAGATTGAAAACATCTTCACCACCGATGACGCGTTGTACCAGGCGATGACGCAACCTGAACCCTCGAGCGATCCCGCAGTCAAAGAGGTGCAGAATTACCAGCGGGCGCTTTGGCATGGCGTAGAGCGCTTGAGCACTGGTGGGACGATCTCCACGCGGTTGTTCATAGAGTTGTTTCAGATCATCAAGGAACGCGATGAGTCCGTGCGGAAAACCAGTGGAACCCGCATTGTGGACGGTGCGGGCAGGACGGTGTACACACCGCCGCAGGGCGAGGCGGTGATTCGTGACAAGTTGGCGGATTTGGAGCGGTTTTTGCACAACGATGACAGCGTGGACCCATTGGTGAAACTGGCGTTGCTGCACTACCAATTCGAGGCGATTCATCCGTTCTCGGACGGCAACGGGCGGACTGGACGCATCCTCAATTTGTTGTACCTGATGAATGAAGGGCTATTGGATCAACCAATTTTGTACTTGTCAAAGTACATCATTGAACGCAAAAGTGATTACTACCGGTTGCTGCGCGAAGTCACCGAGCACGGGCGTTACGAAGCCTGGATTTTGTACCTGCTCCAGGCGGTTGAGCACACCGCCTTGGAAACCAAAGACCGTGTGCTGGAGATTCGTGCGCTGATGATCGAAGCCAGCGCGGATATCCGCCAGCATTTGCCCGGCGTGTATTCCAAGGAGTTGGTGGACCTGATTTTTTCGCAGCCGTACTGCCGCATTGCCAATGTGGAGCGTGCCAACATTGCCAAGCGGCAAACGGCGTCGCGTTATCTGCGGGCACTCGAGCAGCGTGGTTGGTTGCAGGCACAAGAAGTCGGTCGTGAGCAGGTGTTTATCAACACGCGTTTTATGGAGGTGTTGCGGCGTTGACTTGGAACGTAGGTACGTCATACCCATGTTTTTGGAACATGGGTATTTCTTGGAGATTTTTACCTATGTCAGTGATCGCTGAAGGTCATAGGCTGGACTTATCTCCCTCAATGGAGTTAACGCTCCCTTTGGACAGGCGTTATCTCCGTTTTTGGGCGAAAATGGAGATAAGAAACACTCGTCTTCTCATCAATGGTCTTTTTGCGCCTTGAGTCAGGACACCGACTGATGCCCGCTTCGTACAACGAATCCACTGTGGAACTCGCCGCGATTGAATGGCTGGGACAGCTTGGCTTTGAATACCAGTTTGGTCCTGACATTGCGCCAGGCGAGGAAAAAGCGCTTCGCTCGAGTCACAACGAAGTCACACTCCTCGAGCGCGTGGAAGTCGCCTTGTCGCGTTTGAACCCGCAAGCCTCGCCGGAAGCGTTGGCGGAGGCGTTGCGGCAACTCACCCAACCGGAATTGCACAGCAACCTGCTTCAAGCCAACCGCGCGATGCACGCGCTCGTCGTCGGTGGTGTGCGCGTGGAACTGCCCGATGGATTGGGTGGCTCGAGGGCGGAGCACTTGACGGTGATTGACTTTGCTGATCCTGCGCGCAATTCGTATCTGGCGGTGAATCAGTTCACCGTCACCGAAGGGCAAGTGGAACGCCGCCCGGATTTGGTGTTGTTCGTCAACGGCTTGCCGGTCGTGGTACTGGAATTCAAGAACACCAAGGACGAACGCGCGACGATTGAAAAGGCGTACGACCAGTTGCAGACCTATCAACTGCAACTCTCACGGCTCATGGCGTACAACGCGCTGCTGGTCATCTCCGATGGCACAGGCGCACGGATCGGCGCGGTGGGCGCGCCGTTTGAACGCTTCCAACCGTGGAAGACGGTTTCGGGCAAGGAAGTCTTGCCGGAGAGCTTGGGCACGCTGATTCAAGGGGCGCTCAGACCAGCGGTGCTTTTGGAGTTGATGCGATTCTTCACGGTGTTTGAGGACGACGGCTCGAGGTTAACCAAGAAAGTTGCGGCGTATCACCAATACCACGCGGTGTTGAACGCGGTGCACAAAACCGTGCAAGCCAGCGCTGTGGACGGGGACCGCAAGGGTGGCGTGGTCTGGCACACGCAAGGCAGCGGCAAGAGCTTGAGCATGGTGTTCTTCGCGGCGAAGCTGGTGATTCAACCAGAACTGGCCAATCCCACGATTGTTGTGCTGACCGACAGAAACGATTTGGACGACCAGTTGTTCGGAACGTTTTCACGCTGCGCGGAACTGCTGCGGCAAACCCCGGAGCGGGTGGAGGACCGGGTGGCACTGCGGACGTTGCTCGGGGCTCGAGCGTCGGGGGGCGTGGTGTTCACGACGATTCAGAAGTTCATGCCGGAGGAAAAAGGCGACACCTTCCCCACGCTTTCTGAACGCACGAACATCGTGGTCATCGCGGACGAAGCGCACCGCAGCCAGTACGGGTTGAAAGCCAAGGTGGACGACAAGGGACGCTTGGGGTACGGCTTCGCCAAGCACATCCGCGACGCACTGCCGAACGCGACGTTTCTGGGGTTCACGGGAACGCCGATTGAATTAAAAGACGCGGACACCAGGGCGATTTTCGGCAGTTACATTGACGTGTACGACGTGCAACGCGCCGTGGACGACGGGGCGACCGTGCCGATTTATTACGAGTCGCGCCTCGTGCGGCTTCGTCCGGATGACACCGCGTGGGACACCTTGGACGACGAGTTTGAAACCATCACCGAAGACGAAGAAATCGCCAGCAGGGAGAAGCTGAAGAGCAAATGGGCGGCGCTCGAGGCGCTGGTGGGTTCCCCGGAGCGTCTGCAGTTGGTGGCCTCGGATCTGGTGGACCACTTTGAAGCGCGCCAAGGCGTCATGGACGGCAAGGGCATGGTCGTGGGCATGTCCCGGCGCATTTGCGTGGCGCTGTATGACGAAATCATCCGCCTGCGACCCGCCTGGGCGGGCGAGGGTGACACGGACGGCGTGTTGAAGGTCGTGATGACCGGCAGTGCCACGGACGATGTGACGTGGCAGAAGCACATTCGCAGCAAGGCGCGCTTGACCGCCATCGCAGAGCATTTCCGCAAGCCTGAAACGGATTTAAAACTGGTGATCGTGCGCGACATGTGGCTCACGGGCTTTGACGTTCCCAGTTTGCACACGATGTACGTGGACAAGCCCATGCAGGGGCACAACTTGATGCAGGCCATCGCGCGGGTCAACCGGGTGTTCGCAGACAAACCGGGCGGTTTGGTCGTGGATTACTTGGGCTTGGCCAACAGCTTGAGAGAAGCCTTGCGGGTGTACGCGGACAGCAACGGGCAGGGCGAGCCCGCGCGGGATTTTGAGCAAGCCTTGGACAAAATGCAGGAGAAGTTGGACGTGGTGCGCGGCATTCTGCATGGGTTTGATTACAGCGATTTCTCCGGGGCCAGACCCACGGAGCGGGTCACGCTGATTGCAGGCGGGCAGGATTTCGTGCTCGGCAAAGGCGAGAAGACGAAGGAACGTTTCATCCGGGAAACGATGCTGCTCGCGCAGGCGTATGCGCTCGCCGTTCCGCACCCGGACGCGTTGACGATCCGCGACGAGATCGTTTTTCTGCAAACGGTGCGTGCTGCTTTGAGCAAGCAAGAGGTGACGAAAACGCACCGTGCGCGGCACGAAGTCAACCATGCGATTCAGCAATTGGTGGACAAAGCGGTCGCGCCAGACGGCGTGGTGGATGTGTTCACGGCGGCTGGATTGAAGCGCCCCGACATTTCCATTCTGTCCGAAGGTTTCCTGGAAGAGGTGCGAAACTTACCGCAGCGCAATCTGGCGGTGGAACTTTTGGAGAAGCTGCTGCGCGAAGAGGTCAGGACGCGCGCCAAACGCAATGTGGTGCAAGCGCGGAACTTCAGTGACCGGCTCGAGGACGCCATCGCCCGGTATCAGGCGCGCAGCATTGAAATGGCGCAGGTCATCGAAGAACTTTTGGATCTTGCCAAGCAAATGCGGGACGCGCAAGCCAGGGGCGAGCAACTGAACCTCAGCGAAGACGAGATCGCGTTTTACGACGCCCTGGAAGTGAACGACAGCGCCGTGAAAATCTTGGGGGACGACATTCTGCGGCTCATCGCCCATGACATTGCCCAAACCGTGCGGAACAACGCCACGATTGACTGGTACTTGCGCGAACAAGCCAGGGCAAACCTGCGGCGCTTGGTCAAACGCGTGTTGCGGGCACACGGTTACCCGCCCGACAAAACCCAGCAAGCCACCGACACCGTCATCAAACAAGCAGAATTGATCGCGCTTGACAACCTCAGCACGAACTGAGCAGTGGGTTCACGGCTCGAGTTCAGTTTAGACACCGCTCGAAACTCCTCGAGCCAACGGTCCGCGGTAGTCGTTTGACCCTATCAACACGCGTTTTTTGCGTCTAGCATTGCGCTTATGATTCGCGTCCTGCTCGCCGACGACCACGCCATGTTCCGCCAAGGGCTGAAGAGTTTGCTGGAGTCCGAACCCGACCTGCGCGTCATCGGGGAGGCACACAGCGGGCGCGAAGCGGTGCGCTACGCCGCCGACACGAAGCCCGACGTGATCGTCATGGACATTCAGATGCCAGAGCTGGACGGCGTGCGCGCGACGCAGAGCATTTTGGAGATCAATCCCAAAGCCAACGTCATCATCCTGACGATGTACCGCCAGGACAGCTACGTCTTCGAAGCCGTCAAAGCCGGGGCTCGAGGGTATTTGCTCAAGGACGTGGACGCGACGGTGCTGATTGACGCGATTCGGCGTGTCACGGAAGGGGAGACGCTGCTGGACCCGGAGATGGCGCAGAACGTCTTGGAGGACTTCCGCGTCAAGAAGGAAAGCTTGCCCGATGAGAAGCGCGGCGACCTGACCGACCGCGAGGCGGCGATTTTGCGCTTGTTGGCGCAAGGCTCGAGCAACCAGGAGATCGCGCTCAAACTCAATATCTCTGAAAAGACGGTGCGCAACCGCCTATCGGAAATCTTTGCGAAACTGCAACTGAACAACCGCACGCAAGCCGCGCTGTACGCGATCCGCGAGGGCTTGGCGAGCTTGGACGACGCGCAGTAACATCCCTGCATTCGAGTCTCGAAGGCTTGTGTAGGGACGGGGCTAGTCCCCGTCCGCAGAGCGAGTCGCTCGCTTACTAGATGAACCTCGAGTCTCGAGCCTAACAGGTGGAGAGTAACCCTCCACCTGTCGAATCGTTCACTGCCGCGACTGCACGCGCGCCTCGAGTTCCGCGATCAGCGCGTCACCGCCGAGCTTGCCGCGGTCGCCCTTGCCGTGCTCGCGCACGCTGACCGCCTGCTCTGCCGCCTCTTTGTCGCCCACGACGAGGATGTATGGGACTTTCTGCAACTCCGCGTCGCGGATCTTGGCTTGCATGCGCTCGCCGCCTTCGTCCACGGTCACGCGCAGCTTGTGCTGTTTCATCCGCGCCTCGAGTTCGCGGGCGTAGGCGACGTGGCGGTCGCTGATCGGCACGATGCGCGCTTGCTCCGGTGCGAGCCACACCGGGAAATTGCCCGCAGTGTGCTCCAAGTAAAAGGCAAAAAAGCGGTCGAAGCTGCCCATGATCGCGCGGTGGATGACGACGGGCGTTTCTTTCTCGCCCTTTTCGTTCGTGAACTCCAAATCGAAGCGCCCTGGCACGATGAAATCCAGTTGGTTCGTGGCGATGCTTTCCTCTTTGCCGACGACGGTGCGCAGCTGCACGTCCAGTTTGGGTCCGTAGAAGGTTGCTTCGCCCACACCTTCGACGTACTGTGCGCCCGTTTCCTCGAGCGCTGCGCGAATCGCGGCGATGCTTTCATCCCAGTGGGGTCCGGGCTCCCCGAATTTCTCCAGGTTGTTCTCAAAATCGGGCAGGGAGAGCCTGAACCAATAATCGCTGATCCCGAAGTCTTTGTAGACCTCGTTGAACAGCTCAATCACCTTGATGAACTCGGCTTTGACCTGCGATTTGGCGCAGTAAATGTGCGCGTCGTTCTGCGTGAAGCCGCGCACTCGAGCCAAGCCGGACAGGGCGCCCGACAGCTCGAAGCGGTAGACGGTGCCCGGTTCGCCGTAGCGCACGGGCAGGTCGCGGTAGGACTTCGGGCGCGCGGCGAAGATCATGTGGTGGTGCGGGCAGTTCATCGGCTTGAGGTAATAATTCTCGCCCTCGATGACGATGGGCGCGTACATGCCGTCGGCGTAGTACGGCAGGTGCCCGGAGCGGTGGTACAGCGATTCTTTGGTGATGTGCGGGGACATCACGTAGTCGTAGCCGTAGGCTTGCTCCTTTTCATACATGTACTCCTCGAGTTTGCGGCGAATGAACGCGCCCTTGGGGAGCCACAAGGGGAGACCCTGACCGACCTCGTCGGAGAAGGTGAACAGGTCCAGTTCCTTGCCGAGCTTGCGGTGGTCGCGCTTTTTGGCTTCCTCTTGCTGCCAGAGGTACTGCTCGAGTTCAGCGGCAGTGGAGAACGCCACGCCGTAAATGCGTTGCAGCATCGGGTTTTTCTCACTGCCGCGCCAATACGCGCCGCTGGTGGCGGTCAGTTTGAAATGCGGCGGAATCAAGCCCGTGCGCGGCAGGTGCGGTCCACGGCACAGGTCGGTGAAATCGGCGTCCGTGCCTTGGCGGTAAAAGGTGATCGCTTCGCCCTCTGGGAGCCCTTCGATCAACTCGGTTTTGAACCGGTCGCGCCCAGAGAACTCCGAGAGCGCGTGGGCTCGAGTGACCTCGAAGCGGCTGAGCGGCAAGTCTCGAGCGATGATCGCGCGCATCTTGGCTTCCAGCGGCTCGAGTTCCTCGAACTTCAGCGGTTCGGGCAAATCGAAGTCGTAGTAGAAGCCGTTCTCGATGACGGGTCCAATGCCCATGCGAATCTGGTCCCTGGCGTAGCCTTTTTCCGCGTACAGCTCCAAAATCGCTTGCGCCATCACGTGCGCCAGCGTGTGCCGCGTCAGGTCAATGCCATCATTGGGTTTGCGCGTGGTGATGACCTCGAGCTTCGCCCCGTCAGGCAATGGCGTGAACAAATCGGTGAGCTTGCCGTTGGCGCGCGCGCCGATGGCTTGCTCGGCGAGTTTGGGACCGATCAACTTGGCGGCATCGAGCGCGGTGGCGCCACTCGGCAACTCGAGCGCTTTTCCGTCGGGCAGAAACACTTGCATGGGAACTCCTCTGCGGATTGATTGATGCTTTGGTTGGCTCGAGGCACGACGAACCCACGGCTCGAGAGACGGCTGTGCACCCGCACGCAATTAAACGCCGCGAGGCGTTCGAGGGTGCAGCGCAATCAAAGTCGTGAATTGGGTGTTCATGGATGTTCCTCGAGCCAACCTCGAGTGGCGCGAGTTTACCACGGTGTTGCGTGGCCGCGCGATGCCGCGCCTTGTTTTCACTGTTCACGCCTTCGAGCACACGCCGTTGTCCATGCTCGAGCCAAATTCCAAGCGTGATTGCGGCTCGAGCGGACGCGTAACCTGCGTGACGCTCTGTTTCACCGTTGACGTGGGAGAATTCCAGACATGTTCAGCAAGTTTTTTAAGAAACCCGAGGGTGACCTCGCGGCGCGCACCCCGCCGGGGCAGAGCATCACCGAACGCTTCCCGATCATGACGTATGGGCCCACGCCGCACGTCGAGGCGCAGAACGTGCGTTTGCGCGTGTGGGGCGCGGTCGAAGAGGAACTCGAGATCACCTGGGATGAATTGCTGGCGATGCCGCAGGTCACGCAGACCAAAGACCTGCACTGCGTCACGCACTGGAGCCGTTTGGACGTGACGCACACGGGCACGCCGGTGATGGAAGTGATGAAGCGCGTGAAGCTCTTGCCTGAAGCCACGCACGTGATGTTGCACTGCTACGGTGGCTACACGACGAACCTGGCGCTCTCCGACTTCCTGCGCGAAGAAAACATCTTCGCCCACACTTTGGAAGGGCAGCCGCTCCCGGTGGACCACGGCGGACCCTTGCGCGTGGTCGTGCCGCACCTGTACCTGTGGAAAAGCCCCAAGTGGGTCAGTGGCATGGAGTTCATGACCGCGGACCGCCTGGGCTTCTGGGAGCGCAACGGGTACCACAACCGCGGCGACCCGTGGAAAGAGCAGCGTTACGCCGACGATTGAGGTCCTGCGGGTCGCATTCCCGAAGGCTTGCCTCGTTGTTGCCAGGCTCGAGGCACCTGGTCGTGTGCCAGTGACTTGGAACATTCGAAGATGCCCGAACCTCGAGCCCAAAGCCAGAGGTGCTGACTTTTGACGGTGCAAGCAACGTTCAGGCGCTGTACTCGCCCGACGGTTGACCAGGCTTGGCACCGAATTGTCTGTAAACTGACGGTATCCCATGCGTTTTCTCGGCTCGAGCCCCGATCAGATTTGGCGTCAACGCGTGGTTGGCGGACTGGGGGCGTTCGGGTTGTACGTCGTGCTCTATTTCTTTGGCGTGCTGCGCTTTGGCCCGCTCGAGTTCGGCGCGCAATTGATCGGCTTCATTGGGTACACCGTCGCGCTTTTTGCGCCGCCCAAATCCTGGTTTCGCTGGGCGCTGGCGATCTGGGACGCGTTCGTGCTGATGCTGTTGATGCGCAGCAACGGTTTGTCGGAGAGCGTGTTCGTGGTCATGATTCCAGTGTGGTTCTTCGGGGTGGCGCTCGCCAATCTGGTCGAAGGGGAGACGACGCCGATTCCGTGGATGCTCAGTTTGGCGCTCCTGGCTGGATTGCTCGGCGGACTGGGCGGTGAGGGGTTCTTGCTCTACAGCATCACCTTCATTGCGGCAATCGCGGCGATGGGGGCGGCGGCGTTCACATTGACCTCTGAGCGCCGCGCGGGTCGCACCGATCCGCTCCTGCCAATGGTCTTGAACCGTTCGGCGGGGCTCGAGCGCTTGGAGCAGATGGGCAAGGAACTCGATGCGTTCACGCTGGCGTTCGTGGACCTGGGCGAGTTCAAGCTCGTCAACGACCGCCACGGACACAAGGTCGGGGACGAGGTGCTCTTGGAGATCGGACGGCGTTTGCGCCGCGGCGTGCAATCCGGCGATGTGGTCGCGCGCTACGGCGGCGACGAGTTTCTGGTCGCGGTGCGCGCCCCCGCCACGCTGGATCGGTTGCAAGCCGAACTCGAGCCGCCGATTCAAACGTCCGCAGGTGCGTTGACCGTGCGCAGCGACATCGGCAACGTGCCGTTTGCCCGTGGCGAGGACTTGGACGCCGTCTTGGAGCGGGCGGACGCGGCGATGTACCGCCGCAAGCAGGCGGCTAAGCGTTTGCTGCCCGCGTGAAGGCGATCAGGTCCGTGCCCTGCGCGGCGTGACCCAGCAACCGCAGCATCATCGCCACTTGCCCACGGTGGTAAGAGCCGTGGTTGACGACGTGGCGCGCGATGTCCTCCAGGCGGTTGCGGTACGGCGTGCCGTCGAAAGCGCGGTAGGCGATCACGTCGTCGGCGTTTCTCGAGTCGGCGACCGCGCGCCAACCGTCGAGCACCTCGAGCCAAGCGGCGCTCAAGTCCTCTGGCAACGCGCCGGGCGCGGGTTTCGCGTAGGCCTCACCGCGCACGCGGTGCAGCCAAGCGCTGTCGGCCATGTACAGGTGCGCGAGGGTGTGGCGCACGCTCGGGAAGCTGCCGCCAAGGTCGCGCTCGAATTCGTCGGTGGTCAGTGCCAGGCAGGGCTCGAGGGTGCGCAGCGTCGCCCAGCGGTGGTACGTGAGGAGGTCGAGCATCGCATCACTCTACCGATACAGGCTGGCTCGGGTGAATCTGTCTCAATCCTCGACCCATTGCCCTCGAGTGCAGTGCCTGGACTTGAACGCAGGTTAACATTGCGGGCGTGAACTTGCGCATTGGGTACGGCGAAGACGCGCACCGTTTGGAAGCTGGACGCAAGTTAATCCTCGCTGGGCTCGAGATCGAAGGCTCGCCGCATGGAACCATTGCCCATTCGGATGGAGACGCCGTGCTGCACGCGGTTTCAGATGCACTGCTGAGTGCGTTGGCGCTCGGGGACATCGGCAAGCTCTACCCGGACACTGACCCGCAGTGGCGCGGCTTGGACTCGGCGGTGATCCTGCGCGACGTGCTCGAGTGCATCGGCAAATTGGGCTGGGGCATCGTCAACGTCGCCGTGGTCGTCACGTTGGACCAGCCCAAACTCGGCGCGAGGCGCGACCGCATGGCAGTGCGCCTCGCGGAACTCCTCGGGCTCGAGGCGGATCGCGTGGGCATTGGGTTCAAAACCTCGGAAGGGTTGGCGACCGCGCACGTGCAGACGCGGGCGACTGTGCTGCTGAGCCAAGCGGAGCAACCGTGACGGGCGTGTCTCGAGCGGGGCTGCGGTGTGTGGTCCACCATCGCGCCCGGGCAACGACGCGTCGCCAGGGCGCAGATGTGAACTTTCCTGCCCCTTGGACCTCGAGCGCCTCCTACACTGCGCGGACGCGATGAAAACTGCCCGAGCCGAGCCCTCGACGAAAACGCGCCGCGCGGCGGTGATGGGACGCGGCAACCCCGAGGCGAAGCTCGAGAAATTCAAAACGCGCCGCAGCGCCCCGAAGAAAGTGGCACCCGCCAAAGCCGCGCCGATCAAACACGCCCTCGAGCCGCGCGGGGTGAAAGCATCCAAGCGCGTCGCCACCAAAAACGCTGCCAAACCTGCGCCCGCCGCGTGGCTGAAAACCTTGGAGCGTTGGCTCAACGACACCAAATTTGCCCTCGAGTCCCCGCACGCCAACACGTTGGAGCAACTCGGGGCACGCGCCAGCCTGAACGACGCTTTGCTCTATGTCGCCGTGAGCGCCCTGTTCACCGGTTGGTTCACGGTGCGCGGCGGATTGCCCGGCGTGGTCGTCACCGCGCTCTTGGGCATCGCGGCGTTCGCGCTGCTGGTCGGGGGCGCGCACCTGTACGCGGTGCGGCAGGGCGACCGGGCGAAACCGGACGCGCTCGCCTACGCCAGCGCGCTCTACTGGGCACCGCTCGCGCCGTTCACCGCGCTCGTGCCGCTCGTGTTCGGCGCGGCGTGGATTCCAGCCGCCGTGCTCGTTCAAGTGTTTGCCTCCGCGCTGTACATGCAACGCGTGCTCAACGGCACGCGCTGGCTGAGTTACAGCCAGCAGTGGAACGCGCTGACCGTTGGATTGGGCGCTGCCTGCGTCGGTGTGTTGACACTGTCGTTCGTGCTCGTGCCGTTCGTGCTGCGCCGCTAAACCCGGCTCGAGATTCCTGGGCTCGAGAAACTGGCGTTGGGACGCCCGAAGCTCGAGCGAATGCGGGCAGGGCGAAGCATGCTCCGCCCTACAGCATTTCCCGAGTTCCTCTCCCACCCTCCCAAAAAACGGTCGGGTGTCCGCTTCACTCGAGAATTGCTGATTTGTTCTACTCGCCCAGCTCGCCAGGTTTGTGACCAAGGGCAGTCACAAACCTGGGAACCGCTATATAGACATCAGTTTGAGCATTGGACCTCTTCGATACGACGAACACCGCTGCTCGAGACGCCACTCTCATCCCCAACCCTTCTTGCCCTGACAGCAGCACCTTTCGGGCTTGGGCGCTTCTCCCGCCAGCGGAAGAAGGGAGCCGCATCGCACGAGAATTTGCCGTTGCCCTCTCTCGCAACGACGAGAGAGGGCAACGGCATGAGCAGCGGGGTGAGAGCGGGCACCAACGCAGTCGAAATTGCGTGTCTGCAACACGGCATTTGCTTGAACTGATGCATACGGGCGAAGCATGCTTCGCCCTACGGGATTGTGCTGGAACCAGGTGTTCTCGAGATGCGCAGCGTGTGGGCGTCGGCGGCGGCGAACACGGCGTCAATCTCAGCCTGTGTGGGTGCTTCGGTCGGTCGGCGCACCGTGGCGCTGCCGATCAGCCTAGCGCGCAGTGCCAGGTGTTTGCGGGCGTGGAGGGAGAACTCGTGCCCTTTGCCTGAAACCGCTTGAACCAGGGCTTGCGAACGCTCGAGAATCGCACGGACCTCGAGGGTGTCCCCGCGCCCCCATGCCGCCCACGCGTCTTTGAAGACCTCGTTGAAACCCACGCCGGGAATCACGCCCGCCACGCCGACCTCGAGTTCATCCAAAAAGCTGATGCCGCCCACGCCGCCGAACAGCTTCACGCCGTCGGGCAGCAAGGGTTTCAGGGCGCGCATCCGCGCGGGTGCACCGCCGCCCTCAATCTTGAAGTAGGCAATCTGGCTCGAGGCATGCGCGATTTCCGCGAGTTGTTCAACCTCCAGGTTCACGTGCCCGTACTGCGGCACGTGCGGCGAGTGCTGGACCATGATCGGCACATCGCTGGCTCCGGCGAGCGCCGCGTAATGTGCAACCAGGCTGGTGGCGCTGTACGAGAACGTTGCCGGGGGCAAGACCATGTAGACGCTGGGCTCGAGCGGCTTGTGGGCGCGCATCTGTTGGATTGCGGCTTCGGTGCTGCCCGCGTTGATGCCGACGACCAGCGGCACCGCGCCGCCGACCGTGTGCGCGACGACTTGCGCCGCGCGCAAGCGTTCTGCGTCGGTCAGCTTGTACGCCTCGGACGCGAAGCCACCGATGCCGATGCCGTCCGCGCCGCCGGTGAGTTCAAAGCGCACGACGCGCTCGAGGTCCCCGCTGTGCAGGTCGCCGCGTTCGTCGAAGGGCACGAAGACGATGGGGACGATGCCGGTCACTGCACACCTCCAGGCTCGAGGATCTGGGCGAAGCCGCGGATGTGCGCGGTCAAACGCCCCGCGGCGAGCACGGTGTCGCCTGAGCGCACCGCCTCGAGGATCGCGCGGTGCTCCTGACCCTCCTCGCGGCTGCGGTCGTTGGTGCGCCAGCCTTGCACGGACAGCAAGCGGCGGCGGTCACTGAGTTCATCCAGCCAGCGCACGAGCAGTCGGTTGGGCGCGCCCGCGTACAGCCCACGGTGGAAGGCGATGTTCAATCGGCTGAGCGCCGCGTGGTCTCGAGCCTCGAGCGCCCGGTCTGCCTCCGTCAAGGTTTGTTCGAGCGCGTCCAAGACCCGTGGGTCGAAGCGGCTGGCGCCCAGCGCCAACGGCTCGAGGTGCAAACGCATCTCGAAGAGGTCTGCGATTTCCTGCGCCCCGAAGCGGTGCACGTTCGCCCCGCGCGTCGGCTCCAGATCCACCAAGCCCTCTTGACTCAAGCGCAGCAGCGCCTCGCGCACCGGGGTTTTGCTGACCCCGAAGTGTGTGGCCAAATGCGCTTCGATCAACGCCGCGCCCGGTTCCAGGCGCTGGGTCAAGATCAATTCCTTGAGCGCGCCGTACACGCTTTCGGTGCGGTTGAAGCCCACCGACGGCGGCATCGCCTCGAGGGTCAGGGTCGGTCTGGGGTCTGAACGCCTCGCCACGGTTCCAAGTATCGTATATCATATCTGATCGCAGCCGCAACAGCACGGAGGTCGCACCCATGAACGCCCTGCAACTGATTGCTGATTGGCAACCCAAACCCGGTTACGAACCCACACCGCTCGAGCGCAGCACGCACCGCGCCCGCTCAGGCTCGCAGGTCTGGAAGAATCCACGCCTGTGGTACGGCTCGGTTGCCGTGCCGGAAATCAAGCCTGACGAGGTGCTGCTCAAGGTCGCCGCGGTCGGCATCTGCGGCTCTGACCTGCACATGGTCGAACGCGATGCCGATGGGTACATGCTCTATCCGGGCTTGACGCGCATGCCCAACATTCTCGGGCATGAGTTCAGCGGGCGCGTCGTGGAAGCTGGCGCGGACGTGCGCGATTTGGAGACCGACGCGCCCGTTGCCGTGGAAGAGGTCAACTGGTGCGGCACCTGCGACGCCTGCCGCCGCGGACTGCCCAACCACTGCACGCGCATGGAAGAAATCGGCTTCACGACGCCCGGCGCGATGGCGCAATTCATCGCGGTGAAGGCGAAGTATTGCTGGCGGCTCGAGGAGATCGCGGAGAACGTGGGCGACGCGCACGAGGCGATGGTCCTGGGCGCGATGGTGGAACCGGTGGGCGTCTCGTACCACGCAATGTTCAACCGCCTGAACACGTGGAAACCGGGGGTGAGTGCCGCGGTCTTCGGCGGCGGTCCCATCGGACTCGCCGCCGTTGCCCTGGCTCGAGCCGCTGGAGCTTCGCAGATCATTGCGCTCGACGTGAGCGACGCCCGCCTCGAGATCGCCCGCGCGCTGGGCGCGACGCACACCCTCAACCCCAATGGGCTCGAGATCAACAACACGTTGCTCGAGATCACGCGCGGGCGCGGCGTGGATTTCGTCGTCGAAGCCGCCGGAGCCCCCGCGCAAACGCTCGCGCCGCTCACGACCGGTTTGGCGGTCGGCGCGACGATTGCCCACATCGGACGCTCGGAGCGCCCCACGAGCCTGATGCTCGAGGCGTACCAGGTGCGCGGCGTGCAACTCGCGGGGTCGCTCGGGCACGCCGGGCACGGCACATTCCCGAACGTCATTCGCCTGATGGCGGCGGGCAAACTGGACCTGCGGGCGATGGTCAGCGCGCGCTTGCCGTTGTCGGAGGCGGTCAATGCCTTCAAACGCTTGGAGGCTCGAGAGGACGCCAAGATTATGCTGTTGCCTGGAGCCAGTGCATGAAGCTCAAATGGTACGGACACGCCAGTTTTCGCCTCACCACGGCGGATGGAATCGGCATCGTCACCGACCCGTACGATCCCGCGACGAGCGGCTACAAACCGGTCCTCGAGCCCGCCGATCTGGTCGTGATGTCCAGTGACAACGACAGTTTTCACTGCAACGCGCACCTGATTCCCGGCGCGCACGTCACCGTCAACACCCTCGAGGTCGCGCGCTCGGGAATGGCACGCATTGAGCACGGCGTGCGCCTCACCGCCATCGAAGCGATGGAAGCCCACGACCACCGCGAGCACGACCCTGATCAAAACGCCATATACCGTTTAGAGGTGGACGGGTTGAGCATCGGGCACATGGGCGATGTCGGCAATGCCCTAAACGATGTGCAGCTCGAGTTTCTCAACAACGTGGACGTGCTCCTCGCGCTCGCGGGCGGACACCCGACCATTGAACTCGAGGACCTGATGACCGTGATCCGCGCGGTCAAGCCCAAGGTGGTCGTGCCGATGCACTTTCGCACGTTGACCTACAAACCGCGCAACAGCCTGTGGATCGCGTCGTTTTTGGAGCATTTCCCGGACGCAGCCGTGAATTTCGCGTGCAACTGCGAAGTCGAATTGACCAAAGACCAGCTCCCACTCGAGACCCGTGTGCTCGTGCTCGATCACGCTTGAGGCAAGTTGCAAAATGGTTGACCCATCGTCAACCATTTTCGAGCGTCGTGCCCATGCACGCCAGGTCATGCTGTGCCCATGCACGCCAGGTCATGCTGTGCCCATGCACGCCAGGTCATGCTGTGCCCATGATTGCCAGGCGTGACGCGAGTGGCAAGAAAGGCGGAGGGAAAAGAGGTTGGGAGCATTTTGCGGTGTTTGCAAAATGCGGACAACCGGAACGCACACCGCCCTAGAAACCTCGAGCCCAATCATCAAACCCGCGCCTCGAGACTGCGCCACCCCCACCCCGGTTTTCCGCAGCGGAGAGGAACGCCAGCAGACCGGCACCTTGCCAGAGAGGTGCCCACGCCGCACCCACGTCAGGAGACTGTCCGCTCGAGCCTGGTGCCACAAACCAAAACGCCCCTCGAGATTGGCTCGAGGGGCGTCGAATGGGCTGCTTTACTTCTGGTTTTTGATCAAGCTGTCCATGATGTTGCGGGGCACTTCGCTGTAATGGTCGAAGTACATGCTGTAGCTCGCGCGACCCTGGGTCATGCTGCGCATGTCCGTGGCGTACCCGAACATCTCACTGAGCGGCACGTGGGCTTTGACGATCTTGGCATTGCCGCGGTCTTCCATGCCTTGAATCTGTCCACGGCGTCCGTTCAAGTCACCGATGATGCTGCCCATGTACTCTTCGGGCACGACCACTTCGACGCGCATGATCGGTTCCAAAATGGCGGGCGCACCTTTTTGGACGGCTTCCTTGATCGCCATGCTCCCCGCGATCTTGAACGCCATTTCGCTGGAATCCACTTCGTGGTAGCTGCCGCCGGTCATGCGCACCTTCAAGTCCACGACCGGGAAGCCGATCAACGGACCAGAGGAGAGGCTTTCTTCCATGCCCTTCTGTGCGGGTCCAACGAACTCCTTGGGCACCTCGCCGCCGACGACGCCGTTCTCAAAGACGAAGCCGCCGCCGCGCTCCAAGGGTTCTGCCGTGATCTTGACGTGACCGAATTGACCGCGACCGCCCGATTGACGCACGAACTTGCCTTCCACGTCCACTTTGCGGGTGATCGTTTCGCGGTAAGCGACTTGCGGCGCGCCGACGTTTGACTCCACCTTGAACTCGCGGCGCAAACGGTCCACGAGGATTTCCAAGTGCAGCTCACCCATGCCGGAGATGATCGTCTGACCGGACTCTTGATCGGTTTGCACGCGGAAGGTCGGGTCCTCTTCGGCGAGCTTGGAGAGCCCGATGCCCATGCGGTCTTGGTCGGCTTTGGTCTTGGGTTCCACGCTCAAAGAAATGACCGGATCAGGAATCTCGATGCTCTCGAGAATCACGATGGGGTCGTCGTCGCCGATCAGCGTGTCGCCCGTGCCCGCGTCGCGCACACCGACGACCGCGCCGATGTCGCCCGCGCGCAGTTCGCTGATTTCCTCGCGGCTGTTGGCTTTCATCTTCAACACGCGACCAACGCGTTCCTTCTTGCCTTTGGTCGTGTTGTACACGTAGGAACCGCTGGTCAACGTGCCCGAGTACACGCGCACGAAGGTCAAGCGCCCGACGTAAGGATCGGTCATGATTTTGAACGCCAAACCCGCCAGCGGACCGCTGGGGTCGCTCGAGCGTTCGACTTCGTTGCCGTTGTCGTCGCGTCCCGTGATCGCTGGGACATCCAAGGGGCTGGGCAGGTAATCCACGACAGCGTCCAGCATCAATTGCACGCCCTTGTTCTTGAGCGCGCTGCCGCACAACACGGGGAACAAGGTCATCGCAATCGTGCCTTTGCGCAGCGCGATCTTGAGTTCTTCCTCTGAAACGTCCTCACCCTCCAAATACTTCATCATCACGTTCTCGTCGGCGTCGGCAGCGACTTCGACGAGTTCATGGCGGGCTTGCTTGGCTTTTTCAAGGAACTCGGCCGGGATTTCGGTCTCTTCGATGTTCGTGCCCAAGTCGTTCTTGAAGAAGAACGCGCGCATGCGCACGAGGTCGATGATGCCTTTGAAGTCGTTCTCGGCACCGATGGGCAGTTGCACCGGAGCGGGTTTCGCGCCCAAGCGCTCTTTGATGTCGTTGATGACGAGGTTGAAATCCGCGCCGGTCTTGTCCATCTTGTTGGAAAACGCAATGCGCGGCACGCGGTAGCGGTCGGCTTGACGCCACACGGTCTCCGATTGCGGTTCCACGCCTTGGCTCGAGTCAAACACGGCAACCGCGCCGTCGAGCACGCGCATGGAGCGCTCGACTTCGATGGTGAAATCGACGTGTCCCGGCGTGTCAATGATGTTCACCGTGAACTCGGGCAGGTGCTCGTAGAACTGGTGCTTCCACTTCGCGGTGATCGCGGCAGCGGTGATCGTGATGCCGCGCTCGCGCTCCTGTTCCATCCAGTCGGTGGTCGCCGCACCGTCGTGAACCTCGCCGATGGTGTGCACGACACCCGTGTAGTAGAGGATGCGCTCGGTGGTCGTGGTTTTGCCCGCGTCGATGTGCGCGGCAATGCCGATGTTGCGGGTGATGTTGAGGTAATTCTTGGTGTCGAGGTCTCTAAACATAACGCTCCTGAAAAAAGTGACAGACGCTTACCGGCGTGGTGCTGACGGGCACAGAGGCTTGGCTCGAGAGGCTGGCCCGAATGAGACCGCTCGAGCGACGTGTAATGGGGTGTCGTCTTCCTCTTGGTTCATTGGATTCACCTCCAAACTTCGCAATTCTGCCGCTTCTGATGCGGACACACAGTGTCTCAAACACCGCAATGCAGCCACCTGGTGTTTCAAACACACAGAAAGAGACCGCCCTGACGCTTGTTTGAAGCGCTGGCGGTCTCGAGAGGAATCAAACTCTAGATCACCAGCGGTAGTGGGCGTAAGCGCGGTTGGCTTCGGCCATGCGCTCCACGTCGTCCTTCTTCTTGATCGCGCCACCGCGACCCTGGGCGGCATCGAGGATTTCTCCGGCGATGCGTTCCACGGCCGTGCGCTCCGGGCGGCTGTCGGACGCGCCGGTCAACCAGCGCAGCGTGAGGCTCTGCTGGCGGCGCGCGCTGACCTCCACGGGCACCTGGTAGGTACTGCCACCGACGCGGCGACTGCGCACTTCCACGCGCGGCTTGATGTTGTCAATCGCGGTCTTGAAGACCTTCAAGGGCTCTTGCCCGCTGCGCTCTTGGATCAAGCGGCAAGCGCCGTAGAAGATTTTGCTGGCGATGTTCTTTTTCCCGCGCTGCATCAGACGGTTGATGAGGGCACTGACCACAACATCGTTGTAGACCAGGTCCGGCTGAATTTCGCGCACTTCTGCGTTACGACGACGTGACATTTCAGATCCTCCAAGAAAGGTCAAAACTTTGCTTCACAAAGATTTTGACCATAAAAGCTACTTCTTCTTCGCGGGGGCAGCGCCCTTGGCGCCAGCCTTGGCTTTCTTCGTGCCGTACTTGCTGCGGCTCTTGTTGCGGTCCTTCACGCCCTGGGTGTCCAGCGACCCACGGATGATGTGGTAACGCACGCCTGGCAAGTCCTTGACACGACCGCCGCGAATGAGGACGACGCTGTGCTCTTGCAGGTTGTGACCCTCGCCGGGGATGTAGGCGGTCACTTCAAAGCCGCTCGAGAGGCGAACGCGCGCAATCTTGCGCAACGCCGAGTTCGGCTTCTTCGGCGTGGTGGTCTTGACGACCGTGCACACGCCGCGGCGGAACGGAGAGCCTTTGAGCGCGGGGACCTTAGATTTCTTCGCCAACACGCGGCGACCCTTGCGCAATAACTGTTGAACGGTAGGCATACACTCCTTACATAGACTCCAGGCGTTGATTGGTTCAACCCCGCGAGTGTCCTGGCTTCACGCCCAGGCACGCCACCTCAACCAAAAAGAGCGCACCGCAGCATTCGGTTTGGCTCGAAAAACTTGGTTGACGCACGAATTGGGACTTCCCAATCCAGACAGCCTTGCAAGTGTACACGACAAACAGGCTCGAGACAAGTGGAGGATTGCAGCAAAGGCAATCGCCACGATCTCGAGACGCATCCATGGCTCGAGCCACACTTGTCCCTCGGGTCCTTGAGGTGTGGGCGGTATCATCGTCTGCGTGAAGGTGATTGCTGGACTCGGCGCGTTGCACGCGCGCTTGCCGATGTACAACGCGCAAACGGTGCTCGAGGTCGTGCGTTTCCTGGGTGCATCACAGGTCGCCCTCTCGGGCGTCACCCCCGAAGCGTGGGCGAGCGGCGCGTGGCGTGAACAGCCAGACGACGACCCGTTGCTGTTTGCCCTCGAGGATGCGCGCGTGCCCGTGGTCGCGCTCGGGGAGGACTGGTCGGCGCAGAACGCTGAACGCGCGCAGATGCTCGAGTTTTTGGGGCAGTTCCCGCAGGGGCGCGAACGTTTGCGGCAGGTCGGCGCGGCAGAGCGTGAACTGCGCGCTGCCTTGGAGCCGCCGCAAGACGCCGTGGGCGTGCACACCCTTTGGCTCGAGGCGGTGCGGGCGTACCACGCAGCGGTCACGGTGGCGCTCGAGGAGGGACCGGGCACGGCGCACCGCGCCCGGCGAATTGCTGGGTTGCTCGAGGGCGCCCAAACCTTCGAGCCGAACACGGTCTTGATCGCTGACCTGGACGACATGCCCGCCCTCGTGGACGCGGGTCTGGAGCTGCCGGATTTCACGGGCTTTCAACCCGGCGAAGCCTCGAGGTTCCGCGCAGTTGTGGATCGGGCGTATCGCCTCGAGCCCGAAGACGATCTGGACGCCCTCGTGCACATGCTCCTGGCGCTCGATGCGCCGCGCGACACCGTGGAAGCCCGCATTGCACTCGAGGCTCGCTTTGCGGCGAGCGGCTTGTACTTGAGCGTCGGCGACCTCGAGAGCGCGCGCGATCTCTTGGAAGCAGTCTCCCAAGGGCAGTTCGAGCGTCCGACCTACTTGCCGGGGTACGTCCTGGCGCGGTTGGGGCAGGTGCGGGACTTGATGCAGGAGCGCGACCGCGCCATCGGCGCGTACAAGGCGGTCCTCGGGCTGGCGTACGCCCCGCCCGCCGCTCGAGAAACCGCCCAACACGGGCTCGAGGCGCCGTTTCAATTCACGACCTGAGCGCGTCCCACTCGCTGCGCAATAGGCTGTAGCGCACGTTATCGCGCAATTCATCGTGCAGCAGCCAGGATTGGCGTTCCACGTCCTCGCGCTGAAAACCCAACCGCTCCGCCATGGCTTGCGAGCGCAGGTTGCCGACATCGGCGCGCAGCACCACGCGGTTCAGCCCGAGGTCATCGAAGACGTACCCGAGCAATGCGCGAACGGTTTTGGACATCAATCCCTTGCCCTCGGCGCCCGCCCCCAGCCAAAAGCCGATTTCGGTGGCTTTGGTCGTCGCCTCGAGTGGAAAGAACAGCGCGCCGCCGCCCAGCGCATCATCCAGCCATACCCCGACCCACGGCAGCGCGTCGTCGTGGAACCACTGCCGTCCCCGCGCGATGAAGCGCTCGGCGTCCTCCAAGGTCTGCACAGTCTCGCCCCACCCCAGCCACACCGACAAGTGCGCGCGGTTGGCGGTGACGAACCCGAGGAACGCTGTCGCATGGCGGTGCTCGAGCAGGCGCAACTCCGCGCCGCCGAGGTCATGGTTGAACACGCCCGTCAGTTTAGCCAACCGTTCCGCGCCCAATGCTGGACGGACAATTGTGCAGCTGTGACCCGGCGGTGATGGGTGCTCGGGTACACTCTTGGGCAGATGAAGCTTTTGCCCAGTGTCTCGATTGCCGCCACGCTCGCAGTGCTCGCCGTGGCGTTCGCACAGACCTCGCCGCCCAGTGTTCCCCCCCCGCCGCCGAGTGTGCCCATCGCCCCACCTGCGCCGCCTGAGCCCAGCCCACCGCCGAGCGTCCCGGTCAGCCCACCCCCGCCTGCACCGGTGCCCCCGCCGGTCGCACCTCCGGCTGCTCCGCCCGCCCCCAAGCCTCCGGTCCGCCCTGCGCCACCGCCTGCACCCGCCCCGAAGCCGGTCAGCAAACCAGCCCCCGCGCCGGTCGTCTCCAAGCCGCTCGAGCTGACGCTGGACACCAGCGAACCCGAAATTCGCGGCGGAGAACTCAAAGACAACCGCATCGTGCGCGTCTGGCGCATGCCTCAAAAGAGCGTGGAGGTCAGCCGCCGCGAATCCAGGGTCTCGAGCGGCATTGCCAGCGAGGTCGCCAAAGCCCTCGCCACGGTCAAGCGCGACGCGCAGGACGCCCTGTGGACGAACGACAACGGCAACTGGGTGGCGCGCCAGCAGAGCCGCTGGGTCGTGGACGCCGATCAGACGAACGCCAACGTGCTCGAGGCGCTGAAATCCAACAAGACACTCGCCAGGGTCGCGCTCAAGCGCATCCCGCCCGCGCGCAACGTGCAGGACTGGTACGCCAAAGGCATCCGCTTTCACTTCGGCGGCGGCGAGTCCAGTTTCCGTGGCAGCCCGCCGTTCCGCGTGCAGAACATCATCGCGGGCTCACAGCAAATTGACAACACGTACTTGCAGGCGGGCGAGGTCTTCGACTTCAACGCCCGCGTCAAGATCTCCAGAGCCAACGGCTTCGTGGACGGGTACATCATCAGCGGCGGCACGCTCGCCAAGGACATCGGCGGTGGCATCTGCCAGGTCAGCACGACCGTGTGGCGCGCGGCGTACAACGCGGGGCTGCCCATCGTGCAGCGCAACAACCACTCCTACCGCGTGCATTACTACGACCCGCCGGGCATGGAAGCCACGGTGTTCTCGCCGTACAAGAACCTGAAATTCAGGAACGACACCGGCGCGCCGATGTTCATTCAGATGACCTGGTACACGCGTTCGCAGCGGTTGACGCTGGATTTTTTCGGCGCGCAACCCGACCGCAAGGTCAGCATCAGCCAGCCCTACATCTTTAACGTCCGCGCGCCCGGTGCGACGCGCTTTCAAGCCGATCCTGGCGTGCGCTTGGGTCGCATCCGCCGCATTGACAGCCCAGAGCGCGGCATGAGCGTGCGCATCACGCGCCGCGTCAACTACAACGACGGTCGCAGCGTCAACGACGTGACCAGCAGCGTGTACGTGCCGTGGGGTGCGATTTACGCGGTGAACCCGAACGATCCGCGCGTCGCGCCGCCCAAACCCCCCAAGCCGCCGGTCGTCCGCCCGGTGCAACCGGTCGTCCCGCCGCCCCCGCCCGCCGCGCCTGCCAACCCGTCCACCTCGAGCACGGCGCCCGCGACGAATCCGGCTGCGCCCGTCCCGCCCGTGCCCGAACCGAAGCGTCCCTGAGCACCCGTCTCGAGGAGACCACTCGACCACCCTCAGCCTCGAGCGCGGTGCATTGGTTCGCACCCGAGGCTCTTTCGTGCATGAAACCGCTTCACCGCACCAAATTGCTACACTGACCGCCGATGCACCTCGTTTGGATCGCGGTCTTCGGTGCGCTCGGCAGCCTCGCGCGGTACGGCGTCGGACTTGCCGCACGCACCTGGTTCGGTGCGGCTTTTCCGTACGGCACGCTGCTGGTGAACACCGTGGGCAGCTTCGTGCTTGCGCTCGTCGTCGCCTGGGCGCTCGAGGGGCGGGTGTCGGAAACCGTGCGCCTGGCGATAGGCGTGGGTTTTTGCGGGGCGTTCACGACGTTCAGCACGTTCGAGTTGGAAACGCAGCAACTCCTCGCCAGCGGTCGCGCGCTCGAGGCGTTCGCGTACGTCGCCGCCAGCCTGCTGCTGGGGTTCGGCGGCGTGCTGCTCGGGCAATGGTTGGCTCGGGGGGTGTGACTAGGGCGGTGTGCGTTCCGGTTGTCCGCATTTTGCAAACACCGCAAAATGCTCCCTTTCATGCTCGAGTTTACTCCGCACGATTAACGTGACAGCCTATTATTTGCCCTCGAGTGCCGCCCACAACGCCGCCACGCCCGCGCCGCGCGTGATGGTCGCGCCGCAGTCGTTCAAAGCTTCCTCAAGCAAACCCGCGAACGACAGCGCGTCGTAGCGGTCGAAGTGCCCCATGAAGCTGATTCGGCAGATCACGTCTTTGATCCCGTCCTGCCCGGTCTGCGCGCGCGCACCGCGCTTGAGGAGCGCGCTCCACAGCTCGCGCCCGGTGACTGGCGCAGGCGGCACGAGAGTCACGCACGCGGGGCTGGGTTGGCGCGCATAACTCGAGCACCCGAGTGCCAGGGCTGCGCTGAACAGCGCGTCGTTGAGCGCTTTGCGCCGCGCCCAATACATCTCGAGCCCGTCGCTTTCGATGTCTTTGGTGATCGCCTCGAGGCTGGTGACGAGCGCGCCGATCAGGTTGATCGCGGGCGTGAACGCGGTTTCGCCGCTTCCTTGCATCTTCAACTCACGGCGCAAGTCCAGGTAATACCCGCCCGCCGGTTGCGCGCGGATGCGCCCGAGTGCTCGGGGTGAAAGGAACACCAACCCCAGTCCGGGCGGACCCGCCACCGCTTTTTGCGAGCCGCTGATGACCGCATCAATGTCCCACGCCACCGGACGCAACGCCGCCACGCCGAGGCTGGTGATCGCGTCCACGACGATCAAGATATTGGGGTTTACCCCTCGAGCCGCCCGTGCAATCCCCTCGAGGTCGTGAAGTGCGCCCGTGCTGGTTTCGCTGTGCGTCACGAGCAGCACTTCAGCGTTCCCAGAGACCCGCGCCGCTGCCTCGGGCGCGATGCTCTCTCCCCACGGCGTGCGGTCCTCCAGCACGTCATGCCCGAGGGCCCTGGCCATGTCCGCCCAACGCTCCCCGAACTTCCCTGCGCTCAAGCTTGCCACGCGCGTCGGTTGGCGTGCGAGGCTGCCCAGCACCGCCTCGAACGCGCCTGTGCCGCTCATCGTCAGCACCAAGGGCTCCCAACCGGTTTCGGCGGGCAACCCAGCGACGACCCGCAACAACGCCAAGGCGCGCTTCGTGAGCGCTTTGGCTTCCGGGCTGCGGTGGTGCAATTGCGGCATGGCGAGCGCGCGTTGCACGTCGGGCGCGGTTTCCACGGGTCCAGGGGCGATCAAGCGGTGGCGAAACACGCGGATCAGAATAAGCCGTCCCGGTCTCGGGCAGCGAACTCCACGGCTAGAGGAGCCCCCAAGGCTCGAGCGGAACCCTCTCACATCCCTCTACCGCGTCGCGCCCATGCGCGCAGACAGCGCTGTCGGGAGCGGGAGTTTGTGAGCGCGAGCGAACAAACGGGAAGGGTGTTCACCGCGCAGCGACGCTCCTCGAGACACTGGGTCTCGAGACCACTGTCCTCGGGTTCACCCGAAGCGCAAGCCAAGCAAGAACCCAGGGATGAACGCGCCCGCGAACGGCAAGTTGTTCGTCAAGATGCCCACCAATCCGTTCCAAAAGCCTTGCAGCGCGTCGCGCCGCAACAGCGGATCGGCGTAGCTTTGAATGCGCAACCAGTTGACCTCGACGACGCCGAAGTACGCCAGGAGTTGCAGGGTGATGAACAGCAAGCCAAAAATCACGAGCGCGACGCGACCAACTTTTTTCAGCGCAAAACCTGTGGCAAACCCGGCAAGTCCGCCGAAACTGATCTGCCCCAGGTACGGTGCGAGCGCGTTGAACGCGTTGTCCACCGCGTCCGGGGTCGCGGGCGGTGGGCTGGGTCTGGCGGCTTGCGCCAGCAGCGGGCTCAGGCTAACGGTCATTGGTGTGCACTTTACCAAACCGGTTTTGGCTGTTCTCTCACCGTGGAAAAAGCTGCGGGTCTCATTCCCCAAGCCTTGCCGCGTTGCTGGCGTGACCTTCACGGTGGACTCGAGGCTCGAGACCAATCAACACTGGTCATTCTTCAAGAACATGCTCGAGGTTGCTGGAATCGTGATTGGGAGGTGGTGCTCCATCACGGGCTGGAGCGGCGAGCAGTGGTGCGCGTGCGCGTGGATGGGTTAGCCTGTGTGCACCGTGCCCATCGTCCTGCCCGACCTCCACGGTCGTTCCGACCTGCTCGATGCGGCGCTGCGCCACTACCCCAGCGACGCGTCGTTCATTTTCTTGGGCGATGCGATTGACCGCGGTCCCGATTCGCGCGGCACGGTGCGGCGGTTGTTGGAGTTGAGCGACGCGGGGCGCGTGACGCTGCTGCGCGGCAACCACGAGAACATGCTGCTTCTGGCCTCCACGCGCGACGAGGAAGCCCAAGCGTCCGGGGACTCCGCCTTGCTGGGGCAGGCGCGCGAAGAGTTCTTGAACTGGCAGCGCAACGGCGGCAACACGCTGTTTCGGGAGTACGGCTTGTTCGGTCCGGGCAACGTGCCTGAAGACTTGCTGGAGTTCATCGCGCGCATGGAACTCGCCGTCATCACCCACAACGGCTACCTGTGTTCGCACGCCGCGCCGCCGGTGCTCTTGGAGCGTTACGGCAGCGTGGAAACGACGATGCTGTGGGCGCGTCCCAACGAGGGTCCGTTTGAACTCGAACCAACGTTAAAAGGCAGCATTCACGGGCACACGCCGCTCGGCGTGCCGACGTGGGTGCTCAATCACCTGTACATTGACACGGGTGCAGTCTTCAGCGGCAATTTCTGCACCGTGGACACGGACACCTTGGAGACCATCGTGCTGCGCGGGGCAGCGGTTGCCGGACGCGAGAATCTTTTGGAGTTGGCGAGCGAGGAACCGGGTCTGGTGCGCGAGCAACCGTATCGCGTCATCGAAATTTAGGGCGTCTGGGGTCTTTTGCACCAACAATCTCGAGTTGGGAATGAATCAAAGCGTCGCCGTGTAAACACGAGCCTCGGGGCGAACGTTGCAAGCTGCATGCGACGACCTGGTGTCGGTCTCTGGCTCGAGCGCTGGCGCATGGTGAAACAACAACCCCCGAGCAATACGGGCTCGAGGGCAAATAGGGCACCAAGCTTGATCGGCTCGAGGTCAGCGCTTGTACGCGCCCTCCAAGGTCAGCGTCAGGGCTTTGCGCAACTCGTCTTCCACCGGGCGCGTCGGGTGAAAGGCGCTCCAACGCAGCGCGGTCATCAAGAAGGTGTAGGCGAGCGTGGCGCTGATGCGCTCCAAGCTGATGTCGTCGCGCAAGCGGTGCGTTTGGCGCAGCAAGCCTTCGATGATCTTGGCAAGCGGCATGGCTTCGTAGGCGGCTTTGGCGCGCACCGGGTCGGGGTTGATCAGTTCGTAGGTCAGTGGCGGGATCAGGTCGCGCTCGGCTTGGGTGACGCGTCCCAACTCGTGCCAGAACTCTTCCAAGAGCTGCTCTGGCGGCACACCGTCGGCGGTGCGGCGCTGGACCATGTCGTTCATCGTGGAGACGACGTAGGCGCCGTAATCCAAGAGCACCGCCTCTTTGTAGGGGTAGTAGTTGAAGAAGGTGCCGCGCGAGACGTGGGCGGTTTTGGCAATGTCGGTCGCGGTGGTGTTGACGAAGCCGCGCTCTTTGAAGAGAGAAATGGCGACTTGGTAGATGCGGTTGCGGCGGCGAATCTTCTGGCGTTCCCGCAGCGACAGCTTGACATCATCGTGGAGGAGGGGTTTGAGGGGTTCAGCGGTCACGGCAATGGACTCTAACACTTTTTACCTCGAGTCCAAATTGTTTTTGACCAGTGGTTTGATGCGATTCGCGGTAAAGCTGCGGACGGCCCCAAGCGCGCCTGCCAACCACCTTGCCCTGGCACAACCTTGGCACGACCACTCGAGCCCCCGCCACGGTTCGAGACCACGTGCGCGAACGCTCGAGGTCACGCGCCCACCACTAAAGGCGTGTCAAGCCGACGTGTTCAAGGTCTCGAGTTCCCAGGTGAGGTCGCGCAGAATCCACCCGCCGCCGGGCACTTCCACCTCGCGCGCACCGATGGCGTTCAGCAAGTAGCGCCGCAGTTGCGTGATGCTGAACCCCCATTCCAACAGATCCGCGAGGTTGCGTTTGCCGTTCAGCATCATCGCAATTTCGTCCACGTTGCGCGTGAGCGGCGTGAACCCGTCGCTGGCGTTGGGGTGCTGCATGCGCAACGCCATCCAGGCGTAGCGGTCCACGGGGCGCAGCGCACCGCTCTGGAGCAGGACTGAGGCTTGCGCGGACAAGTCGAACACGCCTGTGCGCGCCTGCTTGGCGAGGCTGCGGATGCTCTTGCCGCCCTTGAACGGGTGGTCGCCGCTGCCGGTGAACTCCAAGACGCGGCTGGGACTGTCCAAGACGCGGCGGATGCGTGCCCATTCGTCGTTGACGCGCGCCCAATCGGTCATCAATGCCGCGAAGGGACGCTTGAACTGTTCGACGATCTGTGCGCTGGAGGGCGTGAAGCGAAACGAACCGTTGGTGGCGTGCAACTCGAAGCTCTGGATGGCCTCCAAGCCCTGCCAATCCAAAATGCCGCCCGCCACCACCTCGCCACTGACGAAGGTCAAGGCCAGCGGCAAGCGCGTGCTGCTGACGACAATGCGGCCACTTTGCCCGGTGAGGTGAATCAACTCCAAAACCGAGGACAGCGGCGTGTCACGCAAGTTGCCCTCCACGTCACCCACCGTCCGTCGTCAGGTGATAACCCTTGCTCGGGGTCAACTCGAGCACCGTGGGGGCGAACGCATGGAGCGCGCCACGCACGGCGTCCAGCGCGTCCTCGCGGGCGAGCGCGGCGACGCTCGGACCGGCACCGCTCAAGAACGCCGCCAACGCACCCGCCTCGAGCGCCCCCTCGAGTGCATCGCTGAGCCCCGGCACGAGCGGCGCCCGGTAGGGCTGGTGCAGCGTGTCGCGGCAGGCTTCGCGCAACCACTGCAGGTTGCCGCTGGCGACCGCCGCGACCCACAACGCGCTGCGGGAGAGGTTGTAGACCATGTCCGCGCGGCTGTACTGCGCGGGCAGCGCGGCGCGCGCCTCACTGGTTTTCAGTTCAAACGCGGGCACGGCGACGAGCACGCGCAAATCACCGGGCAAATCAAACTGCGCGTTGATCGCTTCATCGCCCGCCATCACCGACGCCGTGAACCCGCCGAGCACCGCCGGGGCGACGTTGTCCGGGTGCCCCTCGAGCCCCGCGCAGACGCGCAGCACCCCCTCGCGCCCGAGGGCATGCCCCAACGCGGCATCCGCGAGTGCCGCGCCCGCCACCAACGCCGCAGAAGAAGAACCCAACCCCCGAGCCAACGGAATCGGGTTTTCGCAACGCAAGTGCACGGGACCCGGGTCGCGCCCGAGCGCTGCATGCGCCGCGCGCCACCCCTGATGCATCAAATTGTCCGCACCGAACGCGTTGGCATCGCCGTTGTAGGTGAATTGGTCGGCGTCCGACCCCTGCGCGTGCGCCTCCAAGGTCAATGACACCGCCATGCCCAACGCGTCGAAACCGGGACCGAGGTTGGCGATGGTCGCGGGCACGCGCACGCAGAGGTCAACCATGGCTGGTAGAGGTTGTATCACGTTTTTACGGCACGGCTTTGCAGACAGCCGCCCCGTCGCTCGAGGTCTGAACGTTCGTTGCGGCAGCCCGCCTTCCAACCGTGAGCATCGTCCACGGCAACAGCGGCGCGCGTAGCAGCGTCGCGGGTGCGCTGGCGACGAAGGTCAAGGCACCCAAGCGCTGCTCGCCGTCAAACAGCACTGCACCCAACCGCGCGGCGGTCGCAGGCGCGCGCCACGTGCCGCGCCAGGTGTAGCCGTCCGTGGAAGTCAAGGTCAGGCTCGAGCCGTCCTCGAAGCGCACGACCAGCGGTCCGGTGGCGCGGTAGAGCGTGGTCAGTTCCACGGGGATCTCCTGGGCGGTTGTCGCGCGGTACGTCGGCGCGCGGAACGGCGGATCGTCCGTGACCTCGAGCCCGAGTTCAAAACTGGTTTGGGCGCTTGCGCTGTAGGCCGTCACGGTCACGGTTTGCGAGCCCGGCTCGGTGCCGAACGGCACTTGTGTGCGCAGCGACCAGCGGTCCTCGAGCTTCGTCAGTTCAAGGGTTCGCTCCCCGAGCGTCGCGGTGACGCGGGTCACATCGCCTTGGGTCAGTGCTTCAATGGTCGTCTCCGCGCCTGCGGGCAGGCTGTTGCCGTTGGGCAGTGATGCGAACACGGCCAAGTTGCCCGATTCAAACGTTGTTTCCACCGACCTTGGCGGCAAGCCCGCGCCGACGCTGACTGCTGGCGGTGAGTCTGGTGTGCGCACGGTCACAGCCACCGCCTGCGTGGTCGCGCGGTAATCCGCTGGCAACTGCTGTGGATCGGGCACGACCGAGTACACGCCGTCCACCAAGCCCGACACCGTGGCGTTGCCGTTGCCGTCCACGCGCACCAGTTTTGTCACCGGTCCCACGACGCGCACGCCGCCGTAGGGAATACCGGGCTCGGTGGTGTCCCGCACGCCGTTGTTGTTGGTGTCGTCGAACAGCGTCACGTCCAGGGTCGTCGTCGGCGCGAAGCCCAGGTCGCGTGTCTCAGTTTCGTTCAGTTGCACCTGCACCTCCTCTGGTCCCAGCAAGCTCACGCCGCCCTCGAGCCCTTGCGGGAAATCGAGGGTGTAACGCCCGACCGGGGCGCGCAGGGTGTAACGTCCTTGGCTGTCGGTCACGGTGGTGCTGTCTCCGAGCTTGACGGTCAGCCCGGAAATCACGGGTTCATCGGGGTCGCGCAGGCCGTTTAGGTTGAGGTCGCGGTACGCCACACCTTGCAGCGCACCGCTCAAGCGTCCGCCCGTCAAATCCACGACGAAGCGCGGCGTGTCGAAGGTCAGCGCCAGGTTGTACCCGATGCCCAAGGTAAACGTATGCGCGCTGAGGCTCGAGGGGTCGAAAATGGAGCCGTCCGCGGACGACCAGCGCCAGCCCAGGTTGAGCGAAACGCCGTCCGCGATGAAATTTTGCACGCCCAGAGCTACGTTGAGCGCATCGCCGCGTTGGAACGTCCCCTGCAAATCCCCCGTGACAATGCGAGAAAACTGCACCGACGTGGCGATGTCCGCGTTCCAGACCTGCGTCCAGAACGCGCCGAGTTCGTGTTTTTCAAGGTTGGTCGCACTGACATCGAGGGCATAACTGTACAGCGCACCCAGTGCCGTGTTGCTCGAAAAGGCGTACGTCAGGCGCGCCCCAACACGTGTGGCTTCTACGCCAGGGTTAAGCAGCGTGCTCGAGGTCACGGCGAAGGATGCTTCAGCGCCGGCGGTGAAGTTCCCCAAGTTGAGGGTCGCGTCCAAACCCACCCTGTCAAGCGTGGGCGCGTCGCCATTGATGATCCCGACGTGACTTACGTTGGCGTTGACGCCCGCAAAACCAACGCCGAGAATACGGACCCCGTAGTTGGCACTGCCACCGAGGTTGTACGTGATGAGGTAATTGGGTGTGGTCTGCATGGAGTAACCGGCGGTCGCGCTCACCGAAAAACCGGTGAACACCTGAGCGAACGCCGTGACCGAGTTGCGCCACGTGAACTGTATTGGGTCGTTCACGGTCATGTCTACGTTTGAAGATGCGCGCAACCCAAACGGTGTGGTCTGACGCAGTGCCCCATAAAGACTCAACGAGTACCGGTTGGACAAGGGAATTGCGCCGAAAGTTTGCAACAATTCAAACGCTGGCGATTGCCAGCGCAACGATTCATCGAGCGCCAACCCAAAGCTGTAATCACTGAAAGCGCTGCCGCTCGAGCCAGTCAACGCCAACCCAGTGGTCAATGCAATCTCTGAAGACAACGCGAAACGGTAATTGACCCCCAACGCGTCGTCGCGTCCAGGGTTCGCGCCGCCGCGACCACTAGCCCCGAGGTAAAACTCGAGCGGCAAACCGGGGTTGTTGTTGAGGGCGTTGAGGTTGACGCGCACCGCACTGTCTCCGGTCCAGCCCGCGTACAGCATCCCTGACAACCGCCAATCTTGCAAGGCGAGGTTTGCACTCCAAGTCAATTCGCTGCTGCTGATGCGAAACGAGGAATCCCAAATTGCGCCTCGCACCCCCAACGCCAAGCCGCTGGGCACGTTGAACCCGCTCTTGCTGGAATACCCAACGCCTTGTGCACCTGCATCCAAGGTGCCCGTGGCGACATCCGACAACTGCCCCGCCAGGCTGGGTAGAACGCTGAAGGACACGTTCACATCGGGCTCGAGGGCAGGCGGCAGGGTCAAGGCCACTCCAGCGTTCAATCCCAAGTTCAGCGTCAGTTGCGGGTTGTTCGCCTCGCGCGCTTCGAGTGCTGCACCGAAACGCACGATGGTTTGGATGTCCACGTCCGATTGATCGTCAATGCTCGATTCCCCGCGCAAGCGCAGCAAAAAGAAGTACCCGTCCGTGACCACACCTTGCGGTGAAACGGTGACTGTCACAGGGCGCGTCTCACCGACCGCCAACGCCAACGAAGTTGGCTCGAGGGTGACAGGCCAAATTGTGCGAACCGGTGTTAACCGCACAGTGTCCGCGCGGTTGCCGGTGTTGGTCACGAATGCCTGGAAACGCACGGGATCACCGACACGAAAGCGCACCTCGTCCGGCGCACGCATCCGCACGCCGCTCACCGTCAGCACACGGACCTCCCCCGTGCTTTCTGCGCGCACTTGGGTGCCAATGAACGCGCGCAGCGTGAAGCGAACCGTGGTGTCCGCCAGTGCCTCCAATGGCACGCGCAGGTTGAAAATCACCAGGCGCTCACCCTCGAGCGTCACGGTTCTGCTCGTGCTCAAGGCGTCCCAGCCCTCAGGCGGGGTTAACTCGAAGCGCACCTCGCCAGAGCCGGACGCGGGGAACGCCAGCGTGATGTACTCGCCGGGTTTGCCGTTGCGACCCTCGGCGTTGGTCAGGGTGACGCTCGGGTCAACTGCCCGCGCGGTGATGCACAGCGCGAGGACGAACCCTGTGATGAGGGTGAAGACAGAACGAATCATTGGCAATTTGGGCGGTGTGCGTTTGGGTTGTTTGCACATTTTGCAACAGACGCAAAATGCCAGCGCCCTTCAGCACGCCGCCTCCTTTCTGCTCGCCTCGCTCGAAGGCGCTGTAACACTGACCGCGAGCAAGAAAAGTTGCTCAGGGTTGGGTGACTGCGCCAAAGTAGGCTTGCACCGCGTACAAACCAGCAGTTTCATTGCCCAAGAGTTCAATCTGGAACTCGAGCTTGAGTGCTTGCCATTCGCGGGTAGGTCCGTTGGCGGAATACAAGATCTGCGGCGTGCCATTGCCGCGCAACCACGGACCGCCTTCGACGCGGTACATAATCTGCCGCGCTGGGACGAGCAAGCGTCCGCTGCCGTCGCGCAGATCGCTGATCTCGAGGGTCAAGCTCCACGCTCCGGCGACGTTCGAGCGCACTTGAAACGGCAGCACGCCGTTCTTCGGTGTGGTCGCTGCATAGCGCGCGGGAAAGATGGCGGGCGGGTAATCGCGCCCGAAGGTGAACAGGATGTCGTTGCTTGGCGTGCGCGCCTCGATCACTTGGGTTTTGGTTTGGTTCTGAAAAAGCACCTGGCGCGCCCAAGTGGATTGCGCTTGCGCCGTGAGGGTCAACCCCAAAATCAGCATTGCCAAGTAACGCATACGATCTCCTTCCACCCGTTGATTGCGATCAGGCGTCAACCCGGGGCGAGCGGTTTTTTCAGGGTGAAGTTGTACTCGCCCGCGATGTCTTTGTTTTTGTCGCCGAAGTTGAGGATGACGAGTGCAGTGTAATCGCCTGCGGGGAGCGGGCCACTGAAGAGGATCTGCATCGCCCTGAGCGCACCCGGCAGCACGACCTGTTGTTTGAACGCGGCTGCTGCGACCGCTTTGCCGCTCGAGTCGCGGATCTCGACGCGACCGCCCAAAACTTGGGCCGCGTTGCCGGTGTTTTGGTAATTCACTGCGAACACGTAGCGGTTGCTGTCTTCGGTGGACGGTCGTCCGAAGATCCCTGTAATTTTGCCAGTGTTCCTGATCGGTGCGATGTCAACGTAGAAGGTGTGGGAGACGCGCACACTGATGGAAGCAGCGGGCGCACCAGGCTCGCTTTGTTCGGGTTCGCTGGTGAACAGGATCATTCCCCAATGGCTGCCGGGTGTGGCGTCCCTGGGGACGCTGATGGTGTAACGCGCAATGACCGATCCTTTGGCGGGTACGGTCAGTACATTCTCTGAAAGGCGCGTCCATTCGGCCGCACTGTTATCCACTTTGCCAACCGCCAAAAATTGCAACTCGCCCAACTGCGAATACGACCAGTCGCTTAACGCTGCGCGCAAGCGCACCGCTTTGTCTGAAGGGTTGCCGACCTTGACGTTCATCGTGATCGTTTGACCGGGCACGCCCGCTTGAAGCGTCACAGGAGGCTCGACCCCGAGCGTTGTTTGCGCCAACACCGATGTCCCGAACAACATAGACACAACGCTGAGCCAGATTGCCAGGTTTCTGTTCACTCAAATCACCTCTTCAAAAGTTGCTTGCAAATACTGATTTCTCATCGTTATTCAACAAAAAAAGTTGTTCTCAGTTGGTGAGCAAGCGTTCAAACGCCCGTTAGACAATTTGGGGGAGCCGAACGAAGCTGTTCGGCTCCCCCGACGGATGCTTATTGAGGGCGGGTGAACGCTGTCGTGGTCAGCGTGTACTCGAGGGTTGCGGTGTTCGTGCCAGCGGCTTCGCCGTCTACGGGCAGTGCCACGACCACCAGGTAGTCGAGCCAGCTCTTGTAACCGCAGCGGCTGCGGACAGCGGCGTTGCCAACCTCACCGGGGATGCCGCCGGTACGGCTACCGGTCGTGCCAAAGTTCAGGTTCGTGGGGATCATGTGCACGGCTGTGGCACCGATCTTGTACAGACCTGTGCCTGCTCCGGCGGTGTCGCAGGAGTTTGCCTGGGCGTAGATGCTTTTGATGGCGTTGGCGCGGTCCAAAACGTCGGAGCGCTTCATCGTCAAATCAAAGGTGTATCCATTGCTGAACGTTTGCAGGAAGAAGGTTTTGTAGCAAACAAAGTAGCCCTTGGAGCCACGAACCAGTTCGCCCTTGTCGTCGAGCTTGATGGGGGGGTAGCTCGTAACCGCGCCACCACCGTTGAGCGTAATGTTTGGCCAGCTCTGCGCGCTCAGGTTGTAGCTTGTACCCAGCGGCAGGGACTGCTTCTGGCTCCAGAAAGCGTCACCAAGTTGATCGACCTTGTCCGTGTCCTGAAGGCCGTAGACGCAAGCGATGCTGTTGTCCTTACCGCCGACCAAGTTCAAGTCAAACGTCAGATCGGTCACGTCCAAGTGCAGCGCGGTCGCTTGCGGCAAGATCATCGAGACCGACTGCGAAACCGTGGCGCTCGTCGCTCCTGCCCCGCCACCAACCGCATCCTTGCCGAATCCCGTCGTCGGCACGATTTGCGCGAACGCCGCCGTGCCCATGGTACAGACCAGTGCCACTGCTGCCAACGTCTTCAATTGCATAGTTCCCTCTTTCTGCCCGAAGGCACATCCCTGGTCAGAATGGTCTGACCCCCGCTTGGCGTGGCGTCGGACGTCTTCCTCGTCCACGTCTGAAAACCACTGTATGGAAACCTCATAAAACGGCCATAAACGTAATTTTCGGCGTTCAGCACAGGACTGTGTGCCGAACTACCAAGCATGCGTTTAGCCTGGTTCAGACGCTTAACGCTAATTTAACGTTTTACTCATGGCTGTATTGGCTTGTTGGTGCAACTCGCTTACCCGATTTACAGCGTGTGGGACAATGGGATGGAGTGGGCGTGCAGGAATTACACTTTAAAAAAGCGAACCCGCGCTAAACTCTTGTGTGAACTTTCCCACACACGCTTTGCAGCACCATTTTCACAACGTTAATTGCGCTGTCAGAACATCCTCAGGAGCCTGATGATTCACCCCCACAACCCCCAGCCAATGAAGCGCTTGGACACGCTGACCCTGCCCTTGTGGGGCAAGGCTCGGCTCGAGCGTGGCGGTCACGCTATTTCCCTGCGTTTGAAAGCCTTGGCGATCCTCTACTACCTCGCGCTCGAGGGTCAAGCAGACCGCGCCGACTTGGCAGCGATGTTCTGGGACAACGCCGATCCCCAAGCCAATTTGCGTGTGGAACTGCACCACTTGCGTGCCGTTCTGCGTTCATGCGGTGTAGACGCGTTCGCGCGCCATCAAAACCCACTTGTTTTGCCTGAAGGCATCTCTGTGGACCGACAGCGCGGCAGCGATAGAACCTTAGAAGGCTTAGAGCGTTTAACTGGGGTCAGCACATCGTTTGATGTCTGGTTAGACTGGCAGCGCCGCACGATTGCTGAACCCAACGATGGCACGAGCGACCGCGAGGCACTGCTGGCAGAACTGTCCATCAACCTGCCCAAATCTGGACTGCTGATTCTCCAAGCCCTGCCGGGCAGTGAACGGACCGCCTTTGCCCATTCGTTGGCGCGCTGGTTGGGACTGGGGTTCAGCGAAAGTTTAACGGGCACGGAACAGACGCTCAAATACCTCAAATCGCCGTTCCCGAGCGATCTCAAATCCAGTGTGCTGAACACCAAAGGCTTGATCGTGTTGGCTAGGAGTGCATTTGGCGAGACGCCACGCTCCTTATTGGAACTGAGCGAAGCCTTGCCGCGCAACCGCGTGCACTCGCTGAACCTGCCGCCGTTGGCGTGGGAACACGTGCGTCAAGGCTCATTGTCGTCCCTGCCCTTCAAACATGCAGCGGCACTGTTTTTGAGCACCCAAGGACTCCCCGCGCTGCTCAAAGAGCGTTTGCAGTTGGAACCGACCCTGCCATATTCCGAACCCTGGCAGCTTGCGCCCGCTCCGGCCAAGTTCTTGGCGAAGCTGCACCTGGAATTGCGCTATCTGCCAATGGAAGCGCGAATGTCATTGGAAAAACTTGTCACGCATCCGGGCGAGTTCAACGATGCCTTTGCCGCCGCGCTAGAAGCCGACGCGCACCTGGAAGAATTCGAGCGGCGCGGCTGGTTGGCCTACCGCAACAACCGTTGGCGTTTCACATACGAAGTTGTGCGTCGCGTGCTGCACGAAGGCTTGCAACCAGGACGCCGCTCACGCACGCACAAACGTGCGGCCCAACACTTCATTGAAGCCGGGCAGTGTGTCGCCGCGATCTACCATCAATTGCACGCCCAAGACATCGTCAATTGGTCGTTGCTGGCCGACAAACTGAGCACCGAGCAACGTGCTGCGCTCAAAGCTTGGATGCGTCGCTCGCCGTCGCTGAGCTTTGAAGCCGAAGCTTGGCCGGAACCTGCGTTGGACGAAGTCAGTGCGACACCGCGCTGGGGCGTAGAACTTGCGCTTTTAGAAACCGCGCGCCACGGCGAAGGCTTTAACGGCGAAGATGGACGCTTCAACCTGGTCAGAACGCAAGCCCACGCCGAGCGCGCAAGCGTGCACTTTGGCGCACTCGACGAGCCTGCGTTGCTGCGCGTGCGCGGTCGAGGTTTTTTGGAAAACACCCTGGGCATCGGACTCGAGGGCACAGCGGAAGGATTGGTCGTCTGCGCGGTTGGGCGTCACACGCTGCATCCGGACGCTGGCCAGTTGCGCTTCTTGGACGTGGAACGGGCGTTCAAAGTGGATTCTGACCTTATCATGCCTGCCAGCGGCGCGTTTGAACAATATGTTTATCTGCGTGCTGGTCTAGAATGGCGCATCTACAGCCGCATGGAACGTGGCATTATGGAACTGGAATTGACTGCCTTCCGCGCGCTCGGGGAGGGCGCACCGAAGGGGGTTCATCAGCTATGAAGGTTTCGGGAACGGTTTGGTGGGCGGTGGGTTGGATCGGGCTTTTGGTGGTCTCGATGGTTGGCTGTCAACCCACTTCAGTGGGCGACCCGACGCCACCACCCACGGTTTCACCTCCAGGTCCTCCCTCTCCTCAACCCGTGACCCCGCCACCAGTTACTCCGCCATCGCCGCCCAGTCCTGTCCCACCGCCCACTGGCACAGTGTCGTTCGTCTCGAGCAGCGGCGTGTACCAGGACAGCACAAACTCGCTGCGGTTGCCTACGCCAGGTGGAACCCAAAGTGGAGACACACTCTTGGCGATCATCGTTCTAAACGCTACGCAGTCCAACGCCGTGAGTGCGCCTGGGTTCGGCGTCCTCGCTGGCTATCCCGTGACCGACACGCAGAACGTCGTGAAAAGCATTTGGGTATTGACCAAAACCGCTGGTTCTGAACCCGCCAATCAGACCTTTACGTTTGCTTCCACAAACGCCCGCGGGCTGCTGCTCACGTATCGAAATGTAAACCGGGTTCGGGAGGCACGTGTATCACAGTTGTCTGTCGTTTCCCAAGCGGTTGCACCAGCCGTTACGACCATGCAAGGCGCGCGGGTGCTGCGAATTGTTTCTGCCGCTCCGGCCAATCACAGCGTCGGCATCACCGCTCCGGCCGACCTGGAAACACGCTTCGACACTGGACAAACGTTGAACTTCACGCTGTATGCCGGCGACCAGGTCTCCGCCTCTGCCAACGCGTTGGCGATGCCGTTCGGCTTCCGTGATTCTGGCGGCGCACCCTATCTAAGTCCATACACCGCCATCACGCTGTCGCTGGAACCCTGACCCGTACAATCCGCGCGTGCCCCTGCCGTCCCTGGACCCCCATCAACGCCTCCACCTGCGCAAAGCCGCGATGCGCGACGTGGAGGCGATGCTGCAACTGATCGCACACTGGGCGCGGCGCGGCGCAATGCTGCCCAAATCGCGCGACGTGCTGTACACAGAGATCAGGGACTTCTACCTCCTGGAGACCCAAGATGGTGGCATCGCCGGAACAGTCGGATTGCACGTCCTCTGGAGCGACCTGGCAGAGGTGCGCAGCCTGGCGATTCACCCCGATTTTCAGGGGCAAGGTTTGGGCAAGCGCCTCGTGCTGGGTGTGGAAACCGAGGCTCGAGACCTCGGGATTTTGCGGCTGTTTGCTTGGACCCTGGAGCCGCAGTTTTTTGAGCGCTGTGGGTACGCGCAGGTAGGTTTAGAAATGCTGCCGCCGAAGGTGTACAAGGAGTACCACAAGGCGGCGATGGTCAAGCGGATTTGAGCACGGGCGTACCTCGGGCAGCGCTGCTCCAGGCGTGATTTCTCGAGCACCAAGCCGCAAACGTTTACACTCGAGACTGGCTTGAACCAAACCCTGTGACGCGGCGCTTGACCCGAGCCTCGAGGGTTACTTGTCCTGGCCCAGCGCGAAACCTTTGCTGAACTGCTCTTGCAGCACGGTGAACACCAGCACGGGCGGCAGCAGGGTCAGAATCGCGCCCGCCATCACCGCGCCCCAGTTGCTTTGCGCTTCGGCGTCGATCAGGCGACTCAAGCCCACTTGCACGACCTGCTTGCCGTCCGATTGCATAATCACCAAGGGCCACAGGTATTGGTCCCAGGCGGAGACGAACTGGATCACCGCCAGCGCGCCCACGGTGTTCCAACTCATCGGCACGAGCACGCGCAGCAAAAACGTCAGCGGTCCTGCCCCGTCCATGCGCGCGGCGTCGGACAGGCTCGAGGGGATGTTCATGAAGTGCTGGCGAAAGAGCAGCACGCCGGTGGCAGAGGCGATGAACGGCACGACGATGGCGGCGTAACTGTCCGCCCAGCGCAATTGCCCCGACACGAGGTCAAACAGCGCGACGATCAGCAACTCTGTCGGCAATGCCAGCGCGAACAACACGAGTGCGAAGAGGATGCTCTTTAACGGAAACCGAAAGTACACGAATGCCAAGGCTGCCAACAGCGACAACGCGGTTTTGCCCGCGGTGACGAGCACCGCCACGACTGCGCTGTTGAGCATGTAGCGCCCCAGTCCCGCTCCAACCCACGCGGCTCGGGCGTTTTCCAAAAACTGGGTGCCAGGCGCGAGGCTGGGTCCGGTGACGGCAGCACTGGTCTGCGTGGCTTTGACGAGTGCGAACAGCAGCGGTGAGGCGATGACCAAGACAGCGCAGATCAACACGGCGTGCGTCCAGAAGTCGCGGCGCAGGGCTTGTCGAAACGCGCTGCCTCGAGCTGCACGTCCTCGAGTCCCGCGGGGTCGAGCGTCAAGCGCCATGGTGCACCCTCCGTCCACCCGTGCGGAACTGCAAGACGATCAAGCAAATCACCAGCAGGAGCATCAACACGGCTTGCGCGGCGGCGGCACCGGTTTTGAAGCTGCGAAAGCCGTCTTCGTACAGTTGGTAGACCAGGAAGGTCGTGATCCCCGCCTCGCCGTAGACCGGTCCGCCTCGGGTGAGGATGTTGACCAAACCAAAGCTGTCAAACAGCGCCGCGATGATGTTGGTGAAGACCAGGAAGAAGGTCATCGGAGAAAGCAACGGCAGTGCGACGCGCCAGAAGCGCTGCCACGGGCTCGCGCCGTCAATCTGTGCAGCTTCCATGACCTCCAAGGGAATGTTCTGAATCGCCGCCAGGTAAAACACGATGTTGTACCCCAAGCCCTTCCACACGCTGGCGACGACCACGAGGGCGAACGCCAGGAACGGCTGGTCCAGCCAGCGCGGTTGAATGCCGAACAGCGTCCCCAGCAGGTTATTGACCGGTCCGACCTCTGGGTTGAAGAGGAACAACCACAGCGTCCCGGCAATGGCAGGGGAGAGCGCGTACGGGTAGATCAGCAGCAGGCGGTAGAGCTTCGCCCCTGAGATTGGCTTGCTCGCCAGCCACGCCAAGCCCAGCGCGGTCATCAAACCCAGCCCCACGACGAGCGCGACGAACACCAAGGTTTGCACGATGACTTGGTGGTACACGGGGCTCGAGAGCAGCGTCGTGAAGTTTTCCAAGCCCACGAATTGCTCGTTGCCGACGACGATGTTCGCGCGGAACACGCTCAGCCGCAGGGTTTCAGCAGCCGGATAGTACGAGAACACGCCCAGGATCAGGAGGGTCGGCAGCAGCAACAGCCACGGCAGCCAGCGACCTTTGAAGGTCGCGTGCGCGCCGCCCGCCCCCGGCGCTTGGTCTCGAGCAGACCTGTTTGGGGCACCCCGGCGAATCGGTGTGGATTTATGGGTCGGTCGAACAGCGTTCAAGATTCACCTCACGCAAGGTCAATGAACCGCGAACCTCGAGACTTGAGCCTCGAGGTTGCGTTTGGATGCAACGTTCATTTGAAGTTCTTGTTGTATTCCACGAGCGCGGCCGTGACCTGCTCGTTGGCGGTTTTTGCCACATCGTTCACCGCTTGACCACTGAGCACTTTTTGAATGTTCTGCTCGATCAACGCGCGCATCTGGATGTTGGCTCCGGTCAAGGCACCCGCGTTGGCAATGTTGGGTTTGGTGTTCAAGAGTTGATTGAACGCCACAATTTGCAGCGGATTGCTCAGGAACCAACCCTGCTTGCGCAGCAAATTGACGCTGCTGGTGCGCACGGGGTAATACCCGGTGAGCTTGTGCCACGCTGCCATGTTCTCGGTGTTGGTCATGTACAACGCAAAATCCAGCGCGGTCTCGGCTTCTCCTTTTGTGACGCCCTTGGCGACCCACAGGCTCGCGCCGCCGATGACCACGCCGTTGCGCGTGGTGCCGTTGGGAATCGGCATGACGCCCACGCCCATTTGGAAACCGGTCTGCTTGGCGGCGTCCAGCAAATTGCCCAGCCCGGCGGTGCTGTTGATCGTCATCAGCGCTTTGCCCTGCCCGAAGATCGCGTTCGTGCCGACGGTGTCGGCGAGCTTGCCGGTGTTCGTCAAATACCCTTTGTCGTTGAGTTCTTTGTAAAACGCGAAGATCTTGCGTCCGGCGGCGCTGTCAATGTTGCTGGCGGTGGCTCGAGCCTGACGCCCGTTGTTGTTGTTCAAGAGTTGCGCGTTTTGCTGGCTCATCCACTGCTCGAACAGCCAACTGTAGGGGGTCAGCGCCATGCATTTGACGCCGAGCTTCGCAGCGTCGAATTTCGCACAGGCATTGATGACCGCAGAAAACGTCGTCGGCGGGTTCTTCGGGTCCAGCCCCGCCTTTGTCATCAAGTCTTTGTTGAAGTACAACACTGGGCTGCTGCTGTTGAACGGGATGCTGTTGACCCGCCCGCCGATGGTGTAATAGCTGACCACAGGCTGGATGAAGTCGCTGAAATCCACGGTTTTGACCGCGCTGACCGGTTGGAAAATGCCGCTGTCCAATGCCAACTGGCTGCTCGTGCCGTCCACTTGCACCAGGGCCGGGGCTTTGCCTTGGCGCGCGGCGAGCACTGTGGCTTGCAGGGTCTCGTCGGAGATGCCCTTGTACACGGGCACGACTTTCACATTGGGGTTTGCTTTGTTGAACTCGTCTGCCTTGGCTTGAATCCAGTCGCCGCGCTTGGCGTCGCCGAAGGTGTGCCAAAACTCCACGGTGGTGACGGTTTGCGCGGAGGCGATCACGGTCAGGGCGAGTGGTACGGCGATCCACAATCGTTTCATGGCAACTCCTGGGGTCTGGTGTCCTCGAATGGACGGGTGCGGCGTGGAACGAACGACCCTCGGCAACGAGGTGGCAAAGTCAGGGCTCGAGGGTGAACGGCGCGCGCCGAAAAGCGGAAGCTGTGAACTGCCCGCGTCTACGCCCGACGTTGTGGTGAACGACGCGAAGCCCTCCATGCGCGCGTCGGCAACGCGGTGTCGAAAACAGCGGGGCGATCACCTGACCAGACTCGTCAGAAATGCTTAGAACCTATCCGGATAATGGGAGTCGTCTGCAACAAATCACCGCACACGCCAACTGACAAAACCCCAAATACAACACCGAACACTTCTCCCACCGCACCAACAACCGCCGAAACCGATTCATCC
>JAESGJ010000124.1_pt1 | contig 123873 bp, 117 predicted proteins | sample 9266241 | NCBI WGS metagenome assembly JAESGJ01 (sample SAMN14514841, study PRJNA621669) | algae metagenome | isolation source: Brasilonema octagenarum HA4186-MV1 and co-occurring heterotrophs from wet... | place: USA: Manoa Valley, Hawaii | collected 2009-07-20 | reverse complement strand
GCTGGTGACTTTCGGCGGCGCCTATGCCGTGCTGGCTTATGTCGCCCAGCAGGCGGTCGAGCATTATCACTGGCTGAAGCCGCACGAGATGCTGGACGGGCTCGGCATGGCCGAGACCACGCCCGGTCCGCTGATCATGGTGCTGCAGTTCGTCGGCTTCATGGCCGCGTTCCGCGATCCCGGCGGCCTGTCGCCGATGCTGGCGGCGACCCTCGGCGGCCTGCTCGCGACCTGGGTCACCTTCACGCCCTGCTTCCTCTGGATCTTCGTCGGCGCGCCCTATATCGAGCGCCTGCGCGGCAACATTGGTTTGGCCGGCGCGCTGAGCGCCATTACCGCCGCGGTCGTCGGCGTCATCCTCAACCTCTCGATCTGGTTCGCCCTGCACACGCTGTTTCGCGAGACCGTGCCGGTGCACGCGTTTCCGCTGAACTTCGACAGGCCGGTGCCGGGAAGCGTCGATATCCCGGCGATGCTGCTGGCGATCGCGGCGGCCACCGCGATCTTCCGGTTCAAGCTGGGCATGCTGACGGTGCTGGCGGCAAGCTGCGCGGCGGGCGTGGCGCTGCGGCTGGCGGCGCTGATCTAAAGCATCGTCTGGAAAAGCGCAGCGGTTTTTCGGAAAGATGATCGCGTCCCGTTTGCTGGCGCAACGTGCGGTTGAGGGGACGCGGACGTTGCCTATGCCGGTCAGCAATCATCGCGGCAGCCGCGATGGTTCAGGCTGCTGCCACAACAGAGCTCAGCGGCACGTCCAACGAATAAATGAAGCCGCTCGGTTCGTAGGCAAGCCCCACCTGGCCTGCCAATTGCTGTCCGAGAGCCCCCATCATCCGGGTGCCGAAGCTCCGCCGCACCGGCGGCGCGACCGTGGGACCTCCCCTTTCCGTCCACACGAGGCGAAGTCTCTGCTTCGCGTCGTCGACTCCCCACGCCACTTCCACGCGGCCTGTGGGGACCGACAGCGCTCCGAATTTGGTCGTGTTCGTGCACAGCTCGTTCATCGTCATCGCAAGCGCGATGACAGCTACGGAGCTGATCCTGATGTCTGGTCCATTGAAATGAAAACGACGGTCGCCATGGCTGTCATAAGGTTCCGTCGCGCTGCTCAATGTGTGAGTGAGGCTTGCATCCGCCCAACTGACCTGCAGCAGCAGATCGTGGGCTCGCCCCAATGCAAGCAGCCTTCCCTCCATGGCCTTCTGTCCATGCTCGATACTCAGCGCTCCGCGGAAGCTTTGGGACGCGATGGCGCTGACCATGGCAAGCGTATTCTTGACGCGGTGATGAAGCTCGCCCAGGATCAGCTTCTGCAATTTGTCGGCCGCGGTTCGCTGCTCGGCGTCGATCCCGGCTTGGACCATGAGTGCCCGGGCGTCTATCTCGGCCTGTTCGAGCAGCAGGCGGAGACTGTCGTTTTCGGCCGACAGAATGGTCTCGTGTGTTGATCGGGTTGAAGGATCGGCCATTTGCGTCGGCTGAGCCGCCTCACCGGCAATCCAATCGGTAGCAGACGGAATGATCTGCAGCGCCCCTGCACCGATCATCGCCTGCAACTCAGTGACCATTTGCTCGACACCAAGCGGCTTGCCGAAGAAGCGGCTGTTGGCTGGCCTCTCTTCCTCGGACGGCTTCACTTGACCGGAAACCAAGATGATCTTGATCGATGGCCAGCGTTCGCACACCGCATGAGCGAGCTTCAGGCCGTCGATGCTGCCAGGCATTTGTATGTCGGTGAGAAGCAACGAAATATCCGAGCGGGATTCGAGGACCGAGATCGCCTCGTCGGCATTGACGGCCTCGACGGGGCAGAAGCCGGCGTCTTCCACGATATCGACGGCACGCATGCGCAGGATCATCTCGTCTTCCACGACCAGAACGTTCGGCACCTGAGTAGGATTTGTAGACATGGCAATATCTCTCTATTTCATGGCGGCCGACGCGGTCCCGACGGAGAGCCCTGATTGCCCGTCGGCCATCGGCTGGAAACGCGGCCCACTGCTTCGCTTTGGAAAACGATGGCGCGCCGGTCCGAAGCGCAGCAACGCATCTCGACACGATCACCGGCGTCCTGACGGGCCGGACGCCGAAAAGCCCGTCGCCTCGCGGCAAGGCTCGGAGAAGGAACTATCGACGCGCAGTCACCAGCCGAGCTTCCTGAAGCTTCGCTCCAGAGCCGGCATGTCGCAAACAGGAAGAGGCAAAGTTCGGCCAGACCTGCGTCGAGCAGTTCGAAACGACGGCTCGCGTCTCGAGCCGGTCGCCTTTGGCCATGGCTGCGAGTTCATCCGCTTGCACTTGAGGGGCAAATCCCGGCAACGCGATGACCGAAGCTCCGAGGACCATGAAAATCGTGAGTGACAGTAGGGATCTGATCATTTGAGACTGCTGACTTTTTGGTCTTCGATTCCTCGATATTCGAGGATCTGCAAAACAACAATCAAAGCGAGAAATTGTTCCATATTTTCGCTTATTGGTTGAATCAGGCACCTTGAAGGAATGTCCGCCTAGGAAAGATCGACGATGAGCGAAAATGCACCATCTTGCTTCCAAAGCCTTCCAAGTCGCTCGGCCTTCAGCAGAGCTTCTCGCTTGGGGCCGGGAGGGGCTGTCTCTGGACGGCTGCGAGCGACACTCGGCATGCGAGTGCGGCGTTCCCTCGGGGAAGTGATTGGCTTGAGCATGAATGGCTCCGCGTACTTGGCTGGAGCACGGAGCTCTCAGTCGCCGATAGGCGTCATGATGAGCCGATGATCAATCCACCAGGCGCTCATTCACCGGAAATAGATACAAAATTCGGCAGGAGACCAGGTCGCACGAGCGAGTTTGACTGCATTCCCTGCGCGCTGATCCGATTGCCGATGGCGAAAACAGCGCGGCTGCCTTTTGGCCGGAGCACCTAGTGACGACTGAGCGCCGTTGGGAAAGCGGCGCGTCGAGGCGAAGGCGAGCCCGCTCGGCTCAGCTTCCTCAGTGAAACTTTCCGGCGCCTCCGAAGAAAAGAATACTTTCATCGGGCAGAGCTTCCCGCCGTCGCGCGGGGCGACTGCTTGGCACGCGTTGGAGCGTCTTACAACATCCCACTTCGCCGACGTTCGGATGTGTCACGCGCGACGCGGCGCCGCCAGCGTCTTTGCATGTATCTCGGTTCGGCGGTCTCAGTTGCCGTCTATTGGGCCTGCTCGCGGCGCACCTCGGAAGGCGTGGCACCATAGCGGCGGCGGAAGGCGTGGTTGAAATGCGACAAGTCGCCGAACCCACTGGCGTAGGCGATCGCGGCGATCGACTGGTGGGCATGACGCGGATCGACAAGCAGGCGGTGCGCGCAGGCGAGACGGGCAATTAGCACATGCTGGGAGAAGGTCGTGCCCTCACCGTCGAACAGCATATGGATGTAGCGCGGCGTCACGCGTTGGCGTCCCCTTTAGCTTCGGTTTGACATCAAGAGGCAGATGAGAAGTTAGAGGATGAAACGCGCTCTGTTGTTCCTGTTGCTCGGCGCCGTGTTGTGCGTGGCCATGCTCTGCGCACCACCCGCTTTGCATTCACCAAAGGCGTTCTGGCCGATCTTCCTGGGCCTGGCACCGATCATGTTTCCTTTGGCTGTGAGTCTCATGGCGATCGCCGGAGTGGTCGACTGGTTGCTGGCAGACAAGGGCTGGATTCGCATCATCGCCAGTTCGTTGGTGGCATTCGCGGTCGTCATCGTGATTCAATACGTCGCCGGGTCGGTTGCACCGCTGATCGGCTTCGCGGGCGCAATTCCAGCCGCCATCTGCTCGTGGCTGTCGGCGGGAAAAGGTAACGTGCAGGTCCGCAAGGAATGGTTTTGAAGCCCGCGAAACACCTGGCCAATTCCGCCACGCCGCCTGTCAAGCCCCGCCTCGTCAAATATTCCACTTTACCGAAATTCGGTTTTATCGTACATCCGAAACACCTTGGCCCGAGACGAGGGGCGGATCGCGATCGTCACGAACCGCGGGCTGGGCAGCGATGGACGCGACGGCGTCGGGCGTGATTGGCATTGCAGGGCGGGCAACCGTGAGCAATGGCTGTTACGCGCACGACACGGCGCCGACAGCGTCTTCGCATGGCTTCGGGGGCGAGCACACGCCACCCCCCGGATTCCCAGCGAGGACGTGCGCGGACGGAGAAGTCGTGTGGTCCCGACGCCCGAGGTTCTGGCGCCAAGTCTTGCGGTGATGTAGCGGCCAACCGGCGCGCGCATCAGCATTCCCGCAAGGCGACGGGGGCAATAGTGCAACGCTCCCCGAGGAGAGCACGAAGGACACCGTTAAAACCATTCGCGCAGGGAAGGCCGGGCGACCGGCAACACCTGTGGTCCAACCCGTGTGCATTTCTATCGCGCACGGATCTCGGGTGCCAGCCGGCGCCCGGCCTTCCCTGCGCCCTCGTCTTTCTCGAGGGCGCGCCGTGAAGCAAAACTCGGGCGAAACGCGCCGCGAGAAGGCAAACTCTCGTCCGCTGTTTGAGACGTGAATTGGAGAGCAATGAGCTCGCCGCCTGGCTCGTCATTGCGACGGACCGCGCTCACTTGATGCCCCGGGTCAAGCCGGGGCATCACACAGTCGTCGTTGCGCTATCGCATCATCATCCGCGCGATCGCTTCGCCGATCACCACCGTGGTGAAATGCGTGTTGGCGCGGCAGTCGGACGGCATGATCGAGGCGTCGGCGACGCGCAGGCCGCTTATCCCCTTCACGGTGCCATCCGGATTGACCACGCCGTCGGCATCGTTGAGGCCCGTCATGCGGCAGCTGCCTGCGGCGTGCTGGATGTCGCCGGTCTCACGGCGCAGCACCGCATCGAGTTCGTGATCCGGCAGCGCGGCGGCCTGCGGCAAGGTCAGATCGGTGTCGGCGAGCCTGATCCAATCGGCGATGCCAGCGAGCGCCGGCTGTGATGTGATCACGGCGAGCCGCCTCACCGCGTCGATCATGCGCAGCATGTCGCGCGGATCGGCCAGCATGTTCTCCTCGACGACGGGATCGATCGTGGGGTCGGCCGAGGCGAGCTTGAGCGTGCCGCGCGAATAGGCGTTGAACAGGCCTGCGCCGATCGCGCCCGGCACGCCGATGCCGCGATGATTGAAGGCAATCAGGATCATGTCGCGCTTGCCGCCGTCGGCAAGGCCCGAGGAATAGGTCACGCAGCAATTGGTGTGCCGGGTGTCCGGATCGGTCGGCCGCAGATTGTCGCGGAGCTGGATCGTGGCGCGAAACAGCGGATGGTCGAAATAGTGGCGGCCGACCGGCAGGTCGCGCACGACGCCAATTCCCATCGCCTTCAATTCCTCCGCCGGACCGATGCCCGAGCGCAGCAGGATCGCCGGGCTGTGGATGGCGCCGGCGCAGAGCACGATCTGGCGCGCACTGATCTCCTGGGTGCCCTGCCCTTCGACATGAACGCGGACGCCGGTTGCTCGGCCGTCGCTGATCAGCACGCGATCGACCAGCGCATGGCCACGGATCTCCAGATTGGCGCGCCCGCGCGCCGGCTCCAGATAACCCTCATTGGTGCTGATGCGGCGCAAATCGCGGCTGTTGATGGGATAGCAGGCAACGCCCTCGCCGTCGGGGCCGTTGAGATCGGCGCACCAGGGATAGCCACTCGCCAGCGCCGCATCGCGCAAGCCGCGATCGATCGGGCCCCATGTCTCCGGCGGCGCGCGATAGACCGGCAGCGGTCCACCGCGGCCATGGCCCTCGGCGTCGCCGAACTCAAAGTCGTCCTCGATGACGGAGAACAACGGCATCACGTCCTTCGCCGACCAGCCGGTGCAGCCATTGGCCGCCCATTCGTCGAACGCATCGGCAACGCCGCGAATGGCGATCTGCCCGTTCATCATCGAGCTTCCGCCGAGCCCCTTGCCGCGCCAGTAGAAGCGCGGCTCCTGCCCGGCCACCCGGCGCGACAACAGATCGGGCCACTGCCATTTCTCCTGGTACTCGCGCTTGTGGATGATCGGGATCGGATTGGGCGTCCTGACCTCCCAGGGCGCCTGGTCGGCGCGCCAGTCCAGCCCCGCTTCAAGCAGCAGGACACGTCGTGCAGGATCCTCGGAGAGCCGTGCCGCAACAGCGGCGCCGGCAGAGCCGCCGCCGACAACAATGACATCGTACATCGCGTTACTTCTCAACGTTCCAGAACACCGGGATGGCGGACGGTATCAGACCACGCAGGGTGGCGCGATAGGCCGCCGGCTGCGCAAATTGTCCCCACGGGATCGCAGGGGCCTGGTCGTACATGACGCTCTGGATCTCCCCGGCGATCTTCTTGCGGTCCTCCTCGGCCGGCGCCTTGGCGAAGGCTTCCATCAACGGCGTGATGCGCTGGTCGCACTGCCACCCGGTGAAGTCGGCACAGTTGAAGGCGACCATGACATTGGTCAAGGGCGAGCCGAGATCGAAACCGCCGGCGTGAACGCCATAGACGCTCCAGCCCTCCTTCTTGGCGCGGCGCGCCAGCACGCTGGCCCAGTCCATCACCTGGAGATCGACGTTGAAGCCGGCGGCCTTCAGCCGCTCCGCCAGCACCTGCGCCGAGACGCGAGGCGCTTCAAGATCGTTGGCCTCCATCACGACGACGGGCTCGCCGGCATACTTGGTCGCCTTCAGCGCAGCCTTCGCCGCCTCGATCGAGGGCTTGGCGGCGGCTTCCGTGCCGGTCTTGCTCTCATAGGTCGTGCCGCAGGTGAAGAAGGTGGCGCAAGGCGTCGCGTATTTGGCATCGAGGCCGAGCGCATCCAGCACTTCGCGCTGGTCGACCAGCTTCCACAGCACGCGGCGGATGGCGGGATCGTCGAACGGTTTTGACGCGGCGTTGAGGCGATAGGCGCCGGCGAACATGTTGCCGCCGGTGAAATTGACCAGCTTGACGCGAGAGTTTTTCTCCAACTGCGGCAACAGGTCGAACGGCGCATATTGCATGAAGTCGATCTCGCCGGCCTGCAGCGCGGAGGCCGCGGTCGCACCGTCGGGAATGACGCGGATCTCCAACGCGTCGACGTTGACGCGCTTGCCGCCAGCGAGGAAGTCGGCGGGCTCGGGACGCGGCACATAGTCGGCGAACTTCTTCAGGATCATGCGATCGCCGGTGCGGTGATCGGCCTTGCTGTAGACGAACGGGCCGGAGCCGACGATCTCGGTGATGCGCTGGTCGCCGGGTGTTTTCGCGATGCGCTCGGGCATCATGAAGGCAACGGGGCTGACGGGATTGCCAAGCGCGTCGATGACGAGGCCGGAGGGCTCCTTCAACGTCAGCACGAAGGTTTTCGCATCGGTCGGCTCGAGCGAGGCCGTGATCGCAAAGATGCGGCGGCCCAGCGCGCTGCGGGTGCCCCAGCGGCGCAACGACGCCACGCAATCGGCCGCGGTAACCGGCTGACCGTCATGCCATTTCAGGCCGTCACGCAGCGTGAAGGTATAGGTCAATCCATCCGCGGAGACCTTCCAGTCCTGCACCATCTGCGGCTTGATCTCGCCCTTGGAATCCTTCGCAAACAGCGTGTCGAACACCATGTAGCCAAACGTGCGCGAAATGTAGGCCGTGGAGAAATGCGGATCGAGCGTGACGATCTCCGCCTCCAGTACCGCAACGAGATTGCCCGCGGCATGCGCAGGTGCCGCAGCGATCGCGAACCCGAGCAACGCCGGAATGAAAGCCTTCAATTTGAACATTGGTGTGGTTTTGCCTTTTGACTGAAACGTTCGCAGTCGCCAGGAAAAAGCAATGTTCGTGCCCACGCGGCCAAAGCACGTATGCGCTCACGGCTGTCTGCCACGCGTTTACGCGCCAAGAGGTGCGAATTGGGAGCGAGCCTGCTACCTCTCGTCATTGCGAGCGCAGCGAAGCAATCCAGAGTCCCTCCGGAACAGCTTGCATTGCTTCGCTACGCTCGCAATGACGCGGTGGAAAGAGGGACGCACGACAAGCTCACCTGTGTCCCGGCTTGCGCAGCCGCGATGCACGCTGCCGCACGTCCGGGACACGAGACCGTCCTACCCGATCACCTTGCCGAACTTGTTCGACTTCGGGAAACCCTTCGGCGGCAGGCGGCCGGCGTCAGCGCGGTTACCCTTCCACTCTGCGAGCTCCTTCATGGTCGCGGAGAACTCGCGGCCGGCGGAATCCTTCCAGGTCAGGCCGGCCTTCGCCTCGAACACGGCAATGTCGGAGAGACCGCCATCCTTGTATTTCTGCAAGCGAACGCCGCGGCCCCGCGCCATCTCCGGCACCTGGTCGAGCGGGAAAATCAACATCTTGCGATTCTCGCCGATGACCGCGACGGTATCACCAAGCACTTCGGTGACCACGCACGCCTCGTTCGGCATGTCGACGTTGAGGACCTGCTTGCCCTTCTTGGTGGTGCCGACGCAATCATCCTCGTTGACCACAAAACCCTGGCCCTCGTGGCTCGCGACCAGGAATTTGCGTCCACCCTTGTTGACGAACAGCGCGACGGGCGCCGCCTCCTGTTCGAGATCGATGAACAGGCGGATCGGCTCGCCGTGGCCGCGGCCGCCCGGCAGCTTGGCGACATCGAGCGAGTAGAACTTGCCGTTGGTGGCGAACAGCAGCAGCTTCGAGGTCGTCTCGGCGAAGAAGGCGAAGCCGAGCTTGTCGTCCTGCTTGAAGGCCAGCCCCGAGAGATCCTCGACATGGCCCTTCATGGTGCGGATCCAGCCCTTGTCGGAGACCACGACCGTCACCGGCTCGCGTTCGACGAAGGCCTCCTCGATCGCGGCGAGATCGTGCTCGGGCGCGTCGGCAAAAGTGGTGCGGCGCTTGCCGAGTGGCGTCTTCGGGCCGAACATGTCGCGGACCTTGCCGACCTGCTCGCCGACCTTCTTCCATTGCTCGGGCTCGGAGGCCAGCAGCAACTCGAGGCCCTTCAGCTCCTTGCGCAGATCCTTGTCCTCGGTGCGGATCTCCATTTCCTCGAGCTTGCGCAAAGAGCGCAGCCGCATGTTGAGGATGGCTTCGGCCTGCACCTCGGAGAGCTTGAATGCCTTGATCAAGGCCGGCTTCGGCTCGTCCTCGTTGCGGATGATCCGGATCACCTCGTCGATGTTGAGATAGGCGATCAACAGGCCGCCCAGAATTTCGACTCGGCGCTCGATCTCGGCCTTGCGATGATTGGTGCGGCGGATCAGGACGTCGCGCAGATGGTCGAGCCATTCGCGCAGGCACTCGGCCAGACCCACGACCTTGGGGACGCGGCCCTTGATCAGGACGTTGAGGTTCAGCGGAATCTTGTTTTCGAGCTCGGTGAGCCGGAACAGCGACTCCATCATCAAGGCGGGGTCGACGTTCTTCGACTTCGGCTCGATCACGATGCGGACGTCTTCGGCCGACTCGTCCCTGATGTCGCCGACCAGCGGCAATTTCTTCTGGTCGAGCAGTTCGGCGACCTTCTCGATCAGCCGCGACTTCTGCACCAGGAAGGGAATCTCGGTGACGACGACAACCCAGGCGCCACGCGCGCCCTCCTCCTGCTCCCACCGCGCGCGGACGCGGAACGAGCCGCGGCCGGTGGTGTAGGCCTCGGCAATGGACTGCTTGGAATCGACGCAGATGCCGCCGGTCGGGAAATCGGGGCCCTTGACCCACCTCATCAGCGCCTTGGACTTGGCGTCGGGCTTCTCGATCAGGTGCAGCGCGGCTTCACAGAGCTCGGCCGCGTTGTGCGGCGGGATCGAGGTCGCCATACCGACCGCGATGCCCTGCGCGCCGTTGGCGAGCAGGTTCGGGAAGCCGCCGGGCAGCACGACCGGCTCCCTCGACTGGCCGTCGTAATTGGGACGGAACTCGACGCCGTCCTCGTCGATGCCTTCGAGCAGAAGCCGCGCGACGTCGGTCATGCGCGCTTCGGTGTAGCGGTAGGCAGCCGGATTATCGCCGTCGATGTTGCCGAAATTGCCCTGGCCGTCGACCAGCGGATAGCGCGATGAGAAGTCCTGCGCGAGGCGGACCATGGCGTCGTAGATCGCCTGGTCGCCGTGCGGATGGAACGAGCCCATCACGTCGCCGACGATCTTGGCGGACTTCTTGAAGGCAGTGCCGGGGTCGAGCCTGAGCAGGCGCATGCCGTAGAGGATGCGGCGATGGACCGGTTTCAGGCCGTCGCGCGCGTCGGGCAGCGCGCGGTGCATGATGGTGGAGAGCGCATAGGCGAGATAGCGCTCCTCGAGCGCTTCACGCAGCGGCACCTCGTGAATTTCGGCCGGTTCTTCCGGCGGAACGATTCGTTTTCCCATGCCGCCCGGTTAAACCGTGGAAGCGAATCGGGCAAGGATGGATTGGTTCCCTGCGGGCGCCTACTGCCCGGCCCAGCCGGCTGTCACAGGCGGGACGGGATGGGCCTTTTGGGCCTGTGTGGTGGCCGGAGCATTGGTCAGGCAGCGCCGGGCGGCCTCGATCTCGGCCTCCGTCGCGCCCTTCGAGCGCGCCCATGTCTCTGCGGCCGCAGCGGAATATTTGGCTACATAGTATCGGACGACCGTGCAGGATGCCCGACGAAACACGCCGGGTTGCGGCTCGCCGGCGATGGCATCGGGCGCAAACGCGAGCAGCGCCGCAGAGAAGGCGAATCCCCTGATCAACATTTGGGCTATCCCCGTGATGGAACCTGGGGGCAAAGTCCACTGAACCCGATTTCGTTCCAGGGAACTCCATGTCGACGGACAAGGGAGCGTCCCGCTGGGCTCATGGCGCAGGGTTTGCGGCCCGGGCCTGCTGTCGCGTCAGCGCGTTGATGAAGCCGGCCCGCGCGTCGGAGTGGACCTGCCCGCGCGGCTCCAGCACGTGGCGCAGCAGGAACAACCCGGTGAGTCGAAAGCCGTCCTGCAGATCCTCGTCGGTCAGCTCCCCCTGCACCTCGCCCTGGCGTAGAAAAGGCGGCAGGCGCAACAGGCGGTCGCGCCAGGGCTCGCCCGCGCCGCGCGACACCGCGCCACCGGATTTCGGCGAGACGTAGATCAGGTCCGTGGTCTCGCCGGTGACCGCACAGTTCTCCAGGGCCAGTCCGAAGCCGAGTTCGGCGAGCATCGCCAGCTCGAAATGGATGACGTGCACGGCGGCGCTGCCGATGTCGTCGAAATCGTCGAGCGAATGCTCGAGCTGCGTGAAGATCTCCTCATGCGGATCGCGCTCCGGCAGGAGGCGCGCAATCGAGGCCAGATGGGTGACGCCGTAGACGCCGTGGGACGATCCCAGCAACGTGGCCGCGCGCAGCTTCAAGCCCTCGATCGCATAGGTGCCGAGATGCTCGTCAAGCCGTGCCCGCCAGACGACGCTGACGCTGTTCCCCGGCTGCAGAAGTGGCCGCATCCGCGAGCCGGCGCCGCCGCGCACGAGGCCGAGATGCCGGCCGTGCCCGCGCGTCAGGAGCTCGACGATGGCGCTGGATTCGCCATGCCGCCGCACCCCCAGCACAATGCCCTCGTCGGTCCATTCCATGGGAGGACTCTTATCGCATTTCGAGCTGTCGTAGGTTGGGCAAAGCGAAGCGTGCCCACGCATTTTTGCGCGACCGCGGTTAGATGGTGGGCACTGCGCGCAAGGGCGCGCCTTTGTCCACCCTACGGCACCGCGCACAACGTCACGCGTCGAACCAACCCTGGGCGTCGCCGGTGAACGAGAAATACAATCCCACCGTCGTCAGCGCGCAGGAAACGATCTCGATGGCGCTGTCGAGCTCCATGCCCTTCTCCCCGATGATCTGGCCGAGCGAGATTACCGACAGCACCAGCGCTGCCGCCAGCACCCAGCGCGGCCAGTTCTTGCGACCGTGCGCGGCGAGCCGCACAAAGTAAACCAACAGCAGGATCATGCCTCCGGCGAGCAAGGTCCCCGTCATGATCATCTGCTCGGTCACCTCGGCAGTGGGCGTGCGGTCCTGAACCGCAACGGACAAGGCGTCCAGCATCAACGATGCATAAAGCAGCGCTTCGAAGCGCCGGACGTTGCTGGGCACGCTCATCGGATACCGATCTGTTCTTGGTTATTCTCTCGGAAAGTCCAGGCCCATCTCGCGGTAGCGATCGGGATCGTCGCCCCAGTTCTCGCGCACCTTGACGAACAGGAACAGGTGGACCGGCACGTCCAGGATCTGCATCAGTTCCTTGCGCGAGTCCGCGCCGATCGACTTGATGGTGGCGCCGCCCTTGCCGAGCACGATCTTGCGCTGGCTTTCGCGCTCGACGAAGATCGTCTGCTCGATCCGCACCGACTTGTCCTTGCGCTCCTCCCACTTCTCGGTCTCGACCGTGGACTGGTAGGGCAATTCCTGGTGCAGCTTCTGATAGATTTTTTCGCGCGTGATCTCGGCCGCAAGCTGCCGCATCGGCGCGTCCGACATCTGGTCCTCAGGATAGAGGAACGGCCCCGCCGGCACCATCTCGGACAGGGTCCTGCGGAGGTCGTCGACACCGTCGCCCGAGATCGCCGCGATCATGAAGGTCCGCGCGAACCTCATGCGCTCGTTCGCGGCCTGCGCCAGCGCCAGCAGCTTCTCGCGCTGGACCAGATCGACCTTGTTGATGACGAGGATCTTCTCGTGGTTGACGCTGGCCGCCTTGGTGAGGATCGCCTCGGCTTCCTCGTCGATTCCAGTCTTGGCGTCGAGCAGCACGCAGACGAGATCGGCGTCATGCGCCCCGCTCCAGGCGGTCGAGACCATGGCGCGGTCGAGCCTTCGCTTCGGCAGGAAGATGCCGGGCGTGTCGACCAGGATGATCTGTGCGTTGTTCTCGATGACGATACCGCGGATCAGCGCGCGCGTGGTCTGCACCTTGCGCGAGACGATCGTGACCTTGGCCCCGACCAGCGCATTGACCAGCGTGGACTTGCCGACATTCGGCGCGCCGATCAGCGCAACGAAACCGCAGCGCGTCGCAGGGGGCGTCTCGCCGCTCGCTTCAGCCGTCATTGCTGCCGCCAACACCTTCTCGTTCGATCATCACTGAAGCTGCCACCTTCTCTGCCGCGCGCTTGCTGCCGCCGATGCCTTCGGCCGGGGCGAGTCCCGGCAGGTCCACTGCGACGCGGAATTGCGGATCGTGATGCGGGCCGGTGCGCTCGACCTCGCGGTAAACCGGCGTCGGCAGTCCCTTGCCCTGCGCCCATTCCTGCAGCACGGTCTTGGGATCGCGCAGGGGACGGCGCGGCTTGTGCATGCGCTCGGTCCAGTTGCGTTTGACGAAATCGGACGCCGCCGCGTAGCCGCCATCGAGGAAGACGGCGCCGATCACAGCCTCGCAGATGTCGCCGAGGATGGATTTGCGCAGGCGCGCGTCGGCGCTGGAGCCGACCGAGCCGAGCTTGATGTCGTCGAGCAGTCCGAGCGACTTGGCAACGTCGGCGCAGCTTTCCTTGCGCACGAGTTCCGCAAGACGCTTGGAGAGCTCGCCCTCATCGGCGTTCGGAAACGTATGATAGAGCATGTCGGAGACGACGAGCCCGAGCACGTGGTCGCCGAGGAATTCCAGGCGCTGATAGCTGTCGCCGCGCTTGCGTCCGGACTTCAGCGCCGAGACATGCGTGATTGCTTGCATCAGCATGTTGGGGTCGGCGAAGCTGTGGCCGATGCGCGCTTCGAGCGCCGCGTTGGCATCGGTGCCCTTCGCCTTGCTCCGCGTCCGCTTCTTCTTCGCGGGCGCCTTGCCTGCAGCAGCCTTGGTCGCAGCTTCGCCGTCGAGGCCCGCTTGCGCCTCGATCGGTTCAGCCGCGATGTCCTTGGCTTCGTCTTTCATCGGACAATTTTGAAGAAGCGATTCCAGCGCACCGACCACGGCCAGCGCCAGAACATCCAGGCATGCTCGCCTTCACCGATGGAGAAGAAGATCATCTGTGCACGGCCGATCAGATTCTCCTGCGGCACATAGCCGACCTGGCCGAGGAAGCGGCTGTCGGTGGAGTTGTCGCGGTTGTCGCCCATCATGAAGAAATGGCCCGATGGCACGGTGTAGACGTTGGTGTTGTCGACGTAACCGTTGTCGGCACAGTCGAGCGTCTCGTAGGACACGCCGTTCGGCAGCGTTTCCTTCCAGCGCTTCACCCGGGAAATGCCGCCACCTTCGGAGCCGCAGGGCTCCTCGCCGACATATTCGCTCATCCGCTGCCGCTCGACCGGCGTGTCGTTGATGTAGAGCAGCCCGTCGCGCATCTGGATGCGGTCGCCGGGCAGGCCGATCACGCGCTTGATGTAATCGGTGGAATCGTCCTTCGGCAGCCGAAACACGACGATGTCGCCGCGGGCCGGGTCCGAGCCCCAGATCCGCCCGGAAAACAGCGGCGGCGAGAACGGAATCGAATAGTGGCTGTAGCCGTAGGAATATTTCGAGACGAACAGATAGTCGCCGACCAGCAGCGTTGCCTTCATCGAGCCGGACGGGATGTTGAAGGGCTGGAACAAAAAGGTGCGGATCACCAGCGCGATCAGGAGAGCGTGGATCACGACCCGGATCGTCTCGCCGATGCCGCTCTCAGTTTTCGTTCCCGAAGTCGCGCTCATTGCTCTCTCAATTCCGGCCGGCGATCACAGAGCGCCCTCCTCCCGCGAACGGCCCATCGGTTCGCGGCGCAAGGAGATTGTCCTGATTCTGATAGTGAGGGCCAATTCCGGCGTAAAGCCGAATTGGCCCAGGCTGATTTGCGTCCGCGGACTTTTAGACGGTTGTCGGAGGCCACGCAATCAAGGATCGCATCAAAACTGCATAAGGCACTGATTTATAACACAAATCATAAAACCTAAGGGAGCCTTCTCAGGATTTCAGCAGCGGGACGGCGGAAATGATGACGAAGGCCTGCGCCAGCGGCCAGTCGTCGGTGATCGACAGGTCGATCTGCGCCTCGAAGCCCTCCGGGGTCAGGGCCTGCAGCCGCGCCAGCGCCCCGCCGGTCAGCTGCATGGTCGGCCGCCCACCCGGCAGGTTGACCACTCCCATGTCGCGCCACCAGACGCCGCGCCGGATCCCGGTGCCGAGCGCCTTCGAGCAGGCCTCCTTGGCGGCGAAGCGCTTGGCGTAGGTCGCGACCACCATCTTCTCGTTCTTGGCCCGCCGCTCCGCCTTGGCCCGCTCGGCCGCGGTGAAAATGCGGTCGAGGAAACGCTCGCCATGGCGCTCGATGACCTTCGCCACGCGGGTGATGTCGATCAGGTCGGAGCCGATGCCGATGATCATGCCCGGCTCCGGCCTCGGTCCATCGCCGCGCGCATGCGGCGCACCGTCTCGGCGAGACCGACGAACAGCGCTTCGCCGATCATGTAATAGCCGATGTTGAGTTCCATGATGTCGGGCAGCGCCGCTATCGTCTCCGCCGTCCCATAGTCGAGCCCGTGGCCGGCATGGACCTCGAGCCCGGCGGCCTTGGCCAGTTTCACGCCCGCCACGATCCGCTGCCATTCGGCCTCGGCCTTTTCGGTGTGACCGTCGACCACGGCGTCGCACCAGGCGCCGGTGTGGATCTCGATCACAGGCGCGCGCAGCCGCGCCGCCATTTCGATCTGGGCGGGATCGGCAGCGATGAACAGCGAGACCCGGATGCCGGCATCGCTCAACCGCGCGATGTAGGGCGCCAGCGCATTGTGCTGGCCGACCACATCCAAGCCGCCCTCGGTGGTCACCTCCTGGCGGCGCTCGGGGACAAGGCACACCGCGTGCGGCTTGGTGGCGAGCGAGATGCGCATCATGTCGTCGGTCGCCGCCATCTCGAAATTGAGCGGCTTGGAGATCTCGGCCTTCAGCCGCGCCATGTCCTCATCGCGGATATGGCGGCGATCCTCGCGCAGATGCGCGGTAATGCCGTCGGCGCCGGCTTCGATCGCGAGCAGCGCCGCGCGCACCGGATCGGGATGGCGGCCGCCGCGCGCGTTACGCACGGTTGCGACGTGATCGATATTGACGCCGAGGCGAAGCTTCGAAGCGGGCATTTCAGAACTCATGAAGTGACATGTCTCAAATCGTCATGCGCGGGCTCAACCCGCGCATCCATCTTCTTTGAAGAGATGGGTTGCCGGGTCAAGCCGGCAACGACAGAACTCATCCATTAACACGTTCGACTTTGGCGACGACCGCCTTGGCGCGCAGCTGGGCAAGGATCGCGCTGAGATGCTTGAGATCGTAGACTTCGAGATCGATCGTCGTTTCCGTGAAATCCGGCGAGCGGCGCTGCATGCTGATGTTGTCGATGTTGCCGTCGTGCTCGGCGATCACGGTCGCGATCTGTGCCAGCGCGCCGGGCTCATTGACGTTCTCGACCCGGATGCGGGCGGGGAAGCGCTGCGGCGCGGAGTCCTCGATGTCCCAGCGGACGTCGAGCCAGCGCTCCGGCTCCTCCTCGAAATCCTTCAGCGCGGGCGCCTGGATCGGATAGATGGTGATGCCCTCGCCCGGCGTGACGATGCCGACGATGCGATCACCCGGCACGGCGCCGCCGTTCGGCGCGAACTTGATCGGCAGGTCGGAATTGATGCCGCGGATCGGGATGGCGACCGGGCTGCGCGGCGGCTCCGACGACTTCTCCTTGAGCTTGGCGGCGAGCCCCTTCTTCACGCCGTAGCGCGCGATGCGCTCCTCCTTGTAGTCGGGGTACATCGCACGCGCGACGTGGGAGGCCTTGATCTCGCCGCGCCCCACCGCCGCCATGACGTCCTCGATCGAGGTCCGTGCCAGCCGCGGCAGCGCGCCCTTCAGCTTGTCGTCGGCGTATTCGATCTTGGCGCGCTCGAACAGGCGCTCGACGATGCGCCGGCCGAGACCGGCATATTGATCGCGCACCGCGGTGCGGGTGGCACGGCGGATCGCAGCGCGCGCCTTGCCGGTGACCGCAAGCGTTTCCCAGGCCGAGGGCGGCGCCGATTGCGCTTCCGAAGTCAGCACCTCGACCTCGTCTCCGTTCTGCAGCTCCGAGGACAGCGGCGCGAACTGGCCATTGATCTTGCAGCCGACCGCGCTGTTGCCGACGTCGGTATGCACGGCATAGGCGAAGTCGATCACGTTGGCATGGCGCGGCAGCGCGATCAGCTTGCCCTTCGGAGTGAAGCAGAACACCTGGTCGTGGAACAGCTCGAGCTTGGTGTGCTCGAGGAATTCCTCCGGGTTGGCGCTCTCCGAGAGGATGCCGATGGTGTGGCGCAGCCAGGCGAACGCATTGGATTCGCGCTTGAGGAATTCGGTCGGCGACCCCACGCCCTCCTTGTAGAACACGTGCGCGGCGATGCCGCGCTCGGCGATCTGGTCCATCGCCTCGGTGCGGATCTGCAGCTCGACGCGCTGGTTGCCGGGGCCGATCACCGTGGTGTGGATCGAGCGATAGTCGTTCTGCTTCGGCGTCGAGATGTAGTCCTTGAAGCGTCCCGGCACGACCGGCCAGGTGGTGTGCACGATGCCGAGCGCGCGGTAGCAGGCCTCGATGTCGTTGACGACGAGACGAAAGCCGAAGATGTCGGACAATTGCTCGAAGCCGACCGACTTGCGCTCCATCTTGGTCCAGATCGAGAACGGCTTCTTGCGGCGGCCATAGACTCGCGCCCCCAGGCCCCGGTGGCGCAGATTGTTGGAGAGCTGGTCCTCGATCTCGCCGATCAGGTTGCGGTTGCGTTCGGCGAGCGCGTCGAGGCGCTGCATCACCACCGAATAGGCTTCGGGATCGAGGGTGCGGAAAGACAGATCCTCCAGCTCCTCGCGCATTTCCTGCATGCCCATGCGGCCCGCCAGCGGCGCATAGATGTCGAGCGTCTCCTCGGCAATGCGCCTGCGCGATTCCGTCGGCACGAAGTCGAGCGTGCGCATGTTGTGCAGGCGGTCGGCGAGCTTGACCAGAAGCACACGGACATCGTCGGCAATGGCCAGCAACAATTTGCGCAGGTTCTCGGCCTGCTTGGCCTCCCGCGACACCAGTTCGAGCCGCTTCAGCTTGGTCAGGCCCTCGACCAGCGCACCGATCTCCGGCCCGAAGATCTGGTCGATCTCGGCCCGCGTCGCTTCGGTGTCCTCGATGGTGTCGTGGAGCAGCGCGGCCACGATGGTGGCGTCGTCGAGCTTCAGGTCGGTGAGAATCGCCGCCACTTCGAGCGGGTGCGAGAAATACGGATCGCCCGAGGCGCGGGTCTGCGAGCCATGCGCCTTCATGGCGTAGACGTAGGCGCGGTTCAGCAGGTCTTCGTTGGTGTTGGGATTGTAGGACCTGACGCGCTCGACAAGGTCATATTGACGCATCATCCGCGCGCGGGGCTTGGCCGGGCGCGTGACCGGCGCAGTCGGGGCCACGGCAACCGAATCGGTTGCGGCCTGCATCTGCGTGGATCTGCGGCGCCGATATACCATGCCGTCCTGCCTTCAAACGGGCCTGGGCCTGCCCGTAGCGTACATCTTAGCTCCGATCGCGCCTGTGTCCGATCAATTCAGTGACAGGACGCATCGCCAACCTCGACGTGATGGTAACCACGAAAACGTCAACAAAAGCAAAGGCCCGAACAATGGTTCGGGCCTTTGATAAGATCACAAGACATCGACGATCGCGATGGACGATTTACTCGTCTTCCTCGGGCTGCTCCTCGGGCGGCGCCAAGCCTTCGAGGCCCTTCAGGAGCTCCTCTTCGGTCATGCGCTCGACGGCGACTTCGGTATCGTCCGCATCGACGCTCGCGCCCGCGGAACCGATCAGCGGCACCGTATCCGGCTCGGGCTCGTCGACCTCGACGAACTTCTGAAGCGAGTGCACCAGCTCCTCGCGGAGGTCCTCGGGCGAAATCGTCGTGTCAGCAATTTCGCGCAAAGACACAACAGGGTTCTTGTCGTTATCGCGGTCAACCGTTAGTTGTGAACCTGACGAAATCATGCGGGCACGGTGGGCGGCCAGCAGGACCAGGTCAAACCGGTTGTCGACCTTGTCGATACAATCTTCTACGGTGACGCGAGCCATGAACTGTCGCTCCGTTGTGGGTGGGACGAAATATGTGGATGATTGGGGCTAGTTATAGGGACCGGGCCGGTTTCGCAAGGCCAATTTGTGATTTGGCCTCGCCAAACGGCTCTGCTACCCCCACATTGGGGCTGGGATGGGTGGTGTCCCGGGCTGCCATCGAGGGCGGCGCCGGGTGTATGCAAGTCCGTCATAACTATACCTTGATTGCCCCGACTTCTCCGGATGTGCGGTTTCGACGGGGCTCAGCGGCACATTAGAAATGCGCGGCCTGCGGTCGCCGCGCCAACAATAAAACATCAATCACGAACACTACGCGAGCAAACTGAATGTCACCTTCCTCTACCGACAAGATCGCGCTCTTCATCGATGGAGCCAATCTCTACGCGACGGCGAAAACTCTGGGCTTCGACATCGATTACAAGCGCCTGCTGAAGGAGTTTCAGAGCCGCGGGACGCTGCTTCGGGCGTTCTACTACACCGCGATCATCGAGGATCAGGAATACTCCTCGATCCGCCCGCTGATCGACTGGCTGGACTACAACGGCTACACCGTTGTGACCAAGGCGACCAAGGAATTCATCGACGCCTCCGGCCGCCGCAAGGTCAAGGGCAACATGGACATCGAGCTCGCCGTGGACGCCATGGAGCTCGCCGAGCACATCGACCAGATGGTGCTGTTCTCCGGTGACGGCGACTTCCGCTCCCTGGTCGAGGCCGTACAGCGCCGCGGCGTGCGGGTCACGGTGATCTCCACCATCGCCAGCCAACCGCCGATGATCGCCGACGAGCTACGCCGCCAGGCCGACGTCTTCACCGATCTCGTCGAGCTGCAATCCAAGCTCGGCCGCGATCCGTCCGAACGCCCCGCCCCGCGTGACCGCGGCGAGCGTGGTGAGGGACGCCACCACGCCCCGCAATTCCTCCAGCGCGCAACCACGATGGCGCCGAGGGGCGATGACGACTTCGAGGAGTGAGGCGGCACGGTCCAGCCGCCGATCTCCCACCGTCGTTCCCGACCGCGATTGTCCGCTATGTCCGCGCCTGGTCGCCTTTCGCGAGGCAAACCGGGCGCGCGAGCCGTTATGGCACAATGCGCCCGTTGCGCCTTTCGGCGACGTCACGGCCCGCCTGTTGATCGTCGGCCTCGCGCCGGGGATGCAGGGCGCCAACCGCACGGGGCGGCCGTTCACAGGCGATTACGCCGGTGACCTGCTCTACGCCACGCTGCTCGAATATGGCTTTGCCAAGGGCACCTATCAGGCGCGCCCCGATGACGGCCTGAAGCTGGTCGACTGCCGGATCGCCAACGCCGTGCATTGCGTTCCGCCGCAGAACAAGCCGCTGCCGGCCGAGATCAACACCTGCCGGCAATTTCTGGTGGCAAATCTCGCGACGATGCCGAAACTGCGCGCGATCATCGCGCTCGGGCGGATTGCGCATGACAGCGTGCTCAAGCCGCTGAACCTGAAGGCCTCGCAGGCCCCCTTCGGCCACGGCGCCGTGCATCAGGCCGGCGCGTTCAGGCTCTACGACAGCTATCACTGCTCGCGCTACAACACGAACACCCGCGTGCTGACGCCGGACATGTTCCGCTCGGTGTTCGCGAAGGTGAAGGCGGATCTGGACTAGGCGCGGACCGGATTGGCCTTCAGCCAGTCGAGCACGTCGCCGGCGTTCCGGTCCGGCGGAAACACCGGATAGAACACGTGCGTGATACGGGCGTCGTCGACGATCAGCGCGAGACGCTTGATCAGCGTCAGGCCTGCGACCTCCATCGTCGGCAAATTCAGGGCACGCGTCAGCGCCAGCTTCTCGTCCGACAGCACGGGGAACGGCAGATGCAGCCGTGAGGCCATCTCGGTCTGGTATGCGTTGCTTTGCGTCGAGAGGCCGAACACGTGGGAGGCGCCGGCGGCCTTGAGCTCCGCGAACAGATCGCGAAACGCGCAAGTCTGCGGTGTGCAACCGCGCGCGCCGGGAATCATGTCCCAATCGTCGACCAACGCAATCTTGCCGGGTTCGCCGGTGCGGGGATAGGCGAACACCACCGTCCGGCCACGCATCGCCGACAGCGTCACCGAGGTGTCGTCGGTCGCAAGCAGGCCGATCGGCGGCAGCGTCATGCCCGTCAGATGAGCGGCGGCGCCGTCGTCTTCAGGTGCGGGAATCCGGCTCCAATCGACCTCGAGCAGGTTGCGCTGATTCATCTCGCTATCCCCTCGCCCGCATCAGGCGGCCCTTCTCGCGACTCCAGTCGCGCTTCTTCTCGGTCTCGCGCTTGTCGTGCAGCTTCTTGCCCTTTGCAACCGCCAGCTGCAATTTGGCGCGGCCACGCTCGTTGAAGTAGAGCTTGAGCGGGATCAGCGTCATGCCCTCGCGGTCGACGGCGCCCATCAGCTTGTTGATCTGCTTGCGATGCAGCAGCAGCTTTCGCGGCCGCTTGGGCTCGTGATTAAAGCGGTTGCCCTGCAGATATTCGGGGATGGTGGCGTTGATCAGCCAGATCTCGCCGTCCTTGGAATCAGCATAGGACTCGGCGATCGTGCTCTTGCCGTTGCGGATCGACTTGACCTCGGTGCCGGTCAGCGCAATCCCCGCCTCGATCGTATCCTCGATCGCATAGTTGAAGCGGGCCTTGCGATTTTCCGCCATGACCTTGATCGGACGTTCGTTCTTGTCGGCCATGGCGATGGGACCTGAGCGCGATGCGCGGCGATGCTAACAGTTTGGATGAAGCGCGCGCGTCACTTCTTGAGGAGATCGCGAATTTCGGTGAGGAGCACGACCTCCGCCGACGGCTTCGGCGGCTCCGCAGATTTGGTCTCTTCCTTCCGCTTCAGCGTGTTCATGGCGCGGATCACCAGGAACAGCACGAAGGCGACGATGATGAAGTTGATCGTCAGCGTCAGGAAGCTACCGTAAGCAAGTACGGCGCCTTGCTTTTTCGCATCCGCTAAGTTGGTGGCGGTCACCGCTTTCGACAAGGGGACGAAGTAGTTCGAGAAGTCTAGGCCGCCGGTCGCCGCGCCGATGATCGGCATGATGATGTCACCGACCAGGGACGTGACGATCGCGCCGAAGGCCGCACCGATGATGACGCCGACGGCGAGATCGACGACGTTGCCCTTCATAGCGAATTCGCGGAACTCCGTGAGCATCCGCCTGCTCTTGTCGTCGACGCTCATGAACCGCCTCCCGGTTGGGTCAATCCATCAGTTGATCAGGCCAGCGTGCACCATGGCACTCCGCACGGCAACGCGGGTCGGCTCGGAGACCGGCACCATCGGCAGGCGCAGCGTCTCGTCGAGCTTGCCGAGCAGCGACATCGCGTACTTGATCGGCGCCGGGTTGCTCTCGATAAAGAGGTTGTTGTGCAGCGGCATCAGCTTGTCGTGGATCTTCAGCGCGGTGGCATGGTCGCCCCTGGCCCAGGCCGCCTGGAACTCCGAGCACAGGCGCGGCGCAACGTTCGACGTCACCGAGATGCAGCCGTGGCCGCCATGCGCCATGTAGCCGATGATGGTGGCGTCCTCGCCCGAGAGCTGGTTGAAATCCTCGCCCATCGCCGCACGCTGCTGCGACACGCGCACCATGCTGGCGGTGGCGTCCTTGACGCCGGCGATGTTCTTCAGCTCCCACAGCCGCGCCATGGTGTCGACGGACATGTCGATCACCGAGCGCGGCGGGATGTTGTAGATGATGATCGGAATGCCGATCGCGTCGTTGATGGCCTTGAAGTGCTGGTACATGCCTTCCTGGGTCGGCTTGTTGTAGTAAGGCGTAACCACCAGCACGGCGTCCGCGCCCGCCTGTTCGGCGTGCTGCGCAAGCTCGATCGCCTCCTTGGTCGAGTTGGAGCCGGCGCCCGCGATCACGGGGACGCGGCCCTTGGCCTCAGCGATGCACCATTCGACCACCTTCTTGTGCTCGTCATGGCTGAGCGTCGGGCTCTCGCCGGTGGTCCCGACCGGGACCAGGCCGTTGGTGCCCTCCGAAATCTGCCAGTTGACCAGGGATCGGAATGCCGCCTCGTCCACCGAGCCGTTCTTGAACGGGGTGACCAAGGCGGTGAAGGACCCCCGGAATTTCGTCTTGGCTGCCATGGACTTCCTCCGTACGCGGCTATCTCTTGAGCAAGCCCCTTTCATATCGGGTCTATCCCGCCGGTAAAAGACCCGCTGCCGTGTGACGCACCGTTTAGGCCGCGATTTTGCCGCGGTGGTGGTGCAAACCGGGCCGAGGTAAGCGGCTGTTGGTATTTTGTCCGCATATTCAATCAAATACAGCTAGATCTTGTAGAGACAGGTCTTGGGCCAGTTGACTGATTCGGGGCGACGAAACGCCGTGACCTCATTCCCTCGTGCCGTTTGGCTATCCACCGGCCTGATCCTGTGCGTGATGACAGGGCTGACGGTCGGCTGCGCCGCTTTAGCCAAGTCCAATGAGACGCCCGCGGAAGCGAGCAAGGATACCGCGAAGCCGGCAGCCAAAAACACCGCCAAGGACGGCGCGAAAGGCGCATCCAGGGGAACCGGCAAGGAAACTGCAAAAGACGCGGCCAAAGGAGCCAGCCCCGCAGCGAACACGAGCGCGAGCAAGGGTGCCGCTGGCGCTCCTGCCAAGGACGCCGCGAAGAAACCGGCCAAGGAGCCTGGCAAGGAGGCCGGCAGGAGCGCCGGAAAAGAGCCTGCAAAGGACAAGCCCAAGCCTGCCGTAACGGCAGCTCCGCCGAAAGCGCATCCGGCCGCCAGCACCTCATCGCCGAAAACCGCACCCGCGCCAGCCGTGACGGCCACCGTCAGACCTTCCGCCCCCGCCGCAAGGCCGGCCGCAGCGCCCGTGCTGGCTCCGGCGACCCGCCAGCACGCCGCGCCGCGCAAGCCGGTGATACCGGCCGCGGTCGCAGCGACGTCATCAACGCCGCAGGGTGACAAGGATGCCCTCGAAAGCGTCATCGAGCTGGTGCGCAAGCGCAAGGCGGGTGATGCCAGCAACGTTGCGGCAGGCATCTCCGATCCGGTCGCGCGAAAACTCGCGGAATGGATCATCCTGCGCAGCGAGGACAATGGCGCGACCGTGGAGCGCTACCGCGCCTTCCTCTCCGCCAATCCGAGCTGGCCGTCGCAGACCTTCCTCCGCCGCCGCCTCGAGGCCGCGATGTGGGACGACAGGCGCGATGAGTCCGTCGGCTGGTCGTGGTTCGAGAACGAATCTCCTGTGTCCGCCAAGGGCCGTTTCACGCTCGCCAAGGCGATGCTGGCGCGCGGCGACCGCGCCAATGCCGAGCGGCTGGTGCGCGACGCCTGGCGCAGCGATCCGATGTCCGAGGAGACCGAGAACAACGCGCTCGACCAGTTCGGCGCCCTGCTGACGCCGGGCGATCAGAAGGCGCGGATGGACACCCTGCTCTATGGGAGCGAGAACGAGGCCGCGCTGCGCGCCGCAAAGCGCCTCGGCGCAGGCTATGTCGCGCTCGCCAAGGCCCGCATCGCTGCGGTCAAGAAGGCGCCGAACGCGCGCGCGCTGCTCGACGCCGTCCCCCGCGAGCTGCACAACGACCCCGGCTTCATCTTCAGCAAGATCCAGCTGCTGCGCCGCGAGGAGAAGTTCGCCGAGGCAGCGCAGCTCATGCTGTCGGCGCCGAAGGATCCGGGTCGTCTCCACAATCTCGACGAATGGTGGATCGAGCGGCGCCTGCTGGCGCGCAAGATGATCGACACCGAAGATTTCCGCAGCGCCTATCTGATCGCCCGCGACGCCGCGCTGCCCTCGCGCGACATCTACAAGACCGAGCAGGAGTTCACGGCCGGGTGGATCGCGCTGCGCTTCCTCAACGACCCCGCAGCCGCCACCCAGCATTTTGCCCGCATCGGCGTCGGCAGCGTCAACCCGACCGCGCTGGCGCGTGCCGGCTATTGGCAGGGCCGCGCCGCGGAAGCCGCTGGGCGGCAGCAGGAGGCGCGCAACGCCTATGCCCGCGCCGCCGAACAGTCCACCAGCTATTACGGCCAGCTCGCCCGGGCCAAGCTCGGCCTGCCGCAGATCGAGCTCAACAGCCAGCCGCGCGGGCGTGGCGCCGAGCGGCTGGAGATCGTGCGCGCCGCGCAATTGCTCTACGAACTCGACGAGCGCGAGATGGCGATACCGCTGCTGGCCGACATGGGCGAGAACGGCGATCCCGAAGCGCTTGCCGGTCTCGGCGAACTGACCCAGCGCTACAACGATGCGCGCGGCATGCTGCTGCTCGGCAAGGCCGCACTCAATCGCGGCCTGCCGTTCGACTTCTACGCCTACCCCGTCAACGGCATTCCGCAGTTCACGCCGATCGGTCCCGAAGTCGAGCGCAGCATCATCTATGCGATTGCCCGGCAGGAGAGCGCATTCAATCCGTCAGTGGTGTCGCCGGCGCAGGCGTATGGCCTGATGCAGGTGACGCCCGACGCCGCGCGCTATGTCTGCAAGCGGCACGGCGCGACTTACGATCTGGGGCGGCTGAAGAACGATTCGGTCTACAATGCCACGCTCGGCTCGGCCGAACTCGGCGGCCTGCTCGAGGATTACCGCGGCTCCTACATCATGACCTTTGCCGCCTACAATGCCGGCCGCGGCAGCGTGAAGAAGTGGGTCGAGCGCTACGGCGACCCGCGCGACCCCAAGGTCGATGCGGTCGACTGGGTCGAGCTGATTCCGTTCTCCGAGACTCGCAATTACGTGCAGCGGATCATGGAGAACCTGCAGGTCTACCGCGCCCGCTTCGGCGGCGGCACGCGCCTGCAGATCGAAGCCGATCTGCGCCGCGGCGCCGGCAGCGTGCAATAGCGATCCGCTCTTCGGTTCGCAGCTTCGTCCGGGGTGGCGAGCGCTGTGTCGGCAGGACCTGAGCCGCCAAGTACATCTTGAGATCCAAGACGATCCTGCGGCGAACTTCCTCGACGCGTTGCTTGAACGCTGCCACAGGCAGCGGTCAGATCGGCAAGCTCGCCATTGCCTCGCGTGCAAATGGAGGCGCCTGTCCACCGCTGAAGGCAGATCATCAGCCTGGCTTTGCACAGGCACGCCGGCCAACGGCGATCCTCCGCCTTTGCCCCACTGTCAGGATGGGACGAGCGGAGCCCCCTCTCCCATCTTCCATCAGATCCCAACCGAGACCGCTCAAGGGACCGCGACGCGCCAACTTGCCCGTTGCGCGAAGCGAGAAAGGCAAGCGCCGCGGCAAAGGCAAGCGCCGCGGCAAAGCAGCACCGCGACAACAAAGAAAAGCCCCGGCGGTTTCCCGCCGGGGCTCTCTGTCAGGTCGTTAGACCGAACTTACCAGTTGCGCTGAGCGCGGAGGAGCAGGGTGATGGTGTCCTGATCCTTCAGCTCGTACACGGCAGCCGGCTTGGCCGTCGTTCCGGAACCGGCGTAAGCGAAGGTGCCCGCATACTTCTGGTCCAGATGGGTCCAGTTGAGGTCAGCCGAGAACGTGAGGTTCTTGACCGGGGTCCAGCGGGTGATGATACCAACCTGGCCAACGGCGAAGTCGGGGTTGCACGAGGTCACGCCAGCAACAGCGAAGGTGCCACCGACACCGCACAGGCTGTTCTTGGCGAGCGAGCCGAACTGTGCCTGAGCGTAGGCACCGTACAGCGCGGTGTTCCAGTAGGGATCCCAGTTGTGGGTGTAGGCGCCACGGAAGCCCCAGGTCTTCACGGTCTCCTGCGACGAGCCACCGGCCGCCGAGGTGAACACGGTGTCCGGAGCATAGGCGAAGCCAACGCTCTGGTAGGCACCGGCGACATTCGTGCCGCTGAACATCGAGTAGCTGCCGCCCGCCAGGTTCTGGAAGTTGTAGCGGGTCGCACCGTCGGTGTAGACGCCCGAAATGTTGATCACGTCACCCGCACCAGTCGGGATGTTCTTGATCGACAAAGCGAGCTGAACAGCCCAACCCCACTTGTCGTCGGGGTGGCCAGTCGGCTCGGTGGCGCCGTAGTAGGCAACGTGGTTGTCGTGAGCGGCAACCGACGCCTGGAAGAGACCCCAAGCCTGGTCAACGCGGACCATACCGACGAGGTTCGGAGAGCGCGAGCCGCCGATGGCGTTGGAGCCATAAGCGCCGCCCGTGATGCCCGTGACCGAAGCGCCCGCCAGGTTGATGTTGCCGGCCTGGTAGTAAGCCGTCGCGTCTTCCGCCGAGAACGACGCCGTCACGCCCTGACCGAAGTCAGCGGTGTAGGTGAACTGGTTGACACCAGTGACCGTGCCGGAACCGCCGACGAGGCTGTCGAAGTTGTTGCCGGGATAGTTGGTCCAGGGCGCGTCGAACTGCGACACGGCCTTACCCATGGTGAAGCCGGCGAACTGGATGAAGGCGTAGTACACGCCGAGCGAACCGCCCGAGGTGTTGCCGTCGGTGCCGTTGATCGACGAACCAACGAGCGCCGGGGCGGCGCCGGAGGTGTTGAGAGCCAGCGTGCCGCTGTAGGCGGTCGCACCGGTCGCGCTGCCCGTGCCGGCGTAGTTGCCGGTGGTCCAGGAGAACACGCCGTCGAAGAAGGTACGGACGACGCCGTACTCAGTCGCGGTGCGCGTGTCGATGTTGAGATCTTCACGAGCGCGCATGGTGTAGTAGTTCGTCAGACGATTGCGCGCACCGTTGTTGCCGGTGAGCTGGCCGCTGAAGTCCGAGTTGGTGTTCAGCGCGACTTCAGCGCGCAGATAACCACCCAGCTTGATGCAGGTGTCGGTGCCCGGGATGTAGTAGAAGCCCGCGCCGTACAGCGAGCAGATCTTCACGTATTCGACCGCCTTGGCCTTCACGGGCAGATCGGCTGCTTGAGCTCCGCCCACGGCGATCAGACCCGCCGCTGAGCCGAGCAAAAGGCTCTTAACCAACTTCATGTTAAACCTCCAAGTTGCTCTTCAGGGAAGGTCACTGACCGGACGGCCAATTCCCCAACCCCCTTCAAATCACCGCTTCGGGCTCCTTCGCGTCTTCGGACACACCCGCATGAACGCGAGGGACTTAAGCGAAATGACCTAAACGGGACGACCTCGGGATGCCCCCCTCCGTCGCTCAGTCACAATTACCGAACGTCCTTGCACACACAACAAGAGAACGCTCCGAAACGGGCCCGCAGAGCTTGTTTTCCGGCGGGTGTTGCACAAATAACACGCAGATGTGATCGATCGGCCTTCGCAACACGTTGTTTTTACTACCGTTTTTAGGACGGTTCCATCTGCCGACAAAGTTCCCTGCTTCGGACGCCACCGACTAGATCCTGGCGGCGAAAGGCTTTGACGCACTCGAATCGTGGAATCACGCGCAGACTCAAAGAGGAGGCGCTGTCCTGCTCCAGGCCTTCCCGGCGCAACGCAGGCGCTGCCTTGAGGTGCGCGATACGCACGGTCTGTGGATAGCGGGGTTACTGGCAGGCCGGCGGAGACGGCCCGATTCGCACTTTCGACCGCCCGCCCTCCGATCCTTCGCTTCTTCCGGCGGACTTAGCCTCTTATGAGAGCGAAACGGCTGTCATGGCGAAACCGCCCCTGGACACGCCAGTCGAGCACCCGTTCTGACAGCGTTACGGTCACGCTCTCGGGAGCAAACTGCCTTGTTGGGAAAATCGCTGGGATATTCGAACGAAAACACACGCTTCCAAATTGACCAGCCCAAGCAATTAGATGCATAAGGCTCGCACCGGAGAGGTGGCCGAGTGGCTGAAGGCAACGCTTTGCTAAAGCGTCATACGGTCTCAAGCTGTATCGAGGGTTCGAATCCCTCCCTCTCCGCCACCCCGCAGCAGAATCAATCAAGCTTGGTGCGGTCTTTCACCTGAAGGCGGTCGTGAGGGCGCGAAAGCCCGGCGCCAAGGATCGGCGCGGCGAGCTCGGGTCGATTCGCAACACCTTATATGTGTGGGTGTGTGCGTGGGGCTAAGACTAGCGGTGGAACCGCGCGATCCGCCGATGCGAGAGCGAAATGAGCACCGCCTCGCCGGCCCGGACATTGTACCAGACGCCTGCCCCTGCGTCGGCACGGAGACGAAGGGCAGAATCCCCGCCTTGTGAGGACGTCCGAGTTCCAGATCGCACTCATCGGGGACGATCTGAGTCGGCGGCCATCGTTCGACGGCGTCGGGCTCGCTCATGCCGCATGCATCTTGTGTGGCGGCAAGACTAAAAACACGATCCAGCGCGATCAGGCCCACCCGTGCGACCACGTGTGCGGATGCGATGCCCGGTTCAGTGCGTGGCGACCCACGCCCTCGCCTCCCGCTGCGCGGCCGAGATCTCGGCCTCCGACATCTGCGAGGCGATTTCCTGACGCAGCGTCACGGCGTCCTTGCGGCCCTTCAGGGCGGCGAGGTTGAACCATTTGTGCGCGGCGACGAGATCGACGAGCCCGGAACGACCGCTCGCCCAATAGATCCCGCGCTCGAACAAGACGTCCGACAATGCGGTCGCGTCGATCGGCGTTGCCGTCTCCAGATCGAAAGTACCCTGAAACATAACGCATCCCCTTTTTTCTTTTGCCTTGCTCCCCCGAGCGCGGCTCCCGTCCAACTCTGATGTGCATGACCCCTTCTGGGACCGTGCACTGTTCAACTCTTCCCTTAGTCTTCTTGCTCAAGGCCGTTTGCCGGCTTGTTGGAGGTGATGATGGCGGGCAAATTTGAATGGCAGTTTAAGTATCGCGATGAAGCAGACGTAAACGCGAGCGCGCGGGTCCAGCCCGCAGAATTCAAAAAGTCCCTGATTTGCAGGCACTTCTGCGTTTCGTCAGATTCGGTTTACCCTGGGATTTTGGGACATCGATAACCATCGCGCGCGGTGGGACGCATTCTTGGCGTCCTCGCGCGCTGTCGGCACCCGCGCCGGCCACGTCCAGGCTTTCGTCGGGCCCATCGTCTGGGAGCGCCCAAACTCAAGCGAAGGCGGCAGGCGGATGATCCGGCATTTCCGAGACAGCCGTGTCGCGCGAGGAGCCGCAGTGGACTCGATCGCCCGGTCGAGGCCCGGCGACGACAGCGCGAATGGCGGAAGCGGCGTGCGAGCAGTACGCAATCGGGCGGCAGTCCTCACCAGCCCGGGTGGGGCGCCCGGCGCAACGATCACGCCGTGGTCGGATCAGCAATGTGGGGAAAAGGAATGCCGGCAATACCCCGGCCTCAGGAGAACGAGGGCGTCGGCGAACACGTCAGGACCAGATTCCACTTTGACCGCAAGGCTACTCGTGAAATTGCAGAACCGGAGAACCGGCCCCGCACCGAACGAAGAAAACTTGTTTCTTCTGCCGGACCGCAAACAGAACGGTCCGACCGTTGACCTGATGTCTCGCCGACACCCTCTATCGTCGACCAGAACCTCCAGGAGGCGCTGATGACGTGCCGGCTCTCGAGGAGCCGGCAACTTCAGAAGCGAAGTTACTTCTTCTTGGCGACCTTGCGGGTCTTCTTCGCAGTCTTCTTCACTGCGCTCTTCGCCTTCTTCGCCTTCTTTGCCTTCTTAGCTTTCTTGGCCATGTTGCCCTCCGATGTGTGAGATGGCTTAATCGCTGCATGCATTCGGGGATCGAGTGCACACTCATCCCGAATACACCAACACAACGAAAAAAACAGCGTCTCGCTTAAAGAAGTGTTGACGACGCAAGGCGCGTGCGCTTGGCGAGCGCGATGCAAGCACCATACACGACGCGTTTGCACGATCGCGCAGAGTGCCTGCATCGTCGATGTCTGCGAGAGATGCGATTTCAGAAAACTCTATGCAGCAAGTATTTTTCTGCACACGCGCATCGCGCACGATCGACCGGATGATGCGCATCGTGATGGTCGAGATCACCTTACGAAGGCGTTTCGCGGACTCTGAGTCGCGATTTTTGGCAACGAAAATATTTTCATGATTAATGGCGCGAGCGCTCGCCGGAGCGTCTGCGAGCCGCCGTTTTGCGCGAATCGCGTGACGGCGATTCGGTCGCCGCGTCGCCATCGATGGGATGAAGTCTACCGGACAGGATGCGCGCGAGCGTCGCAGCCGAGGAACGAAAACGAGGTGACGAACTTATCCGTCACCTCGTTCGAACGCGCGAGATCAGATGCCGAGCTTCGACTTGAGCAGGTCGTTGACGCTCTGCGGGTTGGCCTTGCCGCCTGATGCCTTCATCACCTGCCCGACGAACCAGCCGAGCGACTGCGGCTTGTCCTTGACCTGCGCGGCCTTGTCGGGATTGGCGGCGATGATGTCGTCGACGACCTTTTCGATCGCCGAAAGATCGGTGACCTGCTTCATTCCGCGGCTTTCGACCAGCGCGTGGGGATCGCCACCCTCCTGCCAGACGATCTCGAACAGATCCTTGGCGATCTTGCCGGAGATCGTGCCCTCGCCGATCAGATCGACGATGCCCGCGAGCTGCTCGGCGCTCACCGGCGAGTCGGTAATGTCCCGGCCTTCCTTGTTGAGGCGGCCGAACAGCTCGTTGATCACCCAATTCGCCGCCATCTTGCCGTCGCGCACGCGGTTGCCGAGCTTGTCGAGCACCGTCTCGTAGAACACTGCGCTCTCGCGCTCGGCGACCAGCACGCTCGCATCATAGGCCGAGAGGCCGAGATCGGCGACGAAGCGCGCCTTCTTCTGGTCCGGCAGCTCCGGCAGCTTCGCCTTCAACTCGTCGACGAATTGCTGGCTGAATTCGAGCGGCAGCAGGTCGGGATCGGGGAAGTAGCGATAGTCGTGCGCCTCTTCCTTGGACCGCATCGAACGCGTTTCGCCCTTGTTGGGATCGAACCGGCGCGTCTCCTGCTCGATCTGACCGCCGTCCTCCAGGATCTCGATCTGGCGCCGCGCTTCATACTCGATCGCCTGTCCGATGAAGGTGATGGAGTTCATGTTCTTGATTTCGCAGCGGGTGCCGAGCGGCGCGCCGGGCTTGCGCACGGACACATTGACGTCGGCGCGCAAGGATCCCTTCTCCATGTCGCCGTCGCAGGTGCCGAGGTAGCGCATGATCGAGCGCAGCTTGGTGACATAGGCCTTGGCCTGCTCGGCGTCGCGGATGTCCGGCTTCGAGACGATCTCCATCAGTGCCACGCCACAGCGGTTGAAATCGATGTAGGACAGCGACGGCGACCGATCGTGCAGCATCTTGCCGGGATCCTGCTCCAGATGCAGCCGCTCGATGCCGATGGAGACAGTACGGCCGCCGTCGAGATCGACGATCACCTCGCCTTCGCCCACGACGGGCGATTTGTACTGGCTGATCTGGTAGCCCTGCGGCAGGTCCGGATAGAAATAGTTCTTGCGATCGAACACCGAGCGCAGGTTGATCTGCGCGTTGAGACCGAGCCCGGTCCGGACAGCCTGCCTGACGCATTCCTCGTTGATCACGGGGAGCATGCCCGGCATCGCGGCGTCGACCAGCGACACCTGCGAGTTCGGTTCGCCGCCGAAGGCGGTGGACGCGCCGGAGAACAATTTCGACTTCGACGTCACCTGGGCATGGATCTCCATGCCGATGACGACCTCCCAGTCACCGGTGGCGCCCTTGAGAAGCTTGTGCGTGGCCGTGCTCATGTCGTGCTCCCGAGCAGCGTGGCAGCGATCCGCTCCCACTCCGCTTCCAATGAATCCGTTGCAGCTGGCTGGCCGGCCTGGCGGTACCAGTAGCCGGCATTGCCGAGATCGCCTTCGACGCGGTGCAGATAGGCGTGCACCCAGGCGGCGTCACGGCTGTTGTCGTCCTGGACGATTCTGTGCGCCTGCTCCCAGTCGCCCTTGGCGGCCCACCATAGACCGCTGAGCGGCGCGCTCAGCCTAGGCGCGGGCGCCGCGCCGTCGAGGCTTGCGATGAACGCGGCGGCATTCACCACCACCTCGCGGGCGTGAAGCGGCCGGCCGCCTGCTCGATCACCTCGCCGAGCGAGAACAGAGTCTCCTCCTCGAACGGGCGGCCAATCAGTTGCAGGCCGAGCGGCAGGCCCTGCGCGTCCTTGCCCGCGGGCACGGCGATGCCGGGCAGGCCCGCCATGTTGACGGTCACCGTGAAGATGTCGTTGAGATACATCTCGACCGGATCCGCGCCGCCCTTCTCGCCGATGCCGAAGGCCGCTGATGGCGTCGCCGGGGTCAGGATCGCGTCGACTCCCCGCGCGAAGCAATCCTCGAAATCCTTCTTGATCAGCGTGCGCACCTTCTGCGCGCGCAGATAATAGGCATCGTAATAGCCGGCCGAGAGCACATAGGTGCCGATCATGACGCGGCGGCGAACCTCCGCACCGAACCCCTCGGCGCGGGTGTTCTCGTAGAGCTCGTTGATGTTCCCGCCCTTCTCGCGCAGGCCATAGCGGACGCCGTCATACCGCGCGAGGTTGGAGGACGCCTCCGCCGGCGCCACGATGTAATAGGCCGGCAGCGCGTATTTGGTGTGCGGCAGCGACACCTCGACGAGTTCGGCGCCGGCGGCCTTCAGCCAGGCCGCGCCCTCGCTCCAGAGTTTTTCGATCTCGGCCGGCATGCCGTCGAGACGATATTCGCGGGGGATGCCGATCTTCATGCCCTTCACGGACTTGCCGATCGCGGCCTCATAATCCGGCACGGGGATGTCGACCGAAGTCGTGTCCTTCGGATCGTGCCCGGCCATCGAGCGCAGCAGCATCGCGCTGTCGCGGACGCTGCGTGCGATCGGACCGGCCTGGTCGAGCGAGGAGGCAAAGGCGACGATGCCCCAGCGCGAGCAGCGGCCATAGGTCGGCTTGATGCCGACGGTCGCGGTGAATGCCGCCGGCTGACGGATCGAGCCGCCGGTATCGGTCGCGGTCGCACCCATGCAGAGCAGCGCCGCCACGGCCGAGGCCGAGCCGCCGGACGAGCCGCCCGGGACCAGCGTCGTGTTGCTTCCCTCGCGCCGCCAGGGATTGCCGACCGGACCGAAGCACGAGGTCTCGTTGGCCGAGCCCATCGCGAACTCGTCATTGTTGAGCTTGCCGAGCATCACCGCGCCGTCGCGCCACAGCTGAGAGGTGATGGTGGACTCGTAGGTCGGCACGAAATTGCCCAGAATCTTAGAGCACGCCGTGGTGCGCACGCCCTTTGTCGCGAACAGATCCTTGATGCCGAGCGGGATGCCCGCGAGCGGGCCGGCATCGCCCTTGGCGATCTTTGCGTCCACGGCCTTCGCCATCTCGCGGGCCTGGTCCGGCGTCTCCATCACGAAGGCATTGAGCACCCGCGCGGCTTCGATCGCGCTCAAATGCGCGTCCGTCAGCTCGAGGGACGTGAAAGTCTTGGCCGCGAGACCCTTGCGGGCCTCCGCGAGCGTCAGCGATGTCAAATCGGTCATTTATTGATCGGGCTGCAGAAGAACGGAGACAAGGTCTTGTCGTTGGCCGGGTCGTCTTTTTTCTTGGCGGCGGTGTTCGCGGCGGCCTCGATCTCGTCGAGCACGGCATTGACGGCGACGTTGGGATCGGCAGCCTTGCCCTGCCGCTCCATCTTGTCGAGATAGTTCATGTAGGCCTGATAGGCCTTCTCGTCGTCGCAAAGCATGCACATGGCAGAGGTCCTAAAAACTACTCGACGACCTTCGGCACCACGAAGAAGTGGCCTTCGGTCGCGGGCGCATTCCGCACGATATCGTCGGCGATCCCGCCGTCATCGACCACGTCCTGCCGCTTCTTCATCTGCATCGGGGTGACCGAGGTCATGGGCTCCACGCCCTCGACATTGACCTCCGACAGCTGCTCGACAAAGGCGAGCATGGCGTTGAGCTCGCCCTGCAGATGCGGAACCTCGTGCTCGGAAACCGCAATGCGCGCCAGATGCGCGATGCGGCGGACGGTAGCGGCGTCGACGGACATTATATATGGCCTCTCACGGCAAAACCTATGTGCCGTATAGCAGAGGCCGGTTTTGCGCCGCAACCGGGTGACTGGCCTCAGCCAGCCAGCGCTTTCATGCGAGCGAGCGCCGATTTGGCAAAATCCCGCGTCAATTCGGCCGCGGGGACCTCGCGGCCCAGCGCCACGGCCTGGCCGGCCCAGAGATTGGTGAAATCCACCCTGCCCTGCTTTTCGGCAGCCGCTTTCAGCGGCACCAGCGCGGTCGCGGCATGGGGGAACGGCGGCGCGTCCGGCGAGATCGGACCGGCCTCGCGCATCAGGCGGTTCTGGACGCCGCGCGCCGGGCGCCCGGTCATGACATTGGTGATCACGGTGGAATCGTCCCGCGCCTCAGCCAGCGCCTTGCGGCCTCCCGGCGAGACCTTGGATTCCGGACAGCGCAAGTAAGCGCTGCCGATCTGTACGCCGGAGGCGCCGAGCGCGAAGGCGGCGGCGATGCCCCGCCCATCCGCGATGCCACCGGCCGCGATCACCGGTACCTTCACGGCATCGGCGACCTGCGGCACGAGCGCAAACGTGCCGGGCTGCTCGGAGATCTTGTCGGTCAGGAACATGCCGCGATGGCCGCCGGCTTCGGCGCCTTGCGCAATGACGGCATCGACGCCGTGCTGTTCGAGCCAGACGGCTTCCTTCACCGTCGTCGCCGACGAGATGACAAGGCAGCCGGCCGCCTTGACGCGCTTGAGCAGCGCCTGCTCCGGCAGGCCGAAATGAAAGCTGACGATTTCGGGCTTCAGCTCCTCGACGACCTCACAGAAGGCCGCATCGAACGGCGCGCGGTTCGCCGCGGAGATCGGCGCTGCGGGATCGAGACCATGCTCGGTGTAATAGCCCGTGAGCCGCTGTTTCCAGCGCGCCTCAGCCTCGGTCGAAAGGTCGACCGGCGTATGGCAGAAGAAGTTCATGTTGACCGGAGCCCTCACGCGCTGGCGAATGATGTTGACCTGCTCGCGCGCTTTCTCCGGCGACAGCATCGCGCTCGGCAGCGAACCGAGTCCACCGCCCTCTGACACGGCGATCACCAGCTCCGCATCCATCACGCCGGCCATCGGCGCCAGCACGATCGGAAATTCGGTCTTGAAGAGGTCGATCAGTCGACGGTCAGGCCACATGGTTTGTTCTCTCTAGATTCGGGCGATGGGCGCGATGGAGTTGCGGCGGCCGGCCAAAAGCTGCTCCGCTTCAACCGTAATCCGCTCAACGAGCTCGGCCGCCGGTGGGATATCATGGATCAGTCCGACCGCCTCGCCCGCGATGACGGCCGCGGCGTCGAAATTTCCGGCGGCTTTTGCCGCCGTATATTCCGCCGCGACTGCGGCGACATTCTGCATCAGTTCGACTTCGCGGCCGATCCAGCGCCGGGCGTGATCATTGACCAGGCAACGGCCGGTGAACGGTGCCGGCCAGACGTTGTTGCGGGAGAGGTCGAAGATGATGCCACGCACGGTCGAGCCGCTGTTCGCCGCGCAGATGCGCCGCTTGGCCTCCTCCGCACCGTCGGCCTCCACGCTCGCATAGAAGCGCGTGCCGAGCAGCACGCCGCTCGCGCCCAGCATCATCATGGCCGCGAGCCCGCGCCCGTCGGCAATGCCGCCGGCAGCGACCACCGGCACGCCAGCGGCAAGGTCGACGATCGCCGGCACGAGATCGACCGTGGTGCGGGAAGCGCCGTGACCGCCCGCTTCCGTTCCCTGCGCGACCAAGACATCGGCGCCGGCATCGAGCGCCTGCCGCGCCATCGCTTCGTCCTGAACCTGGCAGATCAGACGCGCGCCGGCTGACTTGATCCTGGCTGCGAACGGCGCTGGATCGCCAAACGACAACATGATGGCCGAGGGCTTTGCCGCCAGCGCGATGTCGAGAAGCTCGGGCCGCTTGGCAAGGCTCCATGTGATGAAGCCGATCCCGAACGGTGCGGTCAGGGAGGCGAGCTTCGCCGTCTGCTGCTCCAGCCAAATCCTCTCGCCATAGCCACCGCCCAGAATGCCAAAACCTCCGGCACGACTCACCGCCGCGACCAGACGGCTGCCCGCAATGACATCCATCGGCGCCAGCAGGACGGGATGGCTGACTTCAAGCAGCGTGGTCAGCGATGTCGTGATCGGCATGACTTTTTCCTGATCTGGACAGCGAGACTAGGCCCGACTAGCATTCTCGGAAAATGAATTGTAGCGAACGTTGCCATCTGAAAAGAGAAACGACGCCATGGAACTCGGCGACCTCAAGACCTTTGCCGCAGTCGCCCGCACCGGTGGCATCACCCGCGCTGCGGAAGAGCTGAACACCGTGCAGTCCAACGTCACCCAGCGCGTCAAGGCGCTGGAGGCGGAGATCGGCACGCCGCTGTTCGAACGCCACAGCCGCGGCATGACGCTGACCGGCGCCGGCAAGCGCCTTTTGCCTTACGCACAACGGATGGCCGCGCTCTCGCGCGAGGCCGTGCTCGCCGCGCGCGACGATGGCGAGCCGAAGGGACCGCTTGCGATCGGCTCGATGGAGACGACCGCGGCGGTGCGCCTGCCGCCGCTGCTCGCCGATTTCCACCGCCGTTGCCCCGCCGTGCGCCTGTCCTTGCGGACCGCACCGACCGCCGACCTCGTCGCAAGCGTGCTCGAAGGCGCGCTCGATGGTGCCTTTGTCGCAGGACCGATCGCGCATGACGACCTCATTTCGACGGGCGCCTTCCGCGAGGAGCTGGTGCTGGTCAGCGCGCGCCGCTGGGCTTCGCTTGCCGAGCTGCGTGCCGGCACGCCGGAGTCCGGCCCGACCGCGCTGGTGTTCCGCACCGGCTGCACCTATCGCCAGCGCCTCGAGCAGATTTTCGTCGAGTTCGGTTGGCCGTCCGCCGCGCGGTTCGAGCTCGGCACCCTCGACGGCATGATCGGTTGCGTCGCCGCCGACATGGGCGTGACGCTGCTGCCGCGCGCGGTCGTCGACCGCAGCGCAATGAATGGCACCGTCTCGATCCACACCCTGGGCGCCTCGCATGCGCGCGTCGAGACACTCTTCATCCAGCGTCGCGCCGGACATCAGTCCAGCGCACTGGCCGGCTTTGCAGCTTGCCTGAAAGCCGACGAAGACGTCATCGCGGCCTGACGCGGTGACCCCGCGTCAGGCCGCGCTGTTCTAGAGTCGAATGTCCTCATAGGACTCGATCCGCCGCGGACCGACCGAGGTCGCCTCGTGCGAATCCGCTTCCGTGAGGTTGCCGAAGTCGAGCCTGGTCAGTTTCGCGAGGTCCGCGATCGAGACCTGGAAGACGCTGACATCCTCCTCCGACATCTTCTCGCGCAGATCCACCTCCTGGATGCGATCGATGTCCATGATCAGCTGTCGCTGGCTCATCAGGAAAGCCGCCGCCTTGAGCGCGTCGTCGTCCTCGTTGCGTCGGATCAGGATCTTCCAGAAATATTTCGGAATTTGAACGCCGCCGAAGCTCGGATCCTTGCGCGGCCGCCCGGCCGGATTGGGCAGATCGGAGCCATCGGCATCCGGCCCGTCGAACACCGGACCGTTCATGACGATGCCCTTCTCCTCGCCCTCGAGCAGGACATCGCGCGTATAATCCTCCAGGCCCGCCCAGAGCTGCTTGCCCTGGTTGAACGAGAAGAACTGCGGCGAGCAATTGGTGAAGTGGAAGGAATCGTCGCCATGCTGCTTCGCTGCGGCGACGGTGTCGCCCCAGGTCGCATCGAGCCGGCGCACGAGGTGACCGCGGTCGAAAGGATTCTTGCTGCGGTCCGCCTCGAGGGTCGCCTGCTTGCGGTAGAACTCGTCACCGATCTGGGCATCGTCGTCGATGCGCGGATCCCGCAGCCAGGAATCACCCTCGCGCTTGCCGACGTCCTGCTGCTTGCCGCCGTCGATATTGACGCAGCTGAAAAAGGCGAGCCGGCGTGCCTTGTTCATGACGACGCTGTAATTGAAGTATTTCAGCTCGGATTGCCTGGCATTCCCCTTGAGCGTCGCGATCTCGGATTTGAGAGCGGTTGGAATCTTCGGCAAGGGCACCGAGAATTTCCCGGTGCCGAGAAAATTCGCCTTGTATCCGGGGCGCGATTTCAGCGTGCTCTGATCGATATGTACGGCCTCCATCGGCAGGCCGTTTGCACTGATGTTTGACGGGAGGCGGGACGGCGGGACGAGCAACGGCTTGCCGCCGTTCTGCATGCCGCCGTTGAGGCCTCCGCCGTTGCCCCCCGCGGGACCCGGCAGGGGTACCGGCGGCGCGAACGGAATGTCCTTCCTGAACGTCGGCAACGGCACGCGGATCGGCACCACCAGCGAGGTCCCGTCGAGGGACTGCTCCACCCAGAAATTGGTGCCGAAAGCAGGCGCGGCGACCGGCGGCCGGGCTTTCTCGACCTCGAGCCGGAGCGGCGGCTCTTCCTCGTCCAGCACCGGCTGGATCAGGGGATGGGAGCCGACGGCAACCTTGAGATCGGCGACGATCGCGCTGATCCGGATGCCTTCATTGGCGATCCAGTCGATCAGCGACTCGTCCATCGACGCTTTCCAAACCTTGCCGTCCTTGGTCAGGGTGCGGCCCTGCGCATCCTTGCGGGGCACGCCGCTGTGATGCAGCGCGACGACCTGCCAGAAGCGGTTGAATGCCGGCGATCCCGACGAACCCGCCGTCGTGTCGGTGTTGTACCAGAGGAAGTCACCGACATATTTGAGCAGCTTGTTCTCGCGCACGCAGACCTGCTTCATCTGCCCGCTGGGATGCTGGACGATGGTGAGGTACTCGCCGGGATCTGCCTTGCCGGGCGCGCCGCTGAGCGGCAACCATCCGAAGTCCTCGAGCTTCTCCGCGCCGGACAGCGAGGTCGGCGCCACCGCGACGATCGAGAAATCCAGCCTGTCGTTGGTGTAGAAGAACTTGCCCGGCTCGAAGCCGAACCGCACCGGCACGCGCTCCTGTCCCGCGATATCGAGCTCGTAGTTGAAGTCGGCAATCGAATTGGCGGCGTCGGCCGGCTTGCCGAAGACATGATGGTTCGTCAGCAGCAGGCCCGGTCCGATCAGAAAGCCCGAGCCGTAGCCGAGCAGGTTCGACTTGAGATCCCTGAGCTGAATGCGGCAGACCGAGCGCGAGGCGCCCGTCCCCTTGGCGAGATAGTTGATGCTGTCGAGATCATTGCCCTGAAGGATCCGCTCCAGGCCGATCTCGGCCTTCTCCACGTCCTGTGTCTCGGCCAGCAGCTGGCGCTGGCGCACGCGCATCTTTTCGACGGTCATCTCGATCGGACCGTCGCCCAATTTCCGGTTCAAGGCTTCGGGTGAGAACTCGGCTTGCTTGAATCGCCTTTCTGAGCCCGCGATCAGGCTTGGCTTGATGAGCATTGTGACCTCTCAAATGAGTGGACGAATATGGGACGTGGTCGGGGCGCCCTAAAATTTGCGCCAAGTTGCAGCGCGAGCCGGAATTGCCGTCCGCTGCCGATCGTTCTGGAAATCGGGGCACGCGCCCCACACTACTTTAGAGCAACAAATCTATCGTGGCACAACCACAGCGTCAATCGATGCACGCAACCAAAGCCGCGGCATCATGACATGGCCTGCGCCGTCACTCGTGTGAGATTTGCCACAAATCGCCGATGCAAATGTACGGCACGATTTCGCACGCTTCTTGCTGCCGCCGGACGATCTATCGCCTCAACTGCCACCGCCGCAGCGCCACGACGGTCCAGATCGCTTCGACCAGACCGAACGGCCATGCGCCCTGCAGAAAGCCGTAAGCCGAACCGAGCGCGCAGGACGCGGCGAACAGCAGCACGAACCAATGGCTCCGATCTTCCAGGGCGTAACTGATCAGCATCGCGGTGACGGCGAACAGGCCGAATAATGTCAGTGCATCCATGTTCCGGGTTCACTCCGCGGCGCGCCGCGTGATATGCGCTACGTCATGCCTGCTCTTATCCTGCCCCTCGTCGATGCTGCAACCCACTGGCCCGCGCGCGGCGCGCTGGTCGGGCTCGACCTCGGCACCAAGACCATCGGCGTTGCCGTATCCGATCCGGACCGGCGGCTTGCAACCGGAGTCGAGACCATCCAGCGCAAGCAGTTCAAGCAGGACGCGGCCCGGTTGCTCGCGATCGCGGCCGAGCGCCGGGTGGTCGGCTTCGTGCTCGGCCTGCCCATCAACATGGACGGCAGCGAGGGGCCGCGCGCGCAGTCCACCCGCGCCTTCGCCCGCAATTTTGCCGGGCTCACAGCCTTTCCCATCGGCCTGTGGGACGAGCGCCTCTCGACTGCAGCGGTCGAGCGCGAGCTGATCGGCATGGACGTGAGCCGCGCCAAGCGCGCCGAGGTGATCGACGAGCACGCCGCGATCTTCATTTTGCAGGGCGCGCTCGACCGCCTCGCCAATCTCCGTCCAGGGGCCGCCTGACCGATGGCAGTCGTGATTGCGGCGCTGCTGCCGGTCTTCATCCTCATCGTGCTCGGGGTCGTCCTGAAGCGCAGCTTGATGCGGCTCGACACGCAATGGCACGGGCTGGAGCGGCTGACCTATTTCGTGCTGTTTCCGATGCTGTTGATCCAGACGCTGGTGAAGGCCGACCTCTCCAAGGTGCCCGTCGCCGGAGTCGGCGGCGCGCTGCTGCTGTCGGCGCTGGCGATGTCGCTGATCTGCCTCGCGCTGCGCCCGGCCCTGGCGCGGCTCGGTATCGACGGCCCCGCCTTCACCTCGATCTTCCAGGGCGCGACGCGCTGGCAGACCTATGTGGCACTGTCGGTCTCCGCCAACCTGTATGGCGATATCGGGCTGGCGCTGGCGTCGGTGGCGATGGTCGCGATCATTCCGCTGGTCAACGTCTTCAGCGTCGCGGTGCTCGCACATTACGCAGCGCCCGAGAGGCAGTCAGTACGGACCATCGTCATGACGGTGATCCGCAATCCCCTGATCTGGGCCTGTGTCATCGGCCTCGCCATCAACGTCATGCAGCTGCCACTGCCGAAGATCTGGCACGAGGTGGCCGACGCGCTCGGCCGCTCCTCGCTCGCGATCGGCCTGCTCGTCACCGGCGCGGGCCTGCAACTGAAGGGGCTGTTCCGCCCCAGCGTGAGCGCAACCCTCGGCGTGGCGTTCAAGCTCGTCCTGATGCCAATCCTCGCGCTGGCTCTTGCCGGCTGGTTCGGCCTCGCCGGTGACAGCCTCGCCATCGTCGCGATCTGCGCGGCGGTGCCGACCTCGCCGAGTGCCTATGTGCTGGCACGCCAGATGGGCGGCGACGCGCCGCTGCTTGCGCAGATCATCACTCTGCAGACGATTCTGGCGGCGATCACGATGCCGATCGCAATCGCGCTGGTGGCCTACTAGAGCGCTTCATTGCAAGCGTACTTCCCTCGCCTGTCATTGCGAACGAGAAGCAACGGCCAGCCTCAGCTCCCCAGCCACATCGTCAGAACCACAGCGGTCAGATTGTTCATCGCGTGCAGCGCGATAGTGAGCCAGAGCGAATTCGCGCGATGGCGCATATAGGCGAACCACAGTCCGATGGTGAAGACCTCTGCGAGGAAGTAGATGTCGTATTGCAGGTGCACGACCGTCCAGACCAGCGACGACAGCAGGATCGCGCCGGGAACGCGCAAAAAGCTCGCCGACCAGCCGCGAAAGAGGAAGCCGCGCGCCAGGATTTCCTCCGACATCGGCGCGGCCACGCTGAAGGCGAACAGCAGCAATAGCGCCGCACCCTTGTCGCGGCCCGATTTCAACAGATCGGTCATGAAGCCCGGCGTCGCCTCGCGGCCGAGCGCGCGTGACATCGTCTCCCAGACCACGACGATCAGGATGAGGCCGACCGCACCGAACAGCAGTTGCTTCCAGGACGGCCAATGCAGCGCGAGATAATCGACGAAGGAGGCTTTCTTGATGGCAATGGCCAGCCACACCGCCAGAAGCGTTGCCGGCAGGCCCATGATCACCGAGAGCGCGAGCGCCTGCGGCTCGTGGCCGATCCCCTGGACCGAGGCAAGATCCATGGGAAGACCACGCAGCGCCGCCAGCAGGACGACGGCGCCGATCTGCCCGACGAACATCGCGACGAAGATGAAGAGGCCCCACAGCGCGGTGCCCCAGAACAGCCAGACGCGCGGCGGCGCAGGCGTCACGGTCAGCGGCGGATTGTCGGGATTGAGGGAATCCATCAATGGGCTTTCGTAGGTTAGCGCAAGCTAGAGATCGTCATGCCCGGGGCTGTCCCGGGCATCCACGTTCTTAGCGCCGGAGCTCAAGACCGGGATGGCCCGGTCCAAGCCCGGCCATGACGATGTGGATGGAATGTGCCCCACTCACGGCAGCGCCCGCTCCAGCAGCCCGCGGGCCTCGCCGCTGTCGAACTCGACCGCGCCGTACATGCTGGCGTGATTGGCCGCAAGGCGCGTGCTTGCGAACAGTTCGGCATTGCGCGGCGACACGCTGTTCAGCGCCGCCGTAGCGGCCAGCAGCGCCAGCTTCTCGACGGAGAAGCGCGCGACGCGCTCGCCATCGGCGCGCCGAAAAGTCTTGCCGATGAAGCTGGCCGCCTCACCTGCCCCGGGCAAACCCTTGGTCTCGGCCGCCAGCGCCTGCAACACGGCCGTCCCCGCCTCCGGCTCGCGCGCAAGCGCGCGGAGCACGTCGAGACACATCACGTTGCCGGAGCCTTCCCATATCGCGTTGACCGGCGCCTCCCGGTAATGGCGCGCCAAAATGCCGTCCTCGACATAGCCATTGCCGCCGAGGCACTCCATGGCTTCATAGAGGAAAGCCGGCGCACTCTTGCAGGTCCAGTATTTGATCGCAGGCGTCAGCAGCCGCATATAGGCGGCCTCCGCCGCATCATGCGGCGTGCGGTCGAAGGCGCGGCAGAGCCGCATCACCAGGGCCGTGCTCGCCTCGACATGCAGCGCCATGTCCGACAGCACTGCCTCCATCAGGGGCTGGTCGGCCAGATGCTTCTGGAACACGCTGCGGTGACGGGCGTGATGCAGTGCATGCGCGAGCCCGGAGCGCATCAGGCCGACCGAGGCGATCGCGCAATCCTGCCGTGTCAGCTGCACCATCTGGATAATGGTGCGGATGCCCTTGCCTTCCTCGCCGACCCGTTCGGCGTACGCACCTGTGAATTCGACCTCCGACGAGGCGTTGGAGCGATTGCCGAGCTTGTCCTTCAACCGCTGGAACTGGATCGCATTCACGGAACCATCCGGCGCAAAGCGCGGCATGAAGAAACACGACAGGCCCTGCTCGGCCTGCGCCAGCACCAGGAACGCATCGCACATCGGCGCCGACATGAACCATTTGTGGCCGGTGATGCGATAGGCTTCGCCGTCACGTACGGCACGCGTCATGTTGGCCCGCACGTCGGTGCCGCCCTGCTTCTCGGTCATGCCCATGCCGAGCGTCATGCCGCGCTTCTGCCACCACGGACCAAAGCTCGGGTCGTAGCTCCTTGTCGACAGAACCGGCATCACCTTGCCGAGCAGATCCGGCTGCATCGCCAGCGCACCGACCGAGGCGCGCGTCATCGTGATCGGACAGAGATGGCCGGTCTCGACCTGGGCCGCCATGTAGAATTTTGCCGCGCGGATCACTTCGGCGGCATCGCCCGCCGGTTTGCCGTCCGCAGTCCACGTCGAATTGTGCACGCCGGCATGGGCGCTGTGCGCCATCAGCTCGTGATAGGCCGGATGAAACTCGACCTGGTCGCGGCGATTGCCTTTTGCGTCGAAGCTCCGCAGCTTCGGCGTATTCTCGTTCGCGACGCACCCGCGATCGGCCATCGCGGCCGAGCCCCATTGCTTGCCGAACTCGGACAGCTCGCGTTCCGCCGCCGCACCACCGTTGGCCTTCACCGCATCGACCAGCGGTCGATCGACAGTGAACAGATCGACGTCCTCGAACGGCGGCGACTGGTTGAAGACCTCGTGGGTCGCAAAGCTCGGCTGGCTCATCGGGTTTCCTCGGGGCGGAATCAGTTCCGCCGCGGCTGGATCGGAAAATCATAGGCCGCGTCACCGGCCCCCGGCAGGGAAAAATGCCACCACTCCTTCGCATAGTTCACAAAGCCTTGCCTGGCCATCGCAGCCACCAGCCGCTTGCGCCAGGCGCGCTGCTCCGGCGTGACCGCCGGTGCCGCAGTATGGCCCTTCGTATCAGTACAGTCGTAGCCGGTCCCCATGTCCACACTGCCTTCGGGTGCCCGCGCTTCGACCGGCGCGGTGCAATCGGCATAGCTCTTTGACGGGTCGTACTTGCCCGAATTGTCGGCTTTGAGATCGACTAAAGTGAGATCGAGCGCGGCGCCCGTCGAGTGCTGCGAACGGCTCGCGATGTAGCCAAGACGGAACAGCTCGGTCTTGGGAATCTTCGGATTGTAGCGCCGCTCGGCCGCTGTCTCATGACCGTTCTGCGACCACTTGACCATGTCGAGCGAGGCCCGCGCCGGCCGGTAGCAGTCGAACATCTTCAGCGAGAGATTTTGCGCCGACAGTTCCGCTTGAACCGCCTTCAGCCGCAGCCCGACCTCGCGCTTCACCACGCATTCACCGGCATTATAGCCAGCGAGGGGACGGCCGACGAAATTGTTCGCCGTTGCGTAGCGGATGTCCTGGATGATGCTGGGATCGATGTCATGCAGGTACACGAACCCGCCGGGGAGCGATTGGGCGTGGGCAGTGCTGATCGTCGCTACCGCCACGAGCGCTGCCAGAATTGCTTTCACAAGATGCTCCCTCGTCATGGCCGGGCTTGTCCCGGCCATCCACGTCCTTTTGGGTTCAGGTGCGATAAAGGATCGTGGATGCCCGGGACATAGGCAAGCGGGAGCCACGCCGTCCTTCGGACGGCTATGCCCGGGCATGACGACGAGAATGAGCCGAAGCCGACAGATCAGGGGATAACTCATCACCCCGGCATTGGCCCTTGCCCCCCCAGCCATCCGCGCCTATAGCTCTCGCTTTAATGACATCGAAATCGACCTTCGTCCTCGGCCACCGGCATTTGCTGGGCATCGAGGGCCTTTCCGCGGCCGACATCACCGGCCTGCTCGACCTGTCCGAAGAATATGTCGAGCTCAACCGCCAGGTTGACAAGAAGCGAACCGTCCTGCGCGGACGGACGCAGATAAACCTCTTCTTCGAGGCCTCGACCCGGACCCAGTCCTCGTTCGAGCTCGCGGGAAAGCGACTCGGCGCCGACGTCATGAACATGTCGGTCGCGTCCTCGTCCATCAAGAAGGGCGAGACGCTGATCGACACCGCGATGACGCTGAACGCGATGCATCCGGATATCCTGGTCATGCGCCATCACGCCTCCGGCGCGGTGGAACTGCTGGCGCGCAAGGTTGACGGTTCCGTGATCAATGCCGGCGACGGCGCCCATGAGCACCCCACGCAAGCCCTGCTCGACGCTCTGACGATCCGCCGCAACAAGGGCCGGATCGAAGGCCTCGTGGTCGCGATCTGCGGCGACGTGCTGCATTCGCGTGTCGCCCGCTCCAACATCATCCTGCTCAACACGATGGGCGCCCGCGTGCGCGTGGTCGGCCCCACCACGCTGCTGCCGCCGGGCATCGAGCGGATGGGCGTCGAGGTTGCGCGCGACATGCGCGAGGGGCTGAACGGCGCCGACATCGTCATGATGCTGCGGCTGCAGCGCGAGCGCATGAACGGCTCCTTCGTGCCGTCGACCTCGGAATATTTCCACTATTTCGGGCTCGACCAGAAGAAGCTCGCCTACGCCAAGCCCGACGCACTCGTGATGCATCCCGGACCCATGAACCGCGGCGTCGAGATCGACTCGATCGTGGCCGACGGCGCCCAGTCCCTGATCCGCGAACAGGTGGAGATGGGCGTCGCCGTGCGCATGGCGGTGCTGGAAGCGCTCGCCCGTAACCTGCCGAACGCGTGATGCCGATGTTGACCGATCGCCGCCCCATCCTGCTCGCCAATGCCCGCGTCGTCGATCCCTCCAGGGATTTCGACGGTATCGGCGACGTCCTGATCGCCGACGGCGCCATCCGCGAGACCCGCCGCGGCATTGGAGCTGCCGGCGTCCCCGAAGGCACCGACATCGTCAACTGCGCCGGCAAGGTCGTCGCGCCCGGCCTGATCGACATGCGCGCCTTCGTCGGCGAGCCCGGCTTCAGCCATCGCGAGACCTTCGCCACCGCGAGCCAGGCGGCCGCGACCGGCGGCATCACCACCATCATCTGCCAGCCCGACACCTCCCCGGTGATCGACAATTCGGCGACCGTCGACTTCGTGATGCGCCGCGCCCGCGACACCGCGATCGTCAACATCCAGCCGATGGCAGCCCTCACCAAGGGCATGCATGGCGACGAGATGACCGAGTTCGGTCTGCTCAAGGCGGCCGGTGCTGTGGCCTTCAGCGACGGCGTCAGAAGCGTCACCAATGCGCAGGTGATGCGCCGCGCGCTGACCTACGCCCGCGATTTCGACGCGCTGATCGTGCACTACACCGAGGACCCCGATCTCGTCGGCGAAGGCGTCATGAACGAGGGCGAGTTCGCATCGCGGCTCGGCCTCATGGGCATCCCGAACGCCGCCGAGGCGGTGATGCTGGAGCGCGACATGCGCCTCGTCGCGCTCACCGGCGGCCGCTATCACGCGGCTTCGCTGACCTGCGTCGACTCGCTCGAGGTCCTCCAGCGCGCCCGCGAGGCCGGACTCGCCGTCAGCGCCTCGGTCTCGATCAACCATCTGGCGCTGAACGAGAACGACATCGGCCCCTATCGGTCCTTCCTGAAACTGTCACCGCCGCTGCGCACCGAGGACGACCGCCGTGCGCTGGTTGCCGCAATCGCCTCCGGCCTGCTCGACGTCATCATGTCCGACCACAATCCGCAGGACGTCGAGGTCAAGCGCCTGCCGTTCGCGGAAGCCGCTCCCGGCGCCGTCGGTCTGGAAACCATGCTGCCCGCCGGCCTTCGCCTCGTGCACAATGGCGAGCTGGACCTGAAGACGCTGATCCGCGCGATGTCCACCCGCCCGGCCGAGTTGCTCGGCCTTCCCGGCGGAACCCTGCGCGCAGGCAGTCCGGCCGACGTCATCGTGATCGATCCTGATGTGCCCTGGGTGTGCGATCCTGCCGACCTCAAATCGCCCTGCAAGAACACCCCGTTCGACGAGGCCCGCTTTACAGGCCGCGTGGTGCGCACCATTGTCGGCGGTCGAACGGTGTATGAGCATGTCTGACGTGCGCAATCGTTCGGTTTGGAAGTCGGGACTTTAGAGAGGCAGCCATGGGGCTTGAAGCATTTTTGCCGGTGGCGTTCGTCATCGGCTACCTCCTCGGCTCGATCCCGTTCGGGCTGGTTCTGACCAGGCTTGCCGGCACCCAGGATATCCGTTCGATCGGCTCCGGCAGCATCGGCGCCACCAACGTGCTGCGCACGGGGAGCAAGGCCCTTGCCGCGGGCACGCTGTTGCTCGACGCGCTCAAGGGCACCGCGGCCGTGGTGATCGCCGGCTACATTGCAGGACCCAATGCCGCCATGGTCGCCGGGCTAGGCGCCTTCCTCGGCCACCTCTTCCCGGTCTGGCTCAAATTCAAAGGCGGCAAAGGCGTCGCCGTCTATATCGGCATCCTGCTCGGCCTGTTCTGGCCCGGCATGGTGGTGTTCTGCCTGATCTGGCTGGCGACAGCCTTCACCACCCGCTACTCCTCGCTCTCCGCGCTGGTGGCAGCGTTCGTCACGCCGATGTTCCTGTGGTGGTTCGGGCATCTCGCATTGGCCGCGCTGACGGCGCTGCTGACGCTGCTGACCTTCTATGCGCACCGCGAGAACATCAAGCGCTTGCAGACCGGCAAGGAGAGTCGGATCGGCGAGAAAGCGTAGCCGCGTCGACGCAAAGTCTCCGAAGCCAGGGCATCTACGGATACCGAGGCTGCTCTCCGCATTATATGTCAAATCCTGTTCGCAACTGCCGGCCTCCTCGCGGCTGGAGTAGCGAACAGGTTCCATGCCTGTCATCCTGACAGTGGAAATGACGTGACGCGGTTGCTCTGAATGGGCGAAAAGATTGACGGCACCGATGACCACGCCGGCTTGCAGGGCACTGCGGCGAGCCGACTGCTGTCGACGACCTGCATCTGGTCCGATGCCGCCGCACCGCCTCCAGTGCCCACGACCGTTTCGCCGCCCGCGCCCGCCGCACCTGCGCCGGTCGAGGCCGTCACGGCGGCTGCTCCGGTTGAGCGGGCTCGTTCCACTGCATGGCCGCCGCGTCGCCTGTCACTGGCGCTGCAGGGTGGCGGCACCTTTGCCGCCTTCACCTGGGGCGTGCTGGAGCGGCTGCTGGAAGAGCCGATCGAGATCGACACCATCAGCGGCGCCAGTGCCGGCGCTATCAATGCGCTGCTGCTCGCCTCCGGCCTTGCCGAAGGCGGCCGCGAAGCTGCGCGGCTCCGGCTGAGCCGATTCTGGCTCCGCCTGATGCACGAGGCCTCGTTCCGCTCGCTGATGCTGATCGGTGGCTTTTCGCCGGCGGGAAGCTCGGTCGCATTCGGTCCGACCTTGCGCTCCGGCCGATTCGATCCGATCGATCTTGATCCGCTGCGGCTGGCGCTGTCGCGCGACATCGACTTTTCCGTCGTGCGCAACGCGCATTGCCCGAAGCTGCTGATCGCGGCGACACGGATCCGCGACGGCCAGCAGCAGATCTTCCGCAACAACGCCATCACCGCCGACGTCGCACTGGCCTCGACCTGTCCGCCGCTGGCGCACTGCGCCGTCGAGATCGAGGGCGAAGCCTATTGGGACGGCGGCTTCGGCGGCAATCCGCCCCTGCTGCGGCTGGCGCAGGAGAGTTCGACGGCCGACGTCTTACTCGTCCAGGTCACGCCGGCGCGCGACAGCTACGTACCGATCACGCTCGCCGCGATCGACCGCAGGCTCGACCAGATCGCGGCCAACGCCGCCCTCAATGCCGAGATCGCCGCGATCGAATGGGCGCATGCCGCGCCCTCGCTGCGCCTCACCAGGATCGCGGCGGAAGATTCCGTTGACGGCCTGGCGCAACGTTCATCGACCGATCTCGGCCGCGGCTTCATCCGCCTGCTGCACCGGAGCGGTCGCGCAGCCGCCGAGCGCTGGCTCGGGCAAGATGCAAAGGCAGACGCGACGCTTGCCGCGCCTACCGCTGTCGCATGCGAACCCGCGCTAGCCTGAATTCGCCAGCGCGTTTTCCAGGAACCACGCCGTCGCGAGTGCGACCGGATCATTGCCGAAGCGCGCGATCACCTGCACGCCGACAGGCAGGCCCCCGACCTTCAGCACCGGCACGTTGACGCAGGGATTGCCCATCAGCGTCCACAGCCGGTTGTAGCGGGGATCGCCTGTGCTCGCGAGCTCCTTCGCCGGCGGCGTGCCTGGCGCGGAATAGGTCAGGAGCACGTCGACGCCCTCGAACACTTCGCCGAGTTCGCGGCGGCCGCGGCGGCTGATCCGGCGCGCCTCGTCGTATTCCTTCGGCGTCAGGTGGGCGGTGGCATCGAGGCTTGCGCGCAGCATCGGCGCGATCTCGTCGTGACGCTCCGAAAACTCCCAGGCCAGCGCGCGATGCGCTTCGAAATCCTGGACGATGGGGTGGATGCGCCAGGCCTCCTGCACTGCCTCGGGCAGGTCGATCGCCTGCACGCTGGCACCGGCGCGCTCCGCCGCCTTGATCGCGGCCTGCAAGCCCTCTTCGGCCGCCGGCTCGACGCTGCCTGCAAACTCCTGCCTGACCACGCCGATGCGCGGCGCCCTGGCCGGAACGATGCCGGAAAATTCAGTGCGGCCCGTCATCGCCAGCAGGCCACGCGCAAGGTCTTCGGCGCGCGCGCCGAACAGGCCGACGGTGTCGAGCGCCCACGAATAGCACTTCACCCCGACCGTCGGCAGCATCCGGAACGAGGGCTTGATCGCGGCGGTCCCGCAATAGGCGGCCGGCCGGATCACCGAGCCGCCGGTCTGCGTGCCCAGAGCCAGCGGGATCATGCCGGCACCGACCGCTGCCGCCGAGCCCGAGGACGAGCCGCCCGGCGTGTGCCCGAGATGATGCGGGTTGAGTGTCGGCGTCGGATCGCGCGAGGCGAACGCCGTGGTCGTGGTCTTGCCGATGATGGTGGCGCCCGCCCGCTTCAGCATCATCACGACCGGCGCATCGGCGCGCGGCTGCCAGCCGCGATAGATCTCCGAGCCCATCTCGGTCGGCATGTTGGCGGTATCGATGATATCCTTGATGCCGACCGCGATGCCGCGCAGCGGGCCTGAGCTTTGCGCCTTCGCAGCCTTGTCGTGGCGGACGAAGGCGTGGACGTCTTTCTCCCTGGCCTCGATCGCCGCATGCGACTGGGCGATGGCGGCTTCAGGCGAAAGCTCGCCCGCTTCGATGCGGCGCTGGAGGTCGGCGAGTGAGATCATGGAAATACCCTTCTTATTGGCATCGCTTTTAGCATCGGAGCGTGGCCACGCAAGCGCACGCCGCTGTTGCGCAACGCCCTCTGGTTGTTCCATGCTGTCCCTGCAAGGAGACGCCGTGGACGCCATCAATCCGAGCATGGAGCTGACCGAGGCTGAACGGATCGACCGCCTGCGGCTGATCCGCTCCGACAATGTCGGCCCGCGCACCTTCCGTTCGCTGGTCGATCATTTCGGCACCGCGCGCGCAGCGCTGGAGCGGCTGCCTGATCTGGCGCGCCGCGGCGGTGCGCAGCGGTCGGGGCGTATCTGCAGCGCGGATGAGGCCAAGGCCGAGCTCGTCGCGAGCCGCAAATTGGGCATTGCCTGGCGCGCGTCCGGCGAGGACGGCTATCCGGCCCGGCTCGCGATGATCGACGATGCGCCGCCGCTGCTTGCGGTGCGCGGCGATACCAAGACCTTGATGCGGCCGATGATCGCCATCGTCGGCTCGCGCAACGCCTCCGGCGCAGGGCTGAAATTCGCAGGCCTGCTGGCGCGCGAGCTTGGCGAAGCCGGCTTCATGATCATTTCCGGGCTTGCCCGCGGCGTCGACCAGGCCGCGCATCGCGCCAGCGTCGCAAGCGGTACCGTCGCGGTGCTCGCTGGCGGCCACGACTGCATCTATCCGCCCGAGCATGGCGATTTGCTCACGGCAATCCTCGACCACGAAGGCGCTGCGATCTCCGAGATGCCGCTCGGCCACGAGCCGCGCGCCCGCGATTTTCCTCGCCGCAACAGGCTGATCTCGGGCGCTTCGCTCGGCGTCGTCGTGGTGGAAGCAGCGCACCGCTCGGGCTCCCTGATCACCGCGCGCATGGCGGCCGAACAGGGCCGCGAGGTGTTCGCGGTGCCCGGCTCGCCGCTCGATCCGCGCGCGGCCGGCGCTAACGACCTGATCAAACAGGGGGCGACCCTCATCACAGAGGCAGCCGATATCATCAACGCGATCGCACCGATCATGGAACGGCCGCTGATGCAGCCCATGAGCGAGCCCGACAGCGAGCCGTTCGAGACCGATCCGCAAGGCCACGACCGCGACCAGATCACCGGCCTGCTCGGCCCCACGCCCCTCTCGATCGACGATCTGGTGCGGATGTCAGGCGCTTCGCCCGCGATCGTGCGCACCGTGCTGCTGGAGCTCGAGCTCGCCGGCCGGCTCGAACGCCACGGCGGCGGATTGGTGTCGCTGCTTTAGCTGTCGTTGCGTTGATCGAACTTCATGCGGGCCGCCTCGATCTGCATCAAATGGTCGATCGCCCACTCCCCGAGCGCTTTCACCGGCTGTTGCAGCCCGCGACCGAGATCGGTCAGCTCGTAATCGACGCGTGGCGGAATGGTCGGAAAGATCGTGCGCGTGACCAGGCCGTCACGCTCCAGTCCGCGCAGCGTCAAGGTCAGCATCCGCTGCGAGATGCCGTTGATCATGCGCTTGAGCTCGTTGAAGCGCTTCGGCCCATCGCTGAGCATCATGATGACGAACACGCTCCATTTGTCGCCGACGCGCGACAGGACCGAAGCCACGCCGCGGCAGTCGGCATGGTCCGGATCCGGCAGCCGTGGTGCAGGCAAATCGGTGTTCTCAGGTTTCAGGGATGTGCCCATGGCTCAAAAAAGTGCGTTCTTGCGAGGATTTCGGCAGTCACTCATGTAGCTCTGGTTACAAACTTATACCAGGGTACCCAAAAATGAAACTGCTCCATATCGACTCCAGCGTGCTCGGCCCCCACTCCGTCTCCAGACAGGTCTCTGCGGCCATCGTCGACCGGCTCAGGCAGGCGACGCCCTCGCTTGAGATCGCCTACCGCGACCTGACGCAGATGCCGCTGGCCCACCTCTCCGGCTCGCACCTCGCGGCAGCGCAAGGCGCTCCTGCCCCCGCAGAACTCGGGCCGGACCTTGCCGCAAGCGCGGCCGCGCTGGACGAGTTCCTCGCCGCCGACATCGTCGTGATCGGCGCGCCCATGTACAATTTCACGATCCCAAGCCAGCTCAAGGCGTGGATCGACCGCATCCTGGTGGCAGGCAAGACGTTCAGCTACGGAGCGAACGGGCCGCAGGGCCTTGCCGGCGGCAAGCGTGTCATCTTTGCAATCTCGCGCGGGGGCTATTACGGCGCGGACATGCCGACCGCCGCTGGCGAGCATCTCGAAACTTATCTGCGCTGGGTGTTCGGCTTCATCGGCATCACCAATCCCGAATTCATCTTCGCAGACGGCATCCAGCTCGGCCCGGAGCACCGCGAAAAGGCGATTGCCGGCGCGCTGCAGTCGGCAACGACCCTGCGCGCGGCCTGAGGCTTCGGCAAGATCAGCCGCCGCCGGATGGCGCGGCGGCTGACATGTGCGTTTTCGCTAGAACCAGGCGCCTTGAATGCCCAGGATGACGGCGACGAGCGAGACGAACAACCCAATGCCGGCGAACAGAACCACTCCGACGAGTTCGGACGTGTCGGAGCGTTTGGCCGGAGCGGCGGAATGATCGGTGAAAATGCGCGGTGTTGAAATCGACGAAAAAATGCGAGCTGCCTTTGGCATCACGGGCTCCCTTGAAATGAGTCTTTCGACCCCTGCCCGTAAAGGCGTCTGCGCAGCACGCGCGAAGGTTCAACCCTTCACGCAAAGGTTCAGCAAACACGTCTCGCAACACGTGGGAACCGGCGGGCGCAACCCGCGATGATCGCGTCGGCCGGTTCAATCCTCACTTCACTGATCAGCCGCGATAGATCGGCGCGCCGCTCGGCGAGGCCACCGCGCCGCCGTCGACGAAGATCTCCTGGCCCTGCACATGCGCGGAATCGTCGGAGGCGAGGAACAGCACCGTCTTCGCAACGTGATCGGTTTCGCCGAGGCGCCCCAGCGGCGTCGACAGCGCGATCCGCTTCTCGAACGCCTTTTCGGCTTCCGGCGTTGCCGTTGCAGGTCCCCAGATCGGTGTGCGGATGGCGCCGGGCGCGACCACGTTGACGCGGATCCCGCGCGGTGAGAGCTCAGAGGCCATGATCCGCGCCATCGCCCGCACGCCGGCTTTCGCCGCGCCGTAAGCGGAGTAGCCGGGGATGCCGAGCACGGAGATCACCGAGCCGTTGAGGACGATCGAAGCGTTGTCGTTGAGGTAAGGCAGCGCCGACTGCACCGTGAAGAACACGCTGGTCAGGTTGGTACTGATGACCTTCTCGAAGACCTCGAGCGCGGCTGAGCCGAGCGGCGTGCCGCCGGCGATGCCGGCATTGGCGAACACGATGTCGAACTTGCCGAACTTCTCGGCGCCCTGCTTGATGGCGGCTTCGGTCGCGGCGATGTCGGTAGCGTCCGCAGCGATCGCAAGCGCATTGGGCCCCAGCTCCTTCGCCGCCGCCTCCAGCGTCTGCTTGTTGCGTCCGGTGACCACCACCTTGGCACCTTCGGCCACGAACAGCTTGGCCGTTGCCAGCCCGATGCCGCTGTTGCCTCCGGTGATCAGGGCCGTCTTGTTCTTCAGTCGCACATTCGCCTCCAGTGGTTGCATCATAAAACCATGTTGCCATCTAGGGCAGATGGTTTTATGATGCAACCACACAAGCGCGTGATCGACACATCAATCGTGCGAACGCGACAGGACCGGAACGATGGTGAAACGAACGAGCTTCGAGGGCGATGCCTGCCCGATCGCGCGGTCGCTGGATGCGCTGGGCGATTGGTGGTCGCTGCTGATCATCCGCGAGGCGCTGTTCGGCCTGCGTCGGTTCGGCGAATTCCAGAGCAAGCTCGGCATGGCCAAGAATATCCTGGCAGCACGGCTGCGCTCGCTCGTCGACCACGGCATCCTGGCAACCGCCCCCGCCTCCGACGGCAGCGCCTATCAAGAGTATGTACTGACCACGAAGGGCCGCGGCACCTTCCCGATCCTGGTCGCGCTGCGGCAATGGAGCGAAGCGTTCGACGATCATCCGGAGGAGATCACGACCATTTTGGTGGATCGCGAAAAAGGCCGCCCGGTGAAGACGCTCGAATTGCGTGCGGAGGACGGACGGCTGCTCAGCCCGGCGGATACGACGCTGAAGACGCGACCGGCGCCGCGTCGGCGATCGGCTTGAGCTTCACGACAGCTTGCGCTTGCTCCGCAGCCGCAGGTGCTCGTCGGCCTCCAGCTTGGTCATGCCAAGGAGATAGTGCAGCACGTCGAGCTTGTGACGCTCGGCGAGCTTGCGCAACGCGCCGACCTGCTCGGCGATGAAGGTGACGGCCTCGTCCGCGCCGCCCTCCCCTGGTTCCTCGTGACGCGAGCCTCCCGGCGTGCCTGATACGGCGCGCGCCCGTTTCTTTCCCGGCTTAGTCACCCGACCCCACCCGAATCCATGCCCCGCACGAACCTTACGCCGACATTATTCGCAACTCCAAGGTGGTATTTTGCAACTTTTTCGATATGAAACTTTTCCCATCCACGGGGCCTTCAATAGCCCCCGATTTGACAGCGGAGGCCTCACCACCCATGTTCGGGTCGAAACGGCCGACCCGAATCCTTTCGTTTTCGGCCCCAGATTTTCCCATAAGTTACTGGAACTACATGAATATCGTCATTGTGGAGTCGCCGGCGAAAGCCAAGACGATCAACAAGTATTTGGGCTCGTCCTATGAGGTTCTGGCCTCGTTCGGCCATGTCCGAGACTTGCCCGCGAAGAACGGCTCCGTCGATCCCGATGCCAATTTCAAGATGATCTGGGAGGTCGACCCCAAGGCGGCCGGCCGGCTCAACGACATCGCCAAGTCCTTGAAGAATGCCGACCGCCTGATTCTCGCCACCGACCCCGATCGTGAGGGCGAAGCCATCTCCTGGCACGTGCTGGAGGTGCTGAAGGAAAAGCGCGCGCTGAAGGACCAGAAGATCGAGCGCGTGGTGTTCAACGCCATCACCAAGCAGGCGGTCACGGACGCGATGAAGCATCCGCGCCAGATCGACGGTGCGCTGGTGGACGCCTACATGGCGCGCCGTGCGCTCGACTATCTGGTCGGCTTCACCCTCTCCCCCGTGCTGTGGCGCAAGCTGCCGGGCGCCCGCTCGGCCGGCCGCGTGCAGTCGGTGGCACTGCGGCTGGTCTGCGATCGCGAGCTCGAGATCGAGAAGTTCGTCGCGCGCGAATATTGGTCGCTGATCGCAACCCTGCTGACGCCGCGCGGCGATGCCTTCGAGGCCCGCCTGGTCGGCGCCGACGGCAAGAAGATCCAGCGCCTCGACATCGGCACCGGCGCGGAAGCCGAAGACTTCAAGAAGGCGCTGGAAACAGCCGCCTACGCCGTGACCTCGGTTGACGCCAAGCCCGCCCGGCGCAATCCGCAGGCGCCCTTCACCACCTCGACGCTGCAGCAGGAGGCCAGCCGCAAATACGGCTTTGCGCCGGCGCACACCATGCGCATAGCCCAGCGGCTCTATGAGGGCATCGACATCGGCGGCGAGACCACCGGACTCATTACTTATATGCGTACCGACGGCGTGCAGATCGATCCGTCCGCGATCACCCAGGCTCGCAAGGTGATCGGCGAGGACTACGGCAACGCCTACGTGCCGGACGCGCCACGCCAGTACCAGGCCAAGGCCAAGAACGCCCAGGAAGCGCACGAAGCGATCCGCCCGACCGACCTGTCGCGCCGCCCCGACAGCATGAGCCGCAAGCTCGATGCCGATCAGGCCCGGCTTTACGAGCTGATCTGGAAGCGCACGATCGCCAGCCAGATGGAATCGGCCGAGCTCGAGCGCACCACGGTCGACATCACGGCGAAGGCAGGTTCCCGCACGCTGGAGCTGCGCGCCACCGGCCAGGTCGTCAAGTTCGACGGCTTCCTCGCGCTCTACCAGGAAGGCCGCGACGACGAAGAGGACGAGGATTCCCGCCGCCTGCCCGCGATGAGCCCGAACGATGCGCTCAAGCGGCAATCGCTGTCCGTCACCCAGCATTTCACCGAGCCGCCGCCGCGCTTCTCCGAGGCCTCGCTGGTCAAGCGCATGGAAGAGCTCGGCATCGGCCGGCCGTCGACCTATGCCTCGATTTTGCAGGTGCTGAAGGACCGCGGCTACGTCAAGCTTGAGAAGAAGCGCCTGCATGGCGAGGACAAGGGCCGCGTCGTGGTCGCGTTCCTCGAAAGCTTCTTCAGCCGCTACGTCGAATACGACTTCACCGCCAATCTGGAAGAGCAGCTCGACCGCATCTCCAACAACGAGATCTCCTGGCAGCAGGTCCTGAAGGATTTCTGGACCGGCTTCATCGGCGCCGTCGACGAGATCAAGGATCTGCGCGTAGCGCAGGTGCTGGACGTGCTCGACGACATGCTCGGACAGCACATCTATCCGCCGCGCACCGACGGCGGCGATATCAGGCAGTGCCCGAACTGCGGCACCGGCCGTCTCAATCTCAAGGCCGGCAAGTTCGGCGCCTTCGTCGGCTGCTCGAACTATCCGGAGTGCCGCTTCACCCGTCAGCTCGCCGCCGATGGCGAGGCCAGCGCCGATCGTTCGCTCGGCCAGGATCCCGAGACCGGTCGCGATGTCTGGGTCAAGGCCGGCCGGTTCGGTCCCTATATCCAGCTCGGCGAGCAGAAGGATTATGCGGAAGGCGAGAAACCGAAGCGCGCCGGCATCCCGAAGGGCACCTCGCCCGGCGATGTCGACCTCGAACTTGCGCTCAAGCTGCTGTCGCTGCCGCGCGAGATCGGCAAGCATCCCGAGACCGGTGAGCCGATCACCGCAGGCCTCGGCCGCTTCGGGCCGTTCGTCAAGCATGAGAAGACCTATGCCAGCCTGGAAGCCGGCGACGAGGTGTTCGACATCGGCCTCAATCGCGCGGTGACGCTGATCGCGGAAAAGGTCGCCAAGGGCCCGAGCCGCCGCTTCGGCGCCGATCCAGGCAAGGCGATCGGCGATCATCCGACGCTCGGCACCGTCACCGTGAAGAGCGGCCGCTACGGCGCCTATGTCACGGCGGGTGGCGTCAACGCGACGATCCCGGCCGAGTTCGAAAAGGACACGGTGACGATTGCGCAGGCGATCGCGCTGATCGACGAGCGCGCGGCCAAGGGCGGCGGCAAGAAGCCAAAGAAGGCGGCGAAGCCCGCCAAGGCCAAGAAGGCGTCAGAAAAGGCCGCGGACGGCGATGACGCCGCACCCAAGAAGAAACCGGCCGCGAAGAAGGCGGCCAAAACCAAATCCGAATCCACCAGCAAGGCGCGCGCCGCCGTGTCGTCGACCGCAAAGACGTCGCCGACCAAGGCCGCCGCCGCCAAGGCTCCGGCCAAGAAGACTGCCGGCAAGACTTGAGATCAAGAATTAGAGGTTAAGTGAAACGCAAGAATGACCATGGCTTTCCCGAGCGGCAAGCCATCGTCGCCTTCATCAAGGCAAATCCCGGAAAGGTCGGGACCCGCGAAATTGCGCGCGAGTTCGGTCTGAAGAACGCCGATCGCGCCGAGCTCAAGCGCATGCTGCGCGAGCTGGCCGATGACGGGACCATCAAGAAGAAGCGTCACAAGGTGTCCGAGCCGGACGCGCTGCCGCCGACCCTGGTCGCGGACATTACCGGCCGCGACGCTGACGGCGAGTTGATCGCCTCCCCCACCGAATGGGACGAGGTCGAAAGCGGCGAGCCCCCCAAAATTCGCATCCAGATGCCGCGCCGGCCGAAGCCGGGCACCGTCGCCGGCGTCCGCGACCGCGTGCTGCTGCGCGTCGAGCCGTCCTCCGAGACCGATGGCCCGGCCTATCTCGGCCACATCATCAAGGTCTTCGACAAGGCCAAGAGCCGCATCCTCGGCGTGTTCCGCGCGCTCCCCGAAGGCGGCGGACGGCTGGTCCCCGTCGACAAGAAATCCGCCGACCGCGAGCTGAACATCGCCCAGGCTGACACAAACGGTGCGCAGGACGGCGATCTCGTCAGCGTCGACATCGTCCGCACGCGCAGCTTTGGCCTCGCCTCCGGCCGCGTCAAAGAGAAGCTCGGCTCCGTCAAGTCGGAGAAGGCGATCAGCCTGATTGCGATCTATGCCCACGACATCCCGCTGCAGTTCTCGCCTGCCGCGATTCGCGATGCGGAAGCGGCCGAGCCGGCCAATTTGAAGGGCCGCGAGGATTGGCGCGACGTGCCGCTTCTCACCATCGATCCGCCGGATGCCAAGGATCATGACGACGCGGTGCATGCGCAGCCGGATGACGATCCCAACAACAAGGGCGGCTTCATCGTCAACGTCGCCATCGCCGACGTCAGCTTCTACGTCCGGCCGGGCAGCGCGCTCGACCGCGACGCACTCGATCGCGGTAACTCGGTCTATTTCCCCGACCGCGTCGTGCCGATGTTGCCCGAGCGGATCTCGAACGATCTCTGCTCGCTGGTGCCGGGCGAGCCACGGGGCGCGCTCGCGGTGCGCATGGTGCTCGGCCCCGACGGCCGCAAGCGCTCGCACAGTTTTCATCGCATCCTGATGCGCTCGGCGGCAAAGCTCAGCTACGCGCAGGCGCAGGCCGCGATCGACGGCCGGCCGGACGACACCACGGGACCCCTGCTCGATCCGATCCTGAGACCGCTCTATGCGGCCTATGCCTGCGCCAAGCGCGCGCGCGACGAGCGCGATCCGCTCAATCTCGATCTGCCCGAACGCAAGATCCTCCTGAAAAGCGATGGTACGGTCGACCGCGTCGTGGTGCCCGAACGTCTTGATGCGCACAAGCTGATCGAGGAGTTCATGATCCTCGCCAATGTCGCGGCCGCGGAGATGCTGGAGAAGAAATCGCTCCCGCTGATCTACCGCGTGCACGACGAGCCGACCTTGGAGAAGGTCCACGCGCTCGCGGAGTTTCTGGAGACGCTCGACGTTCCCTTCGCCAAATCAGGCGCGCTGCGTCCCACCACGTTCAACCGCGTGCTGGCCCAGCTCGAAGGCCATGATTACTATCCGCTGGTCAGCGAGGTCGTGCTGCGCGCCCAGGCGCAGGCCGAATACTCCTCCGAGAATTACGGTCACTTCGGCCTGAATTTGCGCCGCTACGCGCATTTCACCTCGCCGATCCGCCGTTATGCCGATCTCGTCGTGCACCGCGCGTTGGTCCGCGCGCTCGGCCTCGGCGAAGGTGCCCTGCCCGACAGCGAGACGCCGGAAACCCTGAGCGAGGTCGCCGCCCACATCTCGGTGACTGAACGGCGGGCGATGAAGGCGGAGCGCGAGACCGTCGACCGGCTGATCGCCCATCACCTCGCCGACCGCATCGGCGCGAGTTTCCAGGGCCGCGTCTCCGGCGTCACCCGCGCCGGGCTCTTCGTCAAGCTGGCTGAAACCGGCGCCGACGGACTGATCCCGATCCGATCCCTCGGTACGGAATATTTCAACTATGATGAGAACCGGCACGCCCTGGTCGGCACACGCAGCCGCACCATGTATCAGCTGGGCGACGTGGTCGATGTCCGCCTGATCGAGGCGGCCCCGATCGCAGGCGCACTGCGTTTCGAGCTGCTGTCGTCGTCCAGTGAGGCCGCGCCGCACAACCGCAGGCAACCGGGTCCGCAACGCCGCCCCTCGCTCAAGGCGCATCCCGGCCGCAGCCCGGACAGAAAACGCAAGCCGCCGAAGCCAAAGCCCGGCAAGAAGGGCAAAGGCAAGAGCAAGGGCAAAGGCAAGAAGGGCAAGGCATGGTGACCATGAGCACGGCCCCGAAGATCTGGACGCGCGAGACGGGTCTCGTCGAGAAGCGCGATCTCTGGACGGCCATGAAGCGCGGCTTTCGCGGCCGCTGCCCGCGCTGTGGCGAGGGCAAACTGTTCCGCGCCTTCCTGAAGACGGCGGACAATTGCTCGGTGTGCGACCTCGATTTCACGCCGCACCGCGCCGACGATCTGCCGGCCTATCTCGTCATCGTCATCGTCGGCCACGTCGTGGTGCCATCGATCCTCTGGATCGAGACCAACTATACGACGCCCGTCTGGCTCAGCTTCGCGGCCTATCTGCCCTTCACCTTCGTCGCCTCGCTCGCGCTGCTGCAGCCCGTCAAGGGAGCTGTGGTCGGCCTGCAATGGGCTCTGCGCATGCACGGGTTTGACGACACCCCTCCGGATGGTATTCCGCCTGTGTAAGCAAGAAGCAAAAAGCGTTTGGGTGAGGATATGACGGATACGACGCAAGCCGATGAGAAGGCAAAGATCCACGAGGGGAAGGAAGCCGATCACCATCCCTATTTCCGCCCGAGGGATGCGGCGACGCTGATCCTGGTCGACCGCAGCAGCACCACGCCGAAAGTCCTGGTCGGCAAGCGCCACGACAAGGTGGTGTTCATGCCCGGCAAGTTCGTCTTCCCGGGCGGGCGCGTCGACAAGGCCGACTATCGCGTGCCCTGTGCCGCGCCGATCACACCCGAGCTGGAAGCCAACCTCGCCAAGGGCAGTCCCAAGACACCGGCTTCACGGGCGAAGTCGCTCGCCATTGCCGCGATCCGCGAGGCCTGCGAGGAGACCGGTCTTTGCCTCGGCCGCAAGGCGGAGATCAAGTCGAAGCTCGAAGGTCCGTGGCAGCCGTTCGCCGACGCGGGCCTGCTGCCCGATCCCTCCAGCCTGTTCCTGATCGCCCGCGCGATCACCCCGCCCGGCCGCGTCAAGCGTTTCGACACCCGCTTCTTCACCGCAGATGCCTCCGCGATCACCCACCGCGTCGACGGTGTGATCCATGCCGATGCTGAACTGGTCGAGCTGGTCTGGGTCGAGCTCGGCTCCAAGCCGCTGGCCGACCTGCATCCGATGACGCGCAACGTGCTCAACGAGCTGCACACCCGCCTCGCCACCGGCCCGCTCCGCCACGACGCGCCGGTGCCGTTCTTCCATTTCTACGGCGGCAAGATGCAAAAGGATATTCTGGGCTGAGCTCGGTCCTTCCGGGGCGCGCGCAGCGCGAGTCAGGAATCCATTCATCGATCATCTCCGCTGTGCGATGGATTCCGGGCTCGCGCCAAGAGGCGCGCCCCCGCAATGATGCGATTTTGCTGAACGCCCGGCGAAAAACGAAATAATCCTCCCTTCCATGCCGCTAGCGGAGTTCCGCCGCGTCCCTATGTCTTCCCGAGCGTCACCAAGAACGGACACCGGGCGATGGCACAACGGCAACTCAAGCTTGGCGCGTTCATGCGCCCGATCAGCATCCACACCGGCGCCTGGCGCTATCCCGGGGCTTGGCCCGACGCCAATTTCAACTTCTCGCACATCAAGACGCTGATCCGGAAGCTCGAGGCCGGCAAGTTCGACGCCTTCTTCATGGCCGATCACCTCGCCGTGCTGAACATGCCGATCGATGTGCTCAAGCGCAGCCACACTGTGACCTCGTTCGAGCCGTTCACGCTCTTGTCGGCGCTATCGGCCGTCACCGAGCGGATCGGCCTGATCGCGACGGGCTCGACAACGTTCGACGAGCCCTATCACGTCGCGCGCCGCTTCGCCTCGCTCGATCATCTCAGCGGCGGGCGCGCAGGCTGGAACATCGTGACCACATCGAATCCGGACGCGGCTCTGAATTTCGGCCTCGACGACCACATGGAGCACGCCGAGCGCTACAAGCGCGCCCGCGAATTCTACGACGTCGTCACCGGCTTGTGGGATTCCTTCGCCGACGACGCCTTCGTGCGCGATGTCGAGAGCGGCTTGTTCTTCGATCCAGCGAAGATGCACACGCTCGATCACCACGGCAAATATCTGAAGGTACGCGGCCCCCTGAACATCGCCCGTCCCGTGCAGGGTTGGCCGGTGATCGTACAGGCCGGCGCCTCCGAAGACGGCAAGCAGCTCGCCGCCGAGACGGCGGAAGCCGTGTTCACCGGCGGCGGCAGCCTCGCCGACGGACAAAAGCTCTACGCCGACATCAAGGGCCGCATGGGAAAGGTGGGCCGAGATCCGGAACATCTCAAGATCCTCCCCGGTGCCTTCGTCGTGGTCGGCGACAGCGTCGACGAGGCAAGGGAGAAGCGCGCTCTGCTCGACAGCCGCGTGCATTACGAGAGCGCGATCGCCTCGCTGTCGGTCATCCTTGGCACCGACGCCTCCGGCTTCGATCCGGATGGTCCGCTCCCTGAAATCCCCGAGACCAACGCCAGCAAGAGCGGCCGCCAGCGCATGGTCGACCTCGCCGCACGCGACAAGCTCACGGTGCGCCAACTCGCCCATCGCGTCGGCGGCTATGGCGGGCTCTCGTTCGTCGGCACCGCCAAGACCATCGCCGACCAGATGGAGGAGTGGCTGGTCGGGCGCGGCTCCGACGGCTTCAACATCATGTTCCCGTTCCTGCCGGCCGGCCTCGATGATTTCGTCGACAAGGTGGTCCCGGAACTGCAGCGGCGGGGGATCTTCCGCACAGAGTACGAAGGGGCCACTTTGAGGGAGAATTTGGGCCTGCCGCGGCCGAAAAACTGTTTCTTCGAGGCCTAATGAGGCCGCTTTGGGTGGTTTTCGAGGTGTAAAACCTTGACATCAGGCGGTTTCTGGCTAGGTTGCCGGCCAACGCGGGCCATTTGGCCGGCTCCAGATTCCCCAATTTTCTGAGGTTCAGAACATGGCCAAAGCGGTCACCATCAAGGTCAAGCTCGTGTCCTCGGCCGACACCGGCTTCTACTACACCGCCAAGAAGAATTCGCGCACCATGACCGACAAGCTGGTCAAGAAGAAGTACGATCCGGTCGCGCGCAAGCACGTCGAATTCCGCGAAGCCAAGATCAAGTAAGATCGCGGACAAGCGTCGAAGAGTTTTGCGGGGCCCTTTCGGGCCCCGTTTTCGTTTCGATTCCGTTCGTGTCCCGGACGCGGTGCAGCGTGCAACGCTGCTCCGCTGAAGCGGGATCCGGAACGTAACACAACATCATGCGGAGACCTGGGCCTCGTGCACCGCACCGGACGATGCTTCGCATTCGCCGAAGCGCTGCGCGGGAGCATAAGCGCTGCGCCATGCATACCGTCGAAGTTGGCGTCCGCCATGCGCGCAGCAGACGACGCCGAAGCCGGACGGGGTCCATGTCAACCTCGGGCAGCGACGTTGATCCTCATCAAGCGGCGAAGCCGCGCAGTTCTCTACGCTCAATCGAAATTGTCCGGGAGAAGCGCACCATGCTTCCCTTTACGCTTGAGCAGTTCCTCAACGTCTTCGCGGCCTACAACAAGGCGATCTGGCCCGCGCAAATTTTGGCCTACGTGCTTGGAGCCGTCGCCGTGGCCGCCCTTTTTCGGAAAGGCCGTGCCTCCGACCGCATTGTCTCGGCCGTCCTTGGAGCGATGTGGCTCGGTACCGGCATTCTCTATCATGGCGTCTTCTTCGCGCCGATAAACAAGGCCGCGTTCGCCTTCGGCATTTTGTTCGTGGCAGAGGGCGCGGCACTGCTCTACGCTGGCATCGTCCGCGATGGTCTTCGCTTCGCGATCGATTCCGGCTTTCGAGCGGCGATCGGCGCGGGCTTCATTCTCTACGCATCTCTCGTTTATCCGCTGATCGGGATCGCGACGGGGCATTCCTGGCCGACGTTACCGATGTTCGGCGTTTCTCCCTGCCCTGTCACGATCTTCACCTTCGGTCTGTTGCTCATGACGACCGCCCGATTCTCGTATTGGCTTCTGGTGATCCCCTTCCTATGGTCAGTCATCGGCGGGAGCGCTGCCATCCTCCTCGACGTTCGGCAGGACTGGGTGCTCCTGGTGAGTGGCTTCATTGCCGTCCCGATCCTCATCGTCGGCAACCGACGTGTACGCGCCGCAGCTGACGAGGCCGGGTTGACGCCCTCAATCGAGTTGCGCCCATGATCGCGACGAGCAGCAGCGACCGCTGAGAACGGCAACCCGGCATGCCTTCTGACCACCGAATTTGGAAGGCCGTCGTTGCCGGGGCGTGCGGAAGCATCGCCCATTCGCTGCTGATGTCCTTCAAGGCCTGGACCGGTTTACTTCCGTCATTCGAGCCCTACGAGAGTCTCCAGACGACGCTGAGCCATGCGGCCGGCACTGCAGTCCATCCCGTGGTGCCCTGGCTGCTGTCGTTCCTGAATGGCTCAACCTTCGTCAGTCTCGCCTTTGGACATCTTTATCGATGGCTGCCGGGCAATACCGGAGCGATCAAAGGAATGGCGTACGGCGTGCTCGGATGGGCGATGATGGGGCTGGTGTTCTTTCCCATGATCGGACTTGGATTTTTCGCATTCCAGGTTGGACTTGGCGTTTCGCCGGCATTCTTCTCGCTGGCCATGCTCCTGGCTTACAGCGTCGTCCTGGGCATCGTTTACGACGCACTCAATTCCTGACCTGCTGGAAAAGGAGATCAGGGCACTCCGCTTTGGGTCAGGCATGGCCGTTACTTGCCGGCGATTTCCTTCGCCCGTTGATTCAGCTCAACCAGCTTCCGGCCGACGTCGTTACCAAGCTTAAATCGAGATCCCGTCGCAAAGCGTTGAACCATCTTTCAACACAATGCTCCGCGGCGCCCGGACCGCTCGACACGTCGCCGTATGACCACTGCGGCTGCAGGATACCCTAAGATGCACCAATTTCTCGCGCTGACCGCCCCGACGCCCTATCTGTTTTTCACCGGAAAGGGCGGAGTCGGAAAGACCTCTCTTGCATGCGCCACGGCCGTTGCCCTCGCCGACCGTGGACTTCGCGTTCTGATCGTCAGCACCGACCCGGCGTCCAACCTGGACGAGATACTCGAAACCACGTTGAGCGATCGCCCTACGCCGGTGCCGAACGTGACCGGGCTTTCGGCAATGAACATCGATCCCGAGCTAGCTGCCGAGGCCTATCGCAGCCGCGTCCTCGACCAGCTCGGGCCCGAAATGACCACGGACGAACGATCGACCGTGCGTGAGCAGCTCTCCGGCGCCTGCACCACCGAAATAGCGGCCTTCGACGAGTTCGTGGGCCTGCTCGACGGCGATATGACGGGGTTCGATCACATCATATTCGATACCGCTCCGACCGGTCACACGCTGCGACTGCTGAGCCTGCCAAAGGCATGGAGCGGCTTCCTCAAGGACAACGATCGGGGCGCATCCTGCCTCGGGCCGCACTCCGGCCTGAAGATGCAGGAGGACCGCTTTCGCAAGGCGCTGCAGGCCCTGGGCGATTCCAGGCAGACTACCATCATTCTGGTCACCCGCGCCGATCGCGGCGCCGTCCGCGAGGCGGCGAGGACATCGGGCGAACTTGATGGGCTTAATCTATCGAACCAGCTTCTCGTGGTGAACGGGCGCTTTCACGCCGCGGACCCGACCGATGTCGTTGCAGGGGCGCTTGAGCGGGACCAGGACGAGGCGCTGGCCGCGATGCCGGCACCGCTCGCGAAACTGCCGCGCGACGAAATTCCTTTGCTTGGCTTCGACATCGTCGGCGTGACGGCTCTGAGGGCGCTGCTGTCGCCCTCCAATCAACCATCGGTCGTCTCCACCGAAAGAAACCCGGAGCCGGTCGACCTGCCGGGCCTCGACCGGTTGGTTGACGACATCGCGCAGGGCAAGCGCGGCCTCATCATGGTCATGGGCAAGGGCGGTGTCGGAAAGACGACGCTCGCTGCCGCCATCGCGGTCGGGTTAGCGAAGCGGGGTCATGCCGTCCATCTCAGCACGACCGATCCCGCAGCTCACGTCAGTTTCGTTGTCGACGGCGTCATGCCGGGTCTCACGGTCGACCGGATCGATCCCCGGGTCGAGACCGAGCGCTACGTCGCGAAGATAATGTCGAGCCGTGGCCGTGACCTCGACGCACAGGGCAAGGCCCTTCTGCTGGAAGATCTGGCGTCGCCGTGTACCGAGGAGGTCGCTGTTTTCCATGCCTTCTCGCACGTCGTCGCGGAAGCCCGGAGCGCCTTCGTGGTGCTCGATACGGCACCGACGGGCCACACGCTGCTCCTGCTGGACGCCACCGGCGCCTACCATCGCCAGATGACGAGCCAACTCGCACCGAGCGGTGCGGGGCGGATCGTTACCCCTCTGATGCGGCTGCAGGACCCGACCCACACGAAGGTGATCCTGGTGACGCTGCCGGAGACGACGCCGGTGTCCGAGGCCGCCTCTCTCCAGGATGACTTGCGGCGTGCTGGCGTCGAACCGTATGGCTGGGTCATCAATAAAAGCCTCACCGTCTCGGGGACCCGCGATCCCCTGTTGCGGCTTCGGCTCGCTGCGGAGCGGACGCAGATCGCCCGGGTTCAGAACGGGCTCGCAAGACGCGCCTTCATCGTCGGCTGGCGGAGCAAACCCCCGGTCGGCGTGGAAGAGCTTCGGGCGATGTCATGAGCCTACTCGAGGAGTGAGGATGCTCAAGGCCAAAAACTTCCCATCAAGGTCGAGCCCTGGGAGTTGGAGTTGTCGTAAGCGCCATGGTTACTGCTCGGCACGCCTGGCCCCGTTGCGTCAGGCGCCCGCCGCGACTGGTGCAATTTGGATCGTGCCAGCGCAAGTGTGACCCACCTCGCAGAGTGCCATGACCGGATTCAATATCCCCAGCGGGATCGTTGCATGAATCTGGTCCATTCCCGTGAAAAGCCATTTGCTCTTGCTGGATCCACTGCGCTTCGCCGCCGCGCTCGGCGTTGCCATTTTTCACCAGATGTTCTGGTCATGGGCCTGGACCTCGATCGGCATCCCGGGCTTTGAGCGCACCGTCGCCGCCGATGTCCTCTACCCCTCCGCTGCGCCCTTCACATGGTTCGGCTGGGTCGGCGTCGAGATCTTCTTCGTCATTTCCGGTTTCGTGATCGCAAATTCCGCGAGCCAGTCTTCGCCGGGCGCGTTCCTTCTCGGCCGCGTTCTCAGGCTCTATCCGGCGGTCTGGGTCTGCGCCACCGCGACCCTGCTCGTGCTGCTGCTGTTCGGCAGCGGGCCGGCCTCCGAAATCATCCTGCCCTATATCCACGCCATGCTGATGGTGCCCAAGGGCGTCACGGGCCAGTGGCTCGACGAGGTCTACTGGACGCTGGCCGCCGAGACGGCGTTTTATGGCCTCGTGTTCTGCGCGATGCTGACGCGGAAGATCACGCTGCGGCACCTGGCCTTTGGCCTCACCGTCTACAGCGCAATCTTCAATGTCGTCGCGCTGCTGGTCGCGTCATGCACGACGCCGTCCGACCTGCCCTATCTCGTCATCCTGATGTTCCGGGTGCCGTGCGCGGCGTTCCTGCTGAGCCATGGCTGCTTCTTCGCCCTCGGCATCTGGCTGTTCATCTCCGCCAACAGGCAATTGACCGCGCTCGAACAGGTCGCCGTCGCCGTCACTTGTCTGTCTGGTGCGGCGGAAATCTATTTCTTCGCCTCCTTCTTCCTGGAGTCCATCCCCGCCATCGCGGATCAATCGGCCCTGGCGCCGATCCTGGTCTGGGCCGCCGCTGTGCTCCTCATCGCCCTCGCCGCGAACAGGAACAGGCGCTCTGCAGGCGCCGCACCCGAAGCACCGGCCTATTTGAGAACGCTCGGGCTGATCACCTACCCGCTCTATCTCACCCACAACGTCATCGGGGCTGCGATCATCCGCGCGCTGGTCGATGCCGGCCTGGATGCCACCTCGGCACTCTGGATCGCGCTGGGCCTGCTCGTGCTGGTGTGCTGGTTCATTTGCACGAAGATCGAGCCGGCCATCCGGGCTGCGCTGATGCAAGCCCTCGTGCGTTTTGGAACACTGCCGAAGCGGCTGCGGACACCGCGCCGTTCAGCGTTGACTCGTGGGCTGCGCCTTCCGCGGCCCGTCGCGGTCAAGGTGAACGTCGCGCCATCCTAGCTGCTCTCTGCCATCAGATCTCGTTCGGATCGGCGCCTGTAGGCCGCCCGAAGGGAACGCCGTTGATGGCGGTCTGGATCGGCTTGAGAGGGCTTGCCCCTCCCTCTTGTTGTTGCGTGGCTTCTTGGACAATTCGCATTTTCGCGTATGCTGAAGATCCGGTTCAGCTCAATGCCATTCGCTCGGAGCGCTGTGTGGGGGATCGGTCATCTTGAGTACGCCACCCTTTGATTTCGACTTGTTGCGCACCTTCGTGGCGGTGGTCGACAACAACAGCTTCACGAGAGCCGGGGAGCGCATTGGCAGGACCCAGTCGACGGTCAGCCTGCAGATCAAGAAGCTCGAGGATAATCTGAAGAGGCCGCTGTTTGAGCGTAGCGGGCGTGAGGTTCTGCTGACGGCGGACGGCGAAATTCTGTTGGCCTATGCCCGGCAGCTCTTGCATATCGCCGATGAAGCCCGCGCCCGGCTCATGGAACCCGACATCGAAGGCACGATCCGCCTCGGGACTACGGAGGATTTCGCAACCGTCTACCTGCCCGACATTCTGGCGCGCTTTGCGAGGGCCCATCCGCGCGTCACGCTGGACGTGAACTGCAATTTCAGTTTCAGCCTTCTCGAGGGATTTTCCAAAGGGGAGTACGATCTCGTTCTGATCAAGCGCGAGCCGCAGGCTCCCTTGGGGGGAGTGCCGGTCTGGCGCGATATTCTTGTCTGGGTTTGCTCGCCTCAGTTTGTCTTCGAAACCGGAAGTCCGATCCCGCTGGCGTTGGCCCCGGCCCCCGATGTCTATCGCAAGAGAGCATTGGCGAGTCTGCAGTCGCAGGGACGCGACTGGCGTATCGTCTATACGAGTGTCAGCAGCGAGGGTTTGCAGGCCGCGGTTCGCGCCGGGCTAGGTATCACCATACTATCGAAGGACATGGTGCCGCCAGGCTTGAAGATCGTGGGCGCGGAGCACCAGCTGCCACAACTTCCGGATTCTGAAATCGCCCTCTACCGCTCCCCAGGCAAGTTGTCCCGTGCGGCCGAAATGTTGGCCGAGCACATCACTCATTCGCTCGAATATCGGCGGCCGGAATAGCCGAAGTGATGCCCTGAGGAAAATGTGAGCGCACGGCCGGCGCTACGGAGGCGTCCGAAGGCGTCACTCAGGGACCGACAAGGTCAGCGGTTTGGCATCCCGCGCTCTACGGCCGGTCGTGCAATCCTTCAATCGACGGCATTGATCGTTTCAATTGGCGTTCGTTCGGTCGTCCCCCTATCCAAGGGTGCAGAGACAGACAAAGGCCGGCACAATGACCCTGGATTTGAACACGAGCACCTTCACGAAACGGATTGATGAGGACACGAGAGAAGGCGAGATCGCCCGCAGAAACGTGCTTTTCGGATTGTGGGCCGGACGGCATGCAGGACTAAAGGACGACGCCCTTGAGGCTTACGCTCTTGCGGTTCACATCGCCGATCTCCGTAGCCCGGGTCACGATGACGTGGTTGCGAAGGTTGCAACCGACCTGAAGGCGTGCGGGAAGCCGATGAGCGATCGGCAGTTGCGAGCTCGTTTTCGTGAGATGGCGATGCGAGCCGCTCTGTAGCGTATCCGAACGTCGTCGGAAATTGGCAAACGCAGGCCGACCGCGGGGTGGCGTCGCAATTCCTGGCAAGCCTCGCCTGAGGCGAGTCGGCTGCAACTCATGGCTTCCGACAAGCGCTGCCGCTCTCTGGATCATGTCGAATCAACCTGCCTTGGAGGAGAAGGACTGTGAAGTCGCTGGCCGTGATGTCTTTTTTGTTAGCTGCTGCGACCTTTGCCAATGCTTCGGCCGTTTTCGCGCGTTGGCCGGAGTACGTCGGATTTTGGGTCGTGGGCAATCATACGACCAAGACATGCGACGTCGTCACTTCCAACCCGACCATCGATGGTGCCGTCATCTGGTTCGGAAGCGGTCCGTATAAATCGCTCGACGACGCCAGGCTCGCTCGGTCCAATATCCGCGCTTGTCCGAAGGATGAACCCGCCGATTGAGCGTGAGCCAAGCTCCGGATTGGCAGTCCTGCCCTGCAACAATCGGCCTGTCGGGAAGTCCGCCGGTCGCCCACGAAAGGCGCCTGTCGGCGGCGGCTCACCCACCGTCCGGATACCACTCGCAGGATTTTGGCAGTTTCAATGCCTCCCATTTGAAATGCCAATGGAGGGGTTGTGGCTGTTGCGGAAGTCGATCGAGGGCCCCCATCTCAGCCTTGCAACATGCCGGACGCCATTCTCATCAACAAACGTTCAATCCAGTCTCGAAGAAGGTCATGAACCAGTTCGTCGAACTTTTCCGCAATGTCATCTCATGTGCTCTCGGTTCTCCAAGGCGATCGCCTGAGACGACGGGCGTGCCCGATCACGTCGGTCATGTGGAGATATCCGGGAAACGGCGGACTCTCCTGCATCCGGCGCTGGCAGGCCTGGTGCTGGCGCTCGTGATGGCGCCCCATGCCCAGTCCCGCGCCGCAGAGGATGAAATTGCGATTTCGATGGACGAGCGGGAGATCCGGTTCGCCGGGATCACCACCACACGTCCGGACAAGGAACAGCCGGAAATCGAGTTGTCGTTCCCCGGCACCGTCGCCATTCCGCCCCAGCAGATGCGGGTGGTCGCGGCGCCTGCGAACGGCCTGGTCGAATCGATGCTGGTTGCGGCGGACGAGCCCGTGAATGCCGGCGACGCCGTCGCGCAACTACGCTCCATGGAGATCGTCGAGGCTCAGCGTCAGTTTCTCGCCGCGCTGTCTGACGAGGCTCTGGCTGCTGATCGATTGCGGCGAATGCAGCAACTTTTCGAAGGGCGCGCCACTCCCGAGCGCGAGTTGCGGATGGCAGAGACCTCGGCTGCCAATGCGAAAGCGCATCTCGATGAGCGACGGCAGATACTGGCGCTGATGGAGCTGTCTGAGATCGAGATCGTGTCCTTGCAGAATACGAGAAAGATCGTTCCGGCCGTGACCGTTCATGCACCGGTCAGCGGGATGGTCGTGAAGCGGCACGTCTCACCGGGCGAACGTGTCGATGCCGCCGCTCCCCTCTATACGATCGCGAGTCTCAATCCGCTGTGGGTCAACATTCAGGTGCCGGCCTCGCGCCTCTCGGCGCTCAAGACGGACGCCTCTGTCGTGCTTCCGGCCCATGGCGCGCGCGGTCGCCTGATACGCATAGCCCGTACCGTCGATCCGCAAACCCAATCGGCGATCGCCGTAGCGGAAATCGACTCCAACGGAGGCAGCGTACGACCCGGGCTGGCGACCACGGCGACCATCCGTCTCGACCTGGGTCCGGGCACGCAATGGTCGGTCCCGGCTGCAGCGGTCATCAGGCATCGCGACCGTAGCTGGGTCTTCATTCGCAACAAGGACGGCTTTGTCGCGCGCCCGGTGCAGGTGCTGTCTGAGTCGTCGGCGCGTACGTCAATCCGAGCCGACTTGGGCCCGGACGATCTGGTCGCCGATCGGGGGTTGATTGCGCTTTTGTCCGAACTCGCCGCAGCGGACAAGGGCTGACCCATGTGGGCAGGTCTCATCAACGGTGCGCTGAAGCAGCGCATTCTCGTGGCTCTGGGCGCCATAGCGTTGGCGATCTGGGGAGCCAACGCCTACCGGCAGCTGTCGATCGACGCGTTCCCGGATGTGGCCCCGACTCAGGTTCTGGTCTCGATGAGAGCTCCTGGACTCACGCCTGAGGAGTTGGAAAGCCGGATTACACAACCGATCGAACTGGCAATGCGCGGGATTCCGCAGTTGGTCAAGATGCGGTCGACGACGCGTTACTCGGTCGCGCTGCTGACTTTCGAGTTTGCCGACGGAACCGACATCTTCTGGGCACGTGCACAGGTCAACGAGCGGCTGTCGGATGTGCGCAACCAGTTGCCCGCCGGCGCGGACGGCGGCCTCGCGCCGATCGTCACCCCGTTGGCTGAAATGGTGATGTTCACCATCCAGTCCGACGTACTGAGCCCCCAGGAGAAGCGCTTCCTGGTTGACTGGACCATCCGTCCCGCCTTGCGCGGCCTTCCCGGAGTCGCGGACGTCAATGTGCTGGGCGGCTTCGTGCGGACCTTCGAGGTCGTCCCCTCGGCAGCGGCGATGGCCGCGCGTGGAATCACGACCGAAGTGCTCGAGAACGCGGTCCGGTCGAACAACCGCAACGACGGCGCCGGACGCATCCGCAACGGCGAAGAGGCCCTGTTGGTTCGGTCGGAAGGCCGCATCCGGACACTCGACGATATCCGCAATATCATCATCACGACGCGGAATTCGTCCGTCGTCAGGGTCGGTGACGTAGCGGACGTTCGGTTCGGTTCGCTCGCCCGCAATGGCGTGGTGACCACCAACGGCGAGCAAGAGACCGTCTGGGGAATGGTCCTGGGTCTGCGGGGCGCCAATGCCCGCACTGTCGTGGACGGCGTCAAAGCGAAGTTCGAGGAGCTCAAACCCTTGCTCCCTGAGGGCGCCCGGATCGAGATCTTCTACGATCGTAGCGAGCTGATCGGTCAAGCCGTATGGACGGTCCAGAAGGTGCTGCTGGAAGCGATTGCGCTGGTCGTAATCCTGCTGCTCGTGTTCCTGGGCAATCTGCGTTCGGCGCTGGTGGTATCCGTCATTCTCCCGCTCGCCGTGCTGATCACCTTTGGCATCATGCGGTTGTTCGGTTGGTCGGCCAACATCATGTCGCTCGGAGGCCTCGCGATCGCCATCGGGCTGCTGGTGGACTGCGCCGTGGTGGTCGTGGAGAATGTCGAGCATCGGCTCGCGCACGCGCGCAACCCGGATCTGAAGACGCGCCTCCGGCTGACTTTCGACGCAACGCGCGAAGTCGCGCTGCCTCTGGTGTCTGGCGTCGCCATCATCGTCATGGTGTTTACGCCGCTGCTCTCGTTGCAGGGACTCGAGGGGCGCCTGTTCAGTCCGGTGGCGTTGACCATCGCCTTCGCGCTCGGTGCGGCCTTGCTGCTTTCGCTGACGGTCGTTCCGACACTGGCGACCTATCTGTTGCGTGCGGGTTCGGCCAAGGAGCCCTGGCTCGTGCGCAAGCTTCACGCCGTCTACGACCCTGCGCTCGCACATGTCATGAGGCGTCCCCTGGTCCTCGTGATCGGGCTCGTCCTCGGCATCGCGTCGGTCGGAGCTGTGTTTCCGCGAATTGGCGCGACCTTTATGCCCGTCATGGACGAGGGCACGCCGGTCGTGACCATCCGCAAATTTCCCACGGTTTCAGTCGAAGAGGCGGCGCAGACGGACCTCCGGATCCAGCAGGTGCTGATGGCGGAAATCCCGGTCATCAAGGGCATCATGGCCCGCGCCGGCGCCGATGAACTCGGCATCGACCCGGTTGGTCTGAACGAGACCGACATGTTCATGTCGCTGGCGCCGAAATCCGAGTGGCCTAAGCCCGACAAGCAGTGGTTTCTGGGCGAACTCAGGCGCGTGCTCGACTCCATTCCAGGCATTGTCTACGCGTTCACGCAGCCGATCGATATGCGCGTCCAGGAAATGATCATCGGCGCACGCGGCGACGTCGTGGTGAAGGTTCTGGGCGACGACATCGGTACGCTCAACCGGCTTTCGCGGGACATCGCTGGGGTCATTCAGCAGATTCCGGGTGCCGTGGACGTCTTCGCCCTTCGCAATGCCGGGATGAAATATCTCACGGTTGCGGTCGACCGCGCCAAAGCCGGCAGATTTGGATTGAACGCTGAACAGGTCCAGGAGGCGATTCGCGTCTGGGTGGATGGACGCGATCTCGGCGTCGTCCTTGAAGGGCAGGTTCGCACGCCGCTGGTGGTTCGCGGCGAGGAACGGCAACGGGCCTCGGCATCCGACCTCGCGCGCGTGCCGATCGTGTGCCGGGCGGAGGGACCGTCGAGCTGTCGCAGATCGCGGACGTTCGCGTCGAGGACGGTCCCATCCAGGTGATCCGCGAGGATGGGCAGCGCTTCGCGACCATTCTGAGCAACGTACGCGGACGCGACCTGGTTGGTTTCGTAGACGAAGCGAAGGCTGCCGTCGCCGGCAAGCTCGAGATTCCGCGCGGCTATACCCTGGTTTGGGGCGGCCAGTTCGAAAACCAGCAGCGGGCATCGGCCCGGCTCGCGCTTGTCGTCCCGATGGCGCTCGCCATGATCTTCCTGCTGCTGTACCTGACTTTCAATTCGGTACGCCAGGCGGTTCTGGTGTTCTGCAACGTGCCGTTCGCCACCATCGGCGGCGTGGTCGCCCTGTGGGCTTCGGGCGAATTTCTGTCCGTTCCTGCATCGGTCGGCTTCATCGCCCTGATGGGGATCGCCGTTCTCAACGGTGTGGTTCTGATTTCCTACATCAACGAGGTCGTAGCGCGACGCGAACTGCCCTTGACGGAGGCGGTCATGGAAGGTGCCAAGCGCCGCCTTCGGCCGGTGATGCTTACCGCCTCTATCGCTGCGCTCGGCCTGGTGCCATTCCTGTTTGCCACCGGACCCGGCGCCGAAATCCAGCGGCCGCTCGCCATTGTCGTCATCGGCGGACTCGTCACGGCAACCGCGCTCACGCTGCTGCTGCTGCCCGTCCTGTATGCGAGATTTGGCCTGCCCAGAAGTGAACGTTTGCTCCTCGCGAATGTGCCGGAGCCGAACCTCGCCACCGGAATGGCTACGCCGGAACAGGCTCCCTCACCGGAAGCGGCCCGCCCCACATCGGGGCAGCGGGCGGTCAGCGAGCTTGTCAAGGTAGAGCGCGCGTAACCCTGCTGAGGCAAGGCGCGCTCTTCCGCAGACGGCAGACATCGCGGCGGCTCGCGCACCTTGGCCGCTCGCTTGTCGTCATCTTCAGGCGGTGAGACAACGGCGCGGGTGACAAGAGCGGACGATCGTGAGCCCCTTCCCGCCTAAGCCGCCCGCAGCACCGGCGCCGGTGGCTGCGACGGCCTGAGAAGCGCGAACGCCACTTGCACGATGCCGCCGGCGAGGCCCAGCGCCACACCGATGCGCCAGGCCATCGTGTACGATCCGAGCGCGTCGTAGAGCACCCCTCCTCCGTACGCGCCGAGGAAGCTGCCGATCTGGTGGCTCATGAAGGCGAGGCCCTGGATCATCGCCTGCCAGCGCAGGCCGAACATCTCGGCGACCGCGCCGGCGACCAGCGGCCCAACGCCCATCCACAGGAAGCCCATGATGGCGCCGAACAGCAGCGTCGAGAACGGCGTGGCCGGCAACATGAAATACCAGGCGAGTGCCAGCGAGCGCAGGATGTAGATGCCGCCCAGCAGCGCCAGCTTGTTCCAGCGCTGGCCGGCCCAGCCGAAGAACAGCGAGCCCAGCACGTTGAAGCCGCCGATCATGCCGAGCGTCTGCGCGCTCAACATGGGATCAAGGCCGCAAATGGCGAGATATGACGGCAGATGCGTGGTGAGGAAGACGAGCTGCATGCCGCAGACGAGATAGGCGCAGGTCATCACGACGAAGGACGCGTTGCCGAACGCGGTCTTCGCCGCGGTCGCCGCGGTGGCATCGCCGATGTCGTCGGCGGTTGGCTTCGGCAGCGGGACGTGGTCGACGCGCCCGGCATACCACGCGGCCGGAATCATCAGCACCGACATGACGACGAAGCCGGCGAGCCCGACGCGCCAGCCGAAGCCCTCATTGAGCATCTGTCCGATCGGCGCCGACAGCAGCGCACCGAGCGAGCCCGCGCCGGAGACGATGCCGAGCACGGTGGAACGCACCGTTGCCGGCACCGCGCGCGCCGCCACCGACATCGCGATCGCGGCTGCCGTGCAAGCCATCGACGTCCCGATCAGCACGCCGGCACCGATCATGATGCTGACCAGCCCGTGCGCGGTCGCCATCAGCGCGAGACCCGCAATATACATCAGCGAGCCCGCAATCATGATCGGGCGGAAGCCGTAGCGCACCGTCATCGCGCCGGCGAGCGGCTGGAGGAAGCCCCAGGCGAGGTTCTGCACCGCCAGCGCCAGCGTGAAATCCGAGATCGAAATGTGGATGTCGTGCGTCAAAGGCTGCATGAAGATGCCGAGGCTCTGCCGCAGTCCCATACTTAGCGTCAGCATGATCGATGCGCCGATCAGGATGGGCAATGTGGGACGCAGGACCTGCAGCAGGGGCATATTCTTCTCCCTCATGGGCACGGCGCAAATGCCGTCGTCCGCTGTTGCCGTTGATTTTGGTTACACAGACCTGTGTACTTAGGCTATGCTCAACCGCGGCTGTCAAGCCACGGGACCGACAAAAGGATGCGCGTCGCTGCATGGCTCCCCCGCCCGCCCCACAGACGATGAAAGAGCGGATCCTTCAGACCGCCGACAAGCTGTTCTATCTGCAGGGCATTCGCGCCATCGGCGTCGACACCATCGCGGCCGAGATCGGCATCTCCAAACGCACGCTCTACAACCACTTCCCCTCCAAGGACGCCCTGATCGCGGCCTATCTGGAGCGCCGCTTCGTCCATGCCGCGCCCTCCGACAAGCCTCCGGCCGAGCAGATCCTCGCCACGTTCGATTCGCTGGAGCGGCGCTTTGCGGCCAAGGATTTTCGCGGCTGCCCGTTCGTGAACGCCGTCGCCGAGCTCGGCCCGGCCGACCGCGCCGTGAAGAAGATCGCCATCGCCTTCAAGGAAAGCCGCCGCCTCTGGTTTCGCGACCGGTTGAACGAGCTCGGGGTCGCAGATGCGGAGGCGCTGGCGACGCAGCTCGTGCTGCTGGTCGACGGCTCCATCGCACAGGACCTCGTGCGCGATGATCCGGCGATGGCAAGAGCCGCGAAGCAAGCGGCGAGGGTGTTGTTGCGGAATGCGGGAGTTGATGTGGCGTGATCGAGCAGCCGCGATAAAGCGCGGCAACGCCTCACTGCTAGGATGGGCACCCATCCCGCGCTCATTCACGACTATTACGATGGCAAGAAGACGCGGTCCGACGCCGAGCCCGAGGATTTATTCAGGGGCTTCCAGTTCACCGCGGGGGCCGATTCCCTGCTCAGGTCGCGGCACGGGCCGCATCGACCGTCTCTCGAAGGATCTATGCAGCCCCTTAGCCGTCCTTGCCGGCACCAGCCGCCTGGTCCGCTTTCGGCTGGAATGCGGACCTTCCCTGCGCAATCCAGAGAGATGTGGACTCCGCATCGCGCGCAGATTTAGAATTGGCGATGCTCGTTCTCGTCGGCCCCATCCTGTTCATCGCTCTCATTCTGTATGCGGTTCGGCTTCAAAAGCAGGGCTTGGCCGGCTGGAAGGCAGCGCTGCTTGTTGTGCTCGGCTCTGCCGGGATCGTGGCAATCATGTTGGGCGTGCTGTTTGTCGGTTTTGAAGGTTTCGACCGTCCGCCGAGCTGATAGTGGCCGGGCTTTGCGGTCCCATCCAGGAAACCGTCACGCTTCGCGATGCCCCTGTTTCGCCCGACGCGTCAAAGCACGCGGTCCACGAGGCACTTTTCGCCCGCCATAACCCTCTGATTCATTTGGCAGTTTCTACTGTGCATGGGGTTGTTTTCGCAGATTTTGCGTGAACAGCCCTCACGCCGCCTGCGACACCACCCGATTGCGGCCATCGTGCTTGGCCCGGTAAAGCGCGGTGTCGGCACGCTTGAGGACGTCGGCGACCGCCTCGCCCTTCCGCTCCAGCGTGGTGAGGCCGATCGAGATCGTGACCTCGATGCGCTTGGCGCCCTTGTGGATCGCGAACGGCTCGCCCGCAATCGAGCGGCGCAGGCGCTCGGCGACCATGCCGGCGACGTGGAGATCGGTCTCCGGCATCACGATGACGAACTCCTCGCCGCCATAGCGGCAGGCCAGATCGATGCCGCGGATCGACTTGCGCACCCGCACCGCGAATTCGCGCAGCACGTCGTCGCCGGCGTCGTGGCCGTAATTGTCGTTGATCGACTTGAAGAAGTCGATGTCCAGGATCATCAGCGCCAGCGGCTTGCCGCGGGTCGCGGCCTGCTCGGCGAGCGTCGCCAGATGGCTCTCCATGTAGCGGCGATTGTGCAGGCCGGTGAGCGCGTCGGTGATCGCCATCTCGATCGAGTTCTGCACGTTGTCGCGCAAATGATCGGTGTAGCGGCGGCGGCGGATCTGGGTGCGGGCGCGCGCTAGCAGCTCGGTTTTGTCGATAGGGCGCAGCAGATAGTCGTTGACGCCGATCTCGAGGCCGCGGAGCAGCCGCGTCGAATTCTCGGGGTCGGCGATCGCCAGGATCGGCACGTGGCGCGTGCGCTCCAGCGAGCGGGCCTGGCTGCAGAGCCTGAGGCCGTCGAAATTGTTGAGGTCGAGCGAGACGATCAGCAGATCGTAATTGCCCTCGGCGGCGTGGAACAGCGCCTCCGTCGGGTTGGGCTCGACGTCGATGGTGTGCTCGGCGGCGAGGATCGTCGCCAGCCGCTCGTAGGAGGACTCGCGGTCGTCGACCAGCAGGATTCGGCCGCCCTTGCCGGTGTCGGCGACAGCGCTGCGCTCGGGCGCCTGCATGCCGATCTCGAGCGAGGTGATGGCGCGCATGCGCAGCTCATCGGTCATCATCTTCAGCCGCGTCAGCGAGCGCACGCGTGCGATCAGCACGACGTCGGAGACAGGCTTGGTCAGGAAGTCGTCGGCGCCCGCTTCCAAACCGCGGTTGCGGTCGGAGGGGCTGTCGAGCGCGGTGACCATGACGACGGGAATGTGGTGCGTCGCCGGGTCGGTCTTGAGCCGGCGGCAGACTTCGAAACCGTCCATGTCGGGCATCATCACGTCGAGCAGGATGATGTCGCATTCGGCGCGGCTGGCCATCGCCAGCGCCTCGGTGCCGTTCGAGGCGGTCATCACGTCGAAATACTCGGCGGAGAGACGGGCCTCTAACAGCTTGACGTTGGCGGGGACGTCGTCGACGACCAAAATACGCGCGGACACTGTGAACTCACTTCCTATCCGATAAAACGTCGGACCGTCTCAATGAATTTGCCGACCGAGATCGGCTTGGACAAATAAGCCTCGCAGCCGCCCTCGCGGATGCGTTCTTCGTCGCCCTTCATCGCAAACGCGGTGACCGCGACGACGGGAATGGAACGCAGCTCCGGATCGTCCTTGATCCAGCGCGTCACCTCAAGGCCGGAGACCTGCGGCAACTGGATGTCCATCAGCACGAGGTCGGGGCGCAGTTTTCGAACGAGGTCCAGCGCCTCGTAGCCGTTGCTGGTGCCCGTGGTCTGGTAGCCGTGCGCCTCCAACAGGTCGCGGAAGAGCTTCATGTTGAGCTCGTTGTCTTCCACGATCAGGACGGTCTTAGCCATCCCGCCCTCCTGATTGGTCCGCAGACCGGTACATGTGCCGCCTCAGACGCCGCTTTCCGGCGTTTTGAAAACTGGATTCAAACTAGCCTCAGATTCGCTTGAGTTTCGTTAAACCCAAGGGCCGACTTTCTGCGATGTGGTTTCCAGTTGCTTGCCTGGGACCGGAAGACTTGAGGCCGAGACTCGGGCATGATGACTCCAAAGTAGACACCGAAAGTTAACGGAAAGGCAAACCGCCCCCTTGAAAAAGCCTGTTCACAACCCCCGCGAAGTCGCTGAAATCGTTGCGATTCAGGCGCTGTCTTTTGTTGCGGGCGACCCTGAAAGGCTGGGCCTGTTCCTGGCTGAGACGGGGGTGGGGCCCGAGAGCCTGCGCAATGCCGCCGCCGACCCCAATTTCCTCCTCAGCGTGCTCGATTTCGTGATGCGCGACGACGCCACCGTGAAGGCCTTTGCCAGTTCGGCGGAATTGCATCCAACCAACGTCGCAGCGGCGCGACAGGTCCTCGGCGACGCGCTGGGGGACCGGACTTGGGAGCACGACGTGCCGTGAGCGTCCCTGAGGCGGCCGGGCCCCGCTGTTTCTGCCGGGATTGTCTGGCCGACCTCGATATGGGCGTGCGGCGCTGCTCGGCCTGCGGTTCCCCTCGCCTGGTCCGCCACGCCGCGCTCGCGGGCCTGACCATCGCCCATATCGACTGCGACGCCTTCTATGCCACGGTCGAGAAGCGCGACAACCCTGACATCGCCGACAAGCCCGTCATCATCGGCGGTGGAAAACGCGGCGTGGTCTCGGCCGCCTGCTACATCGCGCGCACCTACGGCGTGCGTTCGGCCATGCCGATGTTCAAAGCCCTGGAAGCCTGCCCGCACGCGACCGTGATCCCGCCCGACATGGCGAAGTACGTCCGCGTCGGTCGCGAGGTGCGGCAGGCCATGCAGGCACTGACGCCGCTGGTCGAACCGCTGTCGATCGACGAGGCCTTTCTCGATCTCTCCGGCACCGAGCGGGTGCACGGCATGATCCCGGCCAAGGTGCTGGCGCGCTTTGCCCGTGAGGTCGAACGCGACATCGGCATCTCCGTCTCGGTCGGCCTGTCCTCCAACAAGTTCCTGGCCAAGATTGCTTCCGATCTCGACAAGCCGCGCGGCTTTGCCGCGCTCGACCAGGAGGAAGCGCGCACGATGCTCGCCGAGAAGCCGGTCGGCTTCATCTTCGGCGTCGGCCCCGCCACGCAGGAGCGGCTGGTGCAGCGCGGCTTCCGCGTCATCGCCGACCTGCAGAAAGTCGACGAGATCGAGATGATGCGGCAGTTTCCGAGCGACGGTCGCCGGCTGTGGCGGCTCGCCCGCGGCATCGACGACCGCCGCGTCGAGCCTGACCGGGGCGCCAAGACCATTTCCAGCGAGACCACCTTCGAGACCGACATCCGCGATTTCGCGACGCTGGAGAAGATCCTGTGGCGGCTGTGCGAAAAGACCTCGTCGCGGCTGAAGAGCAGCGAGCTCGGCGGTTCGACCGTCACCCTGAAGCTGAAGACCGCCGATTTCCGCCAGCGCACCCGCTCACAATCGATTGCGGCGCCGACCCAGCTCGCCGCCAAGATCTTCGCGATCTGCCGCGAGATGCTGGCGAAAGAGATCGACGGCACCGCCTTCCGCCTGATGGGCGCCGGCGTCAGCGCGCTGCGCGAGGGCTCGCCCGCCGACGACACCGACATGCTCGACCGCCGCGCCGCCCATGCCGAGCGTGCGGTCGACAGCCTGCGCAAGAAGTTCGGCAGTGCCGCCGTGATCCGCGGCATCGCGTATGACGGGCCGGAGAAAGCGCCGGAGTGATGACGGGCGAACGCGATCTCGACGCACTGCTGAGGCACGTGAGGCCGGAGCTGCGGCCGGGCACCTTCGTGTTCTGCACGATTGCGGCGAACGAAGGCGTTCCCGCAGCACTCAATCCGCTGCTGACGTTCCGCGAGCAGGAAGGAACGACGCTCGTGATGCCTCGCGACGAGGCTGAAGCCGCAGGACTACGCTACGCTTTCCCCTCGCGCCTGATCACCCTGACGGTTCAATCCGCGCTCGATGCGGTCGGCTTCCTGGCAGCCATCACGGCGCGTCTGGCCGAAGCCGGCATCAGCGTGAATGCGGTTTCGGCCTTCCATCATGACCATCTGTTCGTGCCTGGCGACAGAGCCGATGAAGCGATCATGCTGCTGCAAGAGATGTCGGATGCAAAGCGCTTATAGCCCGGATGGAGCGCAGCGCAATCCGGGCTACGACCTCAATCCGCGACGGCGATCGCCTCGATCTCGATCAGCCATTCCGGCGCGGCGAGCGCGGAGACGCCGACCAGGGTCGAAGCCGGCGGCTCCATGCCGTCGAAGAAGGCCGAGCGCGCCTTGCCGATGATTGGGCGCAGCTCCGGCTTGTAGTTCACGACGAAGGTCGTGATCTTCACGATGTTGGAATAGCTCGCGCCGGCCGCCTTCAGCGCGTGCCCGAGATTCTGCATCACCTGCGTGGTCTGCGCGGCGAGATCGCCCTCGCCGACGATCCGCCCCTCCTCGTCCACCGACACCTGGCCGGAGATGTAGATCGTGCGTGCACCGGTAGCTGTCACGACGTGAGAATAAGCGGGATTGTGATGCAGCCCGCTGGGGCGGAGATGATCGAGCTTCGGCATGGGCGGCCTCCCGGAGTTTGTGATTGGGCGCAAGCGTAGCTGGAGAGTGTGACGAGAGCTAGTCTGTCATTGCGGGGAGCGACGCGCAGCGAGAGATCTCTGGATGGGCAAAGGCGCACTTCCGCCGTGCCACCATCTATCGATGATTATCGAGAGAACACGTGGGCACGCTACGCTTTGCCCACCCTACGGCACCGCTTGCGCGGAGAGCTTTGCCCTCAATTACAGGGCTTGCTGTCCTTGACGTCGAACTTGCCCATCGCTCCGGAAATGACGAAATCGTTGTAGTCGAGCACCAGCTGGCGCGAGACGCCGTTTTCGTAGAGCTCGAATGCCATTGCATAGACCGGCGTCTGCTCGCCCTCTTTCTGCTGGGCCTCGCGGTCGAAATAGCTGACCGTGACGGGCCAGCGCTTCAGCGACTTCATGTGCTCGTCGGCGGTCGACGGATCCGGCGAGGCGGCGCGATCGGCGGGGATCGGCTGGCCGATCACGGTCAGCGTGTTGTACACCTTCTGGCCGTCATCGGAGCCGTCATAGACGGAGAGTTCGAGCAGCGGCTTGCCGTCCTTGGCGGCGGCGATGATGCGCTGGATCTGCTCGGTCGGGAATACGATATTGCCGTCGAGGGTGAAGCTCTTGGGCGCCGGCAGCTTCAGCTTGACGTTGATGTGGTCGCCGTCGCGCTCGGCCGAACCATCGACACGGCCCGCATCCGCCTCGTTCATGCGGGTCTCGATCTTGAAGCGGTAGCTTTTGCCCGCGGCATCTTCCCAGGAGTTGGAGCGGAGGTCGCTCAGCGTGACCTTGCCCTCGCCGCTGTCGAGCTCCGAGACCTGGCGGAATTCCGAGGTGTAGCCCTCGCACGAGCTTCCGGTGAAGTTGTAGAGGATGCGGCCGCGCGCGCTGTTGACCGAGTTGGAGCGCGATTTCACCAAGCTCAGGTCGTAAAGCGCCTGATGCGCGAGGAATGGGCCATTGGCGGCCTGTGCGCCATTGCCAAGGCCTAAATCGCCGAGGCCCAAACTGGCCGCTGCGAGCGTCATGACACCGAGCGAAGTCCGGAAGAGGTGCACCATGTCTGATCCTTGGGAACGCGTCCCTGGGTAATCCTTGGGATGCGCAGATTCGACATTTTAATGACCGTTCCATTGCGTCGCAACTGAGGCCGTTTCACGTAAAGTTGCAGCCTTGCCGTTGAACCTGCGGCCTCGCCTCGGCAAAAGGACGGTCTCTTGCGGCTTGCTTGCATGTGGCGGCACGATGGGCGAAACAGGGCGCAGCCGGCCTCCGATGGACGCGCCGGCGCGAATGGAATTTTCGGACAACAAGGGCGGCGAACATGGCGGGCACGGTCGAACAGAAGCTGGCGGAACAGGGCATCAAGCTGCACGAGGCCCCCACCCCCGTGGCCAATTATGTGCCCTTCGTGCGCACCGGTAACCTGCTGTTCGTCTCTGGCCAGGTCTGCTTCGACCCCTCCGGCAAGCTGATCGCCAAGGGCAAGCTGGGTGCAGGTGTCTCCATCGAGGACGGCGCTGCAGCGGCCCGCGGCTGCGCGGTCAATCTGCTGGCCCAGGTCAAGGCGGCGCTCGGCGACCTCGACAAGGTGGTGCGCGTGGTTCGCCTCGGCGGCTTCATCAACTCGGCGCCGGACTTCCTGGACGGACCGAAGGTGCTCAACGGCGCCTCCGACATGATGGTCGCGGCCTTCGGCGATAAGGGCCGCCACGCACGCACCACCGTCGGTGTTGCCTCGCTGCCCGCGGACGCGGCGGTCGAGGTCGAGGGCGTGTTCGAAGTCGCCTGACCGGCATGCGCGCTCCGGATTGGCTGACAGCCCGGCCGGTCGCCCATCGCGGCCTGCACGACATTTCCCGCGGCATCGTCGAGAACATGCCGGGCGCGGTGCAGGCTGCGATTGCAGGTAATTTCTCGATCGAGGTCGACATCCAGCTCTCCGCCGACGGCGAGGCCATGGTGCATCACGACCATGCGCTCGGCCGCCTCACCGAGGCCACCGGCGAGGTGGCGTCGAAGACCGCCGCGGAGCTGAAGGCGGTCAAATTCAAGGACACGGAAGAGCGAATGATGTCGCTCACTGACCTCTGCGCCACGGTCGCCGGTCGCGTGCCGCTGGTGATCGAGGTGAAGAGCCATTTTGACGGCGACCGCAAGCTGGTGAAGCGGATGGCCGAGGTGCTGGCGTCCTATCAGGGGCGTGCCGTCGGCATGTCGTTCGATCCCGACCAGGTGCTGGCGTTGCGCGATCTGCTGCCCTCCCGCCCGCGCGGCATCGTCGCGCAGCGGACCTATGAGGACGACTATTGGGCCAAGCTTACGCAGCCCCAGCGCGACAGCATGCTGTACCTGCGCCACGGCTTTCAGACGCAGCCCCATTTCGTCGCCTTCAAAGTCGACCACCTCCCGGCTCCCGCCCCCTGGATCGCCCGCAACGTCTTCGGCTGCGCCCTGCTCGGCTGGACCGTCCGCACCCCGGAGCAGCGGACGCGGGTCGGGCAATATGCCGATCAGATGATCTTTGAGGGGTTCGTGCCGTAGGGCGCGGCCGGCTGTTGTGTCACGGACGCGCTGCACCGAGCAGCGTCGCTGCGCAGAGCCGGGTCCCGGGAGGCGGCACGCTATGTGGTGAGATGAGCCCCGGCTCTGCATCGCACCGCTGTGCGCTGCGCTGCGTCCGGGGCAAGAGGGAGCTCAGTTTCCACCTCTTGAAGTCGCTGCTGCAATGCACGATCTTGGGCACGATGGCATCATCTGAAATCACGCTCGAGGCCGTACCGTCCATTGGCGAGGTGTCCGCCGAAGATTGGGACGCCTGCGCCAATCCCGGCGGCAAATGTGGGCCTGGCGCGGGAACCTCACCCATCCTTCCAGGCGATTCTCTCAGCGTCTCAAAGCCCGCCTATAACCCGTTCGTCTCACACGCCTTTCTCTCAGCCGTCGAGACATCGGGTTCGGCCACGATCCGTACCGGCTGGGGACCGCGGCACCTGGTGGCCAAAGTCGATGGCCGCGTCGCCGGCGTCGTGCCCTGCTATCTGAAATCGCATTCGCAAGGCGAGTACGTGTTCGACCGCGGCTGGGCGGACGCCTATGAGCGCGCCGGCGGGCGCTACTATCCGAAGCTGCAGGTCTCGGTTCCCTTCACGCCGGCAACGGGTCCGCGCCTGCTGGTCCGCGACGGCGTCGATCGCGAGCGCATCATGGACGCGTTGGCGGGCGGCCTCTTGGCGCTATGCGGGGTCAGCAAGGCCTCCTCCGTCCACGTCACCTTCGCGCGCGAGGAGGAATGGAAGCTGCTCGCCGAGCACGGCTTCCTGCAGCGCACCGACCAGCAGTTCCACTGGCGCAATGAGGGCTTTGCGAGCTTCGATGATTTCCTCGGCACGCTGAACTCGCGCCACCGCAAATCGATCAAGCGCGAGCGGCGGGACGCGCTCCCCGCCGGGATCACCATCCACTGGCTGACGGGCAAGGACATCACCGAGGATGCCTGGGACGCCTTCTTCGAATTCTACATGGAGACCGGCTCGCGCAAATGGGGCCGGCCTTATCTCACCCGCGAATTCTTCTCGCTGATCGGCGAGACCATGGCTGAGGACGTACTGCTGGTCATGGCCCGCCGCAACGATCGCTGGATCGCGGGCGCGATCAACTTCATCGGCTCGGACACGCTGTTCGGCCGCAACTGGGGCGCGGTCGAGCATCATCCGTTCCTGCATTTCGAGGTTTGCTATTACCAGGCGATCGACTTCGCCATCAAACGTGGCCTCACCCATGTCGAGGCCGGCGCGCAGGGCGAGCACAAGATCGCGCGCGGCTACCTGCCTCGCACGACTCATTCCGCGCACTTCATCGCCGATCCCGGCCTGCGCCGCGCCATCGACGATTACCTCAAGCGGGAGCGGGCCTACGTCGCCGAGGCAGGACGGGAGCTCGCCGAGCTCGGGCCGTTCCGCAAAGGCATCGACGAGGCGCCTTGACGCTGTACCCTCGCGGGTGACAGTAAGCTTAAATCCTGAGGGAGCCGTCGCCATGACCGCCTACGACACCAACAATATCTTCGCAAAAATTCTGCGCGGCGAGCTGCCCTGTCACAAGGTCTACGAGGACGAGCACGTCTTCGCCTTCCTCGACATCATGCCGCGCGTTCCCGGCCATACGCTGGTGATTCCGAAGGCCCCCGCGCGCAACATCCTCGACATCGCGCCGGACGATTACGCCCACGTCGCCCGCGGTGCGAAGAAGATCGCGATCGCCGCGATGAAGGCGTTCAAGGCCGATGGCATCACCGTGCAGCAGTTCAACGAGCCCGCCGGTGGCCAAGTGGTGTTTCACCTGCACATGCACGTGATGCCGCGCCACGACGGCGTGGCGATGCTGCCGCCCGCCAGCCGCAAGGAAGACGTCAAGGTGCTCGAAGAAAACGCAACCAAGCTGATTGCGGCGTTGAAGGCGGGCTAAGGCTCGGCCCCATCCACCCGTCTTTGCGAGGCGCCTTGCGACGAAGCAATCCAGACCGCTTCCACGGAGGCAGCCTGGATTGCTTCGCTTCGCTCGCAATGACGACGGAGAGAACGCCCCTCACTCCGTCTCGAAATCGCCCTTCTGCGGCGCCGCCAGCGGCGTGAACTCGCAGCGGTCGGGCTTGATGTCGATCAGCGGCGTGTTGTCGAGACAATCGAGCCCGCGCACCAGGATCGCATTGCCCTCGATGCCGACCAGCTTCACGATCGAGGTGCCGATCGGATTGGGACGCACCGGCGAGCGCAGCGAAAAGGTGCCGCGGGTCTTCTCGTTGTTCTTCGGGCTTTGCAGGATGATGTCGCGGCGCGATTGGTCGAGCCAGTAGAGCACTTCCAGATTGCTGTAGAAATCCACGCCCTTGATGGCCGGCACGAACGGCTCGAATATCTCGAGCCGGCAGATCGGGCCGTCCTGACGGCCCTGCCTCGGCGTCTCCATCCGCGAGGTCCAGGGCGTGCGGACGCGGCCAATGAAGACCAGGCCGGCATCCTGCGCGGGCGGCAGCTCGATGGCGACCTCGCCCTCGCGGAGCTCGTTCTTGCGAACCATATTTCCGATTCCTTGCTGGTGGGTAGGATTTTAGCCCAACCACCACTTGCCGGCCAGCATGAAGACTTCACCGGTCACAACACCGGCAAAGATCGAACGGCGGGTCAGCAGGAATACGACGAGGCCGGCGCCAACCGCGCCATAACGCAGGGCGTCCGGCACGCTTGCGAGCGCACCCGGCGGCTCGACCACGATCTGGGCAATGACGCCGGCCAGGATCGCGGTTGCGACCGCCCGCACCCAGACAAGCAGCTCGGAGCCCTCGTCGATGCCGCCGCCGAACCATAGGCCGAGCATGCGCCAGATCTGGTTGGGAACGACGCCGGCGACGAACAACACGGCGAGCGCCTGCCAGTCGCCGATCAGCTGCGCGTAGCTCATGCGCGCACCTCCCGCCACCAGTGCACGCCATAGGCGATGGTACCGGCCGCGAGCCCGCTGACGAGAATGTCGACGCCGGAGTTCATCTTCGCGGCCAGCGGATAGAGCAAAACACCGAGCGTCAGCGCGACCACATCGGCGGCTTCGCGGCTGTTGCGCGCAGTCGAGAACAGGAAGGACAGCGGCGTCAGCATCAGGATCGCGGCGCCAAGCGTCTGCGTCAGGTTGGCGGCGAGGAAATAGCCCACCGTGTTGGCGGTGAGACATACCGAGACCAGACCAAAGCCAAGTCCGTTGACGAAGGCGATCCGCCGCTCCCGCGGCACGAGCGGCAGGAAGCGATGGCATTCGACCCACAGCGTCACGGCCGTGAGATGCGCCGCGAAGAACAGCTCACGCCGTTTGGTCGTCGGCGTTCGCATCAAGGGCAGTACCGAAACCACCATCGGAAACAGCCTGATGGCGCTCACGGTGACCGCGATCGCCGACTGGATGATGGTGGCGCCCGAACCGAGCGTGGTGATCAGGATGATCTGCGCCGGACCGGCCCAGACGAACAGCGTCGAGCAGAGCGCCCAGAGCAGGCTGAAATGAGTGTCGTGGGCGAGCGCGCCGATGCCGAGATAGGTCGCGAACAGGACGAGCGTGAGGATCGTCTGCGTGACCGAGCGCAGCCCCCAGCCGAAGGCAAGCCAGGAACTATTCCATTGCGGTGAGTCGAGTGGAGGAAGTGCCACGAGCTTTTTGGATGTGTTGCGGAATCGTGCCCGCATAACGGGCAATACGGCGGCTCGCGTCAAGGAAGCACGCGGCGGGGCTGGCATGCGCGACGCCCCTCACCGCCGCCCTACCCGCTCAGACCCTTGTTCTTCAGCACGAAGCAAGCCCCGCCCGCCTTCCTGATCCGGTTGCAGAGATCATCCGCCTCGCTGCGCGTGTCTGCGCCGATCCGGACCTGATAGAACGCACGTGTGCCGCGGCTGCGCATCACCGAACTCAGCAGGCTCGGATCGCGCTCGCCGATCGCTGAGCCGAGCCGGGTGACCGCGCGGGAATACATCGCCAGCGCCCTGTTGCGGTCGAAGCCTGCGGCGAGCTGCACGCCCCAGGCCTTGGCGGCGGCGAGCTCGACATGCTGCTCGAGCTCGGCCACGAAGGCATTCGGCGCGCGCTTGAGCAGTGCCATTAGGTCGCGGCAGCTCGTCGGCGGCGCGCTCGGCGGTCCCTTTCCGGTGGCGCCTGCCTTGGCCCAGGCATCGACGCTCGTGCCGGTGATGGCGAGGACGTAGTTGCGGGTCTGCTCCGGCATTCCGCCGGTGCCGGCGAGCCATTCCTGTACGCGCCGCGGGCCGGCATTGTACGCCGCCGCGGCAAGACCGAGATTGCCGAACTGGTTGCGCAGCTCGTTGAGGAATTCCGCCGATTTCGGCAATGCCTGAACCGGATTGAACGGATTGAGCAGCCCGCGCTCGCTTGCCGTGCCCGGCATGAACTGCGCGATCCCCTGTGCTTGGGCGCCGCTGCGTGTCGTGGGGCCGACCGCATCAGGCTGGAAGCGGCTCTCCTGCCAGATCACCCGGGCGAAGAATTCCAGCGGGAGATTGGCATCGCGCGCGGCGGCCTCCACGATCAGGCAGATCGACTCCCGCGTGTCGCTCTCGCGCGCATCGGATTTCTCCGGCGGTTTCGCGGGCTGCTCCGCGCTAGGTACCGTGGTGTCGGGCTTTGCGGGCGGATCATCCGCCGCCAGTGCCGGAATCGTCGAGACAAGCAGCGCGGCGATGACGGGCCATGCAATCCGCCTCAACCAAGGGCACGCCGCGCTGTGGCGCGCCCCGGTGCGGCATGCAACAAGATCATCTGCCCAGTTGTGGCATCCTGCCATGGTTCGATAAGCTGCCAATATGCTGCCTGACCTGCCTCTCCCAATGCGTTACCCCGTCAAACGGATCCGTGTCATATTCGCCCTGGTCGCACTGGTGCCGAGCCTCGCGCCGGCGGCCGCCCAGGTGACCTCTCTGGGCACCTCTCAGATAACCTGGCAGATGACCACGGAATACCCCGAGAATAACATCTCCGGGATCGGACTTGTGACCTTTGCCAGCCGCGTGTCCGAGCGCACGAACGGTGTCGTGACCGTAACAAACGCCTTCGACAACCGGCTCAAAATCAATTCCGGCGAGATGCCGCGCGCCGCGCTCGATGGCCGGATCGCCGGCGGCGATGCTTTTGCGGGCGCGCTCTCCGGGGTCGATCCGGTTCTCGGATTGTCCACCCTGCCGTTCCTCGTACAGTCGGCCGAAATCGCCCGTGCCACCAATCTGCGGGCGCGCCCGCTCTACGAGAAGGCGCTGGCGGCGCGCGGCCTCAAGCTGCTTTACGTGACGATCTGGCCGGCCACCGGCCTGTGGTCGGAACGTGCGCTCCAAGGCGCGGACGACCTGCCGGCACTGAACTTGCGGGCCTATGATCCCAATTCCAGCGAGGTCATGCGCGCGGCCGGCGCCAATGCGCAGTTCCTGCCGATGGATGCCGCGTTGGCGGGTTTGAAGGAGCATCGGCTGAACGCGTTTCTCACCTCCGGTGACGGCGGCGCGGGGCGCAAGCTCTGGGACTTCCTGCCGCACTTCACCGCCATCAATTACGCGATGCCGGTCTCGATCGCGTTCGTCCGCAACGACGTCTTTGCCGCACTCCCCGAGCCGATGCAGCGCGAGGTGCTGGCCGCGGCCGCGGAAACCGAGGAGAGCCAGTTCGCGCTATTAGCCCACCGCACCTCCGAGAATTATGCGCGCATGCGCGACAATGGCGTCGCCATTGCCGACCCCGCGCCGCAATCTCTCCTCGCCGCGCTCCGGAAGGCTGCGACGGCCACGGTCACCGCCTGGGAGACGCAGGCCGGCGCGGACGCCGCCGCGATCGTCGAATGGGCCCGGCAGCAATGACGCGCGCGCGCTCGCTGTTGGTGCCCCCGGCTCACTGCGCCGGAACGGCAACCGGCCTCGCCTCTGGTCGTCAATTCTTGACCGGAACCAGGCTTTCGCCGCCGATGGCGCGGTCAAGGGCGTCGATCAGCGCCTGATATTCGACGAACTTGTTGCGCGCCCGCTCGGCCGTGTCGCGCTCGAAAGGCGCCGCAAGCACTTTCGCATGCGCGTCCCTGTCCTCGATCATGCGATCACGGGCCTTCTTCAGTGTCTCAAGTCGCTCGCTCATGGAGTCTCCTCTGCGCAGATTTGTTCGATCCCGGCCAAATTCTCAGTCGAGGCCGGGCGGCAGCTCGCCCTTCCGGAAGAACACGACGGGTTCATCGTCATAGTCCCCCATTTCCGGATCGCCGCTGGACGAGAACGCAACCACGCCGAGCTTGCTGAGGGCGAGCCTCTCCGCGGTTCGCAGAGCGCCACTTTCCGATTTGCAGACGATCGGTGCGTCGGCTTTCAGGTTTCCACCCTTGCCGGCATTGAATGCCTGCACCACATAGGTCGTTGCTCGCATCACGAAGCCTCCTTTGTCCGTCGTCGGATCCAGATAACGTCGACGATTGCGAAGCGCGCTCAGCGCCGCATCGTATCCAAGAGCGCCGCAATCTTGATCGTCGCGAAATTAGAGAATGTGTCGGACACGGCATATGGCAGGATGATCTGGTCATTGTGCCTCATCGCGCCGCAGGTGTAGACGACGTTGGGAACATACCCTTCGCGCTCGGACGGGTCCGGCCGCAACAGCGGCTCGCGCGAACGCGCCAGCACCTTCGATGGGTCATGTTTGTCGAGCAGTGCTGCCCCGATCGAGTACTTGCGGATCGGGCCGACGCCGTGGGTCAGCAGCAGCCAACCCTCGTCGAGCTCGACCGGCGACCCGCAATTGCCGATCTGGACGAACTCCCATGGAAATTGCGGCTTCAGAAGGAGCCGGCCGCCCTCCCACGTATGGAGGTCGTCCGAGTAAATCAGATACAGATTCTCATTGTCCTGCCGGCCTATCATCGCGTAGCGGCCGTCGATCTTGCCTGGGAATAGCGCCATGCCCTTGTTCTGTGCGGCGGCCCCTCGCAGAGGTGTCATTCGAAACGACATGAAGTCACTGGTCTCGATCAACTCGGACCGGATCGCCCGTCCGCTATACGCCGTATAGGTCGCATAGTAGGTCTCTCGACCGCCGTCGCTGAATTTGACGAAGCGCGCATCCTCGATGCCGTTGGATTGGGAATCGGTCACGGGAAAGATGACGCGCTCGCTGAGGTCTTGCTCGGGTCCGAACATCAATTCCACACGATCGCCGTCCGGCCCGGATGCGCGATGGCTGACGCGAGGAACCGAGGCAAGACGCGCCGTCGGATCGACGGCCAGGCTTCCGTCAGCCGCAATCGTTCCGGTGCGAAACGTCAATGACGACACATGGCCCTCGCCGACGGCCCGGAGACTGATGATGAAGCGCAGGCCTCCCTTTGGTGCCGCCGATTGATCGGGGTGCGGGACGATGCTGGGGTTGAACAAGGCGGAGGCTTCGAACGAATACTCACTGAGAAAATAGGCGCCGATCAGCTGACGCTGGGACTTCGAGAAGAGGCCGTGCGCTTCGAAAGCATCCTCCATTTCGTCGGCGCGGGCCTCGAACGTCTCCAGCAAGTTACGATGTCGCCCCTCGAAATTGTCCAGGACGTCCGCCAGCTGCGCGGCGACGGCTTCCGAATTAAGCGCCAGAACCCGGTCGACGATATGGTTTGCGCGCCGCTTGTCGGTCGGGTTCAAGTCGCGGGGCTCGGTTGCCGGCTTGAACGGCCGCACGATGACTCGTGCCGGATCGGGGCGCAGATGCAGCCCCTGCCGGTTCAGGAAAGAAGCGTGTGGCACGGTATCCTCGGCTAGTTGAATTGGGAGGGAAAAAATCAGGCGCCGACGGCGCGCAAGGGTGCGGGTTTCGCCATCAGGCTCTGGGCACGCGCGAGCTGACGCATCTCGGCAAGGGCAAGGAGATAGCAAACGACCGACTCGCCCCCGCGGTTTTCGTTCGCACGGTCGGGGTGCAATCCATCACGGCAGCTGCCGGCGATCGGATCGACCAGCGCCACCGAGAGATCGTTCCTGCCAAGAAACCACGCGAAGGCTCGCATGGCCAGGGCTTTCCATTCGGCATCGCCGTCGCCACGCCACGCGGCCAAGCACGCGGCAATCGTCGCCGTCGCCTCCACCGGCTGCTGATCGAAGGCACGAGGGGGCTGCCGCTGCTCTCCGAAGCCAGCGGTACCGACCGGCCGGAAATGGCCCGCCGCGGACGTTTGCTGCGTCATGAGCCAGCGCAGAGACCTCAATCCGGCATCGAGATAATCAGGCATTTGTGTCGCCATGCCCGTGAGGATCAGGGCCTGCGGCAATCGCGCGTTGTCGTAGGCCAGCCCCTCCTCGAACCATATCCAATCCGGCGTCTCGACCGACGCCAGGCAGGACATCAACCTGTCGGCCAGGGAATGCCGGACCTCCCTGGCGTGAACATCGTCCGGCGCTACGGCGCAGTAGGCGTCCAGACCCAGCAGCGTGAACGCCCACGCCCGAGGCGAGCGGAAGCTCTCCGCGATCGACAATGCCTGGGCGAACAAGGCACCGGCCCACAGGCGCCGGGCCGGGCTCGCGTCTCTGCGCGCGGCTTCGCCCAACGCCCATAGCGTCCGTCCGTGACTGTCTTCGGAGCCCCTGTCCTCGAGCCAGGTTCGATTGAAGCCCATGAAGTTGCGAAACTGCCTGGTGTCGGGATTCCAGGCATGCTGTACGAAGGCTGCAAATCGGGTCGTCAGGACATCCGGCAGCGGCCGTTCGCCCGGGCCGTTGAGGGCGCAGGCGAGAAGCAACGCTCGCGCATTGTCATCGACGCAATAGCCGTGCGCGCGATCGGGCACCGAATGTACCGCATGCTGAAACAGGCCGACATCATCGCACATCGATAGAAAGTAGCCGATCTGCATATCGGGGGGCGCGGGACTACGAATTTCCGGCGCGCTCGCCTCGGAGCGCACGAAGACCTTCAACCGATGTCCCAGCCGTGCATGTTCGAAGACGGCCGCGTAGCGCTCAGCCACCCGCTCCCATGTCATGGTCCGGCTCGCCGCATAGGCGCGCCGGGACATCGCCTGCCGGCGCGCGGCGTCGGTCAGCAGGTTGGCGATCTCGCTGCCGATCGCTGCAGCGTCGCCGAACGGCACCAGGACTCCGCACTCGTCAGCAAGCAACTCGCGTGCGTGCCAATAGGGAGTCGAGACAACCGGCTTCCCCATACCAAAGCTGTAGGCCAGGGTGCCCGACGTCATCTGGGCCTCGTTGAGATAAGGCGTGACATAGACGTCGCACATCGAGATGAATTCGAGGAGCGTCGCCAAATCGACGAACCGGTCGAGGAACACCACGTGATCGTCTATTCCGAGTTCGCGAACCCGCGCCATCAAACGTTCGCGATAGGCTTCGCCCTCGTTCCGAACCAGGTTGGGGTGCGTCGCGCCCAGCACGACGTACAATGCGTTCTCGCAGCGCTTCAAGATCGAAGGCATCGCATCGATCATCACGTCGATACCCTTGTTGGGCGACAGCAGGCCGAATGTCAGGATCACCGATTTTTGTTCAAATCCGAGCCTGGCCTTTGCGGCATCGGGTTCGACGAAGGCTACATCGGGAATGCCGTGGGGGATGACCTCGATCTTGTCGTCGGGCACCCGGTAGACGTCGCGCAGCAACTCGCGGCCCTTGTGGGCCATCACCACGACCTTCGCCGACGCATCGATAATGCGCTCCATGACCATCCGTTGCGCCGGTGACGGCTTGTCCAGCACCGTATGGAATGTGGTCACCACCGGCATGGCAAGGCGTGACAGCAACACCAGGATATGGGCGCCGGCTTCACCGCCGAAAATGCCGAATTCGTGCTGCAGGCACACGGCGTCGAACTGACCGGCGTTGAGGAAGTCCGCGGCACGCATGTAGTCTTCGATGTTGCCGTCCTGGATCTGGAAGGCGACCGCTGGAGGATAATCATAGGTCTGGCCGCGATCGGTCATCGCCACGATGCAAGCCTCCAAGTCCGGGCGCGCAATCGCTATCGCGTTCTTCAGGTCGGTCGTATAGGTCGCAATTCCGCACCGGCGAGGCAACGAGTTGCCGATGACGGCGATGCGGCGGAGCGGCGTCATGTCAGCACCTCGATGGTTTCACTGCCGGAGAGAGCGTCGCTGGGTCTTGTCATGCGTTCGCAGCGCTCCTGCAGCAGGGACGCAATTGGGTCCGGTCCCGGATAGGCGATCAGGATGCTCATCCCGCTCGAGCCGACATCGATGCCGGCGCTATCGGACTCAATGAAGATAGCGTCCCCGACAGTGGCATTGGCCCGTCCGATGCATCCCTCCCCCTCGATCACGAGAACCCAGGCTTCCCGATCAGTCTGGAGTCCCCAAAGCGAATTCGCCCGAAGGTCGATCCGCTCGAACACGAATTGCGAACTCGCGACCAGAACCACGCGCGCTTCGGTGAGGCGTCTCGGAGGCGGTTGTGTCGGAGGTGGCCCGGCTTCGGAGGCAGCCACGACACTGTCCTCATGCAACTCGCGATGCCGGCCAAAATCGAACAGGCGAAATGTCGTGTCGCTCCGCTGCTGGATTTCGGCGAGCACGATATCGGCGCCGATCGCGTGGATCGTACCGCCGGGAACGAAGATGACATCGCCTTGCGCCACAGGACGCCATTGCACGAGGTCCGCAATCGAGCCGTCCTTGACGGCTGCGCGCAACTCTTGCTGCGTGAGATGCCGATTCAATCCCAGCGCAATCCGCGCGCCCGGCAGCGCCGAAAGGATGTACCACGCCTCGGTTTTCCCGTTCGGCAAGCCGATCGAGCACGCGAATGCATCATCAGGATGAACCTGGATCGACAAGGGCTGGCTGGTGAACAGCAGCTTGAGCAAAAGTGCCGGATTGGGCGTGCTCTTGTCCATCCGCTCCAGCCGCAACTCTCCGATTGCATCAGTCGAGGCGTCGATGCTGCTCCAGGGTCGCAAATCGAGGCGACCCCAGGGTTTGCGAGCGATCTCGACCAAGGCATGCTCAATGGTCATCTGGTGTTCGATTCAAGCATGGCAGATCCTCCTGTTCACGGCGCCTGTTCGCGCCATCGGTCGTCTGCCAAGCCCGCGCCGCTCGGTGAACACCTCAACAACCGCGGCAGATGTTCTTCAGCTTCGCCGCGGTTCGCGCCTCTTCTGCAACGAACGGGTCCTTGTAAGGAGGCCGGGATGCGTCGTTCTCCACGGCACTGGGCTTCTTCAATTTCGGAGGGAACGCGGCGTCGTAGCAGGCGAGCCGTCCGCTGGTGCTTTCGATTGCGCGACAATCGGATTCAGCGGCGAGCGCGCCGTGCGCGAACGTGCCGAGCGCCAATGCGACCAAAAGGGTTTTCATGTCTCGAACCCATCGAACTCGTCAGGGAGCAGCAGCCGGCCTTGGGGTGTGCATATGCGCACATCGAGATAGCCTTCCTGCAAGAGTTCCCGCGCCTTCTTCAGGGCAGCGCTGGTCGTATCGCGGCTCAAGCTGACATATCCGCTTTGATCGCGACCGCTGACCAGATATTGCAGTTGCAGCGCTTTATCCATGCAGGAGAGCCGCCGCCGCTATCAGGAGCAGCAGAAACAGCGGCACTATCACCGGCGGCACGATCCAATCGGCCAAACGAAATCGAGGCATGCACCCTCCTCCTCAGTCGGCGGGAGCGCTCGTGACCCTCAGTCACCGATGGAAGCCGTGGGAAGGGCGGTGATGCGATGACCCTACGCTTTGCTTGTGCGGATAGCGAGCTTTTAAAGTGCCGTAGGACGTCAGCCAGCCCCGATGTCAGCGCAAAGGGCCATTGCATGTCGAGAGTTGCGCCTGCGGTCCGCCTCGTTTACGTCATGCCAGGTTCCGTGGCTCTGGGCGGTACTTCTTCAGACCTGTCGCGATGGTCAAACATAGTGGCAGGAACTCGGAGCCGCCAATTCGCAGCTATGCGTCACGCCAGCGTAACGAGGCGGCGCTCTCAACCTAGGCCTGCCCTTGATGGTTACAATCTTCTTTGATCTCGACGGCACGCTCACCAACCCGAAGCCGGGGATCACGCGCTCGATCCAGTACGCGCTGGAGCGGCTGGACGTCGCGGTGCCGAGCGAGGACGAACTGACCTGGTGCATCGGGCCTCCCCTGCACGCCAGCCTCAAGAAGCTCACAGGAACCGACGAACTCGCCGACCGCGCGCTGCTGCTCTATCGCGAGCGTTTTTCCGATATCGGCCTGTTCGAGAACGAGGCCTATGCCGGCATCGTGGACACGCTGACGACGCTCGCTGCGACCGGCCAGCGCATGTTCGTTGCGACCAGCAAGCCCGCGGTCTACGCCACCCGCATCGTCGATTATTTTGGCCTGAAGCCCTATTTCGAGCGCGTGTTCGGCTCCGAGCTTGACGGCACGCGCGTCGACAAGCGCGACCTGTTGCGCTACGCGCTCGACGAGACCAAGGTCGATGCTGGCAGCGCCATCATGATCGGCGACCGCAGCCACGACGTGGTCGGCGCCAGGACCAACGGCATGACCGCAATCGGCGTGCTCTACGGCTATGGCAGCGAGGCCGAGCTCAGGGACGCCGGCGCCCATCACATCTGCGCCGCGCATCCCGAGCTGCTCGGCCATTGCGTAGCCTAAGCGGCGACCGTCTCGACCGCGGCCAGCATGCCTGTCTTCGGATGACAATCCCGGTATTCGAAGAACTGCTCGTCCGCGGCTGCCACCGTGACCTCGTGATAGAGCCGTAGCCTGGCTGACGGCCCGAGCGTCGACAGATATTTCATCGCGGCACCGAAAATCCTGACATGGGTCGGATGCGACTCCGCCCAGCGTTCCAACGCCGCCAGGCTCTTCCACCAACTCTGGCCGTAGGACTTTTCGCTCACGCTGCCATCGGCTTGAATCACCTGCATGTAGCGGTTGGCATAGCAGCCGATTGCGAGCCCCTGGTCGCGTAGGAAATCCATGCCTTCGCGCAGCACCGGCTCGACATCGTCAAGATAGAGCTTTCGCTCCGACGCAGCGGTATCGCTCCAATCCTGTCCGGATCGGATCAGGCAGAGATTGTCGTGCGCCGCCACCCGTAGCCGCGCTCCGTCCCGGATCAGCTCCGGCACGCCGCCAGGCGCCATCGCGTCGGTTTGCGACAGCGGAATACGGTCGCGCATGCCGCCCCAATAAGCGTGCTCCTGCACCTCCCCGCTCATACCGCCGGCGATCGCCGCGATACCCTCGGTCCGGTCGGGCGAGGAGAACAACGTCTCGTGCCGTGCCACAACGGGACGCAGCACCTCGATGAAGGTGCCGACGCCCTCGCGCTGCCGTCCGGTCCATGCCGCGCGCGCCGGTTCGAACCAGGCGTCGAAGCGTGCGGTGTCGTCCCAATAGCCAACCGAAACGATGGTCTCATGGCCGGCCTGGTCGACATAGCGCGCGCGATCCCAATGCAAGGGCCCGCTCTCCGCCGAGAAGCGCTTCGCGATCTCAAGCAATGCCTCCGTTGCGGCCGCCGGCGCCGGGCCGCGATACTGCACGCCGAAATAAGCCATTACGACGCGGCTCACGGCCGGTTTGTAGCGCGCGACGAAAGACGGATACGGCGGCTGGTAATCATCAGGCACGCGCTTGTGGCGCGTGCGCACGGTCTCGAGATGCTGAGGAATTGCAGATTCCATGATCGTCCCCTCCCCTTGCCCCGGTGATCAGCTCGCCGCCGCGGCAATGTCCGTGGGCTCGACGACATCCGCCGGCAATGCGAACTGCTCGACGCGCTGGTACCGCTTCTTGTTGAGCAGCAGCCGCGTCACGTCGGGGCGCGAATAATGCCCGGCCGGATCCGCCGCGTTCTTGGCGACGCCGATGGCGCCGAGATCGATCTCGGCGATTAATAGTCCCTCCTGGTCCGGCGCGAGCTTGTCGCCGATCTGGCTGCCGTCCGGCCCGTAGATCGCAGCAAAACCGCCGCCGGCATGCAGCAGCGCGTGCTTGTCCGGCCGGTCGCATAGCTCGTCGATCATCGCTTGCGACACCGTCGCGCAGGGCGCGAGCACGAAGCAGGAGCCCTCCACTGCATAAACGCGCGAGGCAGCGTTGTTGACCTCCGCCCCAAGCGCCGGCGCGAAGGGGTCGTAGAGCGAGAAGCTCGGCCAGGCCGCGACGTGCACCTGCTCGTTCTGGGCGTACATCGCGTATTTCGACAGCGGCTGAAGATGCTCCCAACAACACAGCGCGCCGATCCGGCCGATGTCCGGCCTTGCGTGCACGGCGAGATCGCTGCCGTCGCCCTCGCCGTAGACGGTGCGCTCGGCATGGGTCGGCCGCAGCTTGCGGCGCTTGGCAATAGTCTCGCCATCGGGCCCGATCAGCCATTGCGCCAGATAGAGGCTACCGCCATCGCGTTCGGACAGGCCGAGCACCGCGGTAAGCTTTGCTGTCCGCACGGCATCGCGCAGCCGAGCGGCCTGCGGACTGTCATAAGACATCGAATTGTCGAAATAGCGCTGCACGAAGCCGCGCCCGATCGCCCAGGCCGGCGAATCCATCCAGATGTGCCAGGGGTAGCCGGGGATGAAGGCCTCCGGAAAGGCGATCAACTTGGCCCCTTTCTCGGCTGCTTCTTTGATCAGCGCGATCGACTTGTCGATGGAGGCGTCGAGATCGAGCCAGGCCGGCGCCGCCTGCACCACCGCCACCTTGTATTTCGGATGTTCGATGCCCATTGCCGCCTCCCTTGCCGGTTGATCGGAAGCCGTCTCCGATGCAGTCTATTGGGCCAAAGCGCGCGACCGGACGCTCGACCGCGGCGGAACAAAAACTCGACCGGCCAGAATTTTGGGTCCGGTACGGGATTTGCCTCCGGTCACGCCGGATCCGCCCACAGGTGATGTTGCTGGACAGGAAAAGGGAGGCTGGCCAGATGCCAATCCAGTTCACGACGGACGGCAGCCCCGGCTACCGGCGGCTCGCGCTCTGGCAGGACATCGTCTGCGACGTTTTCGTCGGGCTCGACTGCAAGTCCGATCTCGGCAGCGCCTTTCGCGGCTCGGTCACGCAAGTCCCGCTCGGCAAGGCCGCATGCTCCGAGGTCTGCTCCGACCGTCAGCATGTCCTCCGCACGCCCTCCCGCATCGCGCGCTCCGATCAGGCTTTTGTCCTGGTCGCGCTCGGTCATCACGGCGACGGCGGGGTGGTGCAGGACGGCCGCGAGACCGTGATCCATCCGGGCGAGTTCGCGCTCTACGACACCACGCGACCCTATGAGCTGAAGTTCAACGACGCCTTCACGCAGACCATCTTCAAGGTGCCGCACGAGATGTTGCGGCGCCGGCTCGACGGCAGTGAAACGTTGACGGCGATGTCGTTCGGCGCCGAGGCACCGCTCGAGCGGCTCGCCTATGACTTCATCTTCCGGCTTTGCCAGAGCGCCGACCGCCTCGCCCCTGGCAACGCCGCCGTTCTGTCCGAACAGGCCGTCGACCTGCTCGCGATGGCGCTGAGCGAACGGCTGGGCAAGACGTCGCTGCCGTCCTCGACCCACCGCTCCGCGCTGGTCTTTCGGCTCAAGGCGCACATCCGCGCCCACCTGGCCGATCCCGACCTGACATTGTCGGACACTGCGGCTGCGCTCGGCATCTCGCCGCGCTACGTGAACGACCTTCTCGCCGACGAGCAGACCTCGTTTCAGCGTTACGTGCTGGCCGAGCGCCTTGCGCAATGCCGTCGCGACCTCGCCTCGCCGGCGCTCGTCCATCGCCACATCAGCGAGATCGCCTTTGCCTGGGGTTTCAACGACCTCTCGCATTTCGGCCGCGTCTTCCGCGACCATTTCGGCATGTCGCCGCGCGATTTCAGGCAGAGCCAGCTGCGTCACTAAGTTCGGTCAGCGGGAGCGTCCCTGGAGATTTCCGGCACGAAGGCGACGCTGTGATGCAGCGATGTCGCGCCTCGGGACATCACGCGGCCGAGCGCCCTCCGTTTGCAGAATTCCGATAGGAAAGCTTACGAGCCATTCAGCTTCGGCGCCTAAAATGAAGGGGTTCGTCCACAAGCTTGCCGGAAAGCCGCATGTCCCTGTTCGCCAATGCCGACCGCAAGCACTCGATCGCCGCACTGAAGGTATCCAATGCCGCGCCGGACCAACTGACAGCGTTGCAAGCCCGCGACGAAGCTCTGGCGACATACATCGAGGCCTTGGCCGAAGGCAATTTCCTCGCACCCGGTTGCGACGGAGACGATCGCTTGTCCAAGGCCGTCTCGAAGCTCGCGGCGAGATTGGCCGGTGATGCCTCCAACAAGCTCGACGCCATCGTCGATCTCAACGTCCAGAGCAATGAAACCGCGATTTCCGCAGCCCGGATGCTCACCGCCTGTGGGGAAGTCGATCAACGCACGCAAGCCCTCGCCGCTGCCAGCGAAGAGATGGTCGCTTCGGTGGGCCAGATCCGATCCAATGCCGAGGATGCGGCTGCAAGCGCCGCGCAGATGAAGGTCGGCGCCGAACAGGGAATGTCCACCGTCCGGCTCGCAGCGAGGGCGATGGAGCGGGTCGAGGCGACTGCGAACGACGCGTCGGACAAGATCCTGGCCCTCAGTGCCGCATCCGAAGAAATCGGCGCCATCGTGGGTTCGATCGATGCGATTGCAAGGCAAACCAACCTTCTGGCGCTGAACGCGACGATCGAAGCCGCACGCGCCGGCGAAGCTGGACGTGGCTTTGCCGTGGTCGCCTCGGAGGTCAAAGGACTGTCGCAACAGACCGGCAAGGCGACCGAGGACATTCGCGAGCGGATCCAGCGCCTGAGAGATGAGGTCGAACTCATCGTAACCGCCATGGCCGGTTGCAAGTCTGCGGCCGCCGAGAGCAAGGGCGTCGTTACGCAACTGGGCGAGGAGATATCCAGCGTCGAAGCTCGGACAGTCACCCTGACGGGCGGCATGGACGAGATCGCCAACATCCTCAATCAGCAGACCGAGGCGTCTCGCGAAGTGGCCGAAGGCATCGCGGCGATTGCGCGGATGACGCTGGCGAACGTCGATCAGATCAAGAGCATTTCCTCTCAGCTCGACGTCTCCCAGGGGATCGCCGGAAGGCAGCTTCAGGACATTGCCGGCCTGTCTTTCGACAACAAGATTCCGCGGCTCGCCAAGGCGGACCACGTCATCTGGAAGAAGCGCCTTGCAGACATGGCGATCGGCCGCGCGACGCTGAAGGCCGATGAACTCGCAGATCATCATTCCTGCCGATTGGGCAAATGGTACTACGGCGATGGATCTCTGACGATGCGCGGTCATCGGGCGTTCGGACCGCTCGAAAAGCCGCACGCCCTTGTTCACGACCATGGAAAACGGGCTGCGAAGCTTTTCGCGGACGGCGACCTCGCCGGCGCCCTCAGGGAAATCGCGCTCGTCGAAGAGGCATCGGCCGACGTGCTGAGACTTCTTGACGACCTTAGTCGCTGAGGTCCGGCCGCGCGCGGCGATCACGGCCGCGAGCCTGCAAATCACGACGGCGTAGCGCGTCGACTGAACGCAGGGCCGCCATGTGCGCGCGCAATGGTCCGGGCCGAATCCCTGCGCTACCATCGGCCAACGCGGACGCGCGCCGCAACCAGCGCTCAGCCAGGGAGCATATCGATGGAATACCGACGCTTGGGCCGGTCAGGCCTCATGGTGCCCGCTCTGAGCCTTGGCACCGGCACTTTCGGCGGCGTCGGTCGCCTCGCGGCGTGGGGCGCGACGGATGCGACCGAAGCGAGGCGCCTGCTGGACATCTGCCTCGAGGCCGGCGTGTCGATGTTCGACACCGCTGACGTCTATTCGCTCGGCGAGTCCGAGCGGGTGCTCGGCGAAGCCATCAAGGGCCGCCGGGACAAGGTGCTGATCTCGACCAAGGCCACCTTCCGCTTCGGCGACGGCCCCAACGATATCGGCTCGTCGCGGCAGCATCTGCTCGCAGCCATCGACGCTTCGCTGAGCCGGCTCGGTACCGACCACATCGACCTGTTCCAGCTGCACGGCTTCGATGCCTTCACTCCGCCCGAAGAGGTGCTTTCGACGCTCGACGTGCTCGTGCGCGCCGGCAAGATCCGCTATGTCGGCGTTTCCAATTTTTCCGGCTGGCACCTGATGAAGTCGCTCTCTGTTGCCGACAAGCACGGATTTCCGCGCTACGTCGCCAACCAGACCTATTATTCGCTGATCGGGCGCGATTACGAATGGGAGTTGATGCCGCTCGGCCTCGACCAGGGATTAGGTGCCGTGGTTTGGTCGCCGCTCGGATGGGGACGCCTCACCGGCAAGATTCGCCGAGATCAGCCGAAGCCCGAGGTCAGCCGCCTGCCCAAGACCGCCGAGTTCGGCCCGCCCGTGCCGGACGAGCACGTCTATCGCGTCGTCGACGCCATCGACGAGGTCGCGAAGGAGACCGGCAAGAGCGTCACGCAGATTGCGCTGAACTGGCTGCTGCAGCGCCCGACCGTGTCGACGCTCATCATCGGCGCGCGCAACGAGACGCAGCTGCGCGAAAATCTCGGCGCAATCGGCTGGTCCCTGACCAAGGACCAGATCGCAAAGCTCGACGCGGCCAGCAAGGTGACGCTGCCCTATCCGTACTGGCACCAGCGCACGACCTTCACCGACCGCAATCCGCCGGCGGTGTAGCGGCCCGCCCTTGAGCTGCATCAAGCCGGCGCATCGCAGCCGTGGCATCGTGCCTTGTCGCGAGGGCTCCCGATGCGCCGACTTGCCATGAAGGCCCTGTTCACGGCCCTCAATCTGAGCCGCGCCGAAGGGAAGCGGATCGATTGGGATCGCCGCATCCTGATCTTCTCGACGGGAGTCACGATCGCCTTGATCACACTCTACGTCTGGGCCAAAGCAACCTCGCGCTGGGAATGACGGAGGGCGCGATGAACAGGTTCGCACCGGCGCTGCTGGCCATTGGTGTTCTGTGGAGCAGCGGGAGTGAGGCCCTGGACCTCGAACAGCGCCGCGTTGAAGCAATGCTGCAGCGGATGTGCGGGCGGTGCCACGCGGTCGGCCGGACGGGCACGAGCCCCAACGCGATGGCAACGCCGTTCCGGTATCTCGGCGAGAACAAACTCTACGACCCCGACTTCACGCAGCGTCTCCAGGACGGCTACAGCAGCATTCACCGTGCCATGCCGACGGCCCGATTCGGCCGCGAAGACGCCGAGGCCGTGGTAAGCTACCTCAGGGCGATTCAGGAACCGCGTGAGCCGAAATAGGGCTGAACGGCTGCAGCTTCGACTGGAACCATCCCGGGTCGGTTCAAGTTGCGGACCAGCAAACCCGCCTCAACCGAATACGCTCCAGGATGTCGTCAATCACAATCGAGCACGCTGACGGCCTGCCGCAGCCCCAGCGCAACCAGGCGGTGCTGACCATTGCGCTCGGCATCATCATGGCGGTGGTCGACAGCGCCATCGCCAATGTCGCGCTGCCGACGATCGCGGCTGACCTCGATGCAAGCCCGGCCTTCTCGATCTGGATCGTCAACGGCTACCAGCTCGCCATCACGATCTCGCTGCTGCCGCTGGCTTCGCTCGGAGAGATCATCGGCTATCGCCGCGTCTATCTGGTCGGGCTGGTGCTGTTCACGCTGGCATCCGCCTTTTGCGCGCTGGCGCATACGCTGCCGCTGCTGACGATCGCGCGCATCATCCAGGGCTTCGGCGCCGCGGGCATCATGAGCGTCAATTCGGCGCTGGTGCGCTTCACCTACCCGCGCAGCCAGCTCGGCCGCGGTATCGGCCTCAACGCGCTCGTCGTTGCCTTCTCGGCCGCCATCGGCCCGACGATCGCCGCAGGCATTCTCGCGGTCGGAAGCTGGCCCTGGCTGTTCGCCATCAACGTGCCGCTCGGGGCGGTGACGCTGCTGCTGGGCCTGCGCAGCCTGCCGCACACCAAGCCCGCCACCCATTCGTTCGACTGGCAAAGCGCGGGGCTTTCAGCCATCACCTTCGGCGTAGGGATCGCGGCCGTCGACAGCGTCGGTCACGGCGAGGCTGCCATCACCTGCCTGATCCAGTTCGCCATTGCGCTCGTCGCCGGTGCGCTGCTGATCTGGCGCGAAACCCACATGACCTCGCCGCTGCTGCCGGTCGACCTGTTGCGCATCCCGGTGTTCGCACTGTCGATCGCGACCTCGATCGCCTCGTTCTGCGGGCAGATGCTGGCCTTCGTCGCGATGCCCTTCTACCTGCAGAGCCGCTTCGGCTATTCGGCGGTGCATATGGGCCTGCTGATCACGCCTTGGCCGATCGCCGTGGCTTTCGCGGCGCCGCTCGCCGGTCGCCTCGTCGAGCGCTATCCGGCCGGCCTGCTCGGCGGCATCGGACTGACGCTGTTCGCCTGCGGCCTTGCCGCGCTAGCTTTCGTCCCTGCGGATCCATCGGCGTTCGACGTGATCTGGCGCATGGCGCTGGCGGGCGCCGGCTTCGGCCTGTTCCAGACCCCCAACAACCGCACCATGATCGCGGCCGCCCCTCGCGAGCGTGCCGGCGGCGCCAGCGGCATGCTGGGCACGGCGCGCCTGCTCGGCCAGACCACCGGCGCTGCGCTGGTGGCGCTATTGCTCGGACGGTATCCTGTTGAGGGAACCAGACTGGCACTTCTCGTAGGCGTCGGTTTTGCGCTTTGCGGCGCGGTGCTGAGCATGCTGCGACTGTCTCCGGCCGGCGCGCGCGGCGCCGAGCACGTCCGCGTGCAGGATGATCAGCGCCTGCGGGGCGACTGAGGGAACCCCACCTTCCGGTGCCTGCCATTCCCGTGCACAACCCCTGCGCGGCTTAACTATCCGGACCAGTGACCTCTTGCGCTCGCGCTCCGGTTGCGCTTGATTGGCGCGGGGAATAAGGGGCACTTCATGCGTTTACTGGGAATTGCGGCGCTCAGCGTCATGCTGGGCGGCTGCGCGTCTGTCACGCGCGGCACGACTGAGAACATCAGCATCTCATCGACACCTTCAGGCGTGGAAGCCGTCGTCAGCGGAATGGAAGTTCCAACCACCTGCACGACGCCCTGCTCCGTGGTCGTCAAGCGGAACGCCGACATTTCGATCACCTTCCAGAAGGAAGGCTATGAGCCGCAGGTCGTGCCGCTCACGCGCGACATACCGACATCCGGAGCTGCCGGCTTCGCCGGCAATCTCCTGCTCGGCGGCGTGGTCGGGATGGGCGTCGACGCCGCGACGGGGGCAGCCACCGATCACAAGCCCAATCCGGTCATCGTGACGATGCAGCCAACCGTCCGCGCCCGGCCGCCGGCCGCGCCGAAGAAGCCACGGGCACCGGCGCCAGCGCACGCGCCTGAAGCAGGGACTTAACGGGTCTCGCATAGCCTCAAAAGCAAAAGGCCGGCTTTTCAGCCGGCCTTTCGATTCATTGCGCGCGAATCAAACCTTGACCAGCGGCCCCTTGGAGGCCGGCCCCTTCGGGCCGCCCGGCTTGGACTTGCCCGACGTGCGCTTGCGAGCCCCGGGGAGCTTCTCCTGCTTCGGCGTGACGGGCCCCTCGACGAATTCGAAGCCAATCTTGTCCTTGGTCTCGTCGGCCTCGTCCTTGACCAGGACGACGCGGACGTGCCCGCCGCCCTTGAGCTTGCCGAACAGCACCTCGTCGGCCAACGGCTTCTTGATGTGCTCTTGGATCACGCGGGCCATGGGACGCGCGCCCATCTGCTCGTCGTAACCATGCTGGACCAGCCAGGCCTTGGCAGGCTCCGACAGCTCGATGGTGACGTCGCGATCACCGAGCTGGGCTTCGAGCTGAAGCACGAACTTCTCGACCACGGTGCCGATCACCTCGACGCTGAGATGGCCGAACGAGACGATGGCATCGAGACGGTTGCGGAATTCCGGCGCGAACTGCCGGTTGATCGCCTCGTGGTCATCGCCTTCCCGCTTGGAGCGCGTGAAGCCGAACGCCTGCTTGGCGAGATCGGACGCACCCGCGTTCGTGGTCATGATCAGGATCACGTTGCGGAAATTGACCTGCTTGCCGTTGTGGTCGGTGAGCCGGCCGTGATCCATGATCTGCAGCAGCACATTGTAGAGATCGGGATGCGCCTTCTCGATTTCGTCGAGCAGCACCACGCAATGCGGATGCTGGTCGACGCCGTCCGTCAACAGGCCGCCCTGGTCGAAGCCGACATAGCCGGGAGGCGCGCCGATCAGGCGCGACACGGTGTGCCGCTCCATGTATTCGGACATGTCGAAGCGCAACAGCTCGACACCGAGGCTGGCCGCGAGTTGTTTTGCAACCTCGGTCTTGCCGACGCCGGTCGGACCCGAGAACAGATAGCAGCCGATCGGCTTCTCCGGCTCGCGCAAGCCGGCGCGCGCCAGCTTGATCGATGCCGCGAGCGATTCGATCGCCCTGTCCTGGCCGAACACGGTGCGCTTCAGGGTCGTTTCAAGATGCTTGAGCACCTCGGCATCGTCCTTCGACACGCTCTTCGGCGGGATCCGCGCCATCGAGGCGATCGTGGTCTCGATCTCCTTGATGCCGATGGTCTTCTTGCGCTTGTTCTCGGCCACCAGCATCTGCGCCGCACCCGACTCGTCGATCACGTCGATCGCCTTGTCCGGCAGCTTGCGGTCGTGGATGTAGCGCGACGACAGCTGCACCGCAGCCTCGATCGCCTCGTTGGTGTATTTCAGCCGATGGTAGTCCTCGAAATACGGCTTGAGGCCCTTGAGGATCGCGATCGCGTCCTCGACCGTCGGCTCGTTGACGTCGATCTTCTGGAATCGCCGCACCAGCGCCCGGTCCTTCTCGAAGTGCTGGCGGTACTCCTTGTAGGTGGTCGAGCCCATGCAGCGGATCGTGCCCGAGGCGAGCGCCGGCTTGAGCAGATTCGAGGCATCCATCGCCCCGCCCGACGTCGCGCCCGCACCGATCACGGTGTGGATCTCGTCAATGAACAGGATGGCGTTGGGATGTGCCTCGAGCTCCTTCAGCACCTGCTTCAGGCGCTCTTCGAAGTCGCCGCGATAGCGCGTGCCCGCGAGCAGCGTGCCCATGTCGAGCGAGAACACCGTGGCGGCCGCCAGGACTTCCGGCACCTCGCTGTCGACGATGCGCTTGGCGAGGCCCTCCGCGATCGCGGTCTTGCCGACGCCGGCTTCGCCGACGAACAACGGGTTGTTCTTCTGCCGGCGGCACAGCACCTGGATCGCGCGGTTGATCTCGGAATTGCGTCCGATCACCGGGTCGATCTTGCCGTCGCGCGCCTTCTTGTTGAGATTGACGCAATAGGTCTCGAGCGCCTCGCCCTTCTTCTTGGTGTCCTCGGCGCCGCCCTTGGCCTCGGTCTCCTCATCGACACCGCGCACTGGCCGCGCCTCGGAGACGCCCGGACGCTTGGCAATGCCGTGGCTGATGTAGTTGACCGCGTCATAGCGCGTCATGTCCTGCTCCTGCAGGAAGTACGCGGCATGGCTCTCGCGTTCGGCGAAGATCGCGATCAGCACGTTGGCACCGGTCACCTCTTCGCGACCGGAGGATTGCACATGGATCACCGCGCGCTGGATCACGCGCTGGAAGCCGGCGGTCGGCTTGGCGTCGTCGGCGCCATCGGTGACCAGATTTTCGAACTCGGTCTCAAGATAATTGACCAGGCTCGTACGGAGCTTGTCGAGATCGACGCTGCAGGCGCGCATGACGGCGGCTGCATCGGAATCGTCGATCAGGGAGAGCAAGAGATGCTCGAGCGTCGCGTATTGGTGATGACGCTCGTTTGCGATCGCCAGTGCACGATGCAGGGATTGTTCAAGGCTTTGAGAAAAAGTCGGCATTCGCGTCCTCTATGGCCCCCACCATCATGATCGCCATCGCCCGGTCAGGCAACAACAACCTTTGTCACATATAGTTATACAAAACCGCGGCGAAAGACCGGTTCCGCGACTCCGGCAGGCGACAGCCCTGCGGTATTTTCGATGCAAAACCCGTTCCGATCGTGGGCGGCATCGGCGCCGGTGGAGAATCCGTAGTTTTGCCGACTCAGACGGGCGTCGCGCAGTGGCATCACGCGACAATCACACTGTGGCCGGCACGCGCGCCGGCTTTACGGGAAGGACACACGCCTAGAACACGCGGCAAAAACACCGCCAAAAGGCGCCCTACTTCTTTTCCATCACGCATTGTAGCGGATGCTGGTGCTTGCGGGCGAAATCCATCACCTGCGTCACCTTTGTCTCGGCGATCTCGTAGGTGAACACGCCGCACTCCCCGATGCCATGATGATGGACGTGCAGCATGATCTTGGTCGCCGCCTCGATGTCCTTGTTGAAGAACTTCTCCAGCACGTGAACGACGAACTCCATCGGCGTGTAGTCGTCGTTCAAAATCAGCACGCGGTAGAGGTTCGGCCGTTTGGTCTTGGGCTTGACCTTGGTGATGACCGAAGTGTTCGGACCCGACGGGGTGCCCGAACGATTCTCGTCATTGCTCATGCGAGGAGCGTAAGCAGCGGCTGGCGCGAACGGGTCGAGTCTGGAAGTCAATTGCGGCATGGCTCAGGCGTTCAAATTCCCCATGGAAGCGAATAGCGGTCGCCGCGCGACTCCGCCTCAGGAGCCTGGCGCAGGCGCGCCGCCTCGTTGGATCGCCGCTCCCGACAATCCGGTCCAAACCGGATCGTTCGCCAGCAATATGGGCCTGCCCCCGGCTCGCCGCAAGCGTGGCGAGGTCCGGCCGATGCGGCCTTGGCAGTCCCGATTCCCGGTTCGGGCGACCGCGGCAAGGTTAAACAATCCAGACCGATTTGACAAAAATTTCGGCCCCTCGCCTTTAGAACATGTTGACCAGGAACCGCGGTTGTTAACCCGGATGCGACGGTTTCACGCGGGTAGCTCCGGCTTTCTACGGTCCAGTTTACTTGCCGTTCAATGGCGTGGCGCCAAATCGGGCAAAACACCGATTTCGGGGATTGTCATGTCTCGCCTAGCCCTCGTCAGCCGTCTTGGTCGACAATTCGCCCGCTTTGCAGCGGCCGAGCAAGGCAATATCGCCGTGATCTTCGCCATCGCGCTGGTCCCGGTGCTGAGCTTCGTCGGCGCCGCGATCGACTATAGCCGCGCCGCCCAGGCCCGCGCCTCCATGCAATCGGCCCTGGACTCCACCGCGCTGATGCTCTCCAGAGACCTGTCGGCCGGCACGATCACGACGTCGCAGATCGGCACCAAGGCACAGACCTATTTCAATGCGCTGTTCACCAACACCAACACCCTGCCGTCGGTCAGCGTTGGAGCCACCTACAACGCGAGCACCAGCATCGGCTCGACGATCCAGCTGACCGGAACCGGCACCTACACGACCAGCTTCATGAAGATCGCCGGCTTTCCGACGCTTGGCATCGACACCAGCTCCACCAGCGCATGGGGCCTCACGCGCATGCGCGTGGCCCTGGTGCTCGACAACACCGGGTCGATGGCCGACGATGGCAAGATGGCGGCGATGCAGACGGCCGCGAAGAACCTCGTCGATCAGCTCAGCGCGCTCGCCAAGACGACCGGCGACGTCTACATTTCGATCGTGCCCTTCGCGAAAGACGTCAATGTCGGCGCCAGCAACTACAACAAATACTGGGTCGATTTCAGCGATTGGGATGCCGCGAACGGCAGTTGGAGCTGCACTTCGGGCAACAACTGGAACTGCAACAACTGGAAATGGACGCCGGCCAACCGCAACACCTGGACCGGTTGCGTGACCGACCGCGACCAGGACTACGACACCAAGAACACCGCGCCGACCAGCGGCAATGTGGGGACGCTGTTCCCAGCCGAGCAGTACTCATATTGCAGCACGAGCAGTTCGGCCTATCTGCAGCCGATCATGCCGCTGAGCTACGACTGGTCCGCACTCAAGACCCGGATCGACGCCATGAAGCCCACCGGCAACACCAACCAGGGCATCGGCCTGGCCTGGGGCTGGATGACGCTATCGGCCGGCGATCCAATGAACGCGCCGGCCAAGGACACCAATTACACCTACAAGGACGCGATCGTTCTTCTTTCCGACGGTCTCAACACGCAGAACCGCTGGTACAGCAACGCCTCGCAGATCGACGCGCGACAGAAGAAGCTCTGCGACAACGCCAAGGCCCAGCCCAACAACATCACGATCTACACCGTGCAGGTGAACACCGGCAGCGATCCGACCTCGAGCGTGCTGCAATATTGCGCCAGCAGCGCCGACAAGTTCTATCTCGTGACGTCGGCCAGCCAGACCGTTTCGGTGTTCAAGGACATCGGCACCTCGTTGTCGAAGCTGCGCGTGGCGCGCTGACGGATCGAACCCGTGCAAATAAAAAGCCCGGCTGGTTCAGCCGGGCTTTTTCGATTCCAGGATGTCCTGGAGAATTTACTGAGCAGCCGGGGTGAACTTCGACACGATGGTCTCGACCGGCTTGAACGCCTGCTTGGCGAGATCGCTGTAGAGGCCGGCGATCTTCTGCGATTCCGCAACGAAGGTCTCGTAGGCGGAACGGGCGAAATCGGTCTGCGCTTCCATGGCCTTGTCCAGCGACTTCACGCCGGAAATCTTCTCGACGAAGGACTTGGTGTCTTCGAACGACTTCTTCGTATAGTCGCCATAGGCGCTGGCGATCGCCTGGAGGCCGTGCTGCACCGAGGTCGCGGAGGCGACGTACTGCTCGAAGTGCTCTTTCCCGTAGCTCTGAAAGTCTTCAACCTTGAACATTTTCGGAATCCTTTTCCCTAGCTCGCGTCGGGAAGCCCCGGCTCCCTGACCCTGCCCACAAATAGTGCAACGCACAAAAAAGTCAACGAATTTGTGCGACGCACAAAACTGGATGCAAGTCGTCGAGATTCCCGGGGTTATCCGCAAGGGTTCTTTAAGCTTTTGGAAACTCCGGGCCCCTACCCTGATTCCTGGACGTGTTCAGCTTCCACTGACGGTTAAAACCGTTTGAGAACATCACCTTAGCCAGAATAGCGGTTCAGGCCGAACGTCTCTCGCGGCGAACACCAGCGGTGGGACAGCCTGAGCAGGTAATGATCCCGGGTCCATTGGGCACAATTTCGCCTCACGAGCCGGTGATCAGTTGAGAAACGGGGACGGGGTTCCATGCTTCGTAAAAAGTTGTCTTCCTCGCGCTTGGCGCGGGTTGGCGTTTTCGGGCTTCTGACGGTCACCACCGCGGTCATCTTCACCACCGATGCCGCCGAGGCGCGGCGTCATCGCCGCCAGTACGCGCACAACCGGGTGCAGCGCGATGTGTCCGAGAGTTCCCCGAAATTTGCGTCCATCATCGTCGACGGCAATTCCGGCGCGGTGCTGCAGGCGAATAGCCCCGACGGGATCCGCCACCCCGCCTCGCTCACCAAGATCATGACGCTCTATCTGCTGTTCGAGCGTCTCGAGTCCGGGAAGATGAAGCTCGACACCGAGATGCCGGTGTCGCAGCACGCCGCCGATCAGGATCCGACCAAGCTGAACTTGCGCGCCGGCCAGACCATTCGCGTCGAGGACGCGATCAAGGGTCTCGTCACCCGCTCCGCCAACGACGCAGCCGTGGTGATTGCGGAAGCGATCGCCGGCGACGAGGACGACTTCGCCCAGATGATGACGCGCAAGGCGCGCTCGCTCGGCATGTCCAAGACGGTGTACCGCAACGCCAACGGTCTTCCCAACGACGAGCAGGTGACGACCGCGCGCGACCAGGCCACGCTCGGCCGCGCCATCCAGGAGCGCTTCCCGCGCTACTATCGCTATTTCGCGACCTCGACGTTCAACTGGCGCGGACAGTCGATCCGCAACCACAATCACCTGCTCGGCAGTGTCGAGGGCGTGGACGGCATCAAGACCGGCTACACCCGCGCCTCCGGCTTCAATCTCGTGACCTCGATGCGCCGCGGCAACCGTCATCTGATCGGTGTCGTGCTCGGCGGCCGCAGCGGCGGCTCGCGCGATGCGATCATGCGCAACCTGCTCGCGGAGAACCTCGAGAAGGGCGCGACCACCCACACCGTGGCCGCGGTCACGGAACGCAACGCCACGGACGCCGGCGCCGAAATTGCCGACGCTTCGCCTGTCCCGGCCCGTCCCGTCCCGCAGGTTCAGGCTGCTTCTACCCCTGCTCCTGAATCCGCTCCGTCGCGTCTCGCCGCACGGCTGTCGACGCTTGCGGCTGCGACGGCCGCAGTGCCGCCGGCTCCGATCAAGCCCGAAGTCCGGCCGACCGAATCCAAGATCGAGCCGGCGCCGCTCACGAACGGCGTGATCTCGAGCCAGCCGCTGTCCACCATCCCCGGCTCGTCCGAGCCGATGAAGCCGGTTCGGGTCAAGACGGTTCAGGTCAAGGCCGGCGCCGTAAAGATCGCCTCCGCCGCCTCCACCCAGGTCGCACCGCCGGTCACCAACGCCATTTCGTCCCGTTCCGAGGTCGCCGAAACCTCCGGCGCCGTCGTCGCCCGGGCCGATCTCATCAACAAGCCTGAAATCGTCAGCCAGTCTGACGCGCCGAAGGCCGAGATGGCCCGCGCCGAGCTGCCACGGCAGCCGACGGGTTTCGGCACCGGCAACGGCATCCTCGGGGTGCTGCCGGCCGCAACGGCGGCTGCGCCCGCCCCGGCCGCTCCGAAGCTCGCCTCCGCCGATCCGATGCCGATCCAGATGAGCGCCACCACCAAGCCGGCGGTCACGCACAGCGGCTGGATCGTTCAGGTCGGTGCGCTCGAGAGCGAGAACGAAGCCCAGCAGCGCATCGACGCCGCGCGCAGTTCGGCCCGCGGCCTGCTCAGCAAGGCCGATCCGTTCACCGAGCCCGTCGTCGCCAAGGACAACCGCAAGCTCTACCGCGCCCGCTTCGCCGGCCTCGATCGCGACCAGGCCGAAGCGGTCTGCCGCACCCTGAAGCGCGCCGAGATCTCCTGCATGACCGTTCGCAACTGATCTCCTTCCCCGTCCCGATCAAAATGCCCGCGCGCTGCGCGGGCATTTTTGTTTTTGGCGGCTCTTGATTCCAGTTGCGCGACAACCTCTCGTCAAGGATTTACGGTTAAAACTTTACTCGATCAATCAACCACGCCGACAACGGCGGGTGTCAGGGCGACGGCAGACAGAGCAAGTGGAGCTCACGCGGTACGGGCGTTTGTAGCGTAGTGCCGGAGTTAGCCGTTATGCGTACGAAGCAGAGTATCCTTGGCCTCGTTTACACGGGCAGCGAGGTAGTTCGACCCCCCCTGGTCGGGATGGAGTTTCTTCATCAGGGTCTTGTGCGCCCGGCTGATGTCATCACGCCCCGCCCCCGGCTGCAGGCCAAGGATCTGATAGGCCTCCTCCGCCGTCATTTTGCCGCTCGCCGCCGGGCGGCGCTGCCCCCCTGCCGCATCGCCCTGCGCGTTCTGACGCCAAGCGGGAAACCGGCGGTCCAGATAGCTTTCAAGTAAGGCCACGCTCTCGGCGTCGAACGTCGGGACCATCGCCAACAGGCTGGCGAGATCGAATTCGCCGAGATCGCGCCCGGCGTAAGGCCCGGCGACGATCTGCCCGCCGAGCTGGCCGGAGCCGTGATCGAGCCGCATATCCAGGAATTGCGAGCGCACGCGCGAGGATTGCCCTGACGCAGGCGCAGCACCGCCGCCGAACAGCCCGCCGACATTGCCGAAGCCGGCATTTGCCAGCGGCGTCCAGCCCAGCAGCCCGGCGCCGAAAATCCCGAGCGGTATTGCCACCACCAGTTCGCCCTTCAGCCCCGTAAAGGCTGCGACCGCCAGGGCCACTACGCCGCCCCCGAATTTGACAGCGCGCGCCAGCGCCGCCGGATTGGCCGAGCGGAACATCTGGAGCAGCAGGTAGAGCGTGATAATCGCGACAGCGCCGGCAATCAGGGTCATGACCTGAATATAGGCGCCCTCGCGGCAAAATGCATGGCATACGCCCGCCGCGACGCCTGCGCGCTACTTCATTTGGCCGATCAGCCTGGCCGCTCCGCTTGCGGTCTTCGCCAGCTGCAACAGCGCCTCGCGACCGCCGGCGGCATAGGCCGCAGCGGCCCGCAGCAGTTCGCTCAGCTGCGCTGCCGCGCCCGGGTCGAACCGGCACCAGGCACCGCCGGTCAGACGCGCGATCTCGCGAAAGGCCTGCTCGGCGACGGCGTCCTGACCTTCCTGAAACACGAATACAGGCACGTTGAGCATGCCGAGCTCGCCGGCCTTGGCGCAGAGCTCGTCGACCCTCTCCTCCATGGCGTCGCCGACGAAGACGACGGCGCGCACGCCCGATGCGACCGCTTCGCGCCGCGCCTCGCTCAGCACCTTGCCGATCTGGGTGTCGCCGCCCCGGCAATCGATCTTGCTCATCAACGCCGCAAGCCTGGTGCTGTCGGATATCCAACCGGTGGCGCGACACTCGCTGAAGCCGCGATAATAGACCAGCCGGATGTCGAGACTGCCAAGCGCGGCGGCCTCGCGAAACATGTCGGCCTGCAGCGCGCACGCCATGTCCCAGGCCGGCTGCCGGCTCATCGTCGCATCCAGCGCGAAGATCAGCCGCCCCTTCGCGCCCGGCGCATGCGGCGACAGCGCACGCGCCTTGGCCACGAAGGCTGCGATGTCTTCCGCGGTCGATGTGCCGGCCTGCGGCACCGCACGGCCTGCTTGCGCCGAGACGGCATCGCGGCTGCGCGGTTTGATGGGTTCGCCCGACATCCCTCGACCTTTCGTGGGCGGCTAATGTGGTTAGCCCGAGCAGCCCGGTCAATGTGCAAAGCCCCCGCCTGCGGAAGCTGGCGGGGGCTTTGGAGATCGTGACTGACGATGAGCGCGCCGTCGGGGAACGTCAGCTCTTGGCAGGCGCCATCAAGGCGACCGGACCGGGCTCGAGGATCTTCGGCGGCGACGACTGCGTATCGACGGGTCTAACCTCGCTGTCGGTCGCGCTCAGGAATTTGTCGAGCATGCCCTGAATCGAGTTCTTGGCGACATCCGGACCGGTGTCGCGCATGTCGTTGTGCTGGAATTCGGTCTTCACGACCTGGATGCCAGCCTTCTCGCATTCCTCGTCGGTCGGGATCACGCCTGCATCGGTCTTGAACTGCGGATCCTGCGAGCGGAACGACAGGATCTTGAACTTGCCGGCGGTGACGAAGGGCACGCGCAGATTGTCGAGGGTGACGACCTTCTTGACCTCATCCGGATACTGCTTGGCGAAATACATCGTGATGTCGCCGCCCATGGAATGGCCGACCATGGTGACCTTGTCGTAGTCGGCGTTGGGCTGAACCTTCTTCATCTCCTGCACGGCGAGATGGATGTTGGCGACGCCGCGCAGGATCTGCGGCAGGCGGCCGACATAGAGCTCGCCGGGCTTCGTCACCATCGGGGGATCGGTCGGCAGATCGTGCTGCGGGCTCAGGACCATGTAGCCGCGCGCAGCGAACATGTTGGCGATGAAGCCATACTCGGTGTTCTTGACGGTGTTGCCGTGATTGATCACCGCGACCGGCATCGTGATCATGCCGGCATTGGCCTGCATCTCCTTGTCGCGCCGCACTGCGATTTGCACGGGCACCGGGCGATTGTCACGAGAGGCGTCGTAGAAGGTGATGGTCTCGTGCTTGATGGCCCACTTGCTCGCCGTGAAATAGGCGATGCCGCAGAGAGCACTGACCGAAACCAGAACGGCAATTCCACGCTTCATTTTCGTCCTCAGCCTCAGGCTCTTTGGCCTGAATCCCTGTTGAAAATCGTGTTCTTCCGGGGCTCTTTGGCCCCTTGTCGCCTATCGCTAATATATGTCACAGGCGCGTGACAGGAAGGCCAAATATTGTGAACCGGCAGCCCTTTCATTGTGCGCCGCACACTTTTTCTAGGCACCCCGTCTGCGCAAAGCTATTTCAGGTGCACGCCACCATCCGACGCAACCGGTCTCGATCGGGTTCAATTTCACGGTCAACGTCAGGTAAAAACGGCGGAACGCAGCCGCAGTTCCCGCGAGAACCGGCCGCTCAGATCGATCGGAAGTAGTGATATACCGCCTCAGGCGCCGAGAATGTCGTGAACCTCGAGCGGCTTGTCGACCTGGTTGAACCACTCGGCCCGGTTGGCGGCGCGGCGGCGGCCGCGCTCGTCGAGAGGCAGCTTGAGCTGGCGGAGCAGGCTCGTCACCTCTTCCCGTGCTGTGAGATGGCCGAGATTGGGCCGCATGCCGAGCGTGGCCTCGTCGATCTCGTCGAGGGCCGTCAGGCCGCGCGGGAAAAACTCGCGATAGACGACGCGTTCGGCGAAGCCGTCGACGTAGCGGAAGCCGAGCCGCAGCGACAGATCCTTCAGCCCCTCGGCGACCAGCTGCTTGTTGCGCGAGCCGAGCATCGACAGGCGATTGCGCACGACGATCCAATCGGTGGTCGAGCCGTCGAGCTGACGACGCTTGCGCCTGACGTCGCGCACCATCTCGGCGTAATGGCTCTCGCCCGTTACCGCGTAGTTGGCGGGATCGACGGTGCCGAGCACGTCGAAATCCAGGAAGCTGTCGTTGATCGGCGTGACCAGCGTGTCGGCCATCGAGTGCGCGAGCCGCATGAGGTAGCTGTCGGTGCCCGGCGTATCGATGACGATGAAGTCGAAGCTGCCCTCAACCGCCGAGACCGCCTCCATGAATTGCTGGAACTCGGAATTCTCGTTCTCGGCGACCTGCATGGTCTCGCCGAGCTTGATGCAGCGGTGCGTCGGCAATTCGAGGCCGAGCCCGGTGCGGCGCGCCCAGGCGGAACGATTGTTGATGTAGTGGGTGAAGCTCTGCTGACGGCAGTCGAGGTCGATGGTGGCGACGCGCTGGCCGGCCTTCAGGAGCGCAACCGCGATGTGCAGAGCGGTGGTCGACTTGCCGGAGCCACCCTTCTCGTTACCGAGCACGACCACATGCGCCGAGCCGGATTGGCCTTGGCTAGCCTGCACAAGCATCGCGATCCTCAAATCCCCTGATCAATATCTTCGAGTTGGCCGCGTCTGCGGTCAAGTTAAATGCGTGACATGTGATGCAAATCGTACGGCGCCGTTCTTCATCATGAACAGCTGCGTCAATCTTCGTCTGTGATCCATCCCACAATGCCGCGAAGCCGTGCGCGACGTGCGGGATGCTGTGCCGCATCCCGATGCATGGCGTCCACGATCCCCGCTTGTTAAGGTTAGCCGCCCCTGGCGCATGGTCACGCCGCGCCGATTCCAAAACCCTGTCGAGTCCTGATGTCAGCAAGCCCCTTGATCGCCCGCACGGTCCCGACCTTGCGCCGCGCCGTCGACAATCTTCGCAAGCGAAAGGCCACCATTGCGCTGGTGCCGACCATGGGGGCCCTCCATGACGGACATGTGTCTCTCGTTCGTCTCGCCAAGCGGCGCGCCAGCCGCGTCGTGGTCTCGATCTTCGTCAACCCAACGCAGTTCGCCCCGACCGAGGATTTCGGCGCCTATCCGCGCACCTGGAAGGCCGACATCGCCAAGCTCGCGGCCGAGGACGTCGATATCGTCTGGCACCCCGGCGTCGCGGCGATGTACCCGGATGGCTTCGCCACCCGAATCGTGCCGGAGGGACCGGCGCTCGCCGGCCTCGAGGACCGCTTCCGCCCGCATTTCTTCGGCGGCGTCGCCACCGTCGTCGGCAAGCTGTTCACGCAGTGCCGGCCGGACTTCGCGATCTTCGGCGAAAAGGACTTTCAGCAATTGCGGGTGGTGACGCAGATGGCGCGCGACCTCGACCTCGGGGTGAAGGTCGTCGGCTCGCGCACGGTGCGCGAGCGCGACGGGCTCGCGATGTCCTCGCGCAACGTCTATCTGTCGCCCGAGGAGCGGCAGACCGCCGCCATCCTCTACCGTGCCATGAAGGACAGTGCCGGTCGCATCCGCGCCGGCGAAGCCATCGCGTCGGCCATGAGGCGTGGCGCCGCGACGATCGAGGCGGCCGGCTTTGCGCTCGACTACTACGAGGCGCGCCATGCCGAGACGCTGGCGCCTGTCACCTCGCGCAAGGACGGCCCGCTGCGGATCCTGGTCGCGGCGAAGCTGGGCACGACCCGGCTGATCGACAATATCGCGGTCTAGAGCAGGCCGAGATCGCGCAATTCGCGCCGCATCGGCTCCGGCATCGCCGCGATCGAGCCGGCAGCGGATTTGCCGAGATCGGTCGGCACGGAATCATCGGTGAGATAGCGCCAGCCCTGGAACGGGCGCATCGGCCGCGGCGACACCGCGACGACCCTCGGCTGCATCACAATGCGGCAGCGCCCGATGCCGTCCTTGTCGCGGAACGGCTCGATGCCGATGATTTTTTCCCGCGCGGCGATCTCGCCCTTGATCACCCAGTAGAGCGACCCGCCCGCGAGGATTTCGGCGTCGCGCTTTGGGACCATGCGGGTGACGTGGATGTGGTGTTGCGGCAGACCCTTCTTCTTGGCGGTCTGCATCCGTTCGGCGATCCACTCCTTCAGTTCCTTGACGGAGTCGCAGCCGACGGCGAGCTTGATCAGATGTAGCGGCATGCCCAAGCATTAGCCGGGCCGCTCCGCATTTGAAATGCCGATCTACTCGTTATCCGCAGCCGCGGGAGCCGCAGCCGACGCGGGCGGCGGTGCGAGCGGAACAGGTGCTGCAGGGGCACGTGCGGCCTTCGGAGCGGGCGGCTTCTTCGCGGCCAGCGCGGCGGCTTGTGCCGAGGCGGCTGCCGGCGCGCGCGGTGCCGGCGCTGCGTTCGCAGGCGCCGCCTGACGCGTCGTCGCGGTCGGCTCCGGATTCATGATGCTCACCGGCGGCGTCGACGCGGCGCTCGGGAACTCAGCGTTGGTCGGCTTGCCCGTCGGCATCGAGGGCGGCAGCCCCGCGAGCGCGGCAGTGGCCGGCATCGGCGGCAGCGTTGCGGGCGCGTTCCAGGTCGGCGCATGGCGCGCGACCAGCGTATCGTAGCGATGGGAATCCATGTTGGCGGCGACCTGTTGCTGGTCGGTCAGCGAGCGGAACGCGGCGCAGTCGAACTGCGTGCAGCCGTCGCGCACGACCAGCACCTGTGCCACCAGGCCATAGCGATCGTGCTCCAGCGCCTTGCGCAGCACTTTCATGTCCGTCGTCAGGCTCTTGTCGGCGGTCGCGGCATCACCGAGCGCAGTCAGCCGGTCGATTCGGGCCGCAGTGTAGGAGACGGCGGCCGCCGCGGCATCCGGCGAGCCGAACAGGGCCTTCTCGCAGCCAATGGCGACCGCATCGCCAGCGAGATCGTCGAGACAGGACAGCGCCGGCAGGCTCGCCATGACCGCATTGTTCTGCGCGCGCGTTTCGGTCGGCGCGTCCTGCCCGGCTGGGCCGTAGACGCGCATGGTGGCCGCTCCGGCGATCGCGATGGACAGCAGCGTGATCACCGTCAGCGCGCCGTTGGCGACCGACCGGTCGGCACGCAGCAGCGTGATCAGCAGGATCAATCCGAAGAATCCGGCAGCAGCCAGCGTCATCCACATCGGAAAGGCCGGCGAGCGCCAGACTTGGTCGAGCGAAGTGGCCCATGCCCAGTTCATGCGCGACGTCCCCTCACGCGAGCAGAGAGCGAATGGTCAAGCGAGCACCGCGAGTCGGCAGCTGCCCCACGCCCACCTTGCGAAGGTGAAGCTGGCCTTTTAACGGCGGCAGAACACAATTCCGCAGGAGCGCGAATGCGCGGGGAGCCTCGGACGTCAGGAAAGCGCGAGCTGGCTTTCCTTGGCGACGCGTTCGAAGGCTTCGGTCGAGCTCTTGATCCGGTACTGGCAGTCGTCGCCGTCGGTCGGCAGCAGACGGATGACCTCATACGAGCCGCTGGCAGCCGGGCGCGCGACGTTGCTGGCCGTGAACAATACGCGCGTTCCAATCGGGAATTTGTGCTTCAACACCCTCTCCATCACTCAAACAGCGCCTGCCTCGCCCATGGTCCCACTGCGACGGCCGGCCGGAAACCCACGTGCTGTATAGCACGCAGCTGGCCGTTTTGGCCAGCGCGATGCCAGCATGGCAAACGTGTAAATGTTGCAGTCTTTTCAGACTGATAAGGATGGAACCCGCGGCCCGATGCTACCGTCGGGGCCGCATGTTCGGGCAGCATGTCGCAGGGCCGGTCGCAGCCCCGGTAGCCCCAGGTCCGGCCAAGTCCGGAACCTGAGCGCCGCCGGCCGGCACGGAGCCGGCGGCCTTGTTCGAACCCGGCGGTCAGGCGTCCTCGAACTTGGCGATGACGAGGGTTTCGGCGAGCCCGTCCCTGGTCCATTCCTGGAACGCCGGCAGCGCCATCATCGTCTCCATGTAGGCCTTGGTGTCCGGCGCGACGTCGATCGCATAGGTGCGCAGGCGGTGCACCACCGGTGCGTACATCGCGTCCGCCGCGCCGAAGCGACCGAACAGGAATGGACCCTTGGCGCCGTAGCGCGTGCGGCATTCGCGCCAGATCTCCTCGATGCGCGCGACGTTGGCCCTGGCGTCCGCCGACAGCGCCACGGGCCGGATCGGCCGGTGCAGGTTCATGCCGCATTCATTGCGCAGGGGCACGAAGCCGGAATGCATCTCGGCGCAGACCGACCGGGCATGGGCGCGCGCGGCGATGTCGTCCGGCCACAGCTTCACTTCGGGATAGCGCTCGGCGATGTATTCGATGATGGCAAGCGAGTCCCACACCGTGATGTCGCCATCGACCAGCACAGGCACCTTGCCGGCACGGCTGAAGGACAGGATCTGCTCCTTGTCTGCGGGATTGTCGGTGTAGAGCGGGATCAGCGTCTCCACGAACGGGATGTCGTTGGCGCGAAGCGCGAGCCACGGCCGCATCGACCATGACGAGTAGTTCTTGTTGCCGATCGCGAGTTTCAGCGCAGCCATGTCATCAGTCCTTCCCGAAACGTCTTTGAGCGCGCCGTTTTTAACGCCATCGACTGCCGCCAATCAATCGTTGCTGCGCCCCGCCATGCGGGGCAATCGTTGCTGTTCTCACGAAAAGACGGACATGAGACAGACATGAGCAGGCATTGGGTCGACGTCACAGCCGTCGGCTTCTTCATCATCGAATGGCTGGTCTATGCCTTGACGCTGGAGCATTCGGCCTACGGCCGTGACAGCCTGTCGGCGCGCATGAACCGCTATCGCGAGGTCTGGGTGCGCCGGCTGCTCGATCGTGAGACGCGCATGATGGACATGCAGATCATGGCCTCGCTGCAGAGCGGAACCGCCTTCTTCGCCTCGACCAGCCTGTTCGCGCTCGGCGGCGCGCTGGCGCTGCTGCACGCCACCAACGACGCCATCGTGATCCTGAGCAAGCTGCCGATCGACCTCAGCACCTCGCCGGCGATGTGGGAGCTGAAGTGCGTCGGCCTCGTGCTGATCTGCGTCTATGCCTTCTTCAAATTCGCCTGGGCCTATCGCCTGTTCAACTATGTCGCGATCCTGTTCGGCGGCATGCCGCCGGCCGACCGGCGCGACACGCCGGAGGCGGAAGCCCATGTCATCCGCACGGCGCGCCTGTTCGAATCCGCCGGCCGCCATTTCAACCGCGGCCAGCGCGCCTTCTTCTTTGCGCTCGGCTATCTCGGCTGGTTCGTCAGCCCCTGGCTGCTGTTCGTGACAACCGCGGCCGTGGTGGTGGTGACCTGGCGAAGGCAGTTCGCGTCCAGCGCATGGGCGGCGATGGCGCCGGAGGTGCGGGATAGTGATGTGGGGATCAAGCGCGGTCATTGAGGCTTAGGTCCCGAACGCGAGCAGCGCTTCTTAGCGCTGCTACGCAGAGGCCCTACCCGGGACAACACGGTCCGATGCGGATAAATGGGCCCCGGCTCTGCAGCGCACCGCTGAAGCAGCGCTGCGCTGCATCCGGGGCACGAGAGCGAGCGTGATGCACGCATTCTCCGCGTTGTCATCTGCGAGAAGCGCTTGTGACGAAGCGATCCAGAGTCCGTCTGCGGAAAGACTCTGGATTGCTTCGCTGCGCTCGCAATGACGGAGGATGGGGCGGCAGGGTGGTTCTCCAAGTCTCGTTGTCATTCCCCGCGAAGGCGGGGAATCCAGTACGCCGCGGCTTCTCGGTTGAACCACAACTGTCTCGGAGGACTGGATCCCGGTCCTTGTGCGCAGTTGCGCAATGGCCGGGCGATCACACTGAGTGTGTGGCTGCAGACACGCCTTCTCGTTCCCGCGGCGCGTTTCGCCCGAGCTTTGCTTCGTCGCTCCACCCTCCAATCCAAGAGGGCGCAGGGAAGGCCGGGTGCCGGCTGGCACCCGCGGTCCGCTGCGCGAAAATGCACACGCAGGAAGAACCGCACAGCAGCATACAGGTGTCGCCGATCACTCGGC